>ERZ808240.1696-NODE-1696-length-26442-cov-9.244855_pt1 | contig 26442 bp, 21 predicted proteins | sample MGYA00521084_ERZ808240 | MGnify/ENA primary metagenome ERZ808240 (study PRJEB31516, sample SAMN03275571) | gut metagenome | biome: mammalia-associated habitat; material: feces | host: Papio cynocephalus | place: Kenya | collected 2012-08-06 ... | reverse complement strand
TCAAGACCGATGGCGATGCAGATGCTGTTGCTGGAGGTCCGAAAATGCCGTTTTGTTCCGAAGCATGGGATGCGATTTCACGGTACATTTATACAGGCTTGCAGGGTGGCTCTATCATGAAAGGCTGGATGAAGAACGAAAATGAAATGATTACTTGCTGTTCTGATGGTACACGTCCGGTAATCTTCAAAATTGAGAGAATTGATTACGAATAAGGCATCGACAGATTCCAGTTTGTCGAAAAAATAGCTCGAAGAAAATATAATATTTTTAATGATTCAACGAATCCATACTTATGCGGACTATTCCCGCATCTTCCGCACTTCCGTCGGAGTGGCTCCGAAGTGTTCGGAGAACATCCGTCGGAACAGCTTATAATTCGTAAATCCATGTCTTTCTAATATGTCTTTGATCGAATCATCGGTCGCAATAATATCTTGATAAATGTAAGAAAGTCGTAATTCATTCTGATATTCTAAAAACGTAATTCCCATACATTTTTTGAAAAAACGGCAGAAATATCCGGACTGCAGATAGGCAACCCCGGCAATTTCTTCAATACTGATATGCCGGCGGTAATTTTGATTGATGTAATCCAGGATTGTGTCGAGTCTTGCGCGGTCTTTGTCACGCTGAGACTGGTTGCTGTGGACGACACGGACGCTGAAGTTATGCAAAAGCTGAAACAGGATTTCGAATAACAAACTGTTAAAGCGCAGGATAAATCCTTCCGGGCGGATGTCGTTGACAACCTGCATCTGTGTCAGTGTATCTTTAAAAATATCTAATTTAGTGCGCCGGATATCACTGCCTTCCGGGTTGTCAAGATTGAATACCAGCTGTTCGGCATCTGGAAGATAGAGAGATAAAAATGAAAGCGGTATCTGGAAGAGAATTGCTTTGTTCGGTGCGGTACATTTTGTTGAATGGATGATATCTGCGTTGATCAGGACACATTCTCCGGCATGGTATTCTCGGACGGATGATTCCATTGTGACGGTAAGGCTTCCTTCTAACAAGTAGATGATCTCCACAGCATGATGCAGGTGGGCCGGAATATAACTTCCGGGATCAATGGAGGTACGGAAGTGGACCCCGGTGGATTCCAGGGTGGAGATGACTTCGTAAGAGAAAGTGGTATTATCTATAGAATCAGAAACAGAATTTTTCTTCTTGGGTGTAAAACGGAGATGTGTAGAACTAAGCTTTGGCATAGGATTAAGCGCTCCTTTCATGTAATATATGAAGATGTGTTTAATATGAGTGTAACATAGCACAACAAAAATAAAAAGAGAATATCGACCTATGTTTTGCATAGGATATGACCTATCCGACACATATGACATATGGTACTATAATAGCGTAAACAAAAGGTTGTTCAGTGCGCAAAGAACAAAACGTATATAGTAAGTCTATTATGAAAGAGGAAAGATACGATGGAATCAAAGAACAAATTGACCTTTTCAAAAGTATTTGAAAGATTCTCCTATGGATGTGGAGATTTCGGATGTAACATTATTTATACTGCTATGTCAGCATTCTTACTGTTTTACTATACGGACTATGCGAAAGTAAGCGCACTGGCAGTTGGAACGATTATGATGGTATCACGAATTTTCGATGGTATCAGCGACATCATCATGGGTATGATCGTTGACCGTACGAAGTCAAAATTCGGCAAAGCAAGACCTTGGATCTTGCGTATGTGTATTCCATTTGCAGTTTCAGGAGTCCTACTCTTCTCTGTACCGACAAGCTGGGCAGCAACTCCGAAACTGGTGTATGTATTCATTACATATAACCTGGTATCCACAGTCATCTACACAGCAATCAATGTGCCATATTCTGCACTGAATGCTTTGATGACACAGGACCCGTATGAAAGATCCGTATTAAGTATTTTCAGAAACCTGTTAGCAACAGCAGGAACATTGACAATCAATACATTTACATTACCACTGGTTGAAAAATTCGGTAACAACGCATCTGCATGGACAAAGACATTCTGTGTATTCGGACTGGTAGCGGTTGTGGCATTTCTTCTTAACTTCTTTGGAACCAAAGAAAGAGTAAAACCGGTATCTGCAGGCGAAGATGGAAAAGCAGAAGATGTACCGTTCAAAGAAGGTATCAAAGCATTATTCAAGAACAAATACTGGATTATGATGACAGGTATGCTTGCATTATTCTTCTTAATGTATTCGGTAAATGGCGGTGCAACTGTGTATTATGCAAAAGACATTTTGGGAGATAAAAACCTGGTATCGACAATCAACGGAATCTTCAATGTGGTGCAGATTTTTGCAATGTTCTTCATCGCAATGCTGGTAAAACGTTTTGGAAAGAGAAATGTATTCTCCATCGGTCTGGTACTGGATATTGTGGGAATGTTACTTCTTAATTTTGCCGGCGGCTCAATGGCCGGAATCGTAGTATCCAGTGTGATCCGTGGTATCGGTAATGCATGCGGCGGTGCAACCATGTGGGCAATGGTATCTGACACAATCGACTATGGTGAGTGGAAGACCGGATACCGTACCGAAGGTCTGGTAAACAGTGCATGCAGCTTTGGATATAAGATTGGAAATGGTATCGGATCTGCACTTCTTGGTATGATCCTTGAAGTCGGTGGATATGTAGGAGATGCAGCAGTGCAGTCAGCATCTGCACTCCGTTCAATCGAGATCTGCTTCGTATGGATTCCGATCGCAGTATATGTATGTGGCCTGATCATTATGAAATTCTGGAAACTGGATAAGGAGTTCCCACAGATCATTGCGGATCTGAAGGCTCGTCAGGCAAAGTAATTAGGAGGAAAACGAATCATGAAAGTAAAAGGAGTCAATCTTGGAAACTGGCTGGTATTGGAAAAATGGATGAGTCCGGCATTATTTGACGGAACGACAGCGGAGGATGAATATTATCTGCCAAGGCAGCTTTCCAGAGAAACATATGAAGCAAGAATCAAGATCCACCGTTCAGAATATATCACAGAGCGTGATTTCGTAACAATCAAGTCCATGGGAATGGAAGCAGTGAGAATTCCGGTTCCATATTTTATCTTCGGAGACAGAGAACCATTTATCGGATGTATCGAGGAATTAGATAAAGCATTTAACTGGGCAGAAGCTTACGGACTGCAGGTATTGATCGATCTTCATACGGCTCCTCTCAGTCAGAATGGATTCGACAACGGCGGTATCAGTGGAGTGTGTAAATGGGCGCAGAATCCGGAAGAAGTAGAATTCGTCTTAACTGTTCTGGAACGTCTGGCTAAGCGTTACGGCACAAGAAAAGGCTTATGGGGAATCGAAGTCATCAATGAGCCGGTAACGGAAAACATGTGGAAAACTATGAATGTGCCGGAGAGATATCCGGCGGTCGATCCTGAACTGGCAGAAGGATCCGGTCCTGTGACTCTTGAGTTCTTAAAAGATTTCTACAAAGAAGCATATGACAGGATCCGCGCATACATGCCGGAAGAAAAATATGTAGTCATCCATGATGGATTCGAACTGAAGGCATGGAAAGGATACATGCAGGAAGAGAAGTATAAGAATGTCGTTCTGGATACACATCAGTATCTGATGGTTGCAGAGTCGAACGGATGTGAGCAGACAGTAGAAGGATATACGAACTATATCAAAGAACATTTCAAAAAAGATATTGAGGAGATGGAAGAATATTTTCCAGTCATCTGCGGAGAATGGTGTCTGTTCAATTCGCTGGCATGTGGATGGGATACGAAAGGCGGACAGTCCGTGTTAAACGGACTGGACGGAGACGTAGAAAGTGCTGTGACTGCGGAAGAAAAGAAGAAAATTTACCAGGCGGTGGCAGAGGCGCAGCTTGATGCGTGGAATACCGGAAGCGGATATTTCTACTGGAGTTATAAGCTTTTAACGGATACGATCAATACGAAAGGCTGGACCGGATGGGACAGCTGGGATCTTGGAAGATGTGTAGATTTCGGATGGTTTCCGAGAGTGTGACAGAAAGATAGAGGGAGGAAAAAGAACATGATTCATAATCCGATCTTCAAAGGATTTAATCCGGACCCGTGCATTTGCAGAAAAGGGGACGATTATTATATAGCAGTATCCACGTTTGAATGGATGCCGGGAATTCCGGTATATCATTCGAAAGATATGAAAAACTGGGAATTGTATACACATGTATTGACAGACGATGAGGAAGTAGATCTTAAGAAACTTCCGTCTGCGAAAGGGATCTGGGCACCGTGCCTGACTTACTGTGAGCAGGAAGATATGTTCTATGTGGTATATGGAGTGATGAATTCCATGAATGCGAGATATTTTGACGTGGACAATTATGTGATCACGGCAAAAGATATCCGCGGGCCATGGAGTAAACCGGTGTACCTGCATTCGGCAGGATTCGATGCGTCGATGCTTCACGATGATGACGGAAGAAAATGGGTGGTTTCTCTTGAGTGGGAGACACGTGAAGGATATGAAAAACCGGGCGCAATCTGTATGGTAGAATATTCTCCGGAGAAGAAAGCAGTCATCGGTTATCCAAAACGCATCTGGAACGGAGGCACAGACCGTGGATGTATCGAGGCACCGCATCTGACGAAACGTAACGGATATTATTACATTATGTGTGCGGAAGGCGGAACCGGTTACAATCACTGCGTTACAATGGGACGTTCGAAAAATGTATGGGGACCATACGAAGGCGACCCGACTAATCCAATCGTGACAAGCGTACCGGGCGTATCGTATGAACGTCAGGATCCGGATCATCTGAAACCGAAGTACTACAATCCGGACAGTGTCCTGCAGAAATCCGGCCACGGAAGTTATGTAGAGACACAGCTTGGAGAAGTCTATCTGGTACATCTGTGTGCGAGACCATTTGCACCGGAACTTCGTTGTACGTTAGGACGTGAGACTGCGATACAGAAGATGAAATGGACAGATGACGGGTGGCTCCGTATGTATGATGATGATAACCTTGCAAAAGAGTATGTGGAAGAAAGCAAGCTTCCGGAATATCCGGTTCCACAGATTCCTGACTTTGATGATTTTGACGGGGATGAACTTGGCAACTGGTATTATGCACCAAGAATCATGCCACAGAGATTTGCTGATGTAAAGGCGCGTCCGGGTTATGTCCGAATCCGCGGACAGGAGTCAAGAACATCACTTAATAAAGTCAGCATCCTTGCAAGAAAGCTGACCAGTGTGTACGCAAGAGTGACAACGAAGATGGAGTTCAAGCCGGAAGTGCATCAGCACAGTGCGGGACTTATCATGTACTATGATAATATGAACTACATCAATCTTCGGAAATATTACAGCCAGACACTGGGACAGAGCGCACTTTCCATCATCCATCTGGAAAATGGAACGAAGACAGAGCTCCTGAATACCAGAATTCCGGTAGAAGATGTGCCAATCTATTTACGATTGAACATCGAGGAAAGAAAATCATGGTTCGAGTGGAGTTATGACGGAGAACAGTATGTAAAGATCGGCGGACCATTTGATACAACGAAATTCTCAGATGAATATTGCAAGTATGGGGAGTTCACGGGAACATTCGTGGGACTTACCTGTGCAGACAGAGTGCTGCATAAGCATTATGCGGACTTTGATTTCTTTGAGTATGTTGCGGATGAAGAGAAGGGGATGCCGAGATAAAGCCAGTGGGGACGGGGAAAAGTGGATTTTTCCCCGTCCCTGCTGGCTCTTTTTTGTATCGACATGCGTTTGTAAGGCACTGCCAGTGGCAGATTCTGCAGATTATTGCAAAACTATACTAAAATTAAATATATTAATAATTGAATATACAAAACAAATGTGCTACAATGCAGTTGCTTCAAAAAAGCATTCGCTTTTTATCATGAAACTTTATTCTGAAATTAGACTGAAAAACTGATGGCAGCAGATATTTTTTTATTTTTGTCCCAAACTGGTAACTCGTTGGAATATTTCAAATATCCAAAATTTAGAAACGGAAGGTGTAATGGTTATGACGATTACGGAAATGAGAGAATTAAAAGAACAAAGAGGCTATACACTGGAAGAAATCGCCGAAAGATCAGGTGTTGATATAGAACTGGTCGCAAAAATATTTTATAAAAAAGAACAGATCGGTCAAAAGGAATTCCATGACCTGCTGACTTATAGCGAAATCCGTGAATTAGAAAAAGTGTTTGTGGAAGCAGATGAGAACAAAGTTGCAGAAGCACTGGGAGCATACCAGGTAAAAAAGCAGGGGGAATATACATTAGAAGATTATTATGCCCTGCCCGATGACCAGAGATATGAATTGATCGATGGTGTCTTGTATGATATGGCAGCACCCACCGTTTCACATCAGGAAGCAGCATTCGAGATTGCGGTGGCTTTACGGAAATATATCAAAGATAAAGGTGGAAAGTGTAAGGTATTCATGTCGCCGGTTGATGTACAGCTGGATAAAGATGATAAGACGATGGTACAGCCGGATGTGATTGTATTATGTGATCAGAGTAAGAACATAGACAGGTGTATCTATGGTGCACCAGACATGGTAATAGAGATTACCTCTCCGTCTACCAGAAAAAAGGATTTCGGTAAGAAACTGGAAAAATATGCAGATGCGGGAGTGCGTGAATACTGGATTGTGGATGGGAAAAACCAGAAGGTAATCGTGTATGATCTGGGAGAAGATTTTGGAGAAAATATGGATCTGGCAATATATGGAATGGATGGGGAAGTGCCGGTTGGAATCTATGACGGGGAGTGTAGGATTGATTTTGGGGGAATTATAGATATAGTAGGCAGAAAAAATAGTTGATTAATTTGTAAGTGTTGAATATAATTGAAAAAAAGATTTAAGAGAAGAGACGGTGAAGATGGTAGGAGAAAGCTGTAAAGAAGTAATTCTAGGGAAAAAGCATAAGTTAACAAAGGCTGAGATGAAACTGGCGAATTATATTTTGGACAATTATGATGAAGTATTAAATTATAATGTCACAGAACTTGCAGATAATGCAGAGGTAAGTGATGCATCTGTTGTAAGGTTTTGTAAGAAACTTGGGTATAAGGGCTATCAAGATTTTAAGGTTAATGCAGCGAAAGATGTGTTGCCGAGAGACAGGCATTTTAATCCAGGACTTGAACAGGATGATAATGTTGAAACGATATGTAAGAAAATTTTTCTGTCAGAGGTAAATGTATTAAACAGGACGCTTGCAAGTATAGATATTGACGAATTAAAATCTGCAGCGGGGAAAATAGAAAAAGCAGAAAAAATAGTCTTCTTTGGAAGCGGAGGAAGTCTGATTGTTGCAAAAGATGCAGTGCATAAATTTATGAAAATCGGAATCAGAGCGTTTGTGTATGAAGATATAGATCTTCAGTTGATGACATCTTCTTTGATGAATGAAGGAGAGGTTGCAATTGGAATATCTCATTCAGGAAGTAATAAGAATATTGTTGATTGTATTAGGAATGCAAAAGAGAATGGAGCAGATACAATTGCCATTGTTGGGCAGGGAAAGACTCCATTATCAAAGATTGCAGATACAGCATTATATTGTTCGTCTGAAGAGACAATGTTTGAATCCGAATCGGTAAGTACGAGAATTGCACAGCTTGCAATTATTGATGCGATTGTTGCTATAGTGGCATTTGGAAATTACGAAGAATCTTATACAGCCATTCAAAAAACGAGAAAGGCTACATCTGAAAATAAATATTAGAATGAATCCGGAAGATATAGTTTCCGGATTTTATTTTTACTCAACGCTGAAAAAATATTTCAATTTAAAAACGGATAATGTAAAGTAATTTTAAAAATATTATAGCTGATGATAAAAATACCACAAAATTTGCAAAAAACAGAAGAAAATGAAAAAAAATTACAAAAAATAATGAAAATACTTGAAATAATATTTCAGAAGTGATATGATTCAATCAAGTTGAAAAGGAGAGTGAATCAGATGAAAGCAGTAATCTTAAATGGACCAAATAACTTTGATGTAACAGAACTCCCGAAACCAGAAATTGGTGATGGAGATATCTTACTGGAAATGAAAAAAGCCGCAATATGCGGAACGGATATGAGAATTCTCGCAGGAACAAAAACAAAGGGAGTCAGATATCCATCAGTAATCGGACACGAAATGTGTGGAGTTATTGCTGAGATAGGAAAGAATGTAACAGGATATGAAGTAGGCGAAAAAGTCTCTATTGCAAATGTCATTCCTTGTGGCTCTTGCCCAGCCTGCCTGGCAGGAAGAGAAAATGCATGTATGAATAGAAAAGCAATTGGTTATGAATTTGACGGAGGCTTTGAAGAATACATTTTAATTCCTGAAATTGCAATTAAGAGTGGAAATGTTGTAAAACTTCCAGAAGATGTTTCTTTTACAGCAGGGGCATTGATTGAACCATTAGCTTGCTGTATCAGAGGTTTGAAAAATGCCGGGACAGGATTTAATGATACTGTATTGATTGTGGGTGCAGGTCCGATTGGTCTGATGCATATGCAACTCGCTAAAATCGCTGGAGCAAAAGAAGTTATTGTCAGCGAGCCGAATGAAATGAGAAGAGAAGTTGCATTAGAACTTGGAGCTGATAAAGTTGTTGATCCAACAACAGAGGATCTTCCACAGATTATCAGTGATGCGACTAATGGAATGGGAGCCGATGTTATTGTAATGGCAATTGGAGTACCAGCACTGGTTAATTCTACATTAAAGTTGTGCAAGAAAGGTGGAACAGTGAACTTGTTTGCAGGATTTGCCGGAACCGGAGAATGTACGATAGAAGTTAATACAATTCATTATAACGAAATTAAGGTTAACGGAAGTACTGCTTATAAGAGAGAAGATTATCTGGAAGCGGCAGATATGGTTAAGACAAAGAAAATCAATCTTGACAGAATCGCAACACATACATATTCAATTGAGAAGTTCCAGGATGCATACGAGATGTGCAAGAGTGGAAAAGGATTAAAAATTATTATTGAACCTTAATAATTCATATAAACAATAAAAAAAGAAGAGGAGAAAAAGAATTATGGCAATGTTAGGAAAAGAAGTAAGAATGAGCAGACTGGTAAACCCAAAGAGTAACAAGATGATGGCAATTACTGTTGACCATGCGATTTCAAGAGGAATTGCACCTATGACAGGTCTCCATCACATACAGGATACAATTGATAAGATTATCCTTGGAAAACCGGATGCCATGACAATGACAAAGGGAATTGCAGAACATTGTATGTGGAATCATGCAGGAGATGTATCAATTTTAATGAAAATTTCGAATTATTCTCCGGTTGCTCCAACAAATGATATAGTATTTGGAAGCGTAGATGAAGCAATCCGTATGGGAGCTGATGCAGTATCGATGGGAGCTATGACACTTGGTGATTTCCAGGGAGAACAGTTTGAAAGAATTGGTAAAGTTTCTGAGGAGTGTATGGCAAAAGGAATGCCTCTTATCGGACATGTATATCCAAAAGGAGAAAGCGTTCCTGTTGATAAGAGAACCGCATGGGAGAACATTGCTTACTGCGTAAGAAGTGCATGCGAACTTGGTATGGATATTGTAAAGACGACATATACAGGTGATCCAGAAAGTATGGCAAAAGTAGTAGCGTGTGTTCCATCAACATTTAGAGTTGTTATTCAGGGTGGAGATGCATGTAAGACACTTGATGATTATTTACAGATGACGAGAGATGCTATGGACTGTGGCGTAGGCGGAGTTACAATGGGTAGATTTGTATGGGACTACAAAGATGTAACAGCATTAGTTATTGCACTTAGATATATCATTCATGAGGGATACAGTGTGAAAGAGGCAAAAGAACTTTTGGCACAGTTAGAGAATGACAAAAACTATGATCAGTTCTAAAATAGTATTATTGAAAAAATAATGGAAATGGGTGTGTCGAATATGTTAACAGGATATTTACTTGGCGTCGATGTAGGAACCACAAGCATCAAAGTAGCAATAATAAATGAAAAAGCTCAACTATTGGGAATGAGTAGCAGTTCTTATAAATTAATTACTCCGGATCAGGATTCAGTGCAGATTGATACAGAGGATATGTGGAGAGCATATTTGAAATGTATCAGGCTGTTAAAAATTGGAAAAGGAATAGATTTGTCAAAAGTTGTTGGAATTAGTATATCGAGTCTATGCCCGGGATTAGCAGCACTTGATGAAAATGGGAAAGTTCTTGTGGATCCGATTATTTATTCTGATAGAAGAAGTACGGAAGAAGCTGAGATTATAAAAAAAGCAGTTGGGGTAGACCGATTGTTTGAAATAACAGCGAATACTGCTATGGCTGGTGCAATGTCGGGAACATCTATGCTGTGGATAAAGAGAAATCTTCCAGAAGCATATGAAAAGACAAGATATTTTGGACATGTAAATACATTGATGGCTAAGAGAATGTCCGGAGAATTTGCAATTGACTATTCAAATGCATCCTATACAAACCTGTTTGAAACAACCGGAGGCTTTAAATGGTCGGAAGAATTATGTGAAAAGACAGGAATTGATATTCACAAACTTCCACCACTTCATGCATCGACAGATGTGGTGGGAGGTTTGATTGATAAAGATATGATTGAGTTGGGAATTCCACAGGGAACACCGATTATCATTGGCGGAGGAGATACGGCATGTGCAACATTGGCAGCAGGAGTAACAAAAGCCGGAGATGTATGTGAATCTGTTGGCACCACGAATGTTTTAACCATTTGTGTTGATGAACCGAAATTTGACAGAGGATTCATTAATCGGTGCCATGTTGTAGACGGAAAATGGATTTATCAGGGAGCGTTATCACATACGGGAGCCTCTTATCAGTGGTTCAGAGATAATTATTATCAGGAATTTCTGACAGGAGAAATAGATCCCAAATATGTATTTAATCTCATGAATGATGATGCTGCAAAAGCGGAACCTGGAAGCGGGGGCGTTGTATTCCTTCCTTATATGCTAGGAGAAAGAAGTCCAATATGGGATCCGTATGCAAGAGGAGTATTCTTTGGAATTTCTTTGCATACAGGTAGAAAGGAAATGAACCGTGCAATTATGGAAGGGTGTGGATATGGATTGAAGCAGCTTGCAGATATTGCGGAAAAAGTTACCGGCAGAGAAATAAAAAGTTTTGTATCTATAGGTGGCGGTGCAAAAAGTACTGTATGGGCACAGATTAAAGCGGACATTACAGGAAAAGATATTGAGATATTGGATATGAATGATATGGCACCGATTGGAGCAGCGCTTTTAGCAGGTGTGGGAGCACATGTGTTCAAAGATGTATATGAAGCAGCTGATATGGTGGAAAGGAAAGTATATAAGTACATAAAAAGTAACCACGACTATGATGAGGTCTACGCAAAGAGATACAAAGTGTATACAGAATTATATCCTAAGATCAAAGAACTGTATAAAGTTGGAAGTAATTTGTATTAGATATTTTGAATCAAGAGAGGAAGAATGCTATGAAAAAAAGAATATTGTCAGCATTGCTGGCATTGGCGATGGTAAGTACATGTCTTGTAGGATGTGGCGGAAATAAAAGTAGTGAATCAAAGAAATCGGCAGGAAAAGTAACCAATATTACAATTGCCGTTCCGGATCCGGAGGCTTCCTATATTTATCAGGCGGCAGAAGAATTTGCAAAAAGAGCAGAAAAGTATTCCGATAATACATTGAAATTTACCATTTCTGGAAATGGATCATTGTATGGTGGAGATACTGCCGCTGGTATTAAACAGCTTTCGGCAGGATCATTACAGATGCTGATTCTTGCTACCAGCGTATATGCAAGTTTTGATCCTGCATATAATGTGATTTCTGTTCCGTATATGTTTGATGATCAGCAGCAACTTTTGGATTATCTTAATAGTGATACAGGAAAAGATCTTATGAACAAAGTATCGGAAAAAGGTATTACAACTGTTGGAAGCTGGACAAGATCATTTCGTAAAGTTACAAACTCTAAACGACCGGTTAATACGCCGGATGATTTAAAAGGAATGGTATTACGTGTGCCAAATAACTCATTATATGTAGAGTTCTTCGGAGCATGCGGAGCTGTTACAACACCGATGAACTTTAGTGAAGTATATAATGCATTGCAGTTAAATACATTAGATGGACAGGAAAATCCGGTAGATGTTCCATATTCTAACAAATTTTATGAAGTACAAAAATATATTTCAGCAACAGATCACATGGCAGATGCATGGCTTGTTGGAATTAATAGTAATCTTTTTAATGGGTTAAGTAAAGAACAGCAGAAAGCAATTAACAAAGCTGGAAAAGAAGTCCAGAAGTGGAATGTAGATTTCATGGAAAAAGAGGATGAAAAGGCATTACAGACGCTGCTTGATAATGGAATGAAATATAATGAGCTTTCTGATGAAAACCGCGAAAAATTTATTGAAGTATCAAAATCATGCTATGGAAAATTCAAAGAATTAATTAATGATGATGATCTTTTTGATAAAACAGTAGAATTTTGTGGAAAAAGTGAATAGGTAATAGAAAAATTGAGAGGGAATTATTCCCTCTCAATTAGAATCAGAAAGCAGGTGAATTTTATGGAACGGAAAAAAACAGTTTTTTCGAAATTCTTTGATATTGTTGACGGAATCGAAAATGTAATTTTAGCAATTATGGTAATAGGCATGGTTGTTACTATTATGATTCAGATTATAGGACGCATTATAGGACATCCAAGTCCATGGACGGAAGAAACAAGTAGATATTTATTTTTATGGATGATGTTTGTAGCACTGGCAGCAGGATTTAATCAGGCAGAATCATCAAGAGTTACATTGCTGATTGAAAAAGGACCGGTATGGTTACAAAAATTTAGTGAAGTGTTATATGCGGTAGTTGTTACAGGATTCTTTGGATTTATGATTGTATATGGTATGCAGGTAGTCCAGCAGCAGATTATGATGAATGAAATGGGAACAGCATTGAAGATTCCAATGTCTATCATAGGAATCTGTCAGCCGGTTGCAGGAGTTTTGGGTATTATTGGAGTATTACAGAGCTTTTTGGAGTATCATTGGAAAGTTGCTATTACTGGTAAACCAAAAGAAGAAAAGAGTGAAGGAGGCGAAGAATAATGAGTATGAGTATAGTGTTGTTGATATTGTTTCTGGTATTTATGTTCCTCGGAGTGCCAATTGCGGTTTCTTTGGGAGCGGCTTCTGTAATTTGTATGGTAACGATGTCGAATCTGCCACTTTCCATGGCAGCACAGTCAATGTTTACATCTATGAATAGCTTTATCATGGTTGCAGTACCATTATTTATTCTTTGCGGATCTCTCATGGATGAAGGAGGCGTAGCTGAAAAAATCTATGATCTTGCAGAAGCAATGGTTGGATGGATATATGGTGGTCTGGGGCATGTGTCAGTTGTTGTAAATATGCTGTTTGCCGGTATGTCTGGCTCCTCTGTAGCAGCAATTGCATCAATTGGTAAAATGAGTATTAATGCATTACATAGAAAAGGCTATCCAAAGGAATATGCAACAGCGATTAACTTATCTGGTTCTATGCTTGCTTCCGTAATTCCGCCAAGTATTTTGATGATCAATGCGGCTGCAACAGCTAATGTATCTATTGGACAGGCGCTTCTCGCAGGACTGATTCCAGGTATTATTATCGGATTAGTGTTTATGATCTATAATTTCGTGTATTGCAAGAAACATGATATTGGTGATCGTACACCGTTTGAAGCAAAACGTCTTGGTAAAGCTTTTGTAAGTGCAATTCCGGCGTTACTTACACCTGTAATTCTTTTAGGTGGTGTATATACAGGATTTTATACACCTACTGAAGGAGCGGCAATTGCAGTAATTTATACAATTCTTGTATCTATCTATATTTATAAAGATCTTAAGTGGACAGATATTCCGAGAATTATTTGCAAAAATGCGCGCTCAACAGGAACAATTTTGTTTGTAGCTATTGCAGCAAAGCCGGCATCTCTTTTGTTCGAATTAGATGGTCTGCCAAGTGCAGTGGCAAATATGATTACAGGTATTTCAAGCAACCGTATTATTATTATGTTTATTCTTTATGCATTCCTTATCTGTGTTGGAATGTTTATGGATGCAACAGCAGCTATTTTTATCCTAGTACCAATCCTGCTTCCGGCAGTACAGGCAGTTGGAGTTTCACCATTGTTTTTTGTAGTATTCTTGGTAATTACACTTTCTTTTGGCCTTATTACACCGCCAGTTGGAGTGTGTCTGTATGCAGCACAGAATGTTACAGATCTACCATTGGAAAAGATTATAAAAGCATCAATTCCATGGATTGCATTAATTGCAATTGCATTATGCATTTTCATTATATTCCCTGGAATCATAACAACACCTGTAAATCTTATATTTGGAAATTAACCGGGAGGGTCAATTATGAAGATTGTAATTTTAGATGGATATACTGAAAATCCAGGAGATCTTAGCTGGAATCAGATACGAAAGTTTGGCGAAGTAGAGATTTATGACAGAACATCATATGAAGATTCGCCGTTGATTGCAGAGAGAATAGGAGATGCCGAAATTGTAATTGTGAATAAAACGCCAATTACAAAGGCAACAATGAATAAATGCCCGAATATTAAATTAATTGCAGTCCTGGCTACAGGGTATAATGTAATAGATTATGAATATGCGAAAGAAAGAGGTATTGCAGTAGTAAATGTACCGACATATGGAACACAGATTGTGGGACAGTATGCAGTTGGACTTCTGATGGAGATTTGTTCCCACTATGGTTATCATGCAGAAAGTGTAAAAGAAGGAAAATGGGCAAATAACCCTGACTGGTGTTACTGGGATTATCCGATGATTGAATTATATGGAAAAACTGCAGGAATCATCGGCCTTGGAAGAATTGGGCAAGCCACAGCAAGAATTTTGAATGCATTAGATATGAATGTAATTGCATATGATGCATATCAGTCAGATGCAGGAAAGCAGGTTGCTGAATATGTTGAACTGGATGAGCTGTTAGCAAAATCAGATGTTATTTTCCTACATTGTCCGCTATTTCCTGAAACAGAGGGAATTATTAATGCTAAGAATATCTCTAAGATGAAAGATGGAGTAATTCTTATTAATAACAGCAGAGGACAGCTGGTGGTAGAACAAGATTTGGCAGATGCTTTAAACAGTGGAAAAGTATATGCAGCAGGACTTGATGTAGTGTCAACAGAACCAATTAAAGAGGATAATCCGTTGATTAGTGCAAAAAATTGTATAATCACACCACATATTTCATGGGCAGCCAAAGAATCAAGACAGAGAATTATGGATATTACAGCAAATAATATCGAGCAATTCTTGAAAGGTGAACCGGTGAATGTTGTAAATAAATAGTAGAAAGGACTGAACAATATGAGAAGTAAGCTTTCATTTGACATTACGAATGCCAGAAATTTTATTCAGGAACATGAGATGCTATACATGAAGTCAAATGTAGAATGTATGAAGGAAAAACTTCTGTCCAGAAAAGGAGAGGGAAATGATTTTCTTGGATGGATTGACCTTCCGGTATTATATGATAAAGAAGAGTTTGAAAGAATCAAAAGAGCAGCAAAGAAAATCCAGAATAACTCGGATGTGTTGCTTGTAGTGGGAATTGGAGGCTCTTATCTGGGAGCAAGAGCAGCAATCGATTTTATTCACAGTACTTTTTACAATAATATGAAAAAAGAAGAGAGAAAAGCACCGGAAATTTATTTCTGTGGAAACAGCATGAGTGGTGATTATCTTAACAGAATTATAAAAATTGTAGAAGGAAAAGACTTTTCGGTGAATGTAATATCAAAATCAGGAACAACTACAGAATCAGCAATTGCATTTCGAGTATTCAAAGAAATTTTGGAACAGAAATATGGAAAAAAAGAGGCGGCAAAAAGAATTTATGCTACTACAGATAAAGCAAGAGGAGCATTAAAGCGACTTTCGGATGAAGCAGGGTATGAGACATTTGTGGTTCCGGATGATGTTGGAGGACGATTTTCTGTACTAACAGCAGTTGGATTATTACCGATTGCTGCAAGTGGCGCTGATATTGATGCGCTTATGTCAGGTGCGGCAGCCGAAAGAGAAAGAGTACTGAAGGCAGCATATGAAGAAAACGAATCTTTACGTTATGCAGCTGCAAGAAATATACTTTTCCGTAAAGGAAAATCGGTAGAGATTCTTGCTAATTATGAACCAAGTCTTCAGTACATATCTGAATGGTGGAAGCAGCTATATGGAGAAAGTGAAGGGAAAGATCAAAAAGGTCTGATGCCGGCATCTGTAAACTTAACAACGGATCTGCATTCTATGGGACAATTTATTCAGGACGGATCAAGAATTATGCTGGAAACAGTAGTTACGGTAGAAGAGCCACATTCAGATATTACAATTCAGAAAGAAGCAGACGATCTGGATGGATTAAATTATCTGGCAGGAAAAACAGTGGATTTTGTAAATAAGAGTGCGATGAATGGAACGATTCTGGCACATGTGGAAGGAGGAGTTCCGGTATTTAAGGTAAGTATAGAGAAACAGGATGAATATTCTCTTGGACAATTATTCTATTTTTTCGAGTTCGCATGTGGTATAAGTGGATACTTGATGGGGGTTAACCCATTTAATCAGCCAGGGGTAGAAAGCTATAAGAGTAATATGTTTGCATTATTGGGAAAACCGGGATATGAAGAAAAACACAAAGAGTTAATGGAAAAATTATAATTTATATAATGAAAAGCAGAGGTGCCATGCTACTTACCTCTGCTTTCTTTATAAAATAATACAAAAGTATGCTATACTGCTAATAGATGTATTATAAAAAATTAGTACTCAAAATATAGATGAAACGGAGAAAACTTTATGAAATTAACAATATTAGGAACCGGAAATGCAACAGTAAGTGAATGTTATAATACCTGCTATGCAATCAGCGATGAAGGAAAACATTTCCTCGTAGATGCAGGCGGTGGCAACCGTATTCTGAAAGTATTAAAAGACGCAGGAATCGACATGAATGATATCCATGATATCTTCGTTACACATGAGCATGTAGACCATGTACTTGGAATTATCTGGCTGGTGCGCATGATCGGGCAGAGAATGAACCAGGGAAAATATGAAGGTGACCTTCGCATTTACTGTCATGAAGAGTTGGCAGGGAAGATTCAGGCAATTGCAAATATGACGATCCAGCAGAAAGTCTGTAAGCATATGGGCGAGAGAATCCAGTTCGATGTCGTAAAAGATGGGGATAGCAGAACAATCTTAGGATGTCCGGTGACATTCTTTGATATTGCTTCAACAAAAGCAAAACAGTTCGGATTCACCATGCGGCTTAAGAGTGGTAAGAAATTCACCTGCGTTGGTGACGAGCCATATAATGAGGTGGATTATAAATATGTGAAAGGCAGTGACTGGCTGCTTCATGAGGCATTCTGTCTGTTCAGTGAGGCAGATAAATTCAAGCCTTATGAGAAGCATCACAGTACAGTAAAGGAAGCGTGTCAGCTTGCGGAAGAACTAGATGTGCCGAATCTATTGTTGTATCATACAGAGGAGACGCATCTGGCGGAAAGGAAGAAACTGTATACAGAGGAAGGACAGCAGTATTATCATGGCAATCTGTATGTGCCGGATGATCTGGAGACGTTTGAGGTGTAGAAAATGAGGGTGTTATCATTTGGATCTTTAAATATTGATTATGTATATAAAGTGGATCATTTTGTTAATAAAGGAGAGACCTTATCATCAAAAAGCCTACAGGTATTCACAGGTGGAAAAGGTCTGAACCAGTCGATTGCACTTGCAAAAGCAGGGGTGGAAGTATATCATGCCGGGATGCTTGGAGAAGATGGAAAGATGCTTCTGGAAGCAATGGATGAAGCCGGGGTTCACATAGAGTATGTAAAAGTGCAAAGCAAGGTCCGAACAGGAAATGCGATTATCCAGAATGATCTGCAGGGAGATAACTGTATCCTGCTGTATGGCGGGGCAAATCAGCAGATTGAGGAGACGTATATAGATGAAGTGCTGGAACAGTTTGGCAGTGAGGACTGGCTTTTGATACAGAACGAAATTAATAATCTCCCGTATCTTGTTGGTCAGGCAAAAGGAAAAGGCATGCGTATCATTTTAAATCCATCTCCAATGAATGAAAAGATAGCAGAACTTCCGCTTGATAAGATTGATTATTTTATCTTGAATGAAGTAGAAGCGCAGCAGTTATTAAAAAAAGAACTGAAAGATGGCAGAGACGGAAAAGTTCTGGCAGAAGAAATCAAAACAGCATTTCCAGATGCAATGATAGTATTGACACAGGGAGAAAAAGGATCCGTTTATTATGACGGAGAGCAGTGTGTCAGCCAGGAGATCTTTAAGGTAAAAGCGATAGATACAACAGCAGCCGGAGATACTTTTACCGGATATTTTGTAGGTGGTATTTTAAATGGTGATTCACCGGAAGTAGCAATGCGTATTGCTGCGAAAGCATCGGCAATCGCAGTTACCAGACCGGGAGCCGCACCATCGATTCCGACAAAAGAAGAAGTAATAAATTTTGAGTAAAAAATATAAGAAAAAGACTTGTCAATGGCAAGTCTTTACTTTTGTAGTTTGAGCTGGAAGGGACAATAAAAAAGCCAGAAAACTCCGTCCCCATGGCTCAAAAAAGATCTAACATATTGTCCAGATAAATCTCTTCCCTGACATGTAGCTGATATTCTGGCTTCGTCATATAATAAAGCAGAAATTCAAGAATCAACGCACTGCCAAGTCCACGTCCTTCAATTTTAAAATTCGAAAATCCAAGTGGCATGTAAATATTCTGTATATCAGTAACACTGATGAACCCGGGATTCTCCATTGCTTTAGAAAAACGGTAGCCCTCATTTCCGTTTGGTGAGCTACAGTGAAATTCAGGAGCAGATTCTCCAAGATTCTTCCGGCTGACAGATTCATAACAAGTCTTTCTGTCCTTACAGCCAAACCAGCAGCATTCATTACATAAGAATTCTACTTTATCTTTCTGGTGCTGTGACATCAGATTTAATTTGTCGAATACCTTATTTAACCGGAAGTCAGGTACAACATAGCGGAAATCTTCACGGTTTACTTCGTTTAGAAAATCCTGAAAATCTGTCAGAACTTTTGTGGTAGAGGAGATAAGGTAGAGATCAGGATAATTTTTTCGCAAATATTTTAATAAAAGATCGGAATGTACGATCACGCCATTCTGAAGTTGATGTGTATATGGTGGGTTATCAGTGGCAGAGGCACGTTCGAACATTTTGCAAAGATCATTACATTTCTTATCCGCAAGATGTTCTTTTCGCAACAACGAATTACTGAACGTCAGCCGGGCCGAGATATTATATTCCCGCATCAGATCAAGAACTTCTTCCGGATCGGAATATCCGAATGAAGTACGTCCGCCGCCCCAGATACAGTCCGAAGGTGCACCATAGATAGAGCCAATCTCGCACCAGTCGTAAAAATATTCCCTGTGTTCATAGAATAACGGAAGGAATATGCGGTATAATTCATAAAATTCGAACAGACCCGGAAGGTGATAAAAAGCTTTATATATTTTATTCATGTATCTACCTCTATGAAAATTTCTGAAACTAATGATAGCACAAAAGAGTAGTGTATTATATAAATATTTTACTCATTATTTGTACTTATTCCGGCAGCGCACGTGTATATTTCCGCATATGATACACCACATATACCGCGATCACAAGTTCCGTAAGCGGCATTGCGAACCACAGACTGCCTGCTCCGAAACACATCGGAAGAATGAAGATAAATAATCCACTTAAGATCATTCCGCGTGCAATCGACACGACAAAGGCAGCGGTCGGTTTCAACAGTGCCTGGAAATAATACGTCGAGAAAATATTTAACGGCAGCAGCAGGAACGAGATGCTGTAGCTGCGGATGATTCCCGGCGCAATCTTCTGAATCTCGGATGTCGGAGACATGAAGACCCTGATATATCCATTCGGAACCGCAAGGCTTAAAACGGTCCAGAAGATGGCGAAAAATGCGGTAGTTCCAAGCGCATATTTTAAAGCCTCGCGGATACGTCCGCCTTTTCCGGCACCATAGTTGGTGGAGATGATCGGCTGGGCGGCCTGGCCGACACTGTAAGCACAGCATTGTACAAAGGTGCTGATATTAATAATAACACCGTAAACAGCCAGTGCATCTGCACCAAGGTAGTGCATGATCTGCTTGTTGAAGAAGATTGTCAGGATTCCCATGGCCACATCGATGAAGAATGCGGAGAATCCGGATGTCAGCACCTGTTTTGTCTGACGAAGTAAATGCACCGGACGTACAATTCGCAGTGTATTTTCCTTGCGGAAGAAATGTGTCAGCATCACGAGAAGTGAGATGACGGAGCCAAGTGCAGTTGCAAGACCGGCACCGAAGATACCCATATCCATCGGGAATACAAAGAAATAATCCCCGAAGATATTGAAGATACCGCCGATGAGTACAGCACGTGTTGCAAGTCCCGGATTCTTGTCATTTCTTAAAAATGCGGCAAGAAACTGGTTGAACAAGAATGCCGGGATTACGAATTTCACAGGAACCAGATATCTTCTCGCCAATGGCAAAAGAGATGCATCTGCGCCAAAGAACAGAAGCAGCGGCTTGTCGAAGAAGATGATCATAAGCCAGGCAAGGACGGCGAACGTTGAGACGCCGATCAGTGCAGTGGTGAAGTATTCGGTGGATCGGGTTAGGGGTGAGGACTTGGAATTAGAATCCTGACCACGCACTGTGCTCAATAATATCGATCCACCGATTCCCATCAGAAGTCCAAGGCTGTAAATGATGTTCCATATCGGAGCAACAACCGCCAGGGCGGCGGTTCCATCCGGCCCTTGATACTGTCCGACCATAGACATATCTACGATTCCGTAGATGGATGTGATCAGGGCACTGCCAAAAGCAGCTTTTAAGTATTTAAAATACATGGGTTTAATATTGTCTGTTAGGAAATTCATTATGATAACCTCCTGTAAATTTGTTGCTAACAGATAACAGACATTTTGATTTTAAAGACCTTATGGCCTTTGGTATGTTTATTCTTGCATTACTGACATTCGTATTTGCGTTTATCAGATAATGTTTTAAGGCATAGAAAAACCACCCTCTAAAACTTTGGCAAGTCAGGGTGGTAATCCTACCAACTAACGAGGTCAACCCCTTGTGGGCGGTTGTTCCTTCTGTATATTTAATATAACATATCTATAGAGTATATTCAACTAAATCAAAAATTTCCCATAGATAAAAAAGAGTTTTACATGCATTTCACTTGCATTATCCACATACACGTGTATAATAAATTTTGTTCGGTATTTTTGAAAAAAAAGTATAGTAATAGAAAACTTTTAAATAATGTGGAGGTGAAAGAGTGGATATCGGAAAGAAGTTGAGGGAGCTTAGGAAGCAGAATGATCTGACGCTGGAAGATCTGGCTTCGCGCAGTGAGCTTACGAAGGGATTTCTGTCGCAGGTGGAGCGTAACTTAACGGCACCGAGTATTGCAACGCTGGAGGACATTCTGGAGGCACTTGGAAGTAACCTGTCGGAATTCTTTCATGAAGAGGAAGAAAAGCAGATCGTATTTGGAACGGATGATTTTTTCGTAGATGAGAAAGAAGATTATCAGGTGGAGTGGATCATTCCGAATGCCCAGAAGAACCAGATGGAGCCGATTCTTATGACACTATATCCGCACAAAAAGAGTCATATACAATCCGCATATGACGGAGAGGAATTTGGCTATGTATTAAAGGGAAATATAACGATCATGCGTGGAGGAAAGAAATATAAAGTAAAAGCGCATGAGACGTTTTATATGGACGGTGCAAAGAGCCATTATCTTTATAATCACGGGAACAGTCCGGCAAAGATATTGTGGATCACAACACCGCCGATCTTTTAAAAATTAACCACAGGGGACAGTAAAAAAGCCAGAAAACCCCGTCCCCAATGGAAAGGAGAAAAATGGAAGAGAAAAAACTAATTGAATTTCGCAATATTGTGAAAAGCTTTGACTCGCAGGTTGTATTAAAAGGAATCAACCTCGATATATATGAAAATGAATTCGTAACCCTGTTAGGACCGAGTGGATGTGGTAAGACCACACTGCTTCGAATCCTTGGGGGATTCCTGGATGCGGATGAAGGAAAAGTGATTTTTGATAATGAAGACATCACTAATAAACCACCGTATGAACGTGAACTGAATACCGTATTCCAGAAATACGCATTATTCCCGCATCTGAGCGTATATGAAAATATCGCATTTGGATTGAAACTGAAGAAGATGAGTAAAGACATCATTGATCAGAAGGTTATGAAGATGCTGAAACTGATCGGTCTGGAAGGTTATGAAGATAAGAATACGACATTACTTTCCGGGGGCCAGCAGCAGCGAGTGGCAATTGCAAGAGCGCTGGTCAATGAGCCGAAAGTACTGCTTCTGGATGAGCCGCTGGCAGCTCTGGACTTAAAGCTTCGTAAGGAAATGCAGTATGAGCTGAAGCGTATCCAGCAGGAGGTTGGTATCACATTTATCTTTGTAACACACGATCAGGAAGAGGCACTTACCATGTCGGATAAGATCGTGGTTATGCAGAAAGGTGAGATTCTTCAGATCGGAACTCCGCAGGAAATTTATAACGAGCCAACGAACCGTTTTGTTGCGAACTTTATCGGAGAGAGCAATATCATTTCTGGAAGAATGATTGAAGATTATAAAGTCCGTTTTGACGATATTACATTTGACTGCGTGGATCATGGATTTAAGGAAAATGAGCCGGTAGATGTTGTAATCCGTCCGGAGGACATTGATATCGTGGATGTAAAAGATGGCAAGATGACAGGTGAAGTCTTAAGTGTCCTGTTCAAGGGTGTGCACTATGAGATCATGGTGGAGACGGTTCCGGGAACGAGTGTTACGGTCAATATGCGTGTCATCCGCAACCATGATGTGACCAGCGAAGATGGAAAAGAAAAGATCAGTGCCAATAACTTCTATGTGGATGTAGAAGATGTGGCAAGTCTGGATGATAAGGAGATTGTTGCGTTGTCAAATGCCCAGGCATGGGAGCCGGAAAGTGATGAGTACATTTCCATTGCAAATATTGAGTACGAGCTGGAGGAAAAAGAAGGTCAGTATCCGGTTAGATTCAGCACATCGAACGGGACAAGCATTGAAAGAACCATCTTCGTAGTCAACCAGCCGTTCGTTAAGAATGAGAAGGCGAATGAGGGTGTTATGGCATTCAATTTCTTTAAGACGGTAGACGAGATCACAGAATCTCAGGCACTGGATACAGATCTTAAGACATGGGCAAATGCACAGGGATGGAAACTGACAGATGAAGATCAGAGTGTGGACATCAGTGTAGACTATGATTTTGATCCGGAAGAAGTAACAGAAGGTGTATATGAGATTACATTTTCTACTACAGGACGTGAGTTCAAGATACATACAACGGATTATTCGGAGGAAGGACAGGAGGTCGGCCTGACATTCTTCCCGGAAGATATCCATGTTATGCCGAAGGTGGTATTCTAAGATGAAGAAATTTTCACAGTTAGCATTTCCGTATATTGTGTGGGCGGTACTGATGCTGGTATTCCCGATGGTCCTGATCGCACTTTATTCTGTGACAGACCAGGGAAATACAATCCTGTCGTTCACATTTACACTGGAACATTATGCCAAGTTTTTTACCGACCCGGATTTCTTATTGATCCTCTGGCGTTCCATTGTAATTGCGGTAAAGACAACCGTGATATGCCTGTTACTTGGCTATCCGATCGCATATTATATTGCACGCAGTGATCAGAAAAAGCAGAATGCGCTGATCCTTGCAATCACGATCCCGATGTGGATCAATATGCTGGTAAGAACCTATGCATGGATCGGTCTTTTAAGTGATGGTGGTCTGATCCAGAAGATCCTGCGCCTGGTGGGACTGGGAAAGAGCTCTCTTCTCTATACAGAAGGAGCCGTGCTGCTTGGCATGGTATATAACTTCCTGCCATTTATGATCCTGCAGATCCAGACATCACTGAGTAAGATGGATAATTCACTTCTGGAAGCGAGTGCAGATCTCGGGGCAAGCCCGGCGCAGACCTTTAAGTGTGTGACATTGCCGCTTTCCGTGCCGGGAATTATTAACGGGATTACACTGGTATTCCTTCCGGCGGTCAGTTCCTTCTTCATACCGAAGCTGCTCGGCGGCGGTCAGTATTTCCTCATCGGAAATATGATCGAGAACCAGTTTATTACAGTCGGAGAATGGAACTTTGGAAGTGCCATTTCCATGATCATGGCAATCATTATGATGGTACTTATGATGATTGTCCGCAAGATTGAGATCCGTAATCAGGGCGGAAAGGGGGTATAATCGTTATGAATAATAAGGGAAAACGTCCGATAGGGAAAATCCTTATGATACTGGCGGTTGTATTCTTCTATCTTCCGATCCTGTACATGATCATATTTTCCTTTAATGATGGAAAATCCCTGACAAGTTTCACGGGATTTTCACTGCGCTGGTATAAGCATATGCTGGATTCGGCAGACATGATGGACGCATTGTCGACAACATTCAGTGTCGCATTGCTGGCGACATTTATCTCAACAGTGGCAGGAACAATTGCTGCAATTGGTATCAGCAAATCTAAGAAGATTGTGAGGGACCTGATGGAGCAGGTCAATAACCTGCCGATCATGAATCCGGAGATTGTAACTGCAATTGGATTCATGTTGCTGTTTATCACATTCCATGTGGAAAAGGGATATGTGACGATGCTTCTGGCACATATTGCATTCTGTATTCCATATGTGATGTTATCAGTAATGCCAAAGATCAAATCCCTGGATCCGAACCTTGCCGATGCGGCGATGGACTTAGGTGCAACACCGTGGCAGGCACTGACGAAAGTTGTCGTGCCGCAGATTACACCGGGAATCGTAGCCGGGGCACTGATCGCATTTACCATGTCGGTGGATGATTTCATCATCTCTTACTTTGTAACCGGACGTGGTGTGAAGAACTTAAGTATCATGGTGTATACGATGAGTAAACGTGTCAATCCAAGTATCAATGCCATTTCGACGCTGGTGGTTGTGATCATCACGATCGTACTGCTGATCATCAATGTGGCACCGATGTTATTTGCCAAACGTGCCAAGAGAAACAGTATCGGCAGACGAAATGTGCTGATACCGGCAGCTGCAGTTGTCTGTGTGCTTGCGATCGTGGCCGGAGTTGCGACATATAATAGTAAAAAAGAGCCGCTTCCATTTGAAGGGCAGACACTTCGTGTCTATAACTGGGGAGAATATGTGGGTGAGCACATAATTCAGGATTTCCAGAAAGAGACGGGGGCAACAGTGCTTCTGGAGAGCTTTGATTCCAATGAACAGATGTACATTAAGGTTGCGAACGGAGAAGCTTATGACATACTGGTGCCAAGTGATTATATGATCCAGCGTCTCATATCCGAAGGATATCTGCAGAAACTGGATAAGTCAAAACTTGACTGCATGGATAAGCTGGCTGATGCTGTGAAGGGATTGCCTTATGATCCAAAGAATGAATATTCAGTTCCATATTTCTGGGGAACAGTTGGTATTGCATACGATAAGACGAAGGTTGATGTGAAAGACCTGGAAAAAGAAGGCTATAATATTTTCCTGGATCAGAAATATAAGGGCGATATCTATCTGTATGATTCAGAGAGAGATTCTTTCATGATGGCATTGAAGGCGCTCGGTTATTCGATGAATACGACGGACGAAAGTCAGATTCAGGAAGCTTATAACTGGCTGTTACAGTGTGTACAGACGATGAAACCGGAGATTGTTACAGATGAGATCATCGATAATATGGCACAGGGAAGAAAGGCACTTGGCCTGGTATATTCCGGTGATGCAACTTACATTATGAATGAGAATAAAAATATAGGTTATTATCTTCCAAAAGGCGGAACAAACCTGTGGTCCGATGCCATGGTTATTCCGAAAAATGCGAAGAATCCGGAATTGGCATATGCATTTATCAATTATGCAAGTGATTATGACGGAGCTTATGATAATTCAAGTTATGTAGGTTATACATCGGCGAATAAGAAAGTAATGAAAGATCTGTATGGTAAGGGTGGAGAGTTCGAAGGAATTAGTGCTTATATGCCAAGAACAGATAATAAGAATGATGAAGTCTTTGAATATAATGAGGAGACGAAGAAAGAGATCAGTAATCTTTGGAGTAAGGTGAAGATTGCGGCTAGTAATACGAATTAAGGCGTGCTGCGCATTAGCTGACAGGAAGTTGGCGGTGCGCAGCTTTTTATATTAAAGTAT
>ERZ808240.1695-NODE-1695-length-26447-cov-6.870302_pt1 | contig 26447 bp, 16 predicted proteins | sample MGYA00521084_ERZ808240 | MGnify/ENA primary metagenome ERZ808240 (study PRJEB31516, sample SAMN03275571) | gut metagenome | biome: mammalia-associated habitat; material: feces | host: Papio cynocephalus | place: Kenya | collected 2012-08-06 ... | reverse complement strand
TAATGAAAATACTTTTATTTGGCAAATATAGTTATTTTTGTTTTAATTGCAAAGCTAAAGCTTGTAAATGTTTTTACTTATATTTTTCCGTTTACCTTTTCCCTTCTGCTTCGTCTATATTAATAGAAGCCCCAAGAAAAAAAATAGCATATCACACGACAATAATGGATGATACGGAATTTGAACACATGGCATCATGGATGCGTCCTCGACTGAAAGCAGTGGCAGAACGCACGGCTAAAGGTTTGGGGCTGACAGATGCCGATGCCGAGGACGCTGTGCAGGAAACATTGCTGAGGCTATGGCGCATGGGCGACAGGCTTGATACATACAACAGTATCGAGGCTCTTGCCGCCACCGTTGTGCGAAACGTTTGCATTGACATGTCGCGACATCCAGCGCTACCGACCAGTACGATAGAAGGACTGAACGTCGTCGCCGACTCTTCCGCCGACTCCTCTCTCACGGCGGAGAGTGAACGCGGCGCGATGGAGCGACTGATAGGCATGTTGCCAGCAACGCAGCAACGGCTGCTAAGGATGCGCGGCGAGGGAATGTCGCTCGACGAGATTGCTGCCACTGCCGCCATGCCCAAGACAAGCGTGAAGACGCTCATCTCGAAAGCACGCCGCCAACTGCTTGAGAGAATGAAGAACAAATAGTAGAATGCCATACCATCCTACAGATTGCCACTCATATATATATAGAAATTTCAGAACAAACACTTACACTTAAATAATAAAAACGATATGATCATGAGCAACATATCCGACACTTCCATACGCCTCGCTCTCACGGAACGTTTCCTCGACTGCGACACCTCTGTCGAGGAAGAGCGCGAACTCGCCCGCTACTACAGCCGCTGTAAGCGCAACGGTTGTGTACCGGAAGACGAGACAGAGATGTGCGAGCTTGTTCTTGCCACCATAAAAGTAGCTGATGTGCCGCAGAAATTGTCGCACCGCCGACACAAGACATGGCTACGCATAGCCTTTGTAGCAGCCGCTGCAGCCGTGGCAATGGCATTGGTCATGACATTCACAATGAACGACAATAATCATGCTACCGTAGCATCTACGACGCTTGTCACCAAGCGTGATACAGCCGTCACTGGCATAGCTGCCATAATGCCAACAGAAAACGAGAAGGAGCAGCAAGTTTCTATTGCCTCTGACTGTTTGCCGTCACACAGCAAAGCAACGGCTCATGTTAGATACAGCAGAAAATGTGAGCCGTCATCCGCCAACATCGACATGACTGAAGTTTATTCCGTTGCCGCTTCGTTGTTTCACGAAATGTCTAACTTGACGATAAAGCGTGAGGGCGAGAGTGTGCTGGTGTCGGCTGTAGGCGATAATGGCGACACACACACCTTCCAAGTTAAATCAACTGGTAGCAACGGACTAACAATGACTGCAATATAGGAGGTACGGCCTCCGAGCCGTCCCCACAAAAAACAACAACTATGAAAAAGACCTTATTAATTGCGCTTGCCGCACTCTCCATGACGGCGACAAGAACCTTGGCGCAGACCGCAACAGCGCCTGTCGACACCCTGCGTGCCTATTTCATCGACGGCAAACCCGTGAAGAACTTCACCGGTGCCGAGCTTGTAGGCAAGACCATCAAGAAGTACGACATCATACCGTCTACCTACGACAACAAGGACGGCAAAGGATTCTCGCATGTGCTTCTGCTGCACGATATAACCACCGACCATGCTCCTGCCAAGACGGCATCCACCCAACCTCTTGTCTTCATCGACGGCATTATGGATGCCAACGGTATGAATGCAGTGAAGCCAGCCGACATCGTTTCGATGACGGTCATCAAGGACCCAAAGATACTGAAGGTATACAAAGAGATGGGACTCAGCGATAACGCACTGAAAAAAGGTGTCGTGCGCATCGTCACCAAAAAGCAGAAGGTAGACCCGATAGTGTATCTTGTAGACGGTGCTGAGATGACGTACGCGGAAATCCTTAAGATTCCAGCCGACAAAATCAAGTCGATGAATGTCTACAAGCGTGGCAACGACCACAAGTATGCGGCTAAGTACGGAAAGAAAAAGGATGTGGTAGAAATAACGACGAAATAACGCTTAAAGGGAAAATGGCAAATCCATAACTGTTCGTTACCGTATGCTTTATCGGTAACGAACAGTTATGGATTTGCCATTTTATTTTTTGTATTTCTAAGCTCTGGGATAAAGTTACCGGAACGAGTCAGTGAGCAGCTTTATCTCTATCTGCGGGCTGATGCGCTCGTACAATATATTATATACAGCATCGAGTATGGGCATGTTGACATGATGGTGGCGGTTTTTCTCCTTCATGCACTTTGTTCCGAAGAATCCTTCGGCTATCATCTCCATCTCTATCTGTGCGCTCTTCACGCTGTAGCCCTTGCCGATCATGGTGCCGAAGGTTCGGTTGCGCGAGAACTTCGAGTAGCCAGTCACGAGAAGGTCGCCCAGATACACCGAGTCGTAGATGCTACGCTCGATAGGATTGATGGCTGTAAGGAAGCGCGACATCTCCTGCACGGCGTTGGATATGAGCACCGCCTGGAAGTTGTCGCCATACTTCAAGCCACTGCAGATGCCGGAGGCAATGGCATACACATTCTTCAGCACCGATGAATACTCGATGCCGATGACGTCGCTTGAAGTCTTGGTCTTGATAAACTCCGAGTCGAGCACATCACAGAAAGCCTGCGCCTTCTCCTGGTCGGAACATCCTACAGTAAGATAGGACAGACGTTCAAGCGCCACCTCCTCAGCATGCGACGGACCACCAATGCAGGCGAGATTGTCGTCGGGCACGTCATACACCTCATGGAAGTATTCCGAGCAGGCGAGGTTGTCGTCGGGCACGAGTCCCTTAATGGCAGTGACGATGAACTTGTCGCGCAGACGGGTCTTCAGCTTCTTGAGATGGTTCTTCAGATAGGGCGACGGCACCACGAACACGAGCGTGTCGTATGCCTCGACTATGCGGTTGATGTCGCTCGAGAAGAATATCTCGTCGGTGTTGAAGTGTACACTCGTAAGATAATTAGGATTGTGGCTGATGCGCTTAAACTCCTCGATGCTGTCGTCGCGGCGCATATACCACCCTATGTGATGGGTGTGACCTATCACAATCTTGGCAATGGCAGTCGCCCAACTGCCGCCACCAATAATAGCAATTTTTCCGATGTTGTACAACTTCGTTGTATGTTAAATGTTATATATTAATTTTTCTTTCTCTTGGTTATTCTAAACGTCCACGATAAGTGTTAAATGTTAACATCGCTCATAAGTTAACATTTAACACTTAACATTTAACATTGAGAAGTTTAAGCTTGACTGTGGTCGATCCAAGCTTGTATCTCGTCCAAGCTTGGGCGGTCGTAGCCGAGCTTGTACTTCTTGTTGATCTCGCCAATCTTCTGCTGCAAGCCCTGAGCCTTCTGGTCCTTGATGTCGCTGATGAGGTTGAAGCCAGCCTTGCGGAGCACGTAAGCCCAGTTTTCGGGCACGCCAATCTCTGCCCACTCCTTGATGGAGCTTTGCGGCATCTTCTTCTCAGGTTTCATCTGCGGGAAGAAGAGTACCTCCTGGATGTAGGTCTTGCCGGTCATGAGCATCACGAGACGGTCGATGCCGATGCCGATGCCTGATGTAGGAGGCATACCGTACTGCAGTGCACGCAGGAAGTCCTGGTCGATGATCATAGCCTCGTCGTCGCCCTTGTCTGCAAGTTTCATCTGGTCGATGAAACGCTCCTCCTGGTCGATCGGGTCGTTGAGCTCAGAGTAGGCGTTGGCAAGCTCCTTGCCGTTGACCATAAGCTCGAAACGCTCCGTGAGGCCCGGCTTTGAGCGGTGCATCTTCGTAAGCGGCGACATCTCCACGGGATAGTCGGTGATGAAGGTTGGCTGGATGAATGTGCCCTCGCAGAACTCACCGAAGAGCTCGTCGATGAGCTTGCCCTTGCCCATTGTCTCGTCCACGTCCATGCCCTTCTCAAGGCAGAATGCGCGTATCTCCTCCTCAGTCTTGCCGTTGCAGTCGAAGCCAGTCTTCTCCTTGATGGCGTCGAGGATAGGCAGACGGCGGTAAGGAGCCTTAAAGCTGACAATGTTGCCGTCGATCTCGCGCTCAGGCTTGCCGTTCACGGCGATACAGATGGTCTCGAGGAGCTTCTCTGTGAACGACATCATCCAGTTGTAGTCCTTATACTGCACGTAAAGCTCCATGCAGGTGAACTCCGGGTTGTGGTTGCGGTCCATACCCTCGTTGCGGAAGTTCTTGCCAATCTCGTATACACCCTCGAAACCGCCCACGATAAGGCGCTTCAGATAAAGCTCTGTGGCGATACGCATATACATGTCCTGGTCGAGAGCGTTGAAGTGGGTGATGAACGGGCGAGCAGAAGCACCACCTGCGATCGACTGCAGTGTCGGAGTCTCCACCTCGGTGTAGCCAGCCTCGTCGAGCACGTGGCGAAGGGTGCGGATGACAGTGGCACGCTGCAAGAACGTGTCCTTCACGCCGTCGTTGACAATAAGGTCGACGTAACGCTGACGGTAGCGCAGCTCGGGGTCGTCGAACTTGTCGTAGGCCACGCCGTCCTTATACTTCACGATAGGCAGCGGCTTCAAGCTCTTTGAAAGAAGAGTGAGGCTCTGTGCATGAACAGAAATCTCGCCCGTCTGTGTGCGGAACACGAAACCCTTGATACCGATGAAGTCGCCGATGTCCATCAAACGCTTGAACACAGTGGTATAGAGAGTCTTGTCCTCGCCGGGGCAGATGTCGTCGCGTGTGATGTATACCTGTATACGGCCCTTTGAGTCCTGAAGTTCCACGAAGCTTGCCTTGCCCATCACGCGGCGGCTCATCATGCGACCTGCAATAACTACCTCGCGTTTCTCTTCCTCGTCATTGAATTCCTTCTTGATGTCCTCCGAGAAGGCGTCGGTTGGGAACTCTGCTGCGGGATACGGGTCGATACCAAGGTTGCGCAGCTCCTGAAGACTTTGTCTTCTTACAATCTCTTGTTCACTAAGTTCTAAAACGTTCATATTCGTATCTTTATTTTATTTGTTTTCGCCAAATGTACTTTTCCATGCCACTTCAACGCACGTCTGCAAGCGCCTCTTGCTAAAAAAAGGCGTCATCTATAACGTGCCTCATGGCATTATACGTATGCAAAATTACGAAATAAATCTGAAAAGGTGACAGTTTTCGTATTTTAAGTATGTGTTCAAGATGAAATTAAATAATTCTACGCTTTATTTCTGCCCACAAACACGAACTCTCGCCTGTCGTGTAGCAACAGACACGACAGGCGAGAGTTTAAAATACTTATGAAAACGCTTTGCGGCACTTCAAGAAAAATGATTGCGGCAAAGCGTACAAACACTTGTCAACAATTATTTCACGAATTTCTTTCCACTCATAATGTAAACGCCCTTGGCAACATTCTGCACCCTGCGACCCTGAAGGTCGTAGACATGGCCGTCCTGCATTGGCTTTACGCTGACGCTACTTATGGAAGTGACAGTGTTGACAGCTTCCATATAAGCCTCATAAGCAGTCTGAAGGGCTTCGATATCGTCCTCCGTCACATTGCCTTGTTTCTCGCGCGCCACGCTGAGAGCTTCCTCCACAGCGGCATAAGCGTCAGCCACCTTCGCGTTAATACATTCGTCAGAAATATTCACTGGATAGAGCTGAAACTCAGCCATGTGCCAATATCCACGATTAGAGTTGGTTGCAGTGACCGTGAAGCGCAGTTTGCCGTATTCCTTACCGCCAGGAATCGCAAAACGGGCGTTGCATACACCACCGCTTACAGCATTGTCAAGAGCTATGACTGCCACCTTCTCTGAAGGGTCTGACGTACTTTCACCTCCATATATGGTAAACTCCGTGATGTGGTCATCAGTAGCCTTACGTCGCGTAACATCCACTTCAATCATTCCGCTGAAAGGTTTATTGCCCGTAACATCCAGGTAATGTGTGCCTGGGGTTACATCACCATTCTGCCACACCGTGTGATAATAGGTGTTGGGATTGTTGTCAATGAGAGTGCTGATATCGTAGAGATCATAGTTCCAATTGCTGTCTGTCGTGCTCGACGGTTTCTGCTCCTTGCATCCCCACGGACAGCTGAGTTGACCCGCGTCTGTGACAAGTTTCTCTCCCTTGACGTATGCCGAATTGGCATCAACAGCAGACTCTACGGTGCTCACAAGTTCAGCCATGCGTTTGTTGCGTTCGGTAAGCTCAGCGTCGATTTTTTTGTCAGTGTACTGATAGTCGGCGTCGAAAGAATAGGCATCAGAAGTGATAGTCTCCACCGTAAGATGTTTGTACACGATGTCATAACCGCTATTGGCGCTGTTCTCCTCGTACAGGAAACCGAGCGCATTGTCGCTCTGCAGACACCATGTGCTATAGGCGGATGTCGTTGTGCTCACCTGATACTCACCATCCCAATCCTTTGCAAAGTTGACTGGATTGGCGTATGTAGCTGCATCGCCCAAATCCTTATAGAAAATCTTCACATTGGCACGTCCGTTCGTAGGCAACGACTGCAATGCGAGGAACGACTTCTGGTTGTCCGACTTACGGACAACAGGCATTATTTGTATCTCTCCGTTCGTGCCGAAACTCTCGTTAGCCTTAAGACCGTTTACAGCCGAACTTGAGAAAGCCTTTGTGCCCCATGTTCCGTTTTCGCCGTCGAATGGTTCGCTAAAGGTATAGATATTAAAGTAGCGGCCGTTAGGCGTGCGACTTGAAAGAATTACATTGCCATTGGGCAGTTCTTCCACTTTCGGCTCGTCACCACCATACAACGGAGTTGTCTTGGTGCCTCCAAGGAATGACCATGATTCGCCGAAATCATCAGAATAAAGCACCCAGTTCTCCTTCGAACCATTGGTCTGCGAAAGTCCAGCGCAATAGAGTCTGTAGTATTCGCCTTTCTTTACGTAGCGGCTTTGGTGTATTTTTCCGGAGCCTATGAAGAAGCCGTGTATGCTATGTCCTGCCTCACGCAGAGGCGCGTAAACGTATTGCTCGTCGAGGTAAACCGGACCGGTCCAGCTTTTGCCGTTGTCATTGGAGTACCAACGTGCCCAACCCTGATGATAGGTGTTGTTGCCCTGCCCGAAGCCAGGATAGCCAGAACAAGAAGTAATCATCATGCGTGGGCTTGTGCGGTCGCCTACGATACACGGGTCGCCGTATGCGCACTTGTCATGACGTCCTTTCGACTCAAGCGACGTGCTGCTTGAGAATGTCTTGCCATGAGCGTCAAGACCATCGCCTTTAAACACATCAGGCGTAAGCAATTCATCCCATGTCTTTCCATTGTCGGTAGAGCGGCGCAGACGCAGGTCGAGCTTGCCCGTTCCTATGTCGCCTTTGCTGTAACGGTAGTCTGCCACAGCCACAAGGTCGCCGTTGAAGGCCTTGCCTATTGCCGGTATGCGATAAGGCACACTGCTATTGCGCGTATCGAAGACCGTATATGTACGAAGGTCGGATTTCTCCCCGTCAGCCGACGCGTAGCTCACAACGAAGTTCATAAGGTTCACGCCATAGTTGCCACCAACGAGCGTAAACAGCGTGGAGCTTGCATTGACACCTGTCACGGCGATGTGAGTGGCTTCTGTGCCGATTGTGTAGGAAGTGCCGTCAGGGGTGCGCACAGTAACGGGCTGTCCGGCATTGGCAAGAGTGACATCCATGCTGAAGCCTGTGATCTTCCATCCGTCGCTGACAGATATGTTGTAGTCGCAAGAACCATCTTTGCCTATCCATGCCTGAAGATAGCTGTTGGTGTTGCTTGCATTTATGTCAATATTGTTTTTGCCGCAATCAATGTCGATGGCTGGACTTGTCTGCGTCGATTTCCAGTGTGCGGCGTACTTCTTGCTTTCGCTAATAGCGGTGAAAGTGCCGCTTTTCATGCTCACAGTAAGTTCTCCAGTCTGAACGGCTTCAGACGTTGCATACAATGAAGTCGCGGAGGAAGGACGCGGCATGGCGTCAGCAACTCCACAGCCGAGCATAAGGGCGGGGATGATAAGTAGTCTTTTATTCATGTAAGATTTTGGTTTTATAGTTGTAGTTAATTGTTATTCAGTTGTAGTAGACACGTGCAAAATTACAAAATAAAATCAATATTAAAAGATTTTCTAAAAAAATAAACTCAAATAACTTCTTCGTCAAGCTCTCATCAAGGCGGCAAGCAGTCCGGCGGTTGCGTCCTCAATGAGGTCAAGGGCGTAGTCGAAGTCGGCGGACGTGCCGTAATAGGGGTCGGGAATAGCAGGCGTGCCACGATGGGTCGTAAGATAGTCGGCAAGCATCCTCACCTTTGAGCGTGATGCCTCGTCGGGAGCCTTTGAACTGACGATGCGATAGTTGTCGGCGTCCATGACAAGGATGAGGTCGAAATCGGTAAAGTCCGACTGGCGCAACTGGCGTGCACGACTGTCGAGACGATAGCCTCGCAGGGCAGCACGCTCACGCATACGCCGGTCGGGGAGCTGTCCCACATGCCAGTCGCCTATGCCAGCGGAGTCAATAAAGAAGCTGTCGGCAATGCCAGCGGAGCTAACCTTTGCCTTCATCACTCCCTCTGCCGCCGGCGAACGGCAGATATTGCCAAGACATACAAACAAAAGACGCTTCGGGGCTATCGTAGAAAACGGGTTCTGATTCATTTTTGGTGTTTTAAATTGTTGGTAATGGCACAATCATAGCTATGCCAAACATTCTTCAAGCGACAAAGATACATATTTTGTAATAGCCTTGCAACTTTACACATTTATTTTTATTACCTTTGCACCATATTTCCAACGCCCCAAACCATTTCTTTTACAAAACAATTATTCTATTCGCAATGACAGACATCGAAATCGCTCGCAGCACACGCCTCGAGGAGATTGAAGCAGTTGCTTCAAAGTACGGCATCCCAGAAAAAGAACTTGAACACTACGGCCACTATATGGCGAAGGTGCCAACACGCCTCATCGACGAGGAACGCGTAAAGAAGAGCAACCTCATACTCGTCACAGCCATCACTCCGACAAAGGCAGGTATCGGCAAGACCACAGTCACCATCGGCTTGGCACTCGGACTCCACCGTATTGGCAAAAAGGCCATTTGTGCACTGCGCGAGCCGTCGCTCGGACCTGTTTTTGGTATGAAGGGCGGCGCCTGCGGCGGCGGCATGACACAGGTGTTGCCGATGGACAAGATTAATCTCCACTTCACCGGCGACTTCCACGCTATCACCTCCGCCCACAACACCATCACTGCCTTGCTCGACAACTATATGTACCAGAACCGCGACAACGGCTTCGCCCTGCGCGAGGTGCTGTGGAATCGCGTGCTCGACGTGAACGACCGCGGACTGCGCGACATCGTGACCGGCATGGGCGGCAAGCAGAATGGCATAGTGAGAGAGTCGGGCTTCGACATCACTCCCGCATCGGAAATCATGGCTATCCTCTGCCTCGCTAAAGACGAGGACGACTTGCGCCGCCGCATTGAGAACATTCTCCTTGGCTACACCATGGAAGGAAAACCCTTTACCGTGAAGGATCTCGGCGTTGCAGGAGCCATCACCGTACTGCTGCGCGACGCTCTTGCCCCCAATCTCGTACAGACAACGGAGAACACGGCGGCATTCGTGCATGGAGGCCCGTTCGCCAACATCGCACACGGCTGCAACTCCATCCTTGCCACAAAGATGGCTATGACCTTCGGCGACTACGTCATCACAGAGGCTGGCTTCGGTGCAGACCTCGGCGCAGAGAAGTTCTACGACATCAAGTGCCGCAAGAGCGGACTCCAACCTAAGCTCACTATCATCGTGGCTACGGCACAGGGACTGAAGATGCACGGCGGCGTAGCCGTGGAAGACATCAAAAAGCCCAACAGCGAGGGCTTGAGAAAGGGTCTTGCCAATCTCGACAAGCACATCAAGAACCTGCAGTCGTTCGGGCAGACTGTCGTAGTGGCGTTCAATCGCTACGCTGGCGACTCCGACGAGGAGATACAAATCGTCAAGGACTACTGCGCGGAAATCGGTGTGGGCTTCGGTGAGAACGATGCCTATGCCGAGGGCAGCAAGGGAGCTGAAGACCTCGCACGCCTTGTCGTTGACACTATCGAGAACAATCCGTCGAAACCCCTGCAGCTTGCCTATGACGACAACGACTCTGTGGAGGAAAAAATAGAGAAGGTGGCAAAGAACATTTATGGCGCAGCCTCCGTCTCCTTCGCTAATCTTGCAAAGAAGAAGTTGCAGATGATAAAAGAGCTTGGCTTCGAGCGCTTCCCCATCTGCATCGCCAAAACGCAGTATTCCTTCTCCACTGACGCCAAGCAATACTGCGTGGCATCGGGCTTCGATGTCAACGTGCGCGACATCGTCATCAACGCCGGAGCAGAGATGATCGTCGTCATAGCCGGCAACATCATGCGTATGCCTGGTCTGCCCAAGGTGCCGGCTGCTATGAACATCGACATCGTAAACGGCGAAATAGAAGGATTGTCATAAGGAGCGGCGGTCTTCCGACCGCCGACAAAAATATAAAAATGTTCGGATACAGAATAAAGAAACAATACCGTACTAAGGTGAGGCTATCCTGCATGGGGTGCCTCACCTTTGTCGTGCTCATTACACTATGCATCTGCCGCTGCACATGCTCGTCATGCTCAAGCGAGAAGCGGCATGAACACGACTCCATTGAGGCGGCGAGCCATCGCGTCCATCTCAACGACACACTCACCAACGCCCTCTCCGATCAGCCTGAACTGCATGCCATGGACTCCATTATGCGACGCTATCTCAAACGCTGGGAAATCAACGGCGCTCAACTCGCCATCTCACGCCACGACTCCCTGCTCTACGCCCGCGGCTTTGGCTTTGCCGACGTGCAACGGCAGACACCAATGGAACCGTCCTACATCATGCGCATGGCGTCATGCTCGAAGCTCGTCACCGCTGTGGGCATCATGAAGCTGCGCGACATGGGAAAGCTGCGGCTCAACGAGAAGGTCTTCGGACCACAGGGTATTCTCAAGGACACGTTCTACATCAACTCGATAAAGGACAAGCGCTACTTCGACATCACCGTAGAGCAGCTTCTGCGCCACAAGGCGGGCTTCACCAACTATGCCGGCGACCCTATCTTCTCCACGCGCTACATCATGCAGCAGAATCATCTTTCCACCCCACCCGACCACCGTACGCTGCTGCGCATCGTCTTGCGGCGCCATCTTGGCTACACGCCCGGCACACAGCAACGCTACTGCAACATCGGCTACACGCTGCTCTCTCTCATCATACAGCAGCGCACGGGCATGTCCTATGAGAGATTCATGCAGAAATATGTGCTGGAACCTGCCGGATGCTACGACTTCCACATCGCGGGCAATTATCTGAAGGACCGCCGGCAGAACGAAACGGTCTACTACATGCACTCAAGTTCGGAGCCTGCACCAGAGTTCAACAACTCCGGTCGCATGGTGGTGCGCTGCTACGGCGAGAACGACATCACTTCAGCACTCGGCGCAGGAGCATGGACGGCGTCGGCTGCCGAGCTGTGCCGCCTTGTCGCTGCCATCGACGGCGACCCCACACTGCCTGATGTCATTTCGCCTGACGCTGTCAGACTGATGACCAAGGAAATGCCCGACCACCAGTTCTCGTTCGGTTGGAACTTCACGCCGGTGAAGGGTCCGTGGATACGCACCGGATCTCTCGTCGGCACCTCTGCCATCGTGCTGCGTTATGCCGACGGCGAATGTTGGGTGCTCATCACTAACACAAGCACATGGAAGGGCCACGGCTTTTCCAAGGACACTATGGCTCTCTTTGACATGTTGCGAAAGAAGTTTAGCAGCAAAATGCCCAAGAGAAACATGTTCGTAAACTAGAAAGGCGTGCCACAGCATCACGCTGTAGCACGCCTTAAAAAATCTATTAACCAATATTGTATTTATACAAGAACCTTAATTCTTCTCTTTTGCCTCAGCCTCGGTTGCCGTAGCCTCAGTAGCCTGATTCTTTGAAGCGGCTGTTTTCTTAGCGGCTACCGGTTTCTTGGCTGCTGTCGCCTTCTTTGGCGTAGCGGTCTTTCCGGGCGTCTTTGTCTTCTCTATCTTAGCGCGGAGCTTCTCCTCGGTAGCCTCAATCTTCTCAATCTTGGTTTGCAAACGAGTTATCTCCTTGTTCTTCATGTCTATTTCCTCATCCTGATTCTTGATGGTGGTAAGGAGCGAGCTGAGCTCATCGTTGTCCACCGACTCCGGATAGAGGGAGTTTACACGAGAAATGAAGTCGCCAAGAATGTTCATGTAGTTGGTGAAGGCGTCAAACGGGCTTGAATAGATGCCGCGGTCGATGCCCACCTGCGACGGTTTTGTCGTCATCTGGCGCAGATTATTGGAAGCCTGGAGATAATCCCAGTCCTGATTGATACGCGGATCGTCGGCAATGCGCACGCGGTCGGCAACGCTGTAGAGCTTGTTGAACGCCTCACGCTGCATCGGATTGCCGAGCCACGAGCTGACGTCGCGCTCCTCGTCCGTCCACGACAACGTGTCGGGCACGTCGAGCTGGCTTACGCTTTCGAACGTGTCGCAAATCTCACTTGGCGTGGAGAACGTGATGCCACGTTGCTTGGCGCATACTGGCAGAGCTTTGATAAACTCAAGGATGTTGGTGGACAAGGGTTGAGCCACGCCAAGGGCAGAAAGCTCCATGAAGATGTTCACAACCTTCTCGCCTTCCGGGAAAGCTGCGATGCGATCCATATAGTTGTCTGCGAAGAGAGGATAGCCCTCCCATTCCTTGTTGCCGAAGCGCAGGGAAATATCATCGCTGAGGTTGACATCGCGAAGCAGAAGCTTCAAGTTGGGAGCCAGGGCGCAGTTGTAGACGTAATGGGGCGACTTCCAGCCAAGCACGTGGCGCGCGCCTTCCGTCAGCATACCCTTGAAGCCCATCTGCGAAACCTGAAGACCGATGTCGTCGCTGTAGATGAGCGATGAGTTGCGAAGCACTTTCGGAGTCTGTCCGAAGTATTCTTTCATCTTCTCACATTGGCGCTTCACTTCCTTTGCGAAGCTCTCCTCGTTGGCAAGCGATGCCAAACCGTGCGAATAAGGCTCTGCGAGAAATTCCACGCAACCCGTCTGGTTGAGCTCTTGCAACTTCTCAAGCACCTGCGGAGCATGTATCTCCAATTGCTCCATGCCTACGCCCGAAAGCGAGAACGCCACCTTGAAGTAGCCGGGATTCTCCTTTATCATCTCGCCGAGAGTCTCAAGAGCCGGCATATAGGAGCGGTTGGCAAGGTCGGTTGTGATGCGCTCGTCCTCGTAGTCGTCATAGTAATAGTGGTCGGTGCCAATGTCGAAGAAGCGATAACGCTTCAACTGTATGTTCTGGTGTATCTCGAAATATAAACAAATCGTTTTCATTATTGTCTGTTTTAGGATTGTTGCTTTAGGATTCTTATGTCACTTTAGTGGTGTATAGAGTAGCAATGGCTCAAGCACTGATTAGATGTCGCCCGCGAGCACACGCTCGTAGAGCCTCTTGATGCGCGCACCCACCTTCTCCCATGTAATCTGGTCGACCTCGCGCTTGCCCTCCTCCTGGAGGTAATGGAAGAGCGAGTCGTTGTGGCAAATGGAATAGATGGAATCGGCGAGGGCGTGAATGTCCCAATAGTCAACCTTTATGCAGTTGTTGAGGATTTCGGCACAACCCGACTGCTTTGAGATGATTGTCGGCGTGCCACACTGCATTGCCTCAAGAGGCGAGATGCCGAACGGCTCCGACACGGACGGCATGACATAGACGTCGCTGTCCTTCAGACACTCGTACACCTGCTTGCCGCGCATGAAGCCCGGGAAGTGGAAACGGTCGGCGATGCCGCGCTCGGCGGCAAGATAAATCATGTCGTCCATCATGTCGCCACTGCCCGCCATGCAGAAGCGCACGTTGCGTGAGCGTTGCAGTACCATGTTGGCAGCCTCAACGAAATACTCCGGACCTTTCTGCATCGTGATACGTCCGAGGAATGTCACGATTTTCTCCTTGCCGTGGTGGTCGGGACGCGGAATGTCCTGCAGCTCCTGACGCAGTGGATAGACGGCATTGTGCATAGTGAAGCACTTGCGCGGATCCTGGTGATACTGGTTAATGACGGTTTGGCGCGTAAGCTCCGACACACACATAATGCAGTCGGCGTTGTCCATGCCGTCCTTCTCAATGGCATACACCGTGGGGTTCACCTTTCCGCGTGAGCGGTCAAAGTCCGTGGCGTGAACATGTATGCAAAGCGGCTTGCCACTGACGTGCTTGGCGTTGATACCGGCAGGATAGGTCAGCCAGTCGTGGGCGTGAATGATGTCGAAATCCTCCGTGCGTGCCACCACTCCGGCAATGATGGAATAGTTGTTGATTTCTTCATGCAGATTGGACGGATAGCCCCCCGCAAACTCCATGCAGCCGAGATCGTTGACGTGCATGTAGTTGAAGTCTGCATAGATATGGTCGCGCAGGCGGAAATAGTAGTCGGGATCCATAACGTTGCCGACACGGCTCTTTACATAGTCGTAGTCGACGTCGCGCCATGCGATAGGCACGCTGTTCATCGCCACGATGCGGCAGGCGCTTTGGTCCTCGTCGCCGAAGGGATGAGGCAAGCAAAGCACGGTTTCTATTCCTCCCTGTGCGTGCAGGCCCTGTGAGATTCCGAAATTAGCGGTAGCGAGTCCACCATATACGTGAGGAGGATACTCCCATCCGAACATTAAAACTTTCATATTTTCTTATCCTCCTTAATTTAATATTTGTATTTTTCCAACAATTCGAGCGTGCGCAAAATCTCTGCCACGTTCATGGCGAACGAGATGGCACCACGCCCGTTGAACGGAGGGTTGCCGTCGAAGAGCTCAGGAATTGTGCCAAGACAATGCTGCGTCATCTCGTCTTCGTAGCCCACCATCTGGCGCTCGATGAAAGAAAGGCGCGTGCGCTTGTAGATTTTCAGGCAAGCCTCCATGTAGAAGCCGCCGAGCCATGGCCATGCCGTACCCTGATGGTAAGCGTAGTCGCGCTGCGTCTGCGGCCCGACATACATCGGATTGTAACCGCCGCTCTTTGGCGAGAGCGAGCGCAGGCCCTTCGGCGTGAGCAGTTCGCGCGTGCAGACGTCGAGCACGCTCTTCTGCTGTGCTGGCGAAAGGGGCGAGTAGTCGAGTGCCACGGCAAATATCATGTTTGGACGCACACTCCAGTCGGGCGTGTCCTTCGGCTCCACGTAGTCGAACAGGTAGCCATACTCGTTGACGAAGATGTCGACGAACGACGAGCCACACAGTTCGGCACGCTTCTCGAATTCGGCTGCCTCCATGGTGTCGCCGTACTCTGCCGCCATAGAGGCGCAGAACTTCAGGGCGTTGAACCATAGAGCATTGAACTCAACGATGTAGCCCGTGCGCGGAACGACGGGACGTCCCTCTGCCGTGGAGTTCATCCATGTCACGGCTTTCTCCTTTCCCTCAGAATAGAGCAGTCCGTTGTCACGAAGCTCAAGATTAGGATGACGGTTGTCTATAATATAATGTAGGATGTCGTGGAGCAGCTTGCCGTACTTACGGTTGCACTTGTCGCGACCAACATGCTTGGCATACTGCTGCACAGCCCAAACGCACCAAAGCATGACGTCGGGTTGGTCGATTTCGTAAATTTTTGCCGTGAGCGGCTTTCCGCCCATAAACTCGTAGAGTCCGCGCATTGCTGTCTGCATAACGAGCTCGAAATAGTCTTCTTCCTCGATGGAGAGCGTGAGACCGGGAAGGGCGATGAACGTGTCGCGGGCGCGACACTTGAACCACGGATAACCGGCAAGGATGTAGCGCTCGTCCTTACTTGTACGGTTGTGGAACTGATGGGCGGCGTTGACAAGACAATGGAAGAAGTTGTCGCGCGGCGAGCGCTCGTCCACCTCTTTCTGGAAGAGCGTCTTCAAGCCGCCCGTCTTACATGCCGACGTTGAAGCAGAGAAGACGATGCTCTCACCCTTCTTGATGTCCATCTCGAAATATCCGGGCACGTAGAGGTCTTCGTTGGAGGCATAGCCACGCTCCTGCTCCTTGGGGTATTCCACGCCACGATACCAATCGGGCTGGAAGATGAAGCTGTTTGGCTTGCTAAACTGCATGTACAAGTCGGGATAGCCGGCATACATGCAGGTCTTTATGCCGTTCTCCACTTCGCTGTACTCGCGCGAAGCGACGGAATTTTCATGCGTGAACTGACGTACACTGCGGAAAGCGAGGAACGGACGGAAGCGCAGCGTCGTTGCCGAATGGGCATCAACGAGCGTGTAGCGGATAAGTATACGGTCTTCGTAGTGCTGGAACACTACTTCTTTTCTTAGAAGGACTCCGCCGACACGATAAAGGGTTGTCGGCACTTTGTCACAATCGAATTCTCTTATATACTTGTGTCCTTTTGGACTGTAGCTATTGCCCTGATACTTGTGCAAGCCGAGGTTGAACTCGGCTCCATGCTGTATGACGGTTGGGTCGAGCGAGGAAAGCAACACATGGTTTTCATCGTCAAGTTCGGGCACTGGCACAACGAGAAGACCGTGATACTTTCGCGTATTACAGTCTACTATCGTAGAGCACGAGTAGGCACCTGAACGATTGGTGCGCAGCAATTCTCGCGGCAACGACTCTTCCAGGTTTGTCATCAGAGCTTTTTCGAATCGCAAATAACTCATAGGTTTAAATTAAGGTTCATTATTAGTTAGTCAATCTTTCTGGCAGTAGTAGTCTTCATGAAAAAAGGCGTTGCTGCCCTTACGAAACCAAAGGTAGTAAAAATTAACTTATGCACAAAATAAAATATTGTGTTTTTTTCCAAAAACGGGAAACGGGACTTGTTTTCCGCCTTTTTGGCACGAAAACAAGTCCCGTTTCCCGTTTTTTCTGCGATTTTTGAAATCGTTTGCGCAGTTTAATTGTTATTTTTCCTCATACTTTCCATTGATGGAAACCGACTTCTTCTCAAAAGGGTGCAGTACGCCATCGATGAGCACGGCAAGCTCGCCGCGCAGTATGGGTCTTTTCTTGTCATCAATGTCAAAACCGCAGCTCTCCGCCAAGGCCTTCACCATCCTCCTGCATGAAGAAGCCGACGCCAAACGCTCATGCTTGGCAATGGCTACAATCATGTCGATGGCGTTGCCTATTGTCATCGGGCTTTCCATTGACGCGACGTTCGTGGCGGCGTAAGGATATACTTCAGGAAGTCCGTCAAGGTCGCCTTCTACGACTACCGTATCTGGGCGGAAGAGCGTCTGGTTGTGCCAGTCGATGCTCACGCCCCTGCCGCGCAGTATGCCCGTGGCTCCAACACGCTGACATGGCTTGAACATCGGGCTTTCCTTCGCCACATCTACGTAGGGCATGAGATAGCCGCCTGCGCCAAGCACTATGGTCTGCACTTCACGCACGGGCACCTCTGCGACGTCGCAGTCGCGTTTCACGGCAATGGCGGCAAGTGCGCCTGCCGCCTGACCAATCTGCATCACGACGGGCTGAAGGCGCGTGGAGCCGTTGGCGATGTTGGACACGGAGATCGACTTCTCCGCCACTATCAGTCCAGGCGTGTGCTCCGGGATGAGCGCACCGAGGGGAAGGCAGAACGAGGGCACCGGATGGAAATAGAGATTGGGCAACGACTCCTCGCCTGTGTAGCGCGTGTGGTGATGGTCGACGGGATAGTCACCGACGGCGATGCCGGTACGATAGAGTGGCTCTGCCTGCGAGAAGGGGGCTGTCATGTGGTTGAGCGTGAAGCGCACCTTGCCGTGGATGCGCCGCGACTCGCGGTGGTAGGGGATGAAGGGAAGGCGGTCGGGCGTGGGAAACTCGTCGTCGGCAAGTCCAAGCGTGCTGAAGCCAAGCTCATGCTGAAGGAAATAGACGAAGCACAACGTGTAGTCCTTGGCACGGCGCACGGCATCGGCACGTTCCTCGGGCGTCATGTCTATCATGTTGGCATAGAAGTCGTTGCCTTCAATGGGCCAGTTTATCATGTACTTGTCGCCTGGCATACGCCCGTAGGTTATCATCTTCTCCTTCGACCACATGCGGTTGGGCTCCTTCGGCGTCACGCAATGGTCGTTGATGCAGCAGCAGGCGAACTCGCTCGGCTCATAGCTTGTGGGGCGCGGAATGGTCACGTCGCGATGGTAGTCCTTGAGGATGGCGACATACGTCAGGTCCTGCACGATATTGTTGGCTTCTGCCGGAGCGATGTCCTCATGGGTTACGGAGCGGCTTTCCATTCCGACGTCGTATGCCACTCCACACATCTTGGCTATGTCTCCAAGCTCCGTGGCGTCAATGAGTACGGGGGCAGAAAGGGTGTCCACTTCCCCACCCTTGCGGCTGACGCAGAGTTGCCAGTCGGCATCGCGCCGCTCCACGGTGCGCACATCCGACTCCATCCAGAGGCTTATGCCCTTCTCACGCGCCACCATGTCGTGGAATATTCTGTTGCCTACGGAAGGTTCGAACATGACGTTGCTCACCCATCCGGTTTTCAATGACTCAAGTCCACCATAGTGCATGGCAAGACTGTCGCGAAACTCTCCCCACAGTCCTGCGGGGAGACGATAGTTGCCGTCGACGGCTCCGACACCTGCTGACGTGAGCATGCCGCCCAGCCATGTTGAGGACTCGACGACGACGACTTGCGCACCGGAACGCGCTGCCTGAATTGATGCTGTGACGCCACTCGTGCCGCCACCTACGACTATGACGTCCGTGCGAACCTGCCGCGCTGAGAGGGAGAGCGAGACGGACAAGAATATGGAGAGTGTCAAGGAGAATTTCATTGATTTTGACGAGTTACGAATTAGGAGTTACGAATTAGGAGTTACGAATTAGGAGTTACGAATTACGAGTTACGAGTTACGAATTACGAGTTACGAGTTACGAGTTACGAGTTACGAGTTAGGAATTTGGAGTTGGAAATTAAAAATTGACATTATTGTGAGGGTACTGTTCGGGAGACCGTAGCCTCTGCAACATTCCATCCTAATCATCCAAATCCCCATAATACAATAGTGCCCTGAAGCAGCATATCCTCTCCAGGGCACCATTTATATTATATACAAGAATCGATTATTTATATCTGTTGCCTGCATCCCACCATACTCGTACGTTCATGCCGTCGCCCTTTCCGCCGTTGAGAGAAGGATCCTTGGCGTTGGGGTTCTCACGCAACTCGTCGTCAACATAGCGGAGCTTCTTGATGAACTCACCGTTTGCAGGATTGATGGTTGACTCAAGACTCTGTGAAACAGGCATGAGCTTCGGATATCCAGTGCGGCGGAACTCTGCCCAAGCCTCGTAGCCGAGCGGATAGAGTGCGAGCCACTTCTGAGTGATTACCTGCTCGAGATGACCCTCGAAGTCGGAAGCGCTGTCCCAGTTGACCTTGCCCGTAGTGATGTACGTCTCATCATTAGACGTGTCGTAAAGCGAAGCGTCGCTGACGATGGCACGCTCACTGGCGAAGGAAGCCTTGATGCCTTCAACATAGTTGGTCTTGGCATCGCCGGCTCCTGCCCATCCGCGGAGAGCAGCCTCTGCCTTGAGGAAGCAAACTTCGGCGTAGTTCATCACCTTCTGGCGGATAGGCACGCAGAAGGAGCTTTCGCTGTTGTCCTTCGTGTTCCAGTTTGGCATGGCCTGCAAGCCCCATACCGAAGAGCGGCTGTCGGCAGGATACTGCGCGAGCTCGCTGACGGAGAGTCCGTTAGGAATACCTGCATAGACTGGATTCTCGGCTGTTGAGCCTGTCGTGTGGCCAAACCACAGAGGCATACGCGGGTCGGCAACGGTACTGGTGGTCTTGAGGATGTCCTCCATGGTCTTGCTCATGCAGAACTCGCCCCAGCCCGAAATCTGGAAAAGAGGCCAACCGTTGGAGCCAGAACCTGAGATGTAGACGCCGGCGTTGTCGTCGTTGCTTGAGAGCATTCCGCCCTGGGCAGCGAGAGCAGCCTCACCCTCCTGCTTGGCGAGAGTAGGATTGACATAGGCAAGGCGCAAAGCGTAGCGCAGGCGCAGCGAATTGGCGAGTTTCACCCATTTTTTGAAGTCGCCGTTGAAGATAAGGTCTTGATTGTCCTTGTACGCCACTTGGTCGCTCTTGTCGGAGTTGAGCGTATTGGCAGCCTCTGTCAGTTCCTTAAAGATGTCCTTGTAGATGCTCTCCTGAGAGTCGTACTTGGCATCACTGTTGCCCTTGGCAGCTTCGGTGTAAGGAATGTCGCCGAAGATGTCGGTGGTCATAGCCGTGCATGAGGCGGCGTAGATGCGCATCGTTTGGTAGATGTAGTCGTAGGCTGGCTGCTTCTTGACGGTCTCAGCGACGGCTCTCACCTGCTTGAGCACTCCTGAGTAGTAGTTGTTCCAAAAGCCGTCGGTAACCCACGCCGACTTGTATGTGTAGTTGTCGGAGTTGAAGTAGCTGGCGGAGTTGGCGAAGTACTGTGCGAAGAGGTTTGTATGGAGGTTGTCGCCCACCTGGTATTCCCATGAGCCAAGGTGTGCTCCCTGTTCCTCAATGTAAGGCATTATGTAGGAAGGGTCGTCGCCGGAAATGCCCATCGGATCCTCGTTCATTGAGTCGAATTTGTCGGTGCAGCCTGTGAGCAGTGCTCCCATGGCGCATACCATGCCTATATTCTTTAATATCTTTTTCATAGCAGTAAAGGCTTTAGAATTTAACATTAAGTGAAAGACCGATAGTTCTCGTCGGTGGCATTGAAGCAAGCTCGAATGCCTGTGCGTAGTCGTTGCGTGAGAACGCACCTTCCGGATTGACTGGAGCAGCCTTGTAGATGTAGAAGAGGTCGCGGCCTACGAGCGACACGCGCACGCTCTGTATAGGAGTGCGGCTGAGCCACTGCTTCGGCAGGTTGTAGCCGAGAGCAATCTCACGCAGCTTCACATAGGTGCCTTTGTAGACGAACTGCTCAGCGATGCCTGCAGGGCCTGCCACGGAGCTCCAGTACTGCTCGGCGGAAACGCCCTTTGTGTTGGGCTGTCCGTCTTCCGTCACACCGTCAACGACAATCTGCTCGCCGTTCTCACGTCCGTAGAGAGTCTTGGCTGATGTACCTTCCTGGCAAGCATAGTTGTCGGTGTTGGAGATGAAGTCGCCGCCGTAGCGTATGTCGACGAGTGCGGAGAGCGTAAGGTCGCGCCAGCGCAGAGAGGTGCCGATGGAACCTGTCCACTTCGGCATCATGTTGCCGATGATCTTGTCGGACTCGCTGATAGGAAGTCCGTTGGCATCTACTACAATCTTGCCGTTGGCGTCGCGCTTGTAGGCTGTGCCAACGATGTCGCCGAACTGTCCGCCCTCGTTCACTACTACTGAGCCAGTACGGATAGAGCCGAGCGTGAAGCGCTTGATGTCCTTGTCAAGCTCTATACACTTCGTGCGGTTAAGACCCCAATTGAGATTGACGTCCCATGTCCAGTCCTTGGTGCGGATGGGCGTGCCGGTGAGCATGAGCTCGAAGCCGTGGCTGCTGATCTTGCCGGCGTTGATGCTCTTCGATGTGTAGCCGGATGAGCCAGGCATGTTGACGGAGAGAATCTGATCCTTCGTGGTCGACTTGTAGTAGGTGAAGTCTATGCCGAGGCGATTGTTGAGGAGTCGGATTTCAGTACCGAACTCGCCTGACACTGTAGACTCCGGCTTGAGGTTGGCAAGCGGGAGGGTCTTGTCGAGATAGATTTTGATGATGCCCGGGTTGACCTTGTCGCCGTCGGCGTCGAGCTTGTCGCCTGATGTCCAGTAGTGGTACATGGTAGCGAGCTTGTACGGGTCGGTGTCGTTGCCCACCTTAGCCCATGATCCGCGCAACTTGAAGTAGTCCACCCACTCCGGGAGCTTGAACATCTCCGAGAGTATGACGCTGGCGCTCACTGACGGATAGAAATAGGAGCGGTTCCATGACGGGAGCGTCGACGACCAGTCGTTGCGGCCCGTGATGTCGAGATATGCCATGCTCTTGTAGCCTACGGAAGCCGAGAAGAACATTGACTGTATCTCCTTCTTCGAGTAGGACTCTGAGACGGTCTGCGTCAAGCCGTTGGCGAGGTTGACAGCGCCCGGGATGGCGAATAGTCCGGAGTAGCCTGCGAGGCCGTTGCTCTTCATGTTGACAACAGAGGAACCGAGGTTGGCGTTAACGGAGAAGTCGCCGAAGTTCTTGTTGAAGTAGAGTATGAGGTCGGCATTGAACTCCTGGTTGGTCGACTGGCTGTTGACGTACTGCGATGCTGTTGATGTCGGGTCGGGCAGGCGGTTGTAGTTCTTGTACTGGTCGTTGTACCAGTCAATGCCCACACGTCCTGTCAGGCGCAGATAGTCGGTGAAGCGTGCCGTGGCGCTGAGCTGTCCGATAATTCGGTTGCGGTCGTTCTGGTTGCCGTTCTCGTTGGATGTGATAGCGTACGGGTTGGAGTAGTTGTCGCTCGGACCCGACCAGTTGACGGAGTTGTTCAGATAGCTGCCTGTGCCTTGCGGATTCTTGAGGTCGGCGAGGCGTATGCCGCGCGGCATCTTCACGAGCTGCGTCATGACGCCGTACTCGCCCTGTCCGGGACGGTTCTTGTTGCGCTCACGCATGTAGTTGAGCTTGGCGCCGATGGTGAGGTAGGAGTTGTTGTATTCGGTGTTGAAGTTGAAATACTGGCGGTTGAGTTGGTGATTGGGCGTCACGTCCTTGTTGCGCGTGTCGGTGAAGGAGAGTCGTCCGGTGATGTTCTTGCCGCCGGCGGTGGCGATGAGTGTGTTGGTGTAAGCCACGCCCGTGTTGTAGAAATCCTTGATGTAGTCCTTTTGCGGAGTGAGGGCATAGTCGGAGTAGCGCTCGTCGCCCCAAATCTCGTTGCGCCAGTTCTTTACGGTCTGACCGGTCATGCGCTCGCCCCAGCTGCCATGTGCTCCCATGTCGTAACTGCCATTGGTGCCCTGCGAGTAGACGTTCTGGTATTTATAAGGAGAGTAGACCATGGAGAAATCGATGTTGCCGTTGTACTCGATGCTGAGCGGCTGACCTTCCTTTCCTTTCTTAGTCGTGACAATGATGGCTCCGCTCTGTGCGCGCGAGCCATAGAGGGCAGCGGCATTGGCACCCTTGAGGACGGAGATGCTCTCGATGTCCTCTGGGTTTATCTGTGAGGCTGCTCCAGCGCAGTCGCTTCCACCCCATTCCGTGGCCTGCTCCTGCGTGCCGTCGTTAATAGGTATACCGTCGACCACCCAAAGTGGCTGGTTGTTGCCACTGAGGGAGTTGAGACCACGCATCACGATACGCGTCGAACCGCCCATACCTGAGCCCGACTGCGAAATCTGAACGCCTGCAATCTTTCCCTGAAGCATATTGGCGACACTGACCGACTTGTTTTCCGTAAGGCCTTCCGTCTTCACTTCCTGCATGGCATAGCCGAGAGCTTTCTTCTCGCGCTTAATGCCGAGGGCTGTCACGACGACCTCGTCAAGTTCTGATGACGACGGCTGAAGATCGACATTTACTACGGAGCGACCGCTGACTGCCACTTCCTTCGTGGCGTAGCCAAGGTAGGAAACAGTGATGGCGGACGTGTTCTGCGGAACGCTGATGGAGAATTTTCCATCGATGTCGGTGATAGCTTTCACCTTGGAGCCTTTCACCTCGATGGTGGCTCCGACGACGGGTTCACCGTGCTCTTCCTTGACAACGCCCGACACCTTGCGTGTGTCTTGCTGTATTATTGCACTCTGATTGGGTTCGTGCGCGGATGCGGCGTAGACTGGTGCGCCACAGCCTAATGCGAGTCCGGCGAGCATTGTGCCGGCAAGCATCATGTGTTTTTTCTGATCTGTATCCATAATTGCCAATTTTAGATACTGCAAAAACGATTGTCAGTTTAAATTAATAGATGAATTTTTAATAGATTGATTTGAAACGTTTGCCTGTAGTGTCAACATTGTGCAGGCTTGCTTGGGGTGTATGTCATGTACATGCCCTAATGAGGCATATTTGTTTAGTAAGATGTGTCATAGGTTATGGTTTTTAAAATATTTTATTTTCTGACGCAAATTTACAAAATTTATTAATACCGTAAAAGTTTTTTCATATTTATTTTTACAAATAATGATTTTTTTCTTGCAAACGTGTAGAAAATTAGTTTTATATATTGATATTTTTTCTTGTCGTTTTCCAAAGCGGCACTTTAGAGGGCGTAAAGTGCCGCTTTAAGAAAGCAAAAGTGCCGCTTTAGCAAGGCTAAAGCGGCACTTTAGAAAGGGGGTATGCGATATGCTGCTTTCCGGCAGCGAAGAGTCGGCTATTCGGGGATGAGGAAATTAATCACTTCCTGCTCAACACCAATCGTAAAGGGACCGACGGGCGTGTGCATGAGCCTGCCGTCAATACCGACGAAAGCCTTGCGTGCCTCAAGCACTTCCACTTTGCGCGTGCGGTAGGGATGGACGCTGCGATGATTGAGAAACTTGCCGCGCAAGAAGAGGTAGAAGCCTTCAAAGAGCTGCGTCATGCCGGGATGATAAACAACGCTGACGTCAAGAAGTCCGTTATAGGGCACTGCATTGGGCGTTTGTCCGTAGCCGGAAGCGTTGCCAATGCAGACGGTCATGATGTTGCGCTTGATGTCGTCGGAATTGATTTTGAGGTGCATGCGATATTCAAGACGCTGGAATATCATAAGCAAGAAGGAGAAGACAAACGACAGCGTGCGCGAGCCGAAATAATGGCGCGTCTGGCGACGGAGATTCATTATGGCGGCGATAAGTCCAATGTTGATGCAGTTGAGGAAATAACGGCGGCATGCCTCACCGTGCTTGTTGGTGTAGCGTATGCAGCCGAGGTCGATCTTGCGCACACGACGCTGCTTGAGCCACTTGATGGTCTGCTCGTAGTCGGACTCACGAAATCCCCAGAAATGGGCGAAATCGTTCATCATTCCGTTGGGGATGACGCCGAGTGCCACCTCGCTTCTCACACGCGAATCGCACTGCATAAGGCAGTTGACGGCATCGTTGAGAGCGGAGTCGCCGCCAACGATGATTATCGTGCGGTAGCCGTTGTTGATCATCATCTTGACAAGACGGTCGACGCTGGCTGAGTTCTCACTCTGCACGTGGTCGTATTCGACACCATTGTCCTTGAGGCAACGCTCTATCTTCTCCCAGCGATTGCCGCGGGAGAGCATTTCATGTTTCGGGCAGTAGATGATGCCCCAACGGTTTTGGCTAATCATATTGTTTGGTGTTTGTCGTTTGATGTTTGCATCAGCTGGAGAATGGAGTCCACCTTTGCGTCGGTTGGCAACGTGGCGTCTATCCAATGGATGTTGTAGCCACGACGCTCCATACCACGAAACCACGTCATCTGGCGCTTGGCAAACTGGTGGATGGCTATCTCAAGCGAGCGGAACATTTCGTCATAGGAAGTATTGCCTATGACGTACTCCGTGATGTACTTGTACTCAAGACCATAATAAATAAGGTCTTCTGGATTGATTCCCTCCCCTATCAGTGAGCGTATCTCGTCGGCCATGCCCTCATCAAGGCGTGCCTTGAGGCGGCGCGTGATTTTCTCTCGGCGCAAATCGCGGTCGATGTTGATGCCGACAATGATAGAGTCGACGGGCGGCAACTGCCGCTCGGGCGTTGGATGTTCGAGGTTGTAGGTTTCAATCTCAATGGCGCGTATGGCACGCTGCACCGTGTCTACATCGGAACGGTTGTGCATGGCGGAGCCTGTGAGCTGCTTGAGCGAGGCAAGCATAGCTGTCAGTTCCTCAAGCGACTTGGAGGCAAGGCGCGCGCGCAAGTCGGGATTCTGCGGCACCGGCGACAAGTTGTAGCCACCGAGCACAGCCTCAATGTAAAGACCCGTACCTCCGCAGAGAATCGGATGTTTGCCTCGCCGAAGAATGTCGGCGTAGGCTTCGTGGAAATCTTGCTGGTATTGAAAAAGATTGTATTTTGTGCCGGGTTCAGCGATGTCGATGAGGTGGTAAGGAATGTGCGTGCCGTCTATCTCATAATCGGCGAGATCCTTACCCGTTCCTATGTCCATGCGGCGATAGACCTGCCTTGAGTCGGCGCTTATTATTTCGCCGCCAATGCGGTAGGCGAGAGCCGCGGCTACAGCAGTCTTGCCACTCGCCGTCGGACCGAGTACGGTCACCATCTTCTTCTCTACCATTCTGTTTGCATTTTTAAATACAGGATTCTTTCTTTACATTACTTAAGTTTCGGATTTGTGGAATTTAAAGTAAATAAAGAAGTTATAGAAGT
>ERZ808240.1694-NODE-1694-length-26449-cov-14.988520_pt1 | contig 26449 bp, 19 predicted proteins | sample MGYA00521084_ERZ808240 | MGnify/ENA primary metagenome ERZ808240 (study PRJEB31516, sample SAMN03275571) | gut metagenome | biome: mammalia-associated habitat; material: feces | host: Papio cynocephalus | place: Kenya | collected 2012-08-06 ... | reverse complement strand
CCGGTGCTCGACGCCTCGGCCATCGGCATCTCGTTTATCAAGCGCGACTGGCGCACGGCCGGCAGCACGATGCTCCTGCTCAACCTGGGCGAGCTGCTCGAGGACTACACGCGTGCCCAGTCCCAGAACCAACTCATCTACTCGCTACTCGACGTGCCGGACTACGCGCAGCTCATCCCCTGCGGCGATCCCGAGATCCGCGGGGCCGAGGAGCGCCGCGTTCCCGCCACCGAGCTTGCGACCGGCGACCTCATCGTCGTGCGCACCGGCATGCCCATCCCCGTCGACGGCACCGTCGAGTGGGGCGTCGCCATGGTCAACCAGTCCACGCTCACCGGCGAGCCGCTCGCCATCGAACGCACCGTGGGCGACGACGTCTTCGCCGGCACGGCGGTCGAGGACGGCGAGGCCTATGTGCGCGTGAAGGCCGCCGCGACCGATACCAAGCTCCGCTCCATCGTGAGCCTGGTCGAGCAGTCCGAGGCCCTCAAGGCCGAGACCCTGAGCCGCCGCGAGCACATGGCCGACGCCATCGTGCCGTGGAACTTCCTGCTCGCCGGCGCCGTGTGGCTGCGCACCCGCAGCCTCGTGCGCACGAGCGCCGCGCTCATGGTCGACTACTCGTGCGCCCTCAAGCTCACGGGCGCGATCAGCGTGCTCACGGCCATGAGCCAGAGCGCGCAGGAGGGCTTCACCGTCAAGGGTTCCAAGCATTTCGAGGCGTTCGCCCAGGCCGATACCATCGTCTTCGACAAGACCGGCACGTTGACCGCCGCGGCGCCGCAGGTCGCTGACGTGCTTTCATACGAGGGCTGGGATCGCACCGAGGTCCTGCGCTTCGCCGCGTGCCTCGAGGAGCATTTCCCGCATCCCGTCGCCCGCGCCGTGGTCAACGCCGCCGCGCACGAGGGGCTCGAGCATCGTGAGCGCCATGCCGAAGTCGAGTACCTCGTGGCGCATGGCATCGCGAGCTCGCTCGACGGCAAACGCTGCGTGATCGGCTCCGAGCATTTTGTGGTCGAGGACGAGCACGTCGAGATCCCGGCCGAGGTCAAGGCCCAGATCGCCGAGCAGATGGACGGTCTGTCCAAGCTCTATCTGGCGGTCGACGGCAAGCTCGTGGGTGTGATCGGCATCCAGGACCCGCTCAAGCCGGGCGTGCCCCAGGCGCTCGCGGAACTCCATCGCCTGGGCTTCGAGCATATCGTGATGCTCACGGGCGACAACGAGAACGCCGCCTGCCGCATCGCCGCGCAGGCCGGGATCGACGAGTTCCGCGCCGACCTGCTGCCTGAGGACAAGCACACGGTGGTCGAGCAGATGCGCGCCGCCGGACGCCGCGTGGTCATGGTGGGCGACGGCGTCAACGACTCGCCGGCGCTCTCCGCCGCCAACGTTGGCGTGGCCATGGGCGGCGGCACGGCGATCGCCAAGGAGGTCGCCGACATCACCCTCACCGACGGCGACCTTACGTCGCTCGTGGTGCTGCGGCGCCTCTCCATGGGGCTCGAGGAGCGTATGGATGCGTCGTTCCGCGAGGTCATCGCCCTCAACTCGCTGCTGCTCGCGGGAGGCGTGACCGGCATCATCGCGCCGCAGGTGAGCTCGCTTATCCACAACGGCTCGACGGTCTTCCTCTCCGCCCGCAACGCCCGCCAGTACCAGGTGCGTTAGCGGCCGGTCCGGCAGCCGAACCCCAATTTGGGGACAGTCCCTGTTTTGGGGTTGCGGCTGCCGGATTGACGGCGGGGACGCCATGCGATGGGCAGCATGTTCGATGAAAAAGGCAGCGACCTCCATTTCGAGGTCGCCGCCTTTTTCTTCTGGGAATGAGCGGACCTTTTGCGCCTGTTGGAGCCGTGATAAAGGCTTTGCCAGGGGCATTGGGCCCTCTCATTCCTTATAGGGACAAAAGGCCCCTCATTGTGTGGCGGGAACGATAGGTTCCGCCGTCTTTTGGACCGACCGTTCGGCGCTGTTGCTTGGGGCGACCGTTCGGCATTGTTGCGCAACAAGAATCCGTGCCGGTGCCTTACGTTGAGATGGTCAGATTCTCAGGTAAGGACCTCCTATGTATTGCAACAAATGCGGATCTCCCATCTCCGACGATGCCCGTTTCTGTCCCGTTTGCGGCAACGCCGTCGTGCGGGCGGCCGAGCAACCAGGCATGCCGAATGTGCCGGGTGCGCAGCAACGGAACACGCCGAGCGCGCGGCCCGGGGCCGGGCGGCCGAGCACTCAGCAAGGTATGCCGAGCGCGCAGCCCGGGGCCGCCCCGCTTCATGCTGCTCCCGCCGCCCAGCAGGAAATCCCCGCGGTTTCATATGGCCCGGCGGCCCGGTACGCCGCTCCGAATGACCCCGTTGTGCCGCAGCCCTCCGCCCAACCTGCGTCCCCCAAGCCTCGACGCAGAAAGAAACCCCTGGTCGCAGCTGCCATCGCGCTGGTCGCCGTGCTCGGCGTGGGTGGCGGTGCGCTCTTCTATTTCATGCAACTCGCGCCCATCAAGATCGACGAGCAGACCTTCCCCGACGCGGGTCTGCGCGCGCTCGTCTCCACCAAATTCGATATCGACGGCGACGGTAAGCTCTCGCGTGACGAGGTCAAAGCCGTGACCAAGATCGATCTCACGGACGTTGCGTCCACGCAGGGCCTCGGCAAGGCGCTGCCCGAGCTCGCCGTCGTCGAGGGCGGTGACAAAAAGCTCGACTACCTCGATCTCTCCGGCTGCGACAAACTGCAGAAGGTTTCGCTTGACGCTGCGAGCAACATCAAGAGCGTCGACCTTGACGGCTGCGACGACATCACGGAGCTCTCGCTCGCCAACGCCGATGACCTCAAACAGGTCGACCTTACCGGCAAGAAAAAGCTCGCCTCGCTCTCGCTCTCTCAAAGCACCGACGTCAAGGGTATCGGCGATACGCAGCTTGATGAGCTGTGGCTGCCCGTCTCGTACGAGTCGACGGACAAGTCCGATACCTATGGCTCCACGATGGATATCGAGCGCGACGACGACGGTTACGTGACGTCGTATGTCAGCGGCGTCAAGCAAGGCGGCGGCTATACGGTCGATGTCGAGCATGATAAAGCCGGGCAGATCTCGACGATGACAAAGCGCTACGCGGGCGACTACGACACGGTCTACAGCTTCGAGCGCGACAAGGACGGCAAGGTCGTGAGCGTCGATGACGACGAGGCACTCGGCGACGCGTCGACAACCTATAGGTACGAGTACGACAGCGATGGCAATCTTGCGGCTATCAGGCGGCCCACAAACTATGGGGCTCAGGACAGCGTTTTTGCATACCAGCACGGCAAGATGGTGACCGACACCGAACTCTCCGCTGCCAATCCGCACAAGGTCGTCTACTCGTATGCCTATGACAAGGCGGGCAACGTGAGCTCCCACATCGAGGACGTGCAAGGCGACACCGTAGGCACCACGTGGACGCTTACCATGGGTTACGAGTACGACAAAGACGGCCGGGTGACGCGCATCGCGCCCACGGCATATGACACGCATGGCAACGACTACGGTTCGCTGTCCGAGAGCTTTGCGGCCGTCGACTACGCTTACGACCGGAAGGGACGCCTTTCAAAGATCGAGTCCGAGCGCGGAGGGGCGTATGCCGAGTTCTCATACGACGGCCATGGCAACCTCTATGAGATCGACGAATACAACGGCGATGATGAGGTTCAGTACACCTACGAGCTGGGTTACCAGCGGTATTTCTGCAACAAGCAGACTAAGAACAAGCCTGAGGAATGGATCCGCTTGGGTGCGGGCAACGATGTCGACCGAGGTAGTTGGGGCGACGGTTCGGATTATGGCAAATCGTATCTCGCGACCGCGTTTGTGCTCGATCCGCTGAGCGCGATCCCCGAGCCTTTTAATGGGTCCCGTCAAACTCTCCGGTGACCACCGGCAATCAACATGTTCGTGTCGATCCATCGCTGGTGTCTGCGGATGTCGCGGGTCACATTTTGAGGCGAATCTCGCACTTGATGACGGAGTTGGCTTCGCCAGAGCCGCCCTGACGGGCGGCTCTTTTGTCTTTCGGCGACTTTGGATTTGAGTACTTGTATAAAAATGCGCCGGATAGACTCCAAAATACAAGGGGTCGAAATGGTTCGGCTATTTCAGGCTCCGTTATCTGGGGGTTTGTCGCTCTGGACGGTTGAAAATCACCCTACTATTTGAGTGAGAAATATATTGGACGCATTTTTATACAACTGCTTTGAGGCGACGATGGTGCCGGCAAGCCTTGTAGCGGAAAAGCCAGTCAAGCATCCCGGTCCGGACGTCATGCGGGCTGGTTTCGATGTCCCCGCTGTGATCGCCGGGCCGTCTCGACTCCTGAGGTGGCACGGCGGTGTGGTTGGCGACCCCTTTTGTCTGCGGTTGGTTTCTTGCGAGATTGCTGTCGGTTTTCTGTTGGAACGAGATCAGATTTGCGTCGGACTATACAAAAGCTAACCATGAGGTGCGTATGTGGGGCTTTATATTGCGAAGCGCAGAAAAAACTAAGGCTTTGTTCTATCTAGTTTCCACGTCTGGTCTTGAACGGCGCCCGAGTATATTACCTTTGCGCCATGAAATGTTTCGTGGTCTCACATACCTCCGCTTTGGCTTTACTCGCTCGGCAACCAGACCCGCGTCACGGCGACACGGGTGTCGAGTCCGTGCGGCTCGAGGACGTGGCCGCGCCGACGGATCAGGAAGCGATCGATGTCATCGATAGCTTGGACCTGGGGATAGAGTTTCTGGACGTGTTGGTGTTCGATCGCAGTAGGCTCAGGAACACCGCGCATCTCAAAGCCCATCTATGGACGCGCCCGCTTCCGCCCGGTTCGCTGGTCTCCATCGATTATTGGAGCAAAGAGATCGTCCTGTATGTTTGCGCTCCCGAGTTCGTGTATCTGCAGGTCGCGGCGCAAAGCGACAGGCTGGAAACGATCTATGCGGGATTTTCGCTGACAGCCGACTACCGAATCGACGCGCTTGCGCCTGCCGGTGTTGTCAACAGAGGCGACATCGGGTGCGACGGTCGGCTGACAAGTAGGGAGCGAATTGCGGCGTATCTAATCGAATGTGACGGCCTCCCCGGTATCAGACCGGCAACCCGACTGCTCAAATATGTGAGGGAGGGTTCCCGCTCGCCCCGAGAATCTGGGTTATGCATGATGTTCTACCTGCCGACGAAGTATGGCGGATGCGCCCTGGGCGATGCGACGCTCAACAAGTCGTATTCCTTTGCCGACGGCAGGACGAGGCTCGGTGACGCGAAAAGGGTCGAACGGATTCCCGACATCGTACTCGAGGCGCGGCCGGAATGGACGTCGATTGGGGAACCGTCGCTTGCGGAGCCCGCTGCGACGCGGACGGTCGCTGTGGATTACGACAGCGATGCGGCTCATAGCGGGTCGGAGAAAATGGAATCGGACGTTTCTCGCCGCAACGATATGACGATGATCGAGGGCGTCGCGCATTTTACCGTGACGACGAGCCAGGCCAATGACTGTAAGTCCATGAAAAGGCTGTGCGATCGGATACGCCGAAAATTGCGACTGAGAAAACGCCCCATCATGCCATCGGGGATGAATGAGGTCGACAGATTCGATGCGGAGCGCGCATACGAATCGAGGCGCTTCGAGCTGTGGGATAAGTTTGTGCGAAAACAGAAGAATTGGTAGCCGTGCGAAAGGGCCTTGTGGCGGGTTCTTCGGAGCGTTTGTATAAAAATGCGTCGAATATATTTCCTGGTCAATGGATGGGTTGATAAGTCGAACCGATGGACAGCAAAAGCGCTGGATTCTGCGCACGAAAAGGTGGCTGTATTTCAGGGTCCGTAATTTTGGGATATATCCGACGCATTTTTATACAAGTGCTTTATACGGAGCGTGATGTCGGAGCCACTTGCGAGGCGGCGGTGTCGGTGGCGTCGGTGCGGGGCAACGCTGTCGAGCGCGGGACGACGATGCCGCACGGTTCGTGATGGAGTGGCTGTGGAAGATTTTGTCGAGTGCGCGCATCTGCCGGGTACTGCATGGGCGGAAATCGTGACACCAAGTGATCGACACCCGACAAACAGCATCTGACGTCCGCCGACCGACGCCCGCCGACCGACGCCCGCCGGCCGGCGCGCGATGGTCGGCGGGCGGTGGTCAGCAACAAAAGCGCTCCGTCAGCGGCGGTGTTGGTCGAGCTGACGGGGCGCTTCTGGATGGCTGGAGGCGATGGAATGGGACACCGGGCCTCATGGCGCGGAGTGCACCGTCGGACACGTTGTCCGCTGGGATCGCTATCCCAGCAGGTTCACCACGTTGAATCCGGCGGCGCTCTTCTCGATCACGTCACGGCCGCCAAAGACGCACACGGGCGCCTCCGCGGCGATTCGCGTCACGTCAGCCCCCAGCGCGCGCAACTTGTCCGGCGTGGCGGTGAGCATCTCCGCGCGACGGCGCTCGCGATAGTCCGGGTCGAGTTTGGCCAGGTAGGCGGTGTTGCGACGCTTGGTGAGCGCGTACGGCTTGACCGGCGCGTCGATGCCGCTCACGCAGCTCACGATAAAGCCCTCGAACGCGGCCTCGTCGGGCTCGAAGCTGGCGAGCCACTCACCGGCGCGCGCGATGCGGCCGAGCGAGGGGTCGATCGCCGGGTCGCGGTAGGTGTAGAACGCGGCCTGGCGCGCGCCCGGCGCGCGGAACCCGCAGCCGTAGGCGCCGCCTTTGACGCGGATCTCGTTCCACAGGTAGTCGTAGGAAAGCGCGTTGGCCGCGACTCCCCAGGTGCCGTCGACCTCGATGCCAAGACGGCGCGGGTCGCACGCCTGCGCCGCGAAGCAGATATCGCTCGGGATCACAAAGGCCTCGTGGCGGTCGCGCGGCGCGGGCACCACGAGTGCCGGTGCGGACGGGGCGGTTTCGGAGTCCGCATCGCCGCCCATGCCGGTCCCGACCCCGACAACGCCCAGGTCGCCGACCGCCTTCCAGTACGCGGTGTAGTCCTCGTCGCTGCCGGTGAAGCTCGCCAGACACGCGGCCCCGCCAAAGATCCGGTGCGCCAGCTCGTCCAGCTTGGCGCGCAGTCCGTCGATGCGCGCATCGAAATCGTCGAGCAGCTCGCGCAAGAACATGTAGAAGTCCACGCCCGAGAGCTGCTCGCGCACCACGCCGGCCGCGGACGTGTAGCTCATGGCACGGGCGAGCGCCGCGGAGTGCCCGTTCATCAAGAAGCCCTGCTCAAGGCCGATGCGCATCTGCGTGAGCACGTCGCGCACGCGCTCGGCGTCGGCCGTCTCGAACTGGGTCTCGGCCCACACCTCGCGCGGAAGGCGGGCGAGCGCCCCGATCTTCTCCGAGAGGGCGCCGGCGCTCACGAGCAGGTACGGGCGCACGCCGTCGACGTCGGGCTGTGTCATGATCTCGGTCGAGAAGCTCAAGAAGCCGAGCTGTCCGGCGAGCAGGTTGTCGAGCTCATCGGCCGCGTGACGCTCCGTGGGCAGCTGCTTGAGCAGGCGACAGAGGATCGTCACGTAGGGCAGGTCCTCGAACGCCACGCCGCGCAGGTCGAAGTACTGCATCGCGTAGGCGAGGCGGTTGGTCGGGATGTCGTGGCGCAGGCACGGCACGGGCGCGGTGGTGTCGATGACGAGCGGCGCCTCGGCGCGCCCCTCGCCGATATCGCGTACCCGCAGGCGCGGCAGCGTGGCCTTGGCCTCGGGCGTGTCCTCGGCCTCCTGGGCGGCGCGCAGCTGGGCCGTGCGCTCGACCACGCCCGCGAGCTCGGCATCCGTCATAGCGTCGCGTTTGGCGGCGAGCTCCGCGACCTCGGCACCCTCCTCGCCCGCGCCGGCCTCCACCGGCACGAGCTCGACGAGCGCCCTGTGGTCGTTCTCCAGCACGAGCTCGCGCAGCAGGTCCTCGAAGTAGGTGCCGTCGAGCTCTTGGCGCAGCTCCGCGTAGACCGGGCCGTACTTGAGCGCGGCGGTCGCGGCTCCGTCGTCATAGAGCCAGGTCGAGAGCGCGTCGCACGCGATCGCCACGCCGTCGGCCACGCCGTAGTCGCGCTGGCGCAGGTCGTACTCGTTGCTGCTGATGATCGCCTCCAGGCGGTCGCGCGGGATCCCCGTCTCGCAGAGGCGCCGGCACTCGTCTTCGACCACGCGGCGCAGCTCGCGCGCCACGCCGGGCTTGGCGTTCTGCAGGATGATGAGCTCGTAGGGCTGCAGGCACTCCGCCGCCGTGTAGCCCGTGACGTTGCCGCCCAGGCCCGCGGCCAGGATCGCCTTCTTGACTGGGGCCTCGTTGGAGCCGGTGAGCGCGTCGAACAGGATGTCCGCCGCGATGGTGCGCTTGCGGTCGAGGGCGCTCCCTAACACGTAGCCCAGGCCGACGAGGGCGTTCTCGGGCGTGGTCGCCATCTCGATGCGACGGTAGTCGCAGCTCACGGGCGGTTGCACCTCGAGCGGGTTGGGCGCGAGCGCGGCCGGATCGACGCCCTCGGCGCGCGCAGCCTCGATGCGGCGGCTCGCGGCGCTCGGCTGCGAAAGGTAGCGCTTATCGAGGAAGGCGAGCGCGCGGTCGATGTCGAGGTCGCCGTAGAGCGTGATGTAGCTGTTGGACGGGTTGTAGTGGCGCGCGTGCGTGTCGAGGAAATGCTCGTAGGTGAGCGTGGGGATCTGCCGTGGGTCGCCGCCGCTCTCGTGGGCGTAGGCGGTGGCGGGGAAGAGCGCCGCGTTGACGGCGTCGTCGAGCACACTCATGGGGTCGGAGAGCGCGCCCTTCATCTCGTTGAAGACCACGCCGTTGTAGCGCAGCGTTCCCGCGCGCAGTGCGGCGGGGGAGGGGACGGCCGGGTCGCCGCTGTCGACGGTATCCAGCTCGTAGTGCCAGCCCTCCTGTTCGAAGATGGTCGGCTTGGTGTAGATCGCCGGGTTGAACACCGCATCGAGGTAGACGTCCATCAGGTTGTAGAGGTCCTGCTCGTTGGTGGTGGCGACGGGGTAGATCGTCTTGTCGGGATAGGTCATGGCGTTGAGGAACGTCTGCATGGAGCTCTTGATGAGGTCCACGAACGGCTCCTTGACCGGGAACTTGGCCGAGCCGCAGAGCACCGAGTGCTCAAGGATATGGAACACGCCGGTGGAGTCTGCCGGCGGCGTCTTGAAGCCGATCGCGAAGGCCTTGTTCTCGTCGTCGCAGGCCAGGTAGAGCAGCCGCGTGCCCGAGGCGTCGTGGCGCAGCACATAGGCGTCCGAATCGAGCTCCTCGACGGTCTCGCGACGCTCGACGGTAAAGCCGTGCAGATGGGAGCCGGGCGCGAGCAGCGCGGTGGCCGCGGCGCGCGGGTCGGCGGGGACGCGGCTGGCGGCGGGCGCGTTGCCGGTGGCCTCGGTGGTGGTGATGGAATCGTCCATAGAACTCCTCAGCAGATAAATCAGCTGCTCCGGGCAGCCAAAAAGTCAGACCCCGTTACTATACCCACAACCTTGGCGGGCGCTTCGCCGACTTGACGTGTGAAGGATTGCGCCCCGTCGGTTTCACCGACGGCCCCTTGCCCGCCGCGGTCTCCTGCCAAAGTCGCTCGCCGCGGCTGCTTGTTGCACCCGTTTGCTGCAATCGCCCGTTATAACCGCCCGCCACAAACCTCCGCCGGCAGGTACAATAGATGCCAACTATGCAACGACACGGGTCCGTCTCGCCGCGACCCGAGCGAGCACGTCGCCGCGCCGCGCGCGGGCACAAGGAGAGCAAGATGGCAGAGCTGGAAATCAAGCCGGGAACTAAGCTTCAGGTGGCGTTCGACGTGCCCATGGGCCAAAAGACCGACTTCAACATGCTCGCCACCTACAAAGCCGCCATCGACGAGGCATATTTCCTAATCAGCCCGCCCATGCTCGCCGGCAAGCCGCTTTTCCTCGACGAGAACCAAAAGCTGCTCATGCAGTACGCCGTGGGCGAGAACACCTTCGTCCTCGCCGGCTATCCGGAGTCCGTCGAGAAAAAGGGCGTCCGAACGTTTTGGAAGATGCGCAAGGTGGCCGAGCAACGCAGCTTCATCAAGCGCCGCGACGAGCGCTTCAAGGTCTCGATGCGCCTCAGCTACCTGCGCGACAACGCCGCCGACCCTGAGCCCGAGGACGCTATGACCATCGACGTCTCGGCCGGCGGTCTGGCCATCTACCTCAATGAATACCCCGATGTGGGCGAGGCGCTCCAGATCCAGATGCCCGCGATCCGCCTCCAGGGCGAGCGCCATGAGCTGCCCGAGCAGCTCGGCATCGTGTGCTGGATCCGCAAGGCCCCCAAGGGCAGCCTTTATCGCAACGTCTGCGGCCTGCAGTTCCGCTACGCCGACGATCTCGAGCGCGAGACCGTCAAAGAGTACGTGGGCTACGTCCGCGCCAAATATAAGATCTGATGTCCATGGATAGCTTAGATCAGGACCGCAACATGCAAGAGGTTCCGGCTGCCGAGGACGCAGCCGGAGGGCAGATGCCGGACACTGCCGAGTCGCGGACCGGGGATGCCGCCGACTCCAAGCAGGCTCCGCGTCGCAAGCGTCGCTTCGGCCGCGAGAAAAAAGTCGAGGGCGTCGTGCGCATCGAGGACCTCGAGGAGGCCCTCGCCGACCAGGATGCCGACGACATCGACCCCGATGCCATCGTTTCCATGTATATGCCCAAGCGTCGCATGCAGCGGATCGGTTCCGCGCTGCTGCGCATGGACAAGCTGCAGAAGGGGCTTCTGGCCCTGGTGCTGGTCTTCGCCGTGCTCTTCGCCATGTCCTTCATGCAGGAGAACATGGGCAACTTCACCATCAACCTCAACCGCTTGGAGCTCTTCCGCCGCGGCGTGGCCATCGCCGACAACGCCGACTTCGACAACGCGACGGCGCGCCTCACGGCCGACGCCATCAGCGACGGCACGAACATCGCGGCCGAGGACCTGCCCGATAACCTTGACGACATCGACGGCAGCCACAACGGCAAGAACTACGTGGCGTACACGTTCTATATCCGCAACGCCGGCAAGACCGACCTCGACTACAGCGCCAAACTCAAGATCGTGAGCGCGAGCAAGGGCGTGGAGAAGGCCGCGCGCGTCAAGGTGTGGCGCAACGGTGAGCCCACGGTTTATGCCGCGGCTGCCAAGGATGGCAATCCCGAGCCCAACACCACGCCGTTTGCCGGCAAGGACACGGTCACCACGATCGAGGACAAGAACTTTCGCGTGGGTGACGTGGACAAGTACACGGTGGTGATCTGGCTTGATGGCGACGACCCGGAGTGCGTGGACAAGATCATCGGCGGAGCGGTGGAGTTCGGGTTCGACTTCGATTCGAGTGAAGAGGACGACTCGAGCCTCTTGGCGAAGTTCATCGAGGATATCGCCGACACCCTGACCGGGCACGACCCGATCAGCGCGAGCGGCAACGATGCGCCCGACTACTACAAGAAGCACAACGTGACCTGGCACAACCGTCGCAACCAGACGAACAGCCCCACCGGAGACGGCGACAAGAAATAGCCTCGAGCGGCAAAAGGCCGCGTCCGCCCTCGTTTTGGCGACTGGGTGCGACCGCTTGCCGTGAAAAAGCGACCGTTTACGGTTTGCCCCGCACACGTTTGTGAGAATTAAATCGATACAACTACCTCGTAAAACAGTGAAATAAAGCGTTTTACCAGCGGTACCGTCTGCGAAGTCACCGCTATCGGACAAGAAATTAAATCGATATAATTCCAACTGTAAACACACGAGGCACAACCAGAAAGGGGAGCGCGGATCATGAAATGGGGCATCTCCCTTTATCCCGAACACTCCACCGTCGAGGCGGACTGCGTCTACATCGAGCGCGCCGCACGCCACGGCTTTCGCCGCATCTTCTCCTGCCTGCTCTCCGTCGAGGGCGACCCGGTGCAGATCGAGCGCGAGTCCCGCCAGCTCACGGATTGCGCGCACGCGTGCGGCATGGAGGTCATCTTCGATGTCGCCCCCAACGTTTTCGACAAGCTCGGCATCAGCTACGGCAACCTCGAGTTCTTCTCGCGTATCGGCGCCGACGGCATTCGTTTGGATGAGGCCTTCCGCGCGGATATCGTGGCGGACATGACGCGCAACCCCTTTGGGCTCAAGATCGAGCTCAACGCGAGCTGCGCCGACGGTATCCTGTCCGCCGTGCTCGTCAACGATCCCGACCGCGCGCACCTGCTGTCCTGCCACAATTTCTACCCGCAGCGTTTCAGTGGTCTCGACCTGGCATTCTTCGAGCGCGAGAGCGAGGCCGTCCACAAGACGGGTGTCACGCTCGCCGCGTTCATCGGCATCCCCCGCGTCGACGCCTTCGGCCCCTGGCCGCTTCGCGAGGGCCTCACCACCCTCGAGTGCCACCGCGACCTTCCACTCGATTTCCAGGCCCGACACCTCTCGGCCATGGGCACCATCGACGACATCATCATCTCCAACTGCTTCGCGACCGACGAGGAGCTCGCCGCCGTGGGGTCGCTCGACCGCTCCAAAGTCCAGCTGCGTCCCCTGCTGGATTCGGGCACCACGGCAAACGAGCTCCTCGTGGCCAGGTACGCCGACCACAAGGTCCGCGGCGACCTGAGCCCCTACATGCTACGGAGCACCTGGACCCGCGTCGAGTATGCGGACCTTGATATCCCCGTCCGCCCCGTGGGGCGCGCACTCAGGCGCGGCGACGTCGTCGTCGTCAACGACGCGAGTCCGCGCTACAAGGGCGAGCTGCAGATCATCCTGCGCGACATGCCCGACGACGGCACCCGCAACGTGATCGGCGTCCTGCCCGAGCACGAGCAGATGCTCCTCGCCTACCTCGATTCCTGGAAGAAGTTCCAGATTCTCGCGTAAATCGCGGCCCAGACGCCGCTGATTTCCAAAGTATGCGGCCTGATCGCGACCGGTCAGGTATCCGGCGAACGCCAAGAGCTCCGACCTGCGGCTTTACCGGAGCGAAGTCGGTGGATACCCGGCGCCTCCAAAATAAACCGCATATTTTGGCGGGCGCGCCGGCAAAACGCGCCCAACCATCCGCACGTGCATCCTTTCCGTAAGTACACGGGATGCAGGGCCGGGGGACCGGCCATAAAAGAAGGGAGAGGTTCGATGAAAAAGATCCTCCTAGTTTGCTCCGCCGGAATGTCCACGAGCCTCATGGTGACCAAGATGCAGACCGAGGCCGATGCTCGCGGCATCGAGACCAAGATCTGGGCTGTCGCCGACGCCAAGGCGCAGACCGAGGTCGAGGAGGCCGACTGCGTTCTGCTCGGGCCGCAGGTGAGGTTCCTGCTGTCCAAGATCCAGGGTTTCGCCGGCGACAAGCCGGTCGCCGTCATCGACATGGCCGCCTACGGCATGATGGACGGCAAGAAGGTCCTCGATCAAGCCCTCGCGCTGCTGGGCTAACCCCGCGGCCCGCGCTCCCGCGCGTCGCGACGGCGCGCGCGGCCGCGACCCCAAGTGGCTGCCGGCCTGCCGCGCAGCCCCGCGTCCACATCCAGCGCACAGCTCCAATCTCGGGCCCGCGCCACCGTCCCCGGCGCTTGCCCGCCCCGCGGTCACCGCGCCACCGTCCCCGGCGCGCCCGCCAAACCCCCTGGGGCCCGAGCGGCCCCAAGCAGAAAGGATTCGACCATGGCTTCTCCGATGAACGCCTTCATGGATTGGATGGACAAACACTTCATGCCGATCGCCACCAAGATCGGCAGCCAGCGCCATCTCGTCGCCCTGCGTGACGGTTTTATCTCGATCATGCCCATCACGATGGTGGGCTCCATCGCCACGCTCCTCAACGTCTTCCTTCGCGACCTGCCCAACAGCTGGTGGGGCGAGGGCAACGCCTTCACGGCGGCGTGCTCGCAGATCATCGCCGTCGACGGCAACGTCTGGAACGGCTCGCTCGCGATCCTTGCCCTGGCCTTCGCGTTCTCGTTCGGCTACCACCTCTCCAAGAGCTACGACGTCAATCCCATCGCGGGCGGCGTGGTTTCATTCTCCGCGCTCATGACCTCGGTGAACTACAACATCACGTTCGACTACGCACTCGACGGCGTCAAGAAGGGCTCCGTCGCCGCGCTCAAGGCGGCCGGCCTCAACGTGGCCGCGGGCGCTGACGGCACCGTGAGCCTGCTCGGCGTGACCACCGGCGGCATCTCGACCGCCTACACGAGTGCGACGGGACTCTTCACGGCGATCATCTTCGGCCTCGTGTGCACCATGATCTACATCAAGCTCATGAAGTCCCGCTTCACCATCAAGCTGCCCGACAGCGTCCCGCCCGCGGTCAACGACACGTTCAAGGCACTCATCCCCGGCGTCGTCGCGGTCTTCGTCTCCGGCATCGCCACGCAGGTCTGCGTCGCCCTCACCGGCGAGTATCCCAACACGCTGATCGTCGACTGGATCCAGCGCCCGCTGCTCGGCATGTCTCAGAGCGTGTTCCTCGTCGTGCTCACCGAGTTCCTCATGCAGCTGCTCTGGTTCTTCGGCATCCACGGCTCCAACGTCATGGCGCCCATCACCGAGGGCATCTACACTCCCGCGCTGCTTGAGAACCTCCAGGTTTGGAACACCACCCACAGCACCGCCGCCATGCCCTACATCTGGACCCGCGGTTCCTTCGACGCCTACACCATGATGGGCGGCTCGGGTATCACCATCGGCCTGATCCTCGCCATCATGATCTTCTCCAAGCGCGAGGACTCCCGCGCCGTGGCCAAGCTCGCCGCTCCCATGGGCGTCTTCAACATCAACGAGCCTGTCATCTTCGGTATGCCGATCGTCCTCAACCCGATCTACTTCATCCCCTGGGTGCTCGTTCCCGTGGTGACCGCCCTCGTGTCGCTCGGCTTCACCGCCGCGGGCATCATCCCGCCCGTCTACATCCAGGTGCCCTGGATCATGCCCGTCGGCATCTACGCCTACCTGGCGACGGGCGGCAGCATCGCCGCAGGCCTCGTGGCGCTGCTCTGCCTGGCCATCTCCTTTGCCATCTGGACGCCGTTCGTCCTGCTGGCGAACCGTGAGCAGGATAAGGAGCAGGCGGCCGGGGCCCAGCCCGCCGATCAGGCCGAGCTCAAGGCAGCCGAGTAAACTGCAAGCAAACGTTTTGGGGCCCGGACCATGGTGCCGGGCCCCGCACCGATGAGGGGAGTCCCTATGCCGCGCGGAATGGCATGGTCGCTGTTTTTGATGGCGATCGGTTTGGTCTTGATCATGTCGGCCCCGACCATGACTGCTGACGGTCAGGCGAGCCTTCCGCTCGTCTTTGGCGGGGTGCTCATCGTCGTGATCGGCGGCATCCTCGCCTGGCGCGCCTCACGCCGAGCCAAGACGGGGCGCTAGGCGCCGCCCGTGCCGTCGCGTGCAACAGGAAACCGAGAGGGGATAGCGATATGAAGGTCACCGTCAAGCTGGATGTGACGCCGCAAGAGTTCTTCGACAGCCTGGCCGCGTCCGTCGCCTACGACGCCGGCGAGGCGCGCGGCAGGCACGTGGGCGTCGACAAGCTGCGCGAGGGCTTCTCATACCGCAAGTCCCTCACGGCCAAGACGGGTGCCGAGCGTCGCGTGGTCACACGTATCACGGCGTGGGTGCCGGCCCGCCGCTACGCCGCCTCGATCACCGCGGGCGCCGACGTCAACACCATCGCCTATGAGCTCGAGCCCGCGGGCGACGGCGTCGCGATCACCTATGAGGAGGGCTTCTCGAGCCAAAAGGCGATGAGCGAGCTCAACGGCAAGCTCGTGGGCGCCATCTACGGCCTTGCCGCCAAGCGCCGCGTCAAGCAGCGCTTCCGCCAGATGGAGGCCTACATCAAGGCCCATCGCGGCGCTGCATCCGCGCCCTCTGCGGCCGCCCCTTCAACAACCTCCCCATCAACCCCGACCCTATAAGGAGCAACAATGGACGAAATGGATCAGACGCAGGTCGCATGCTTCGAGATCATCTCGAACGTCGGGATGGCCCGCAGCTGCTATATCGAGGCGATCGATGCCGCCAACGCGGGCGATATCGAGGGTGCCCAGGGCAAGCTCGAGGAGGGCCAGCAGTACTTTCTCGCCGGTCATGCGAAGCACGGCGAGATGATCAGCCGCGAGGCCTCGGGCGACCATGTGGAGCCGAGTATCATCCTCATCCATGCCGAGGACCAGCTCATGAGCGCCGAGACCTTCAAGATCCTGGCCGAGAAGTTCATCGACTTGGCCAAGCGCCTGGCATAAGGTGTCGGTCGAACGCCCCGGTCGGATAGCCTTCCAAGCCCGATCGGTCGAACGCCCCGGTCTTGTACTTTGTGCAGACGGATCGATCAAGCAGCCCGGTTTCGCGACCGGGCTGTTTTGCGTCTCGGTATCGTGCCGCCGCTACGGCTCCCGATCGATCCCGATGATCGAGGGCAGCCACTGGATGTCCTCATCGATGTAGTCGACTTTGCCCGTGCCCAGACGCTCCTCCTGGATCATCGCCAGGATCTGCTGCGCCGCGCGCGTGCCGATCTCGTCGGCCGGCGGGCACACGGTGGTGATGGTGGGGTGAAAGTAGGTGCGCGTGTCCAGATAGTCGTAGCAGGCGAACGAGAGGTCGCGGCCGATCTGCAGCCCCAACTCGCCCACGGCCTGCTGGGCGCCCTGCCCGCGCCCGTGGTTGAGCGCGAACACCGTGTCGACCCCGTCCTCGCGCAAGAGCGCCACCATGTCGCGGTAGCCGTCCTCGCGCCCGTAGCCGCCCACGCGCACCACGGCGTTCGCGCGCGGCAGTCCCGCCTCGTCAAACGCCTCGAGCACGCCGGACAGACGCTCGCGGGCCACGTACTCATCCTGGCAGGCGGCCAGGACGCCAATCCGCTCGTGGCCCGCGGCGATCATGCGCGCGGTCACGGTGCGGCAGCTCTTGCGGTTGGCGGCCACCAGGTTGTCGACGCAGGCGTAGGGTAGCGGGCGCGAAAGCGACAGCGTGGGGATTCCGCTCTGCTCGATGAGCCGACGTGCTCGGTCGTCCTCGAGGGGCTCCACCAGCACCAGGCCGTCCACGCGGCGGTCGATCAGGTTCTCGAGCTTGCGCACGAAGATCTCGCGGTCCTCGCGGATGCCGCTTAGGATGATGCTGTAGTCGTTGAGCTCCATCTCGCGCTCCATCTGCGCGACGATGCTCACGGCAAAGTGGTTGAGCATGTTGTTGATGATGAGGCCGATGGTCATGCTTCGGTTCGAGCGCAGCGAGCGCGCCAAGAAGTTGCTGCGGTAGCCGAGCTCCTCGATGGCCTGCTGCACGCGGGCCTGGTTGCCCGCCTTGAGCTGGTGCCCGTTGAGGTAGCGCGAGACGGTGCCGGGCGACACCCCCGCGCGCTTGGCGACTTCCTGGATGGTTGGCACGGTGCGCGCTCCATTGCGATTGCCGGTTGAAACAAGTCTGTTCCCGCTATTTTAGCGAAAACCCGCCGCGTCCCTTTGAGCGCTCCTGCGGAATCGCGCAAACCGGACACGGACGCCGGTTCGCGCCGGCTGTTCGTGCCCCCCCCCGATGCGAACAAGATTTGGCATCGGGGCCCTCGAATGTTTGAGCTGGGGATTCGCGTAGAATGGATGATATGTGGGCATCGTGCCCGTATGTGCTGCTATATGACCATACGGCGGGGGAGGGGTCTTGCCGGAATCGCCGGACGCGCGCTCGCTGCGCAAAAAGTTCAATCGCATGCTCATCACGCTCTTGGTGGCGATCCTCGCCGTCGGGGCGGTGACGTATGCCTGGTACATCTACAACGCCAACCGTCATATCACCGACGTCAAGATGGCGGCCGGTACCGGCGTGACGTTCCTGATCAGCAACGAGTACGACGGCGACTACAAGACCAACGCCGGCCTCTCGTTCCAGGGCCTGCTCGACCCCGTCTCCACGGACAATGTCCTCAACGGGTTCCAGAAGGTCACCGGTTTTACCGGCGGCACCACGCAGAGCTCGCTCTATGCGAGCCTGTTCGGCCCGGCCGCGCACTCGGACTACTACAAGACCTCGCTCTACCTGGCCACCAACTCGCTGGCGACCGACGTCTACCTGTCGGGCATCGATTATGCCGAGCAGGATCCCGCGAACCCCATCTCCACCGCGCTGCGCGTGGGGCTCGTGGCGCACGAGCCCGGCCGTGACGGCGCCGTGACGGGGCAGTACATCTTCGAGCTCTCGAGCGCACGCAACCCCGAGGGCCGCTACAACACGCTCGACGGCCAGGGCGACGATGAGGACCACCGCGTGCTCGACAGCACCCGCACGGACGGCAAGACCGTGGTGCTCAAGCCCCTCACGAGCGAAAACTACTGCGAATACGACGAGGCGACCGGCAAGGTGACGCTCACCGGCTCCTCGACCAAGATCTGCTCCCTGCCGGCCGCGGCCAAGGGAGCGCGCCGCAGCACGCCCGTGCAGGTGGACGTCTACGTGTGGCTTGAGGGCTGCGATCCCGACTGCACCAACAACCTGGCCGCCACGAGCCTGCAGTCGCTCGCCCTGCGGTTCGCCGGCAAGCGGAGCTAAGGGGGCGCGGGTATGAGTTCAAACGATCGGGCATCGAACCTCAAGACCATCTTCCGGGACCGCCGGCGCCTGGTGGCGACGGCCGCGTGGATGCTCGTGCTGGCGGTGGCGCTCACGGCGGCGACGCTCGCCTGGTTTAGCAGCTCGCGCGAGACCAACGTCACGCCGGTGGCGCACACCGTGAGCGAAAGCGGCTACGACCTGCAGATCTCATCGAGCGCCAATGGTCCCTGGGACACCACGGCCACGCTCGCCACGGCCGACAAGACCCTCTATCCCATCTCGACGGCCGACCTCACGCAGTGGTGGCGCGGCACGTTCCAAAACGCCGCGGGCATCACCACGGACTACAAGAACGTGACGTCGCAACTCGATGACTACGCCCTCACCGGCACGGTCTACCTCAAGGGCAGCTCGGCCGCGCTCAACGTGTACCTGTATCCCGGGCAGATGAGCATCGCGACCGATCCGCAGCTGCTCGCGGCCCTGCGCTTCGGCATCATCGTGCAGACGAGCGCCGGCACGGCTACGCATATCTTCACCTGCGACGACCTGGGATCCACGGCCGGTGCCGCCTCGCAGCGCACCACGGCGCAGGACGGCGTGGCGGTCGCGGGAAGCAGCAGCTGGAACTACACCGCCGACCCGGCGCAAGCCATCAACGCCTACGCGATGGACGGCAACGGCGACACGCCCGCGGCGCGCGCCGGGGCTCAGCCCATCTGCACGCTCGCCGCCGACGAGGTGGCGACGGTCCGCTACTTTATATATATGGAGGGTTGCGACGCCAACTGCATCACGCAGGCGCAGGCGCGCGACCTCACGCTGCAACTCGCCTTTGCGGCGGCCAAGGCTTAAGGGGGCGCGGCGGATGAGCAAGGGCAAGAATGACGCGCTCCCCCAGGAGGGGCGGTCCCCAAAGTGGGGCAGGCGCACGTATGCCGTGCTGGTCATGGTGGCGATCGCGGCCGTGCTCGGCGTGGCCACCTACGCCTGGTTCACCAACAACATGAAGGTCAACACCAACTCGGTCTCCGTTCATTCGGACACGTCCGAGCTCACGCTGCAGATGGGTGACGCGGACACCGGCACCTGGTCCTCGACGGGCGACGTGGCGTTCTCGACCAACGCGCCGTCGAACCTCACGCTCTCGCCGGTCTCGACCTTCGACCTCGATGGCTTCGCCGAGTGCCTGCAGGACAACTCGGAAGGCGAGGCCTCCTATTTCGAGCAGGCCGAGGACGGGCGGCATTTCTACCACGGCTGGGTCGACCTGCGTCCGCAAGTCGCGGGCACCGGCGCCTCCAAGGTGGACGGCAAGGTCAACTTGTATCTCGACGGTTCGCTCGTGCCCCAGGGGGCCGACGCCACGCTCCTGCGCGCCGCGCGCGTGGGTATCAAGATCTCGCGCGGCGGGCAGGTGCTCGCGACGGATATCTTCTCGCTCGACGACTCAGACGGCGGGCATCGCTCCGAGCATCCCGCCACGGCGCCCGCCGGGCTCGCGGGCTACCGCGACGGCATGTTGCTCGGCTGGAAGGGCGGACGGCTCGCGTGCGGGGAGAACGTCGCCCAGGATTTCTCGGGCTATGTGATGGATACCGGCGAGGGTGCCGGACGTCCGTCGCAGACGCTCGCGACGCTCGACCTCGGCCAGACGTATCGCCTGGACGTGTACTACTACATCGAGGGCACGGACCCCGACAGCGCCGACTACCTCTACGAGAGCGCCGGCACGCTGCACGTGGGGCTCTTCGCCACGTTGGACGGTGATGCGTGATGGCCGATAACGCGCGCAAACGTACGGTCGCCCGGTCTCAAAAGGGGAGCCGGCCCCAGGGTGGGGCGCGGGACCGCGAGGCCGAGCGCAACAGGCTCGCCACCACGCTCGTGCTCGCGCTTTTCGCGCTCGTGACGATCGCCATGGCCACGTTCGCCTGGTTCTCCATCGCGGACAACGCCAAGACCCGCATGCTCGCGCTCGATGCCAACGCCGACGGCTCGATGCGCTTCGACCTCGACGCGCATCGGGACTTCGACGACTACGTCAAGACGCTCGGGTTCGACCAGATCTCGAGCCGCATCGCGAGCGAGAAGGGCGTGGACATCGATGCGTCCAAGCTGCAGCCCGTCACCACGTCCGACTACCAGACCTTCACGTTCGAGGACGGGTCCGCGGCCGACGCCTCGACGGGCGCCTACCTCGAGTTCACGCTGCACTTCATGGCGCAGGACGACCTCACGGTGCGCCTGACCGGGCAGGACGGTAAGGACGGCGCGGCGGGAACCCGTTTTAGCTCCAGCGTCGACGGCATGGCGAGCGCGATGCGCATGAGCTTCACCGCCGACGGCCAGACCTGGGTCTACAACCCCAACGGGGGCTCCGGCTCCGGCGGGGGAGCCGCGGTCTTTGGGCTGGGGACGGGCGAGGCCGACGCCTCGTCCAACATGTTCGGCCTCGCCGCGAACACGGACAAGCCCGTTACCGTTCGCATATGGCTCGAGGGAACGGACCCCAATTGCACTAATATTCTAAAAGGGGCGGACTACCAAGTCTCGATGCGCTTCGTGGGCGTCGAGAACCAGTAGCCCGAGTGAGATATCAATAGGTTCTGCCATGGCAGTTGATTCAGATAAGTTGGGAAGAGCATGCAAGCAGTCAAGAAAGCCGCATCCATCGTATTGAGCGTGACCATGTGGATCATCATCCTCGTGGCGGCGCTCTACGCCTTCACTACGCTCGCCACGCATGAGGACGGCAGCGTGTCCGATATCGCGGGCTTCACGCCGCTCGCCGTGCAGTCCGACTCGATGTCGCCCACGTTCAAGAAGGGCGACCTCATCTTCATCCAAAAGTGCGACACCTCCAAGCTCGAGGTGGGCGACGTGGTGACGTTCCACACCATCATCGACAACGAGTACGCGCTCAACACGCACCGTATCGCCTCGATCGACGAGGTCAACGGCATGCGCAGCTTCACCACCAAGGGCGACAACAACGACGTGGCCGATACGCACGTGATCAGCGACGGCGACATCGTGGGCAAGTACCTCTTCGCCGTCCCGCACCTGGGCCAGGTCATGGACTTCCTGTCGAGCTCCATGGGCTTCCTGATCGTGATCGTCCTGCCCATGCTGCTGTTCTTTATCTATCAGGTCTACCACCTGATCGTGGTGGGCATGAACCTCAAGCGCGCCATGGCCGAGGAGGATCGCCTGGCCGCCGCGAAGAAGATCGTCGAGGAGGAGGCCGCCTCGACCGAGGCCGCCGCCAAGAGCGCTGCCGCCGCTGCCGAGGGCGTGGCCGCGACGGCAGCCGCTCCGGTCGAGGATGCCGCCGCAGGCGATGAGGCCGCTGCGGCCGCCAAGCTCGCCGAGGCCGAGGCCAAGCTCGCGGAGGCGGAGCGCCTGAAGGCCGAGGCGGAGGCCGAGATGGCCGCGCAGAAACAGGAGGGCCGTGACGGTGAGTGAGTTTCTGGGATTCGCCTGGGAGCTGCTGGCGAAGGTCGTCTATAACGTCGTCGCCGTCGTCAGCTCCATCCTCAACCTGCTGATCTTCGGCTGGCTCGATTACTTCAACATCTTCTGGACGTACTTCACCACGTTCGACATCGTGGGCAAGATCGGCGCGGTGCTGCTCTTTGCCATGCTCATCGCCGTGCCGGTGCTCATCATCGCCATCGTGGTGCACCGCTGGCGCATCAACCGCTCGCTCAAACGCGACGACACGTCCAACAAGGCGCTCTACCGCGAGATCGGTCGTCTCAACAAGCAGGTGCTCGACCTCATGGACGAGAAGAACAAGCTGCTCGCGCTCAAGGTCAACGCCATGGGCGGCACCAAGCGCATCCCCTACATGGGCGCCTCGGCGCTCACCGACGACGAGCTGCCCACCGTGGCGAACGTCCTCGGCGAGGGTGAGAAGGCCGCAGCCGCTGTGGCCGCCGGTGCCGGCACGGGTGCGGCCGTCGTGAGCGGTTCCGCCAAGCTCGCCATCGACGGCGACGGCGTCAAGGATGCCGCGGCCGCCATGGCCAAGGCCACGGTCGAGGCCAAGACGCTCGCCGAGGAGCGCGAGATCGCCCAGGCCAACCGCTTCCCCAAGCTCTCGCTCGTCGACCTCAAGTACCGCGACTGGGTGCCGCCGCAATATGACGACGACATCACGCTCGAGGATTTCGTCGACGACTACCGCTATTTCGCGTGCAGCCAGATGAAGCTCTACTACACGCCCGAGATCGTCCGCCGCTTCGTGGCCGGTATGGCCGCCTCCAAGCTCCTCATCCTCGAGGGCATCTCCGGTACCGGTAAGACGTCGCTGCCCTACAGCTTCAGCCGCTACCTCGACAACCCCGCGACCATCGTCTCCGTGCAGCCGAGCTTCCGCGACCGCACCGAGGTGCTCGGCTACTTCAACGAGTTCTCCAAGCGCTTCAACGAGACGGAGTTTTTACGCGCCGTGTACGAGGCGGGTATCCGCAAGGATCCGTCGATGATCGTCCTCGACGAGATGAACCTCGCCCGTGTCGAGTACTACTTCGCCGAGATCCTCTCCGTCCTCGAGATGCCGAGCCACGACGAGTGGACGCTCGACCTCGTGCCCACCCAGTGGGACGGCGATCCCAAGCTGCTGCGCGACGGCAAGATCACCATCCCCGACAGCCTGTGGTTCATCGGCACGGCCAACAACGACGATTCGACCTTCACCATCACGGATAAGGTCTACGACCGCGCCATCCCCATCGAGCTCAACGAGCGCGCCGACGCCTTCGAGTGCGAGCCGCACGAGCGCGTGCACGTGACGGCCGAGCACCTGCAGTACCTGTTCCAGAAGGCCAAGGTGCAGTACGTGATCTCGGACGAGGTGCTCGAGAAGATGCACAAGCTCGACCAGTACCTGCAGACGCGCTTCAAGCTCGCCTTCGGCAACCGTATCATCAAGCAGATGTACGACTTTATCCCGGTGTACGTGGCGTGCGGCGGCACCGAGCTGGGCGGCATGGACTACATCATCGCCCGCAAGGTGCTCAAGAAGTTCGAGTCGATGAACGTGAGCTTCGTGCGCGACGAGATGAAGGGCCTGATCGAATACATCGAGAAGACCTTCGGCGAGGGCGGCCTGCCCGATTCCATCATGTATCTCCAGCGCATCCAGAACATGTACTGATCCGCGCATCGCCGGACAACGCAGCCAGACTCCGCTGTCCGGTTTTTGCGCCGGGCGGCCCGCATGGCGGTGGCCCAGCCTGGCCGCCCGGCGATATCCCGCCCGCTTCTGTCCGCCTCAACTTGGGAGTGACCCATGTCCGATACCATCCAGGACCTCTACAACAGCTTCTCCGAGCAGATGGAGCCCATCCAGGAGGACGACCGCTACTTCCGTTACCTCTTCGAGATGGCCCAAGCCGCGGACACCACGATCGACCAGACGCGCGAGGAGCTCGTCAAGGTGGTGGACGAGGAATGGATCGGCATGATCGAGGACTCGCTCGACGCCATCAACACGATCATCGAGAAGCCGCGTCGCTTTATCACGACCGAGGAGGAGGTCGTGCCGGTCTCGCTCGCCAAGAAGATCAGTGCGGACAGCGTGCGCCACCTGAGCCAGAACACGCAGTTTTTGGCGCCCTCCGACGATGGCGGCGTGCATCCCACCAAGATCTTGAACGTCAACACCGTCGAGACCTACGACCTCTACGAAAACCGCTTTATCTACCATCTGATCCAGCGCCTGCTGACGTTTGTCGACAAGCGCACCGACGTGATCTTCTGGTCGACGGGCAATGAGATCCGCAACCGCTTCAAGATGCACAGCAAGATCGACGATGCCTACGAGGAGATCGAGTACAACGTTGAGATGACGGTCAAGAACCGCCAGAGCTTCGCCGAGAACGACGCCGACAACATGGACGTCTTTATGCGGATCGACCGCGTGCGGCGCCTGGTCATGGCGCTGCGCAGCTCCTCGTTCTGCCAGATCATGAAGGGCTGTTCCGTGGTGCGCAGTCCCATCCAGCGCACGAACCTCATCATGAAGGACCCCAACTACCGCAAGTGCTACCAGCTGTGGCAGTTCATGGAGCGCTACGACAAGGTGGGCTACAACATCGACGTGCGCGATTCGGCGATGGCGTTCGACGATGAGTACATGGTGCAGATGTACACCAACCTCATCAACAACTACACCGTCTTCAAGAGCCTCACCTCAGACGACCGCAATCTCGAGGAACTCGACAGCGTCGAGCACGAGCCCGTGGCGCCCAAGTTCATCAAGGAGATCAAGGAGGAGCCGGTCGATAGTCCCGACCTGCCCGACGTCGAGGTCCGCCGCGTCTTTGTCGAGGAGGTCACCGAGGCGCAGGTGGCGGCCGAGAAGGCGCTCGAGGAGTCCAAGGCCAGGGTCGAGGAGCTCGAGGGGCAGCTCAAGGCCTGGAAGGTGCAGGTCAACGCCCTGACCGATGAGCGCGATGACCTGGCCGACGAGCTTGACCTGGCCAAGACCCGCGAGACCGCCGCGACGCAGCGCGCTCAGATCGCCGAGGCCGACGCCGAGGACCTGCGCGGTTCGCTCGAGGACGTCGAGGAAGGCAAGAAGGCCGCAGAGAAGGAGCTCGCCGAGCTGCGTGAGAGTTCGGCCGCCGAGATCGAGCGCATGAGGAGCGAGTCCGACGCCGAGGTCGCCGCCGCCCACGCTGATGCCGATGCGCGCGTGGCCGCGGCCGAGAAGGACGCTGCGACCGCCCGTGCCGCCGCGGAGAGCTCGGCCGCCGCTGCGAAGGCCGCTGCCGAGGAGGTCGCCGCTCGGCAGCTCGCCCAGGTGAAGGATGCCGCCGCCAAGCATCTGGCCGACGTCCAGGCCCGCGCGGCCGAGGAGCTCGCCCAGGTTCGCGACGCCGATGCCGCCGCGCTCGCCGCGGCCCGCGACGCCGCCGCATCGAGGCTGACGGAGACCAAGAAGGCCGCGGAGGAGGAGCTAGCCGACGTGAGCGCGCGCCTCGAGGCCGCCGAGCTCAAGATCGAGGAGGTCGAACTCACGGCCGAGCGCGATGCCGCCGCCGCGAAGAAGGCCGCCGAGGATGCCGCCGCCGAGGCCGAGCGCAAGCTCGAGGCCGTGCGCGAGATGGGCGAGGCCAAGGTCGCGGCTGCCCAGAAGGCCGCCGACGCCGCGATCGACGCCGCCCGCGTGGCCGCCGATTCCGCCTGCGACCAGGCGACGGCCGACGCGACCGCCCGCGTGAACGCGGCGCATGCCGAGCGCGATGCCGCCGTGCGCGCCGCCGAGGACGCCCGCGCCGACGCCGATGCCAAGATCGCCGCAGCCCAGGAGGACGCCGAGCACCGGATCGAGGAAGAGGTCGCCGCCGCCAAGAAGGCCTGTGAGGAGGAGCTCGAGCGCGTGCGTGCCGAGATGCAGGAGCGCATCTCAGGCCTGGTACACGAGCTGGAGCAGACGGAGCACGCCCGCGACCGTGCCGAGCGCCGCGCCGAGGGCAACAGCCTGTCGCGCTACCTGCTCGCGAAACTGCGCGGCGAGGAGGACCCGGGTGTCGCGACGGGCGGGGAGGCCGATGGTGCTTCGACCGAAGGCTCGGATTCCGCGGCTGTCGGCGACACCTCAGGTGACCGCGGTACCACGACCGGGGACGCGTCCGCGAAGGGCGACGAGTGATGAAGCATATCCTCCGCGTGGTCAACGTGCTGGCTACCGTGGTGATCGTGCTCGCCTTCGTGGTGCTGCTGCGGACCGTCTTCACGCCTTCGGGCGAGATTCCCACCATCATGGGGTACGGCTTCATGCGCACGCTCACCGGTTCGATGGAGCCGGCGATCCCCGTGCATTCGTTTATCGTGGTGGATACGCATGGTGCCCAGACGGGCGGCACGGCTTCGGGCGACG
>ERZ808240.1693-NODE-1693-length-26459-cov-40.705802_pt1 | contig 26459 bp, 21 predicted proteins | sample MGYA00521084_ERZ808240 | MGnify/ENA primary metagenome ERZ808240 (study PRJEB31516, sample SAMN03275571) | gut metagenome | biome: mammalia-associated habitat; material: feces | host: Papio cynocephalus | place: Kenya | collected 2012-08-06 ... | reverse complement strand
CTTTCTGCGCCCTCGCCCCCACCATCCACAGCAGGAGCAAGCCGAGGAGCAGTGCTTTTCTTGCTAGGCTCGTCCCCGTGCCTAGCTTGACTCTTCTTGCGAGGCCAGCCCTCTTGAATAGCATAGCCCCAAGAATATTATCATTGCGAATTATTTTCATCATCGTTATTTTTGTGAAGCAAAGTTATTTTTTGAAGCAAAGTTATTTTTTATTATGAAGCAAAAATACACAATATCTCCCACACCGCCACCTACTCGCCCCCAAGTTTAAGCAGATTTAAGCAGGCGGGGTCACAAATTAAGGGATTATAACGTTTAGGGGGGATGGTAAGAGACACGGATTTCAACAAACAGGCAAGAGAACGAACGCAATTGGACAAAAGAACAAAACGCAATGGGGTAAGCGAACGAATGGGGTAAGTGAAACAAGGGAGAAACAAGGGAGAAGCAAGGCAAGTGGTCAAAATGGTAAAAGTGGCAAAATGGTAAAAGTGGTCAAAGTGGTCAAATGTCAAATGTCAAATTGCCCTCCGCGGGGGGGAGAAATCAGCGCAATAATAAAATAATAAATTATTTTATTATTGTTCTAAAATAGATACTTCATATAGTGAATTTGACATTTGACATTTGACCAATTTGACCACTTTTGGCTCTCAACACAAAAAGCTTGCAGTAATCCTGCAAGCTTCCATGTATCTTTCGCAATAAAAAATCTTGTCATTTAGAACACAAGAAATCTTGCCTCTCACGAGTCAAATTCCTTGCCTACACGAGTCAAAATTCCTTGACTACACGAGCCAAATTCCTTGCCTACACGAGACAAAAATTCTGCCCTCACGAGCCAAAAAATACTGGGTCCTTTTATTCCTCTACAATACCCTCTTTCTCAATGCGCTTCGCCTCTTGCAGCAGCTTGATGGCGTCCACATACTGGGCAATTCCCTGAGCCACCTCCTTGGCTGCCTTCATCGCCAAGACCACGGTCTGCGGACGGTGAACCACATCGCCTCCGGCAAACACGCCACGACGGGAAGTCATTCCGTAAGGACGGTCAACAACTTTTACATATCCCTTCTCGTCGACCTCGATTCCTGCCGTGGTCGAAACGATGCGGTTGGCTGGGCGCGAACCGATGGCTAGGTAGATTCTGTCAAACTTTTCTACCCTTTCGCCCTCAGGCGTATTGAGCACGCAGCTGGCGAGTCGGCCGTTCGAACCCTTCAGGAACGCCTCTACGGTGGTCTTCCACTCGAATTTCACGCCTTCCTTCACAGCCTCCTCGTATTCGCTCTGGATGGCAGGCATTTCCTCCTGCGTCTTTCTATACAATACGGTTACGTCGGCGCCCAGGCGGATGGCAGTGCGGGCAGCGTCCATCGCCACGTTTCCACCGCCTATCACGCCCACCTTCTCGCCGTCTCTCAGCGGCACCATCTCTCGGGTGAGGGCACCCTCGTTGTAGGCGTTCACATTGTGCAGGAAGTAGGTGCTCTGGCTCACGCCGTGCAGTTTGCTGCCCGGGGTGGAGTCCATGTTCTGCGGCACGCTGGTTCCGGTGCCCATGAAGATGGCGTCGTAGCCGGCACGGAAGAGGCTGTCGATGGTTACGTTGTTCTCGCCCACCATGCAACCCGTGATAAACTGCACGCCCAGGGCCTCTATCTTTTTCACCTCGTCGCGCACCACGCTCTTAGGCAGACGGTATTCCGGGATTCCGTACATCAGCACGCCTCCCGGCTCGGCCTGTCCCTCGAAGATGGTCACGTTGAAGCCCTGTCGGGCCAAGTCGCCCGCCACGGTGAGTCCGGCAGGTCCGGATCCGATGACGGCCACGCGGCCACGCGTCTTCTGAGGCAATCGCTCGCGCGAGAGCTTCATCTTCGTATCGAAGTCGGCGATAAACTGCTCCAGCTTTCCTATCTGCACCGGCTTGCCCTTCTTGCCGAGCACGCAGTGGCCCTGGCATTGTTTCTCATGAGGGCACACACGTCCGCAGATGGCAGGCAGGTTGCTCTTGGCGTTGATGATGCTCATGGCAGCGCCCATGTTGCCCATGGAGAGCTCGTGCACGAAGTCGGGAATGTCGTTTTCGATGGGGCATCCTTTCTTACACTGCGGAATCTTGCAGTGCAGGCAGCGCTTGGCCTCCTCGATGGCCTCTCGTGTGGAGAATCCCTCGTTCACCACCTGGAAGCCGTTGGGCTGTTCCACCTCGGCAGGCTGCTCGGCGGCAATATTCTGCTCGGCGTTTTTCTGCTCGGCAGACTGCTCGGCGTTTTTCTGCTCGGCGGCAACCTTATTTTGCTGTTCGATAATATCGCTTTGTTCACTCATAATTCATCTACTCTTATCTGATTAAACAATCTTTTTTCTATCTATTTTGTAGTTTGTAAAGTGCAAATTTGTAGTTTGCGAGTGCAAAGGTACTAATAAAATTTCGATTTATCATATTTTTGCTTACAAAAACGTCAAAAAAGCGCCCTGAAAGGGCAGAAGCACCTAGCCCAGGGCAACGCCCTGGGGGAACTACATCGGGGGAAATGCGCCCTGAAAGGGCAAAAGCATTACATCAATCAATCTAGGAAGAGATATTTCTCATCATATTTTACCTGATAAAGTTTTAAAAAATCCTTATACTCATCACAAAAGCTCACCTTCTTATGATGCTCTTGTTGATGGCTTATATAATGCATTGTCTTGTCTACGATAGACTGGCTGACGGAAAACGCACCATAACCACTCTGCCACGCAAACATCTGATAATATGGATCAATAGACTTAATCCACCTACTACTATTGCGCTTTAGCTCCTCAACAACATGAGAAATAGAAGCGTCTTTTCCCAATAAGAACAACACGTGAACATGGTCTCCAACACCACCTGTAAGAATGGCTACACAACCTGCTGTGTTTACGAGTTTCCCTATATAAGAATGTACCCTCCCCAAATCAACATTGCGAATTTGCGGACTCGTAGTTTTGATATGAAATATCAGATGAATATAAATTTTTGACAAAGATTGTGCCATATTTGTCTAATGCTTTTGCCCTTACAGGGCGACCTTATCCATAACTATAACCCAGGGCGTTGCCCTGGGCTAGGAGCTTTTGCCCTTTCAGGGCGTTTCAACCATGCTTGGCTGGGCTTCAGACCATTTCAACCATGCAGGTCGACTTTATTTCTTCTCCTCTATCTCGATGTCCTCCTTCACATGGTTGCGAATCTTGGCGAGGAAGAGCTTCATGCGATGGGAGTCTTTGTGGTCGATGATGTCGATGAGCTCGGCCAGCTCCTTGCGTATCTGCTCCACCTGACCCGAGGTGTAGGGGTTGAAGAGGATTTCCTGCAGCAGGTAGTCGTCCTCGTTCAGTACGCCCTTGGCTATCTGCATGTGGCGCTTGAAGGTGGTGCCCGGAGCGTCCTGGTGCTTCATCACGGCGGCGAAGGCGAAGGTGCTCACGAATGGGATGCTCAGCGAGTAGGCCACCGTCTGGTCGTGCTCGTCGAACGTATACTCGTGCAGGCTCAAGCCCAGCTTCTGGTAGAGGTCCTTGAAGAAGATCTTGCCCATGTAGTCGCCCTCCTTGATGATGACGGCGTTCTCCTCCGACAGCTGGTTGAGGTTGGCGAAGGTAGGACCGAACATCGGGTGGGTGCTCACGTAGCGGAAACCGCTCTTCTCATAGAAATCCTGCAAGCCCGTCTTCACCGAGGCAATGTCGCTGATGATGCAGTCGTTGCTCAGATGGGGCAACACCTCCTCGAAGGCCGACAGGGTGTACTTTACCGTCACGGCGTTGATGACCAACTCTGGGCGGAACATCTCGATTTCTTCCATCTTGGTGAAGCGGTAGCAGTTGTAGGTGAAGCGCAGGCGCTTCGGGTCTTTCTCGTAGACCGCCACCTCGTGGTCGAAACTGAGCAGGTCGATGAAGAAACTTCCCATCTTACCTGCTCCCATTATCAATATTCTCATAATTCTTATTTTAAATCTCCCGCAAATCTGCGGGAGACTAAAAAAACTACTTCTGGTTCAAGATTTCCAACTGCTGGCGAACGCTCTCCTCGTGGATGTGCTCGAAGAGCTGGGCGGCAAACTCTGGGCTCATCCCGCAGAGCGAAGCCTGTGCGCCACGCTTGTCGAGAATCTCGTTGTAGCGGTTGGTCTGCACGATGGTCATGTTGTGCTCCTTCTTGTAGGTGCCTATCTCGCGGCAGATGCGCATGCGCTTGGCGAGGAGGTCCATCAGCTGGTTGTCACACTCGTCGATCTGCGAGCGCAACAGGTGCAGGCCCTCGGTAGAATAGTGCTCGTCGCGCACCACGAGCAGGCTCAGGATGTAATCCAGCACCTCTGGCGTAACCTGCTGCTTGGCGTCGCTCCATGCGTCGTCTGGGCTGCAGTGGCTCTCCACGATGAGTCCGTCGAAGCCCAGGTCCATCGCCTGCTGGCAGAGAGGGGCTATCAGGTCGCGACGACCGCCGATGTGGCTAGGGTCGCAGATGATAGGCAGCTGAGGAATGCGGCGGTGCAGCTCTATAGGAATCTGCCACATAGGCAGGTTGCGGTAAATCTTCTTGTCGAAGCTGGAGAATCCGCGATGGATGGCGCCGAGGCGCTTGATTCCTGCCTGGTTGATGCGCTGGAGGGCACCAATCCAAAGCTCCAGGTCGGGGTTCACAGGGTTCTTCACCAGCACAGGCACGTCTACGCCCTTCAAGCTGTCGGCGAGGGCCTGCATGGCGAATGGGTTGGCAGATGTGCGGGCACCCACCCAGAGAATGTCTATTCCGTATTTCAAGGCAAGCTCCACGTGCTCTGGGGTGGCCACCTCGGTGGCAACGAGCATACCGGTCTCTTCCTTCACCTGCTTCATCCAAGGCAGTGCTTTCTCGCCGTTGCCCTCGAAGCCTCCTGGCTTGGTGCGTGGCTTCCACACTCCGGCACGGAACATGTGGCAGCCCTTGTCGGCGAGCTGCTTGGCTGTAGTCATCACTTGCTCCTCGGTCTCTGCAGAGCATGGGCCTGCAATCACACAAGGGCGTTCCTGGTCACTAGGGAAATTCAATGGTTCTAATTCTAATTCCATAGTCGTATGTTTTTTGTTCTTGTTTTTATCTAGCATTCTATAGAGCCGAACTTGATTTATAGAGCCGAATCGACACGCTGTTTTTTGTCAAGAATTTGAGAATTAGAGAATTTTTCATTCTCGCTTCTATTCTTCTTTTTTTTGAATATAATGAGAATTTCAAGAGAAGGCTCTGCCTTCAGCAACCTTGCTTCATTATCCGCCAGGCGACTCGGCTTGCCGAATCTCTTCTCCAATTCTCATCCATTCAATATATTCTCCAAAAATCAGAAACTAGAAATTCTTAAATTCTCTAATTCTTGACTTTAAAAAATATCGTCTGACTCTTGACTCAAAATATATCGTCTGACTCTTGACTCAAAATATATCGTCCGACTCTTGACTCAAAATATATCGTCCGAAATCTCTCGCTTCCTTACTTTCCAAACACTTGCTTGATTCTCGCCAGCGCCTCCTTCATCTTCTCGTCCTTGGCGCAGAGGCTGATGCGGATGTATCGCTTGCCGTTGCTGCCGAAGATGAAGCCCGGGGTGATGAACACCCTCGCCTCGTGGAGCACCTTCTCGGTCAAGTCCTCCACGTCGGCAATCTCGTCTGGAATCTTGCCCCAGAGGAACATTCCCACCTGCTTCGGGTCGAAGGTGCAGTGGAGCGCCTTCATGATTTGCTCGGCAATGTCGCGGCGGCGGCGATAGTTCACGATGTTGTTCTCGTGGTGCCACTCCTCGCTGTTGCCCAGCATCGCCTCGGCTGCCGCCAACTGGATGGCGCGGAAGGAGCCGTTGTCGATGTTCGACTTCACCTTCAGAATCCAGGAGATGAAGGTCTTGTTGCTCGAAATCATCGCCACGCGCCAGCCCGGCATGTTGTGGCTCTTGCTCATCGAATTGAACTCGATGCAGCAGTCTTTCGCCCCAGGCACCTGCATGATGCTCATCGGATGCTCGTTGAGGATGAGCGAGTAAGGGTTGTCGTTCACCACCACGATGTTGTGCTTCTTGGCGAAGTCTACCAGTCGCTCGTAGGTCTCTCGCTTGGCGTTTCCTCCGGTAGGCATGTTAGGATAGTTGGTCCACATCAGCTTCACGTGGCTGAGGTCCATCTTCTCCAGGGCGTCGAAGTCGGGCTGCCACCCGTTGTCCTCGCGCAGGTCGTAATAAGTGATTTTTGTGCCCAGGATCTTGTTGATGGCGGTGTATGTAGGATAGCCCGGATTAGGGATGAGCACCTCGTCGCCAGGATTGCAGAAGGCGAGTGTCACGTGCAGGATTCCCTCCTTGCTTCCGATGAGCGGCTGGATCTCGGTCTTCCAGTCGAGGTCTACATCGTACCAACGCTTGTAGAATCCAGCCATAGCCTTGCGTAGCTCTGGTATTCCCACGGTGGGCTGATAACCATGTGCGTTTGGATCATTGGCTACCTCGCAGAGCTTGTCTATGGTCTGCTTAGAAGGCGGCATGTCTGGACTTCCGATGGCGAGGCTGATGATGTCCTGCCCCTCGGCATTAAGCTTAGCCACTTCCTTCAGCTTGCGGCTGAAGTAGTATTCCTGTATTTCCGTTACTCTATTGGCTGGTTGTATCATTTTCTATTTTAAATTTAAATTATTATCTGAACTTTCGCAAGTACTCAAGAATGCGCCCTGAAAGGGTAATAGCACCTAGCCCAGGGCAACGCCCTGGGTTGCATACGCAAATAGGATGCGCCCTGTAAGGGCAAAAGCATTATATCTGCTAGCCTAAGAATAAAGCTTTTGCCCTTTCAGGGCGCACTTTATTCCTATCAAACTACCTAGGGCGTTGCCCTAGGCTAGGTGCTTTTGGGCCTTCAGCCCGAATCTTTATCTACCTGCGAAACTTGAATTATTATCTTATCATTGGGCTTTCGCCCGAAAGTCAAGAGACTACTCCTTCTCCTCATACTCTCCCAGGACCTTGATTTTCCTCACGAGCGGCGTGATGGCGTCGATGCTCTGTCGGTAGCGTGTGAGGTTGTCGAAGGTGAGGTCTACGTAGAAGAGGTACTCCCACTCATGGCCGATGTTGGGCAGCGACTGAATCTTCGTGAGGTTAATGTCGTAGAAGCTCAGGATGGTGAGCACCTTGGAGAGCGAGCCCTTGTCGTGGGAGAGGCTGAACACGATGCTCGCCTTGTTGGCCCGCTCGATGGGGCGGAGCAAGGCGGCCTTCTGAGGGTTGCACACCACGAGGAATCGGGTGAAGTTGTGCGGGTTGTCGTGTATTCCCTCCTGCAACACCTTCATCCCGTACATCCGGGCAGCATAGCTGGAGCAGATGGCAGCCCATCCATGCACCTTGTGCTGGGCGATGTAGGCAGCCGAGCCTGCGGTGTCCTCAGCCTCCACGGCCTTGAGGTCGGGATGGTTGGCGAGAAACTTGCCGCACTGCATCAGAGCCACCGGATGGGAGTGAACCTCCTGCAGGGTGCTCCAGTCGTCGTCGGGCAGGCAGCAGATGCTGTGCTCGATGTGGAGCTTGTGCTCGCCCACCACGGTGGTGCCGCTCTGGCGGAGCAACTCGTAGTTGTGCAGCAAGCTGCCGGCGATGGTGTTCTCGATGGCGCAAATGCCGATGACGGTAGGGTCGCGCTTGATATTTTCGAACACCTCCTCGAAGGTGGCGCAGCAAATCAGCTCTATCTGCTCACCCTCGAAATACTGATGGGCGGTAATGTCGTGAAACGACCCCAGCTCTCCTTGTATGGCTATTCTCTTCATTTTCTTGTCTATATATAAGTTTGTGCTCAGGACATAAGTTTTTGCTTTTCCTCCCACCCTCTCGACAAGGAAGGTGTCTTACGAAAAACGGTCCAACTCTACAATAGAGCGGGACCGTTTCGATAGATTTCTAAATCTTAATATCCTAAGTTGAAATTTACACGCAACTTCCCGCTTTACAATCGCTTGCAAAGTAAAAGTAATAGCTAAAAAAGTATGCGTTAAACTTCTTCATTTCTTATTCTTATTTTTATTAATTGTTATTTTATCCTTGTTGAATTTTTATATATTCGCTTGCAAAAGTAATATTTTTCTTTGAATCCACCAAACAAATTGATAGTTTTTTCTTATTTTTGCTTATATTTTCCGTAAAAAGTATGCTCTACAACATGTTTTTATCGATTTTCATCGGCAGTGCTCCCTGCCTTCAGCCTTGAACTCGCCGTTCAGCTCGCCCACTTTCTCCGGGTTCAGCTCCAGAAATCTTTGCATATCCTTCTCTGCCCCGTCCTTGTCGCCCATCGCCATCAGCAGGCCGCCTCGCTTCTGCAAGCAGTTGCTCAACTCAGCTTTCTGCTCTGCGTTCAACTCCGCATTCAACTCAGCATTCAACTCTGCATTCAACTCTGCATTCAACTCTGCGTTCAACTCTGCATTCAACTCTGCCTTGCCAGCCGCAGCATCTCCTTCCAACTCGGAAATCCGCTGAGTCAACAAGGCCACGGCGAGCACAGGATTGCTCAAATCAATCTTATCCATATATATATAATTCTTATTCGATATATAATATACAAGTTTAGCAAGTAGATAAAGATACGGGCTGAAGGCCCAAAAGCACCTAGCCTAGGGCAACGCCCTAGGTAGTTTAATGGGGATAAAGTGCGCCCTGTAAGGGCAAAAGCTTTATTCTCAAGCTTGCTGATGTAATGCTTTTGCCCTTACAGGGCGCATTCTATTTGCGTATTCTACCCAGGGCGATGCCCTGGGCTAGGTGCTGTTGCCCTTGCAGGGCGCATTCTTGATTACTTGCGAAAGTTCAGTATAATATAATAATGTATATACTTAATAAAACAATGAACCACCAGAAAAACACCAGACCTTAAAAAAAATCCGTGTAATCCGTGCCTAAAACCATCAAGAGATGGCTCCGATAATCTCTGTGACGCTCTTCACTCCGTGCGAATCGAGCCACTCGTTTATTCCGTCCTTCACCTTCTTGGTCACGGCAGGGTCGATGAAGTTGGCGGTTCCAATCTCGATGGCGGTAGCGCCACACATCAAGAACTCGATGGCGTCTTTGGCGGTAGAAATTCCACCCAGTCCCACCACAGGAATCTTCACGGCATGAGCCACGTCCCACACCATGCGCAGGGCCACAGGCTTTACGCAAGGACCGCTCAAGCCTCCCGTGCGGATGCTCAGCAGCGGCTGACGCTTCTCTATGTCGACAGCCATTCCCATCAGCGTGTTGATGAGCGAAACAGAGTCGGCACCCTCCGCCTCCACGGCTCGGGCTATCTCGGCGATGTTGGTCACATTAGGCGAAAGCTTCACGATGAGCGTCTTGTGATAAGCCTTGCGCACAGCCTTCACCACGCTGGCAGCCCCCTCGCAGGTCACACCGAAAGCCATTCCGCCATCCTTCACGTTAGGGCAAGAGATGTTCAGCTCTATGGCAGGAATCTTGTCCAGTTCGTCGATGCGAGCCGCACACTCAGCATAGCTCTCAGGCGAATGTCCGCTCACGTTCACAATCATATTGGTGTCAATGTCCTTGATCTGAGGATAGATGTGGGAGCAGAAATACTCCACGCCCTTGTTCTGGAGCCCCACGCAGTTGAGCATTCCCTGAGGGGTCTCAGCCATGCGAGGATAGTCGTTCCCCTGTCGAGGCTCCAAGGTCGTGCCCTTCACGATAATGCCGCCAATCTCCTCCAGAGGAACGAAATCGGCAAACTCCAATCCGTAGCCAAATGTACCCGATGCAGTCATCACCGGATTCTTCAGCTTCAAATCCTTTATATTTACACTTAAATCAGCCATAATTTCCTAATTTTACTTTAAAAAGTTTTTACAAAAGCGAAACATTTCCCTAAACATTTGCAAGAAAAAATCTTCACTCTAAAGAGCAAGGGAATTCTTCACTCTAAAAAAGCAAGGGAATTCTTCACTCTTCGTTTTTCACTCTTCACTCGCTTAAATCTCCCAGTTGAGTTTTTCGATGTTGAACACAGGTCCATCCTTGCATACGCACAGGTTGCCCTCGGTGGTTTTCTCCACACAACAGAGGCAAGCACCCACGCCACAAGCCATCTTGTTCTCCAGCGAAACCTCGCAATCAACGCCTGCCTTCTTGGCGTAGCGAGCCACGCTCACCATCATCGGCTTCGGACCGCAAGAGGAAATCATATCAAACTGCTCGTTCTCCAGCACCGAGTGGTTGGTGACAAATCCTACTTCTCCAGCCGAACCATCCTCGGTGGTGATGCACACACGACCAATCTTGCCAAATTCATCGAGCTCCAGCAAGTCGTTTGCCGAACGAGCCCCTAGCAGGAAGACCACCTCGGCGCCAAAGTCCTTGATGAGTTTGCCGAAATAGAGCAGCGGAGCCACACCTACACCTCCACCCACGAGCAGGAACTTCTGACCTCTATGGATAGGCATGGTGAACCCATTGCCCAGAGGCAACACACAATTGAGCGTGTCGCCCGCCTGCAATTTTCCGAGCTGTCGGGTTCCGTCGCCCACCATGGCGACGAGCAACCAAAGCTCATTTTTCTCACGGTCCACATAGTTGATGGAGATAGGACGACGAAGCATGGTGGTAGGCGAATGGTCTACTCTCACTTCTACAAATTGACCAGGCAAGATTTCAGGCAAAGGTTTCTCGTCGGTAAGCTTTATCAAAACATGCTTATCGCTGAGAGCCTCCACAGAGACCACCTTCAGGTCGAGGACGTATTTTTTCATCTTGTTCACTTTTAAGATTTGATGTTTCTTGTTTCTATTATGGAAGCATTCTTGCTTCTACTTTAAAGCATTCTTGCTTCTTTACGGTGGCAAAACCTTGGGATCCGCCACCTTATTTATAATATATAGTGCAAAGGTACGGCAAAAAAATGACTTAAAGAAAAGATTTCTCGATTTTTTATAGCCCACCCCCGCAAAAGCATCCAACAGCAAGGCACACCCGACTCCACCCCCCAACACACCTGGAAGTGGTCAAAATGGTCAAATGTCAAATGTCAAATTCACTCTTTCAACTTATTTTTTGGGTACAAAGGTCTCCCACGTCTGATCATCGTAGAAAATACGAATCTCGGTAATCTTGCGCTGCGGTTTGTCTATATACTTTACCTCCGTTTGGGTGATATTTTTAGGTGTACGATTTACACCCTGCATTCTAGGCTGGTCGAAAAGGGAAGGAGAGGCAGGGGAGGATGGAGCATCGCTGCCGCCAAAATCGAGCGTAGCCTCGCCTGTAGCAGCCGAACCTGGGTTGGCTGTCCCGATAGCCCCATCGCCTCCCGAGGAAGAGCCAGCAGCCGAGTGATCATTTTCGCCCTCACCAGCCTCCTGATTCATATACATGGGAGGAGTGCCATAGAGCATCCAATAAACATTCACCTGCGGAAAACTCTTATGAATTCCGTCGACGATGCTAAGCGACGGATTGGTCTTTCCATTGAATATATTGCTCAGGGTGGCAGGGGTCGTACCGATGAGCTGCGCAAAATTTTGCTGAGTGAGATGCTGATCTTCCATCAGCTGTCTGATTCTATCTTTCATGCTCTGAAATTTATAGTGTTCATTCTTGTCTTGTTTCGATGTTATATTTCCGAACAAGGGCAATTTTGCCCCTTTTTCGGTTGCTTTTACAAAGGTAAAACAAAAATATAGAACTACCAAACTTTCTTGAAAATATTTAGTTTTTTAAACTTTATGTTTGTATTTATAAATTTAAAATTCTCACAGCAGGTAGGCAAATTTTTGGGTTTATATTTATAAATCTTTATTTAGTATTTCAAAATACATATTAATCAATTCTTTATTAATAATAGCTAATTAGCTGGCTTTTCCATACTTAAACTAGCTATATAATAGGAATTCTAGGGTTATATGCAGCATCTTCTGCCTTTTTCCGGCAAGACTATTGGTCTTATATTTCAAATATAATCATAACAAGTTGGGTTTCATGTAGTTATAAAGCACTAAGCTTAATCGCATATTTATTCATTTACATTTTGAAAGCGGTAGATTTATATTTATATATATAAACTTATGCCAGTCGAAACAAACTTTAGTTTTCTTACATTTATATTTATAAATCAAAAGAACACCTTGTGATTTATAAATTTAAATAAGTAAACTTTCGAAAACTAAACCTTAACAAATGCAAACAACAAAATAAGAAGGACTTAAAATGGCTATTTTTTCCATTTTCGCCATATTCTGCCCCGATGTAGGAGTAAAAGCCAAATACGCCAACCACGAAGATGGTTATTTGCGCTAACATACTGAAAAACAGAATATTTACAATGTATTTTAGCCTATCACGAAAAATGACCATCTAGCTCAGAAAAGAGCCAATTTTGCTGTTTTTAGGCCCAAAACGGGCAAAAAAAGCCCCCAAACTGCGCCCATTTTTAACCAAAACAGACCCAGTTTGGGGGATATTTATAATCCTAAACGCTATCTTAGGGCTTTCTTCTGCCAGCCAGAAAACGGTTCCCTTCCACAGTCGCCGAGAGAAAACTCTTCCCTCCCCTCTCCCATCCATCAGAGAGAATGGGCACTCGCTAGTGGAGGATAAAAAAGACGAGTTCTCTCATCAATTCGCCAGCCGAAGTGAATGGATTGTCAAGACCCTTGCTCTTTGCATCCACCTCCTTGAACTTGTCGATAATCTGCATCACCTTCATCCCAGAGAAGTTTCTCATTCCTGTAACATAGTCGCGCACAGCCCAAGTTCCTCGCAAATCCAAGAATTTTGCGAGCTCACTCTCGTTCTGTTTGTTGGGTGCATAATAAGCTATCATCAAATTTTGGAAATAAGAAAAGAGCATCGGGAGAAGAGCATAGAGCGAACCACTCTTCGGATTGCTGTCAAAATAATTTATTATCTGATTAGCCTTGAAAACATCCCGGTTTACGATGGCGCTGCGCAACTCGAACGCATTGAAATCTTTGCTCACCCCAATCTCTCGCTCCACCAACTCTGGCGTAACCCTCCGGTCGGAATCAGAGAGAGAGAGGAGCAGCTTGTCGAGCTCGGAGGTGAGTCGGTTCAAATCAGCCCCGATGTGGTCGGCTATCATCTGAGTGGCCTTTGGCTCTATCGTGGCCTTGTGCACCTTCAGGTAAGTCTCGATGAAACTAGGCAGCTGGCGGTCGTAGAGCTTCTTGCTCTCAAACACCACCCCCACCTTTTCGGCACGAGGCAAGAACTTTTTACGGCGGTCAATACTGCCGTTTTTGTGACAGTAAACAAGGATGGTCGATTTTACGGGATTTTCGAGATACTTCTCAAGCGCCTCCAAAATTCGCAAATTCTGAGCTTCCTTCACCACCACCACCCTGTGCTCGGCCATCATCGGATAGCCCTTGCAGAGGTCGGCAACCTGGGCTGCCGTGGTGTCGGCACCAAAGACCACAGTCTGGTTGAAGTCACGTTCCTCAGGTTTGAGCACGTTCTCCATGATGTAGTCACAAATCTTATCTATATAGAAAGGTTCGTCGCCCATCAACACATAGACGGGGGCGAACTTGCGAGCCTTCAAATCTTTCATGATAGACTCGTAACTTATTCCGCTTTTCTTTTCTGCCATTGAAATATTTTTTGTATCTTTGCCAAAGATAAGCTGCACTCGGCAATTTGAAAACGAGCTTTCATTGCGCTCGTCAGCATTATCTGTGCGCAAAGGTACAAAAATAATTTGAACTATATATAATAAGGTGTAGAAAAATCTCATTTCGCACCCTCAATAAAAGACAAGAAAATGATTCGCTTAAATTTACCGCCCTTCGAATATAAGGTTTCGGGCACCAAACAGCACCCACAGATACTCGACATCTTGCGTCGAAAATTCATCGCACTCACCCCTGAAGAATGGGTGCGCCAACACTTCATCCATTTCCTGATAGAGCACAAGGGCTACCCCGCAGCCCTGCTCGCCAACGAGATTCAACTGAAGTGTGGCGACAAGGTGCTAAGAGCCGACAGCGTGCTCTATTCTCGCGAGCTCCGCCCACGAATGATCATCGAGTACAAGGCTCCACACATCCCCATCACCCAAAAAGTGTTCGACCAAATATCAGTATACAACCTGCTCCTCCACGTCGATTTTCTGGTGGTGAGCAACGGACTGCAACACTACATCTGCAAGATGGACTACGAAGGTAAAAAATATGTATTTCTCGAAGACATTCCCGACTATTCAGAATTATTGACAATTTAGCCCCCTTGGCATTAGCAGCCAAAGTCCTCAGCATTCACAGTTTCAAAGCCTCAGCATTCGCTTTCTCACAGCCCAAGCACCTGCGGCCTCACAACTCAACACCTGCCACCTCACAACCCAATACCTGCGACCTCACAACTCAACACCTGATGCCTCACAAACCAAACACAACCGATGCAAAATTTGCGAAATTCCGAGCGATAGGCCAGTCGTTCAGAAATTCGCAAATTATGGAAGGGTTATTTTTTGATAAAAAACTCGCATTCTCTTTGTATTCTCCACCTTTTCCACTATCTTTGCATTCTATTAAATTATACATATTTTATAAATGACAAACGAGAATATCAAAATCGCCGTGGCTGGCACAGGCTATGTAGGCCTGAGCATCGCCACCCTGCTGAGCCAGCACCATCAGGTGGTGGCGGTAGACGTGGTGCCCGAGAAAGTGGAGCTCATCAACTCCCGTCGCTCTCCCATCCAAGACGAATACATAGAAAAATACTTGAAGGAGAAAGACCTCCACCTCAAGGCTACCACCAACGGAGCAGAAGCCTATAAAGACGCCGACTTCGTGGTCATAGCCACCCCTACCAACTACGACCCGGTGAAGAACTATTTCGACACATCACATGTAGAGGAGGTCATCAGGCTGGTGATGCAGGTAAATCCCAAGGCCATCATGGTCATCAAGAGCACCATCCCTGTAGGCTACACCGAGAGCATCCGCAAGAAAACAGGCAGCGACAACATCATCTTCGCCCCAGAGTTTCTGCGCGAGAGCAAGGCTCTCTACGACAACCTCTACCCTAGCCGCATCATCGTGGGCAGACCCAAGGACGACGAGCGACTAGACCAGGCAGCGCACACCTTCGCCGCTCTGCTGCAAGAGGGAGCCATCAAGGAAAACATCGACACGCTCTTCATGGGGCTGACCGAGGCTGAGGCGGTGAAACTCTTCGCCAACACCTACCTGGCACTGCGCGTGAGCTACTTCAACGAGCTGGATACTTACGCCGAGATGAAGGGACTAGACACCAAGGCCATCATCGATGGCGTGGGGCTGGACCCTCGCATCGGCTCCTTCTACAACAATCCATCCTTCGGTTACGGAGGCTATTGCCTGCCTAAGGACACCAAGCAGCTGCTCGCCAATTATGCCGATGTGCCCGAGAACCTCATCCAGGCCATCGTGGAGAGCAACCGCACCCGCAAAGACTTCATCGCCGACCGAGTGCTCAACAAGGCTGGCTACTACGACTACGCCAACCAAAACAACTATCGTGCCGAAGAGGAGAAGCCTTGCACCATCGGTGTGTACCGACTCACGATGAAGAGCAACAGCGACAACTTCCGCCAAAGCAGCATACAGGGCGTGATGAAGCGCATCAAGGCAAAGGGAGCGCAAGTAATCATATACGAACCAACGCTGAAAGACGGCTCCACATTCTTCGGCAGCCGTGTGGTGAACGACCTCAAGCTCTTCAAACAACAGAGCCAGGCCATCATCGCCAACCGATACGACAAATGTCTCGACGACGTGGAAGACAAGGTTTACACACGCGACATCTTCCGCAGAGACTAGCAGCCGTAAACAGCAGAGACAATCTGCCAACAAAAAGAAATTATAAACATTAAAAACAAGAATAAGAAAATGGCAAAATTAGTAATCAATTCCTACGAGGAATTTGCATCTCACCTCGGTGAGAAATTAGGAGAATCAGACTGGTTGCAAATCGACCAGGATCGCATCAACAAGTTTGCAGACGCAACACTCGACCCACAGTGGATTCACGTCGACGTAGAGCGCGCCAAGGTGGAGAGCCCTTACCACAGCACCATCGCCCATGGTTACCTCACACTCTCTGTGTTGCCTTATCTCTGGCAGCAAATCCTTGAGGTGAACAACCTCAAGATGCTGGTAAACTATGGAATGGACAAGATGAAGTTTGGCCAGCCAGTAATCACAGGCTCACGCATCCGCCTCGTGGCTACTCTCCACGACATTCAGAACCTGCGCGGAATCTGCAAGACCAGCATCAAGTTTGACATTGAAATCGAAGGACAGCGCAAGCCTGCTCTCTCAGGCATCGCCTCTTTCCTCTACTATTTCAACAATTAATCACTCCCCATCATGGCAGCAGGAAAATGGATAGGAGGCTTCCTCGGCTTCATCACCGCAGGACCCCTCGGAGCCTTGGCTGGCTATGCGCTTGGCTCACTCTTCGACCATGGGCTCGACGCAGTGAACCGCGATGGCGACCATCACTACGACAATGCTTATGGTGCTTATAGCGGACAAAGCGACTACAGCAGCCAGGCCTTTAGCGGAGGCAGTCAACAACAGACCTACGAGGGCGAGCGCAACAGCTTTATGTTCTCGCTGCTCGTACTCGCCTCTTACATCATCACCGCCGATGGAAAAATCATGCACTCGGAGATGGAGGTGGTGCGCCGATTCCTGCGCCAGAACTTCGGCGAGGCAGCCAAGCAGCAGGGCGAGGAAATCCTCCTCAAGCTCTTCGAGCAGCAGAAGCGCATGGGAATGGCTGAATATCGTACGGTAATCCACGACAGTTGCCGACAGATTAGCGCCAACATGCTCTACGAGCCGCGACTCCAGCTAATCAACTTCTTGGTAATCATTGCCCAGGCAGACGGCGTGGTGGTGCCCGAGGAGATAAAAGCCCTGAAGGAAATGGCATACTACATGGGTATATCTGCCCAGGACGTAGACCAGATGCTCAACCTTCAGAGTGGGGCCTCCGCCTCCAGCAGCCTCGACGACGCCTATCGCGTGCTGGGCATCAGTCCTTCTGCAACCAACGATGAGGTGAAAGCAGCCTACCGCAAGATGGCACTCAAGCATCACCCCGACAAGGTGGCAGCGCTGGGCGAAGACGTACGTCGTGCAGCCGAAAAGAAATTCCAGGAAATCAACGAAGCCAAGGAGAGGATCTTCAAGGCCAGGGGAATATAAAAACGCAGGAAGAACGAACACAAAGTTTTTCCTGGCGGAAATCCAAACAACGTAAAAGGGCTCAAGAGAAATTCTCCTGAGCCCTTTTTCTATTTATACTTTCTGCTTATTCAGCTTTATTCTGCGTCTTCGCTCTTCTTCTTGCGAATGGAACGCTTGCGCTTTGGCTTCTCCTCTGCAGCAGGAGTCTCAATCTTGACACCAGCCAATTCTGGGTCGATCAAGATACGGCCACAATACTCACAAGGGATAATCTTCTTGTGCATCTTGATGTCGAGCTGGCGCTGAGGTGGAATCTTGTTGAAACAGCCACCACAAGCATCACGCTGAACGTACACAATGCCCAAACCGTTGCGGGCACCATTGCGGATACGCTTGAAGCTCTGGAGCAAACGTGGCTCAATCTTCTTCTCCAACTCAATGGCCTTTTCCTTCAGGCGCTCTTCCTCCTCACGAGTTTCAGCCATGATGTCCTCAAGCTCAGAGCGTTTCTCCACCAAGCCCTTCTCACGGTCTGCCTTCAAGCCCTCAGCCTTGTGCAAGTCCTGCATACGCTCCTGCATCTTCTGCTGACCCTCACGAATCTTTTTGTTGCAAAGTTCGATTTCCAACTCCTGAAACTCGATTTCCTTGCTCAGAGTGTCATACTCACGGTTGTTGCTCACGGTTTCGAGCTGAGCCTGATAGCGTTTCAAGCTAGCCTGAGCCTCAGCAATCTCGTTCTTCTTCTGAGACACTGCGCGGTCGAACTGATCGATTTCGTGCTGAATTTTCTCGATACGAGTGGTGAGACCAGCAATCTCATCTTCCAAGTCTTGAACCTCAAGAGGCAACTCACCTCTCAAGGCACGCTTCTCGTCAATTCCCGACAAGGTGGTCTGAAGCTGGTATAGAGCCTTCAACTTCTCTTCCACTGTCAAATCTGTAGGATCTTTCTTTGCCATAATTGCTTTATATTTATTGCTTTTATATATTTAAAAATTTATTTTTTTCTAGGCACGGAGTACTTTTAGGCACGGATTACAAGTAGAGGATAGGATTCGTGTTAATCTCAGAGATGCAACACTTCACCCCCGGACATTGCTCTTCGATGATGCGGCGGAAGATTTCGCTCGTAAATTGCTCACTCTGATAGTGGCCGATAACGCAAATCTGAATCTCCTGTTCATGTCCGAAATACTCATGATAACTCATCTCGCCCGTGATGAAAGCATCGGCACCAGCCGCAATCGCATCACCAAGCAGGAACGCTCCCGCTCCTCCGCATAAAGCCACCTTCTTGATGGGGCGACGCAAGAGTTGATTGCACTGCACACACTCCACACGGAAACGCTCCTTGAGCATCAGCACCAAGTCGTCGGCAGCGATTGCTTCGGCAAAATCGCCGATGACGCCCTCACCGCCTTTCACGCCGTTCGCCTCCTTCTCGCCAGCGAAGAACCGCACGTTCCGCAGTCTCAGTTTCTCGGCAATTTTAAAGTTGACGCCCCCCGTGGCTGCATCCATATTTGTATGCATCGACACGATGGCAATATCGTTCTTAATAGCCTTTCGCACAGTGCGTTGCACATAGTTTTCATCCGTGATTCTCGCCAACTTGCGGAAGATAAGCGGATGATGACTCACGATGAGGTTGCATCCCTTCTGGATAGCTTCATCCACCACAGCCTCAGTGACGTCAAGACACAACAATGCCCCTGACACTTCTACCGCCTCTGTCAATCCTACTTGCAAGCCGGCATTATCGTATCCTTCCTGCAAGGGCAGAGGCGCGTAATGTTCAAGGGCATCTACTACCTGTTTTATTTTCACGCTCCTATTTTATATTATATTCGGCATTCTCCCAACGACGAACCAATCTCGCCGACGTGGAAGAAACGCCTTGTTATTTCATGTTTTAGGTTGCAAAGGTAAGCATTTCTCTGCAATTTTATCACCTTGCGCCCTGTTGTTTAATTTTTTTTAATATATAAAGAAGCTTCTGAAGAAAATATTTTGCCAAAAGAGCGGATAGTTCTTATTTTTTTCGTATTTTTGCAAACATATTCAGAATTAGGCACTCGCCTCATTGGCCGTGCCCATTAAAAAGTATAGCTTATGTACAACTCTACATTGCCTTCCCCCTTTGTGCTCCCAGCCGAATGGGAGCCACAGAGTGCCATCATGCTCACATGGCCTCATGCTGGCACCGACTGGAAGCCCTACCTGCCGCAGATAACCAACACTTACCTGCAGTTGGCAGACATCATCACCCGCTATGAGCAATTGCTCGTGGCCACACCCGACGTAGACTCCACCAGACGCTTACTCCACGGTGCACTCTCTTCGGAGCAGATGAACCGTGTTCATCTCTACGAAGTGGAAAGCAACGACACATGGGCACGCGACCACGGTCCAATAACCATGGTGATGCGCAAAAAGCAAAACACTTGGATGACACCAATACGCCTGCTCGACTTTAAGTTTAATGGTTGGGGCGAAAAATTCAGATGGGAGAAAGACAACGCCATCACCCTGCAACTATACTACAAGGCAGCCTTCAACGCCGACCTAGAGAACCATCAAGGCTTCATCCTGGAAGGTGGCAGCATCGAGAGCGACGGAAAGGGAACACTCTTCACCACCTCACAGTGCCTGTTGGCTCCCCATCGCAACCAGCCCTTCGACAGAGAGAATATCGACCACCTGCTCAAGACCTTCTTCAACCTCCGGCAAGTGGTTTGGCTAGACCATGGCAACCTCATTGGCGACGACACAGACGGGCACATCGACACCATCGTGCGCGTGGCTCCACATGACACCTTATTATATATAGGAAGTGAGAATCCAAACGATGAACAGTATGAAGACTTTCAAGCTTTGGAGAAACAGCTCCAGGGATTACTCACCTTCGAAGGCTATCCTTATCGACTGCTCAAGCTCCCAATGCCCGACCCCATCTACGACAATGGCAAGCAACTCGTCACCAAAGCCCAAGATGGCACACTGAGAGATGCTTTTACAGACGAGCCATACGAAGAGAAGAAAATAGGCAAGGAAATCGGATGCAGCAAGGACTGCCTGAATGACTGCGAGAAGAAATGCAAGACCATTTCGCTCGGCGACCGCCTGCCTGCCACATACGCCAATTTCCTCATCCTCAACAAGGCGGTAATCTATCCGACCTACAATCAGCCAGAGAAAGACGAGGAAGCCAAGCGACAAATCCAGCAAGCCTTCCCCGACAGGGAAATCATCGGCATAGACTCGCTCACCATCATCCGACAGCATGGCAGCATCCACTGTCTCACCATGCAGTTGCCTGAGGGTGCGCTCAAAACAGAAGAAACATCATACAATTTCGGATAAAGAAAAATCTGATTGAAAATTCGAATAAGAAAAAATAATGAACAAAGAATGAAACTCGGAATATTACAACTCCATATCACGGCGGACATCGCCGACAACAAGACTCGCATCGCCCAGGGCATCATCGACCTCGCCCACCGAGGCGCCGAACTCATCGTATTGCAGGAACTCCACAATACCCTCTACTTCTGCCAAGTGGAGGACGTGGAGAACTTCAATCTCGCAGAGCCTATCCCTGGGCCATCGACCGACTTCTACGGCAAGCTGTCGAAAGACCTAGGCGTGGTCATCGTCACCTCACTCTTCGAGCGTCGCGCCCCAGGCCTCTACCACAACACGGCGGTAGTCTTGGAGAAGGACGGCACCATCGCCGGAAAGTATCGCAAGATGCACATCCCCGACGACCCAGCCTACTACGAGAAGTTCTACTTCACCCCGGGCGACCTCGGCTTCCATCCGATACAGACCTCGGTGGGCAAGCTAGGCGTACTGGTATGTTGGGACCAGTGGTATCCTGAGGCTGCCCGCCTGATGGCGCTCCAGGGAGCCGACATCCTCATCTATCCTACCGCCATCGGCTACGCCACCTACGATACCGAGGAGGAACAGCAGCGACAGCGTGAGGCTTGGACCACCGTGATGCGAGGCCATGCCGTGGCAAATGGCTTGCCTGTGGTAGCCGTAAACCGAGTGGGCTTCGAGCCAGACCCAAGCGGTCAGACCGAGGGCATCCAGTTCTGGGGCAGCAGTTTCGTAGCTGGTCCGCAGGGCGAGCTCCACTACCGTGCGAGCGACAACGAGGAAGAAAGCCTCGTCATCGACATCGACCTCAAGCATAGCGAGGACGTGCGCCGCTGGTGGCCATTTCTCCGCGACCGCCGCATCGAAAATTATGGCGACATCACCAGAAGATTCATCGATTAAAACTTTCTCTCACAGAAAATCCGCGAAATCTGCAGAATCTGCAAGAGACTTAAAAACAGGATAATGCAAAATTTGGAAGTGATGGTGATTTTATTCATCATCGTAATTTTAGGTTATGCCGCCTGCAAGCTGGGCTATATGGGCGACAAGTTCGACAAGAAACTTTCCAGCATCGTGGTCGACATCACCTGCCCGCTGTTGGTCTTGTCATCAGTGATGGGCGATGAGCTGCCCGACCGCACGCTCATCCTTCCCCTCTTGGGCGTAGGATTCCTCACCTATATCATATTGTTGATATTCGGCTTCTGGGTGCCACGCCTCATCAGCAAGAACCACGACGACCAGGGCATGATAGGCTTCGCCCTGATGTTTGCCAACGTAGGCTTCATCGGCTACCCTATCGTTTCGAGCATCTTCGGTCCACATGCCGTGTTCTACGCCGCCCTGCTCAACATGCCGAACACCTTCTTCATCTTTACGGCGGGCGTGATGCTCATCAAGGGCGAGTACAGTCTGAAGCAATTCAACCCGAAGGTACTGATTAGTCCGGCGATGCTCGCCGCCTTCCTCGCCGCCCTCTTGGTGGCGCTGGGCGTCCACACCCCCGACATCATCGCCCGACCTGTGACGATGGTGGGCAACATCACCGTGCCAGCCGCCCTGATGATCATCGGCTCGTCGATGGCGAAGTTGCCTATCAAGGAGATCATTGGCTCGCCAAAGGTCTACATCTCCTCCATCGTCCGCTTGGTGGTGGTACCGCTCAGTCTCTACTTCCTCTTCAAGTTCTGCGGAGTGAGCGAGCAGGTGAACAACATCAACACGGTGGTCATCGCCATGCCTGTGGCAAGTTTCGGCACCATGTTCTGCCTCAAGTACGGTCGCGATCCATCGCTCATCACCGAGATGACGTTCATCACCACCGTAGGCAGCATCATCACCATCCCGCTCATCACGCAGTTGTTCAGCTAAAGCTGACAATACAATTTTTTAGCTAAAAATAAGAAAAAACTGAAAGCCACATCTTTGGTTTTCAGTTTTTTTATTTATCTTTGCAGCTAGAAAAAATATCCATCATGAACTTAGAATATCTTACCAGAAAAAGCAGAATTCTGCTTTTGGGTTTAGCCATCAACGGAGCAACATCTCCATTAGCAGCATCTCCTATTGAGCAAATCGGAGACCGATACATCGTGCATGTACCCAAACTCGACCTCAGAGGCGACGAGTCGCTTATGGACATCCTCCTGATGTGCCCCGACGTCATCACTCTCGATGGCAGAACCACGCTGGATGGCGACCCACTCGCCAACCTCTACGGCAAGTTCGTCATCCGATTCGACAACGTGGAGTACGGACTCGACTACAATACCCTGCTCCACAACCTGAAGGCTCGTGAGATAGAGAAAATCCAAGTTTGCCTGAACACCGACGTGATGAAGGGCACCGGAAGCCAGAAGAAGGTCATCGACATCCACCTGCGCAAGGACGTGGGAGCTGTGAAAGGCTTGAAAGGCGACTACTACGCCGAGGGAAACGACAAGAAAAACGGAAGGGGAACCGCTGGCGAGAAAATCTCGGGACGAGTGGGACTCTTCGGCGACACCTACGGCGGTGGCGAGGCGATAACCAGCGTGAGATACCACGGCGACAACCTCAGCATCCTCTCCCACGTGGAGGGCAACATGCAGCGCTCCGCCTTCTACGGCGCACCAACCAACCACCGCAGCCACGAGGGAGCCAAGGTTACCATGAGTTGGGACATCACCAGCAATGACAACCTCATGATTACCGCCACGCAGACCTACACCCGATACCGACTGGCAGGCTACATACAAGCAGGAAATTCACAAACAGGAAGTTCCCAAGCAAGCACTCTGTCGATTCCCAATCCCGCCGACTACTCCCGATATTATAATGTGGAGGTGGACTATCTGCGCACGCTCTCCAAGAACGGAGCCAGCATGCTCCTCACCCTCGCATCAGACCATACGGGGGATAACGGCGGCATACACATGAGCGACATACGCTCTGACTACGGCGGCATCTATGCCGATGGCTACTACAAAGCAGCCTATCACAACCGCTCCACGTATCCCTACACCATCCTGGAGTTCTACTTCCCGCTGTTCACCCCGAACCTATGGATTACGGCAGGATTCGAGGGCGGTCTCTCCCACGAGCGAGATTGCCTCGTCAAGGAGACCAGCCATTCCGACTACGAGGACTTCTATGCCCAGGCAGACCTGACGCTAGGCAAGTGGGGATTCATGATAGGCGATCGCTTTCGCCGCACCAACACCTCCAACCACAACGCCTACACGCTGAGCTCGTATTATCACATCAATACGCATCGCACCCTGCAAGCCTCCTTCTCGCAGCAGTACTACAATGCCGCACTGGGTGACATAGACCAGAAGCCAGTCTATAGGGCAGAGCTGAAGCACACCTATCAGAAGAAAAACTTCTTCCTGAGCACGATGATTCGCTACATCGACCAAGACCTCAACGTGGGACAGGTCAAGACCTTCAACTTCGGCAACACCCTCTTCTGGCACATCGGCATGCTCCGACTCACGGCAGGACTCAGCAGCTACAAGGAAGAGCTCAGAAAATGTGAGGTAAAGAATGGAAGCCTCAACAAAAGCGAAACTAGCGAAAAGACATACTTGAGCGAGAAAATTAATTCCCAGTATTTCGTCTTCAAGCTCGCCCCACAACTTTCCTTGCCTAGCGATTGGCGCCTCACCGCCACCATGCTCTGGAGCACCCATCGCAACGAAGAGGGGCTATCATATGCCCCAGCCAACCTCTATGCCGAGGCTGCCGTCTACAAAACCATCAGCCGCCACTGGCTCCTAGAGGCACGCTACCACGACATCGCCGGTCAGCACTTGGGCAACCGTGCCGCCACCATCGGCTGCACCTACTACTTCTAGGTGCTCCGTTAGGCGTCCCCGCAGATTTGCAATCCGCGGCAAGGGAGCCATAAGCAAGAAAGCATTCAACATAAAATAAAAAAAAACAATAAGAGAGAAAACAAAAAATGGAACAAACAAAGGAACAACAACTGAATCCTGCATCAGATACCACCCGGAGTCTGAGCCCCAACCCCATCATTTCGGTGATCCCGCTCGCCGTCCTCATCGCCCTCATCGTGGTGGTGGTCAACCTCTTCCCCGACGATGCCTTGGCAGGAGCCTCGCAGGTTGCCCTCATGATAGCCACCGCCGTCTGCGTGGCACTCGGCATGGCTATCTATAAGATGCCTTGGAGCATCTTCGAGGAGAAAATCAAGAGTACCGTGGGCGATGCCGGCGTAAGCATTCTGATATTGCTGCTCATCGGCATGATGTCGGCCACCTGGATGATCAGCGGCGTGGTGCCTACCTTGATATATTATGGCGTACAGTTCATGTCGCCTACCTTCTTCCTGCCTTGCGCCTGCATCATCTCGTCGATAATCTCCGTGATGACAGGCACCTCGTGGACCACCATTGCCACCATCGGCATCGCCCTGATGGGTATCGGCGACGCCCTCGGCATCCCTTCGCCATATACCGCAGGAGCCATCATATCGGGAGCCTACTTCGGCGACAAACTCTCGCCGATGAGCGATACCACCGTGCTAGCCTCCAGCATCGCCGGAGCCGACCTCTTCGTGCATATCCGCTACATGCTCTACACCACGGTGCCTAGCATCACCCTCTCCATCCTGCTCTATCTGGTCATCGGCATCTTCTACGACGGAAAGCCAGTGGAAATCAGCCAGTATCTCACCGGCCTCGACCATGGCTTCAACATCTCCCTCTGGACGATGCTCGTGCCGCTCTTCACCGGATGGCTCATCTATCGCAAGACACCTTCGCTCATCACCCTCCTGCTCTCCGCCCTCTCCGCTTGCATCTGCGCCCTCATCCTCCAGCCTGAGGTGCTGATGAAGATAGCCGGCGAGAGCGAGATAACCGCCAAGAGCCTCTTCGAGGGCATCATGACCACCTGTTACACCAAGACCCAGGTAGACTGCGGCTTGGACAGCATCAACGAGTTGGTGGCTACCCGAGGCATGGCAGGCATGCTCAACACCATCTGGCTCATCCTCTGCGCCATGTGTTTCGGTTCGTGCATGGTGGCGAGCGGCATGCTCCACGCCATCACCAAGATGCTGCTCAAGAGCATCCACAGCACCGTCTCGCTGGTATGCTCTACGGTGACATCGGGCGTACTGCTCAACCTTGTGATGGGCGACCAGTTCCTCAGCATCATCATGAACGCCAGCATCTACAAGGAGGAGTATGCGGCACGTGGCTACAAGCCAGAGCTATTGAGCCGCAGCACGGAGGATAGCGCCACCGTTACCTCAGTATTGGTACCATGGACCGCCTGCGGTATGACGCAGAGCACCGTGCTCGGCATCCCGACATTGGTATATCTGCCCTTCTGCTTCTTCAATATCATCAGCCCGCTGATGAGTTGCCTCGTGGCGATTTTAGGTTTCGTGCCGAAGCCAGAGCCAAAAGAGGTTACAAAAGAGGTTACAAACGAATAGAATATAAAAGAAAGCTAAAGGACGTGCCCATAGTAGAGGCACGTTCTTTTGTTTTACCCCCTCTCCCCCTTCCATCATTCTTTTTAACAATCTTTTTCTAAAAGAGAAGCAATATTTCCGTTCCTTTCTTATTTTATCATCAGAAAAGAGAAAAGAAAATCAGAAAGGAAAAAAATATGAGAAAGATTAATTTGAAGAAAATGTGGCTAGCTATAGCTTTGCTTGCATCCGTATTCACCTTCCAGTCTTGCGATGACGACGACGATTGCAACTGGAATCGAGTATTGCCAAACGCCCTGGTAACCGTCAAGCAAAATGGCGATGCCTGCTACTTGCAGCTCGACGACAACACCACCCTGCTCGCCAAGAACC
>ERZ808240.1692-NODE-1692-length-26475-cov-17.701779_pt1 | contig 26475 bp, 27 predicted proteins | sample MGYA00521084_ERZ808240 | MGnify/ENA primary metagenome ERZ808240 (study PRJEB31516, sample SAMN03275571) | gut metagenome | biome: mammalia-associated habitat; material: feces | host: Papio cynocephalus | place: Kenya | collected 2012-08-06 ... | reverse complement strand
ATCTTTTTACATAATGTGGCTAGTTTTCCATAAAACTTTTCACACTATCTAATTTCATATCCATTTTTAATATCTAAAATTAATCCTTTTAATTTTTTATTATTTGTTTTTAAATTAAACTTTCTATAATCATATTTTTCATACTTCTCATATCCTGGTGTAACATAATGATCTGTATAACCTTTTTTATCAGTATCATCTACTATTTCTTTTAAATCAAAATCACACATATCATCTAGCATTCCACGTCCTGCTCCATCAATTATAATAGGATATAAATAACCTTCATATTCATTCATTTTTCTATAATTAGTGTACGTTATTTTAAATGTTGTAGTTGAACCATAATCATATTCCATTTCTAATGTATCATTTTTTCTTAATTTAAGTTCACTTAGTTTAGTAATAGTTGCATTTGATAAATCATAGAAATCCGGATTATCTTCTGCACAAACCCAACTATCAAATATATAATTTTTATATTTTATATTATATAAATGATAAGCAAGTGAATCAAAAGTTGCAAGAATTGTATATGCTAAATCTGCTACCGTTCTACGATCAGGAATTTCTATTTCTCTCCATATTTTGTCTTCTAACCCCTCTATTCCCACTCTAAATGTTAATATTTTAGTCATTTTTTACCTCCCATTAACTAAAAATCATAATATTCATCATCATCAAAATCATTATATTCGTCAACACTTTCTAATAATTCATTCATATTATCTTTAATAAAATCAAATGTTTCTTTATAGTCATTAACATCAACATAATTATTTTCACTCATATATTGATAAAACTTCTTAAGACTAGCTATAGTTTCTTTTAATGAATTTCTTGACGACCACATACATTTTTCTATAAACCAACCATCTAAAAATGTATAAACTTCTTCAAGACCATCTTCAGCCTTTACAATATCATAATAATTTAAATAATCATTAATAAACAAATCTATATTACTTAAATGCTTTTTTATAGTTTTATTTGTTAATCCATTTTTATTTAACCATTTTTCAAATCCATTTAAATATTTTTCATTTCTTTTAACATTTTTATTCATTTTTATTTCATAGTCCATTAGTAACCACCTTATAAATCATTAAATATTTTAGATAATATTTTAATGGTATTTTTAACATCATCAATAGTTAACATACTTTCATCATCCAAAACATATATTTTTTGCATTCTTTCAAAAGCATTAATTAATTCATCATTAAGCCTAAGTTTCATATAACTAAAATCTTTTATTTTTTTATTATCCGCTATACCACCTATTCTTAATTCTTCTTCTTTTCTTTTATAACTAATAAATTTATTAAGTTCCTGTTTATTTTCTAACATTTTCTTAATTTTATCATTTTTAATCATAATTGAAATATCATATAAATGCTTTGATACATCTTCATACATATTTCTCTCATAATAAAATTCAGCAGCAAATATTTTATCAACAAATATTCTCTCTAATTTAATTATTTCAATATCAAATTCAGATATATTATAATTTTCATTTAATATTTTCTTTTCATTATCTAAAGCATATTTATAAATTAAAGGCTCAATAGTATATGTACTAACAGGTTCTGATACAGTAAATGATGTTGCTTCTATCTGAATTTTTTCTGATTTAAAGAGTTCACTCATACTAAATAAAGATTTATATTTATAAAATGAAGTAATACTACCTTTTTTATCTATTGTTTCTTCTTTATCTAGTTCTAATCCTTGAATTTTATATCCTAATGCCGAATTTTTAAGTCTCATTCTATTGCTAGTATTTGATTCATCATCATTAATTTTTACAGTTAAATCTATATCTTCAGAAAATCTATTCATGTGGTCTAATATTTTATATACTGCTGTTCCACCTTTAAAATAAGCTTTTAATTTATCTTGTTTTTTTGATAAATCTTTTAATACAAGACAAACATAATAATCTTTTTCTAATATATCATTTCTAATACCTGTTCTATTATTTATATTTAAAACTAATTCCTCTAGTAGTTCTTTACTTAACATTGCAGCCTCCTAGTTCATACAACCTCAATATTGGTTTTAAATTATTTGTTTTATTAGCATATTCAAATATTTTATCGAATTCTAAATTATTATCTTTAATAAATTTATAAATAATTTCTTTTTCATTATCCACTTCAATTTTAATGTTATCCTTATTAATTAATATATCAAATAATTGTAAATATTTATAATTATCCTCATCAATTATTATTATTGGTTTTCTAATAGTAACTCCTAAACTTTTATTATTATACTCATTCGCATTAGGACATTCATTAGTTACAATTAATATTTCTTTAGGAATCTGTGTTGTTAAACCAATTTTGTTAAATAAATATGCTCCTGTAAAGTATCCTTTTTTTCCATTTTTATCATAAATATATTTTTTTTCAATAACTTTATTAATGTTTAATAACTTATTACCAAATATTCCATTTAATGGTTTATAATAAACTCCTTTTATAAATTGAGATAATAGGTTTTTTTTAACAAGTCTATTTATGTAGACATAAATATTTTTAAATACATTTTCAAAATTAGTTTGAATTATTTTTTTAAAATACAATTTTATTTCTTCAATAAAAATTGGTTCATCATATGGACATTGATCAATGTATTTAATTAAAATTTCATTATAATTCACTTTAATCACCTCTTATATATTATGTTATTATTTCATTAATTTATTATTATTTTTCATTTATCAATAACATTATATACCATTTTTATTATAATGTCAATTTCCTTGTAATAAATTATAGTGTTTACAAAGTTGAGAGGAAAAAAGCTTTAATTAAAAAACAATTTATATTTTATAGATATATTTAAAGAGTTTAAAATCTTCTTGCACTAATGACGATTTTGATCTGAGCAAGTTCATAAAATCGAAAGTATACCTGTCATAACACTATGTTATGAACTTATTTTTTAACGATAAATTATCAATTTTACATAAAATTTTTTAACAAATCTATATGTTACACATTTTTTCAACATATTTTTAGCATATTTTCACATTTTTCCGACTAATTTTTAATATATTATCACAAAATTTCTGCATTATTTTAACAATTTTTCACAATTTTCCATTTTATAAATATTTATTAATATCAAAAAAGCAAGCAAAATTTAATCTGCTTACTTTATACACTACTCTGTTCTAAGTGCTTCAACAGGGTCTTTTTTACTTGCTATTCTTGATGGAATTAAACCACCTATTAAAGTTAATACTACACTTAAACAAATCAATATTATTGAACTAATTAATGGAAGTACCGCGGTTATATCCGGATTACCTGTTAACTTATGAATTAATTGATTAATAAACACTAATAAAACTAATGATATTCCAATACCAATTTTTTTAGTTCTTTCATATATATTTATATAGACGCGAGCAGAACTGAACGGAGCTATTTTTTCATAATATATCTTCCCTTGTTGTCCGCTTTTAAGGTTCCTGTCCATACAATTAAATTCATATCAAATAATTTGTTTAACATTTTTATAGCTGGTGTTTTACCTCTATTAATTATCCTAGCAGTATCTTCAAAAATTATTTCACATTAAAGGTAACGTTAACACAACGTTAAAAAATAATTGACATATTGTAACAAAACGTGTAATATATAGTTACAAATGTGAATAAATATATTCAATTTGTTATATCATGCATAATTAGAAGCATAATATTTTATAGATATATTTAGAGGGTGTAAAATCTTCTTGCACTAACGCCAATTTTGGTCAGAGTAAGTTCATAGAACTGAAAGTATACATGTAGAACTGGGAGACTACTTAAATATATTTAAAGTCCATAACGTTATGTTGTGGGCTTATTTTTAATCAGGGAGAATAATGAAAAGAATAACAAAAGTAATTGGAACAATATCAAATGAAATAATTGAAAAATATCAATTATATGAATATAAAAATATCAAAATAGTTCAATCTTTGGATTTATATGTACATATCTCAAAACATATTTTGGAATTTACTAGTATAGATAGTTACAACAAAACAATAAATAATGTTGAAAATATAATAAATAATCCAGACTTTGTCTACTATAATAAAAAAAGAAACTCATTACAATATTATAAAAAACTTGACGAAAATATATGTGTTGTAATAAAACTAATGCTTAAAAAGAATAAAAATTGTTATATAGCAACAATTTATCCAGTAAGTGAACAAAAAATTAATAAAATAATTGAACAAAGTTATATTGAAGGAAGTTAAACTTTCTATTTTTTTACGATAAATTATCAAAATTTACATAATTTTTTTAATAAATTTAAATGTTACACATTTTTCCAACATATTTTTAACAAATTATCACAAAATTCCAACATTATTTTAGCATATTTTCACATTTTTCCATTTTTTAATTATTTATTAGCATCAAAAAAGCAAGCAAAATTTAATATGCTTACTCTATACGCTATTCTGTTCTAAGTGCTTCAACAGGATCTTTTTTACTTGCAATTCTTGATGGAATTAAACCACCTATTAAAGTTAATACTACACTTAAACAAATCAATATTATTGAACTAATTAATGGAAGTACCGCGGTTATATCCGGATTACCTGTTAACTTATGAATTAATTGATTAATAAACACTAATAAAACTAATGATATTCCAATACCAATTGTTCCTGACAATAAACCAATTATAAAAGTTTCAGCATTAAATATAGATGAAATATTCTTTTTAGAAGCACCTATTGCTCTTAAAATACCAATTTCTTTAGTTCTTTCTAATACACTTATATAAGTAATTATTCCAATCATAATACTTGAAACAATTAAACTTATTGATACAAACGCAATTAATACATAACTTACACTATCAACAATCTTTTTAACAGATTTCATTAATATACCAGTAGTATCAGTATAATTAATTACTTTATCTTCCTCATTATTATTTTTAACTTCTTCATTATAATTATCAATAAACTTTAATACATTTTCTTTACTATCAAAACTATTAAAATACAACGAAATCATACTTGGGTTTTCAATATCCTGATATCCTAAATTACTTAAATTAGTACTTGCACTTCCCATCTCGTTACTAGAAAATGCATTCATTAACCTACTTAATTCTTGTTCACTTAAATTAAACTTAAATGCTTTAGCAATCTTATCCTGATCTACATTAAATGAAGAAGCAACATCCTTAACTAAATTATTACTAAGTTCGCCAACCGTAGTTAAAATATTAACTTTCATTTTAGCCTCTAACATACCATCAGCCATCTTACTACCAGTTAAACTAACGGCACTAGATTTTAAGAATACATCCAAAGAACTATTAATTAATTCTTTATTAAATAACGCTCTAACATCTCTTCCATCGTTAAATGAACTATCATTTGCCGAATAAGATCCAATATAACTATTTAAAAATGCAAGTAACAAACCTTTATAAGTATCTTTAAACACATTAGATGGAACATAATAATTCTTTTCAAGTTCACTTAAATTATTAGTAACACTATCATTATTTATATACTCATTAACATAATCACTAACTTTACTTAAACTAATAACTTTATAAACTACCTCATCTTTAGTAACACTTTCCTTCGGATTACTATCATAATCATTAATAAATCCATTCATAATATCATTTAAAACTTTATTAAAATCATTTAAAGCACTACTATTATCAGTACTAATACTTTCTTCAATTTTTTTAGTATAACCACTTGTCATATTTTTAAGTTTATTTTCATCTAAATTAATTCCAAAAGCACTTTGAAGCATATCTTTATCTATACTTATCATATCTTCAAAATTAATATTCGTATTACTCTTTTTACTATCAAAAGCCTTATTAGTAAATACATCTATATTCTCATTTTTAAGTTGTTTTTTAACAATTTCACTTTCACTAGCAAGTTCAATAATATGTTTAGTTAAACTACTAGGATATGCAACACCTGCCATTAAACTCATTGAAGAATTAGATGAATTAGGCGCAACAACTCCAACTATTTTTAACTCTTCCGCATTATCATATATCTTTTTAACATAATCACTATCTTCACTTAAATCTTCATACACTTTATATTTAGAATTATATTTATACATATCACTTGGATTAACTAACTTTAACTTAACATTCATTAAATCTTCATAAGTAAATTCCATCGGATCATTTTTTATATTTACTTCTTTACCAGCCATAATATCTTTAATCATATTATTAAGTTCACTACTATCCCTTAATCCTAAAGAATAAACTAATAAATCACTTATAGTGTTCTTACTTGATAAAACAATAACCATTTCATTATAATTTTTAGGCCAACTTCCTGCTAACACACTATAATCTTTTTCAAGAGAAGATATATCATCAATCATTTGATTAAACACTGAAGAAAAAGAATACATAGAACTTGCACCAAAAGAAGAAAACATTTCACTTGGATTTATTTTAGTAATTTTATTAGTAACATCTCTTGTATAAATTAAAGGTTCAACATTATAACTATATTTTATTGTAGAAATATCATTTTTAATTAAGTCATAATTTTTATCTATATAACCTTTAAATGTCTTTAAATCATTATTTTTAACATTACCAAACATACTACTTATATATTGTTTTTCAATTACTTTATCTCCATTATTATCGCTATCATCACTAACCATTGTAAGTAACATATTTGTTAAATCACTATGCTCAGTTGTAATTGTTAAAGGGTAACTAGCTAAAGTATCCTCTTGTAATTTATCAATATAATTTTGAAATCCAGTCGATAATCCTAAAATAAGTGCTATACCAATAATTCCGATTGAACTAGCAAATGAGACAAGTAAAGTTCTTTTCTTTTTAATCATTAAATTATTAAAAGATAAACTAAGAGCAGTTATAAATGACATTGATGTTTTCTTAACATTATCTATCTTTTTACTAATTTTACTTTTCTCCTTACATGGATTATTATCACTTATTATTTTCCCATCTTTAAGTTTAATTATTCTAGTTGAATATTTCTTAGCAAGTTCCGGGTTATGTGTAACCATTATAACTAATTTATCCTTAGCAACTTCTTTTAATAACTCCATTATTTGTACACTTGTAACCGAATCCAATGCTCCCGTTGGCTCATCAGCAAGAAGTATATCTGGATTATTTATTAATGCTCTAGCAATAGCAACTCTCTGCATTTGTCCACCAGATAACTGATTAGGTCTTTTATTAATATGATCTTTTAAACCAACTTTACCAAGTGCTTCTATTGCTCTTTTTCTTCTTTCTGCTTTAGATATTCCTGCTAAGGTTAAAGCAAGTTCTACATTACTCAAAATAGTTTGATGACCAATTAAATTATAACTTTGAAATATAAAACCAATCTTATGATTTCTATAAGTATCCCAATCTCTATCATTATAATTTTTAGTACTTACTCCATTAATAATTAGATCTCCACTATCATATTTATCTAATCCACCAATAATATTTAAAAGCGTTGTTTTACCACTTCCTGATGGACCTAATATTGATGCAAATTCATTATCTCTAAAATTAACACTTACATTATCAAGTGCTTTTTGAGTATAATTATCTACTTTATATTCTTTACATATATTTTTAATTTCAAGCATAATTATATACCTCCTAGATAATTAATATTTTATCACACAAATTAATTTTATTGAAGAATTTCAAAATTTATAACTACCATAATTTAAGTTAAAAAATAAAGGGATAACCCCTCCGATTAACGGTGGGACCATCCCTTTATCAAAATGACTACCATAAGTCAAATAAAACAAACAATTTTTTTCTTACAATAAGTTGATTTTTATATCATACCATTTCAAATACTTCTACCAAGCCTTTTTCTTTTTCATTTCACGAACTAACTTCATACCCTTTTGGTATTGCTCATTTGTTAAAATTTTTTTACCACCAAAACAAGATTCTGTTGTATCAATTTTTGATTTTTCCATAGCTATATAATATTCCTTAATAATTCCTTCATTTTAGCTAAAATATCATATGTTTAAGTGAATTAGTAAAGTTGTGATTTTTATTTTATTCATTATTAAATAATTCATCATAATCCTTTAAAAAATCCTCTAAATTTTTATATTCACCTTTTTTAGCTGCATCAATTAACATATCTAATAAATTTTTTCCAAATAACTCAGTTGATTCCATTTCATTATTAATTTTTTCAAATAAACTTGGACAAGAATATTTCATTTTATTTTTAACAAATCTACTAGAATTCAAACATACCATATGATTACAATCAATAAATAATATTTCAAAAACATTAGACTCAATTTTTGTTCCAATAACTCGTTTTCCATTTGAAAAAGAAAATTCAAAATACATTCTTTCAAATTCATCAACTTTTTCTCTTGAAAAATGATATCCATTAATTAATATATTTTCAATTCTATCAATTACTTTATTGTCGTCAAATTCATTGTAATGAAATTGCTTTTTTATTGCTGGCGAAAAAAATTGATTCGCATTATAATTAGAAATATTTTTTATTGTTTGAAAAAAATCACTTATTGCTTTTGTCGCATCAGATGTACTTGCATAATAATTATTAAAATCTCCTTCAATAATACTACTACCATTAAAAAAAGAGAAACAAAACATTATTTTATTATCAACTAATCTATTGTTACCAACTTTAACTAATGTTTTTCCTCTATCATTTGTTAATGGTTTAATTTGTTTTGGAAGACATTTCATTATAATAAATAAAAATATCCTTTAAATTAATTTTATTGTTAGAAGATTCAATAGAAGAAATATTTTTTCTTGCATTTAACCAAGGTAATTCTTGATGCGTCATATATTCTAATTCATCTGCAGAATACATTCCAAATTTATTCCATACATCATTTAAAAAACTCATTAAATCATCATTTTCAAATATTATATCTTTATTAATTTTAGGAACTTCATTCCAATTATAAAATTTAAATTTTGCATATAAAGATGGAAAAACCGGACCATGAATCCATGCTTCAGGTACTTCATCAAATAAAACATTGATTATTTGATCAGCACTTTGATTGTTTAATGCAATAAACCAAGAATAAGCATAATAAACCAACTTTTGTATTTTCTTAGGAGTTAATTCTGATTTTGTTAAGAAAAAATCCGCTATATCATAAGAATTAATTTCATTATCTTTTATCATATTATCCACTCCCTACTCTAAATTAATGATAACACAAACATACAACTTTTCCAATAAGTGTAAGTATTATTCTACAATATAATTTATGCACAGTCAATTAATAATTACCAATATTTATAGCAAAAAAATGTAACCGCACTGGTACTTCAGCACGACTACATTTCAAAAAAATTATAGCAAATTAAAAGCAGTAAAAAAAGAACTATAATTATTAAATATTAAAAATTCTTACAAAACTTTACACTTTACTTAACAAAAAAATTTAAAAATTCTAAAAAATATATTATATTTATAATAGAAGAGGTAATTTATGGAAATAACAAATAAAAATCCTAAAATAATAATGTTAGCAGGTAAAGCTCGTGCTGGTAAAGACACAACAGCTAGTTTTATTAAAGAATATGGAGAAAAAATTAATTTAAAAGTTATAAACTTACAATTTAGTTTTTATATTAAATATTATGCTAAATTAATAAGTTCATGGGATGGCTCTGAAGAAACTAAACCAAGAACCTTATTACAACAACTAGGAACTGATATCATTAGAGACAAAATTGATAATTATTATTTTATAAAAAGAATTGTTGATGATATTAAAGTACTTAGCTATTTTGCTGATATTATCACCATAAGTGATGCAAGATTACCAGAAGAATTAGATACAATAAATAGTACATATCCTAATGTTATCAAAATAAATATAGTTAGACCAGACTTTGATAATAGTTTAAACTTAACCGAAAGTATTCATCGAACTGAAACATCACTTAATAATTATAATGATTATAACTATGTAATTGATAATAATGGAACTTTAGAAGAATTACAAAAAAACATAAATAATATATTAAATTTAGAATATGGAAAGAAGGAATAAAAAATGAAAAATATTTATGTAATAACAGGAGGAGCATCTGGTATTGGTTTAGCCACAGCCAAAATGATGCCAAAAGAAAATAGTTTAGTAATAATAAGCGGAAGAAATGAAGAAAAACTAATAAATGCAACAAAAGAAATAAAAGAATGTGGTATTAATGTAGAATATTATGTATGTGATACATCAAATCGTGAAAACGTCGAAAAACTTGCTATATTTGCTAAAAGCAAAGGTAACGTAGTAGGTGTTGTTAACTCAGCCGGTGTATCAGGTACTGGTGTTTCATCAGAAAACGTTTTAAGAATTAATGCTTTAGGCACAAAATATATAAATCAAGAGTTTTTTAAAGTCATGGACGGAGGATGTATTTGTGATGTTGCTTCATGTTCAGCTTATACAATGCCTAAAATCTTAATTCCCGAAAAATTTTACTATTATGCTCTTAGAGATGAAAACTTATTTTTAGAAAAAATGATTAAAAGATGTAAATTATTAGGAAAAGAAAAAGCATCTCAAATTGCTTATTGTTTATCTAAAAACTTTGTAATATGGTATGTTAAAAATTGTGCATATAAATATGCTAAAGAAAAAAATATTCGCGTTGTTTCAGTTTCACCAGGATTTGTTCATACTCCAATGACCGTTAAAGAAGCAAATGAACCAGGTACACAGTTATGCTTGCACTATTCCGGATTTGATCGTGGTGCTAAACCAGAAGAAATAGGTTACTTAATAAGTTCAGTTATTAATCCTCAAAATGGTTACTTAACCGGTACTGATATCTTAGTTGACGGTGGAACAACATCTGCTGGCTTTGGAATCAAAGTAATTAATAAACCAGAATCAAGACCAGAAATTAAAGAAAATTGGTAAAAAAATTGCAAACAAAAATGATTAGTTCAAACTAACCATTTTTTATTTGTCTCTATTTAAAATAGACATCTTATCTTCACTAATTAACAAGTAATCTCCATAATCAGCATTATATGCATCAACATATGAAACATTATTTTCTCTATCATGTAAAATCATCAATCTAGAGCGCTCACTTAATAAATATTTTTTATAATTATTTTTAATTCCATCAACAAAACTATTCTCATTTGTTAAAGTATTTTTATAAATATAATTATATTTCAAAAATGGGTTAGCACTATCAGTATAATCTATATAAGCTAGAACATAATAATCTTTTTCTTCCATTATTATGCAATCATATAACGACTCACATTCAATCTCTACACTATAATTAGTGTTCAAATTAGTAAATACTAAATTATCATTATCATTTTTACTTAATTTAAATGAATATTTTTCAACAGTACTATTTTCTATATCTTCAGAATTTATAACCTTTTCATAACTTATAAAATATTCTTCATAATTATCTTTAGTTATTGAATATTTATCAATATTTATACTATCAAATTTATATGAATCACCAAAAGTATTACTAAAAGATGAAGAAATAAGTGTAAATACAAAAAACAATATAATACCTACAATTGAAAATATAATAACAGAACTCTTTTTCGGCTCTTCATCTATATTTTTAAAATAAGGTATCAAATTTAATAATTCAGCAAATATAGATAAAAATACAAATATTAAAGATACTATTGAAAATGAACTAACCATTTCAATTGTACTTTGAACAGGAGATATTTTGCTTAAAAATAATGAAAAATCCCAAAATCCATGTAAAAAGATTACTGACCAAATATTTTTAGTTTTATAATAAATTAAACCAAAAAATACTCCAGTTCCTGCGGCAGACAATGCTTGAGAAATAGTTGTAGGAATATCCTGGCCCATAGTATATATATTTCCTAAATGAATCAAACCAAAAATAATACCTGAAATAATAATGGAATACCATACACCTTTTTTACTATCCCCATATCTTTCCAAAAACTCATTTAATAACCAGCCACGACATAAAAATTCTTCTGCAACTCCAATAAGAAAACATCCAACAAATAAATTTAATAATGTATAACCATTAAATTTAAATGCTGCTAATCCAGAATACAATAATGTAAATAAAGTCGATCCTATAATAAAATATAAACCATAAAACAAACCTTTACTAAATTTTTCACGTGGTTGTGTAAAAACATAAGAATTTTTAAATAGTAACATTACAATTAATACCAATGATGCTAAAACTGCTTCATTAAGCACCAATGAACCTTGTGGATATTTTGAAATTGCATCAAATAAAGTATCAGAACCATAACCCCAAATTCCTAATTCTGTAATACTTAAAAATACAATTATCATTAAAAATGTATAAAGTATTACATTAGGTTTTTTTTATTCATTTTTACTATTCTCCCTCTTTGTATTGACTTTCTTGTAATAATTGATTCGGACATTTAAAGTCTTCTCCATTAACCTTACAAGTACTTGTATCATCACCATTATCAACACAAGAAGTAGCAGTTCCACAATAAAAACCTTGGTTAAAAGCCTCCATAAAAGCATCCGCATTCATTGCAATAACTACAATTGTCATTAAAGCATAGAATACAAATGGAAAAATAATTCCCATAACTGCATATTTTTTTCCTGAATAATTCTTCTTTTTTATTTCTTTAAGAGCAATAATTCCTAAAACAATGCAAGCAATAAATGATCCTATTTCTAATATATCAACAATAACAAATGATTTATCTAAATGATATAAAGCTAAATCAAATAATATCATAAATAAAAATACAAAAGATAATCCGAAAGCATAAAGTGCCTTTTTACTTACAGGACCTTTTTTATTTTCAACAACTTCTTCATCGTGAAATGTAATATTATTTTCATTATTCATTAAAAGTCACCTCCTTTCAAAATTACCATACAGAAACCCTATCTGATTTATTTACAAACATTTTATCTGTTGGTTTTATATTATAAATTTCATAAAATTTATCAGTCGAAGATAAGACTGCATTAACTCTTACTTTATCAAAAGAATGTACATCATTTTCAATTATTATCCTATTATAATAACTTGATTTTTGAGAACACCATAAATTTGCATAACTTTCAAATAAAACTATATAGTCTGTATCTAATGCTTTCTTATCTTCAGCTATTTTCAATATTATGTTCATACTACCTAAATCAGCAATATTTTCCGATAACGTATTATCACCAAATTCATTATATTTATCATAATATTTTATTACTTTTATATTTAATTTTTTAAAATTATCTTTATCAACTTCATTCCACCAATTAACATAGTTTCCTTTTTCATCATATTTACTTCCATTTGAATCAAGTGAATGTGTTAATTCATGTCCAATTATTGAACCCATAGTTCCCAAAATTTTATAATAATTATCTTCTAGATTTGTCATATCTAAATTAAAAACAGTTTTATAAGCATATATCATTCCAAGCAAAACTGATATACTATTATTATTTGGAGAATAATAAGCATTTGAAATTAATAAATCAATTCCATACATTATATTACCTTCTAAATATTGTTTATAAGCTTGACTTGTTAATTCTCTATTTAAATTAATAATATTATTCATATAATTATCACTAACATTATAATTATTTTCACAAAAAACAAATTCACTTGGAACACCAACAGTATATTTAATATTATTTAGTTTATTTTTTGCTTTAACTTTTGTTTCGTTTGTTAACCAATCTTTTTGATCTATTATCAATTTAAACGTATTAATTTCATCTTCAATCAATTTTGTATAAAATTGTTTTTCATTTTCTGTTAAAAATTTGTTAGAAAACTTTTCAGTTATCGTATCTCGGAAAAATTTATAAATATTATCATAAATAAATTCTTTTTTATCAAACTCTTTATTACTTGAATTTTCAACACTATTAAAAATATAATATTTTTTATAATCATTCATTTGTTTATCTATTTTATAATAATCTTCACCAATATATTTAGAATAATTTGTTAAAATTTTAACAATAGCATATATTTTTAAAGTTTCTAAATTATCTTGTGTTAAATAACTATCAATTTCTTTCATTTGATTTATATCTGCAACAAGAATTTTTTCATTATTTGAATATATATCGCTATATAAATTAACAATATCATTTATTGGAATATTAACTAATTCATCCTTTAATTGATCTAAATCATAAAATATATATCCTTTACTTGTATATTCATCTTTACCTCTTAAAGAAAATAAAGCTATATCACCATACATTTTCTGTAATTTTTTTACCATTATATTTGCTTCTTTATTACTATAACCATATGTTTCCAATAATGACATATCATATCTTTTTAAATAATTAAGATAAACTTTAAATTGACTATTTGTATAAATAACGTTATAAAAGAAAGAATAATCATTATTATCAGAAATTAAATTATAATCATATGTTAAAAAATCTAAAGTAAAATAAAATTTTGAACTTCCATTATCCTTAAAATTTACATCAGGATTAACAATAACATCCATACCCAGTTCTTTATTAAGTTTAAAAATAATATTTAAATATTCTTCAATACTATTAATATTTTTAATTAAATCAATATATTTATTTAATTCATTTAACATTTGTGAAGATTCAGAATTCATATAACTATTGTAAAAATCACATATTTTTTTATAATTTCCACTTTCATAGTCACTACATTTAGAAAGAATATCATCTATAATTAAATTTCTTTCTTCAATTATCTTTTTTTCTGTCTCAGTAAATATCGGATTCCAATAATCTTCAGTTCCTAAATTATTTTTATTTAAATATTTAAAGTTTGAATAATCATAAAAATCATCTTCCAATCTAGGTTGATAACCAAGTTCAATTTGATTTCTTACATTAACAACGGTTGTAATTTTATTACCAAATATTTTAATTAAACCAAAATATAATAAAATACCAATAATTACTAAAAAAATAATTACAACCTTATTTTTATTAAGATTCAACATCATCACTTCCCCTAGAAACAATCATTCCATCTTTTAAATAAACAATTCTATCAGAATAATTTGCCACTTCCATCGAATGTGTAACCTGTACAATTGTAATATTTTTTTCTTTATTTAATTTTTTAAATAACCTTAAAATCTCTTCACTAGAAACACTATCCAAATTACCAGTAGGTTCATCAGCCAATAATAATTTAGGCTCCATAATAACAGCTCTTGCTATTGAAACTCTTTGTTGTTGTCCTCCTGATAATTGTTTAGGCAAATATGTTCTTCTATTTTTTAATCCTACTATAGTTAATATTTCATCTAATTTTTCTTTATAATCACTAATTTTTCCTCCCGACATTATTACTGGTAGTAATATATTTTCTTCAACTGATAAATTTGGAATTAAATTGTAAAATTGAAAAACAAAACCTATTTTTTCACATCTTAACTTTGATTTTTCCGTATCATTTAAATTCATAATATCTATGCCATCAATTAAAATATTTCCTTCTGATGGAGTATCTAAACATCCAATTTGGTACAATAACGTAGATTTACCACTACCACTTTCACCCATTAATGATACATACTCACCATTTTTTATATTTAAATTAATATTCTTTAAAACTTCCAATGGGGTTGCTAACTCATCTGTAAAAATTTTCTTTAAATTAATAACCTTTAAGATATAATCATTATTCATATTTTAATTCCTCCACTATATTCAATTTTTTTATTTTTAATGCAATAACAAAATATATTATAAATAATATCAAAGCAAGTATTATAAATAATCCTAAATTTAATAACATATTAAACTTAAATGGTAAATATAAAACATTTAAATCATCAATAGTATAATACATTAATTTACAAAGAATATAAGAAATAGGTAAAGCTATAAAAATAGATATAAGATATGAAATTGACATTTCTTTAAATACCATTTTACATAACTGATTCTTATTCATACAAGTTGAATATAAAATAGCAAATTCCTTAGTTCTTCTTAAAAAAGCAACAGTTTGATTATTTATTATTCCTAATAAACAAAATAATACTATTAACAAAACAATAGTTACAATGGTTTTATATAAGCCATTATTTTCATCTTTAAGATTATTTAGATATTCTTCTTTTGTATTTATTTCTTTATAATCTGAAACTAATAATTTTGAAATATCATTTTTTGTTTCTTTAATTTTTTGAACATCATTTACATTAATAAAATAATATTGATGATCAGATGATGCTTCTCTATAAAAAATATCTCTTGAAACGATAATTGATCCATTACTAATAATATCTGTATTTGCAAAATCAACTATTACAAATTCATAAGCAACATCATAAGAAAAGCGTTTTGCTTTAGTTTCTAAATCCAAAATTATTAAATCTCCAACTTTTAATCCATATTTATCTTTATAATAATTACTAACTATAATCTCATTATTTTTTAAATTACTCCATTTTTCAAAATCAATATCAAAAACATTATACATATTTTTTAATAATATAGGATTTTCAGAATATATAAAGTTTATACTTTCATTATTATGTAATTTATTATTAGCAAATGTAATTGAATCATATGAAATACTACCATAATATAAAGAAGCAATTTCATTAACATTTTCTATTGATAATATATCATTAAATGTATTTAAAGATTCATATGACGAACTAACATAAATGTCACTATTAAATTCTTTTATTTTGCTATTATTAAGTTTAATATAATAGTTAAGAGCTGAACCTATAAGTATCGAAATACTTATTAACACAGTAATTATTATATTTGTTCCAACTTGTAATTTATTTTCATTAATATTATTAAAAGCAATTGATAATAACGGTTTAACACCTTTTACAAATATTTTCTCAAAGAGTTTAGTTATAAAAGGTAATAATAATGTTAGCGAAATAAATATGCTTAATATTGCAAACACACCAAAATAGAAATTCAATGAGTATCTAAAATAAACACTACCAACTCCAATAACTAAAAATATTAATCCAATTATTAATTTTGCTTTATTTCTTTTGAATTTAAAATCATGAACACTAAACATACAATCTTTAATACTCATTGTATTAAAATTTAGAATTTCATTTAATGACAATATTATTTGAAATAAGAACAAAAGAACTCCTGTAAAAAATATTATTAAAAAACTATAATAACTGTAACTTGGTACTGCATCAACACCAATAGTGATTGAAAGACTACTATATATAATATTAAATATTGCACCAATAAAAGAAGAAGCAAGAATCGCACCAAATATACCACTAATAAAGCCATAACAACCTTGTTCCATAATAAGGATTAAAGACATTTTTATTTTAGAAGCACCAACACTTCTAAAACTTCCAACAACAGGAATTCTTTCATTCATAATTACTTTAACTATAGAATTTAAAATAAAATATGCTACAATTAATACTAGCAATATCAAAATAGATATTATTTTGAAGGAACTACTCAAATCAGAAACTGCATTAAAATCACTTAATTTTACTACATTTAATTCATAATCATATTCAACATTAATTAATTCATCGTAAATTTTTGAAATCTTTTCATTTCCATCATATTTAGCAAGAAAAAAACTATATTTATTATCATTATCATTATTATTTAATTTTTTGTATAAATCCTCGTTTAAAAATATAAATGAACCAATATCTGATAACGAATCATTAGATAAATACTTTACCTTTAAAACATACCTATCTTTATTTAATGTATAATACTCTATTTCATCATTTAAATTAATATTATGTAGTTTAGCAAATGTTGAATCAATTATAACCTCATTGTCTGATAAACTAAAACCCTCATAATTAATTAACTTTTGTTCCATCGCTTTATTCATATCAAAAGCTGTATAATCTATTTCCATATATTCATCATTTTTATAAATATAACCAATTTCTGTAGATCTTAATCCTAAATATGAAAAATCATTTCTTAAATTAGACATACTATCATAATTGAAATTATTATCACTATTAGTATTATAAATTATAAAATCATAAGGATTACTACTAACCATTAATTTAGCAAAATCTCCCATATAAACCATAAAAGATAAAATCATTGAAACCATAAAACCAATTCCAAATAAGGTTACAAACATCAATAACGTTCTTACAATATTATCTTCCAAATTTCTCATAATATGTTTAATAAAAATTTTCATACATCACACTATCCTTCAAACTAAATTCATAAATCTAAAATATTTACCCCAAATAAAAGAAATATAATTTTTTAGTAAAAATTTCAAAAAAAATCAATAAAAAATGTAATAACAAATCATATAATCCCAAAATTGTTATCAAAAACATCAATAATATATTTTTTTAAATCACATCGCTTCACAAATAGAAACACATCAACACTTCTATACCTATCTTATTTATACATTTATTATACAAATAAAAAAAACATAAGTCTACAATTTTTTACAATATTTTAAAATTTCTTTCGCTATACTAATAAAGACAATATATTTTTCAAATAATAAAATAAAAATGAATTTAATCAGGTGATTGCTAATGAAATTAATTGATAATTTATCTTTAAATCTAAAATATTATCGAAAAATATATAATTTATCTCAAGAAAAATTTGCTGAAATTCTTGGTACAACATTATCTTACCTTAATCAAATAGAAAATAAAAAAGTAGATGTAAGGTTATCTACAGTAGATAAATATGCAAATAATATTAATAAATTTGATTCTAAAATAAATATTAATTCAGAAGATCTTATTACATATAATAAAAAACATATAACCAACTATACAAGAATAGACGAAAGAAAAAACAAATAAAAAAACTATCAACTACATTTTAGCTAATAGTTAAAAATTTTGTTACTATTTTTTAAATTTTAAATAATTCATTACCATATTTTCATAAATAATTTGTGCAACTAATATTAATGATACATTAACAAAAAATAATCCACCACATATAGCTGCATAAATATCAAGATCATTTTTCATAAAATCATTAAATATAAGTCACATAAAACAAATACATAAAAACATAATTGCAAATATTGCTAATCCTGTTATACACATTTTTACTTTTTTACCATATATTGTTTTATCAAAAGCAGCATGTGCCTTTAAAAGTTCATTATTTTCATCAGAATTCAAAGTATATTTTTTCATAACTATCACCACCTACTATAACAATTGTATCATACAAAATATTTTTTTAAATATAGACAAAAAAAGAAATGAATTAATTATTCCAAAATATTCATTTCTTCTTTTTATTTTTTTTGACTTTATTTTTGGTGCTACTCTTCTTATTTTTCTTAACACTTGTTTTACTTGCCCTATATAAATCTAAGTATAAACTAGTCTTATTAGCTAAAATATTATTTTTTAAAGAATCAATCAAAATCGTTCTCTTATCTTCTTCACTTAACTTATCAAAAAATTTAGTTAACCCCTTATCTTTATAATTCAATTTATATCTAGTTAATAATTCTTCATAAGATAAATCCTCAATTGACTTTCTCTTTCTTAATAACTTAACAATACTATCTTTATATTTATATCCTAAATATATTAATCCAACTGGAATAATTAAATAAAGTATCACAAACATATTAACTTTTTTAACACTTATATTAATAGTATAAACTGTATTAGATGTATCAGGAGCAGTAACAGTTATATAAATAACACTACCATTTTTTAAATTCTCATTTCCACTAATTACATATGATGCATTTTCATCATCAAGAACTGGACTAATATCTAAACTTTTATCATTTCTTTTAATTTCCAAATTATAATTTCTTACTTTTTTACTAAATTTTAAATTATAACCTTTTATATCAATAGATTTTAAATAACTATTATTAGAAAAAGATTCAATAGGTTTAATTATATTTAAAACATAAGTTTTTTCATTTCCCTCTTTATCAACAATTTTAATTAGTACTATGTTATTACCTGATTTAATATTTATTTTACCACCATTAAATCCTTTAACAAATGAGCAATCTTTATTCAAAATTTTAGGTGAAATATTTACATAATTAACTTTACTACCCACTTCGATACTATAGTCATATATATCACTCTTAAAATCAAAAATAATCGTATCTCCTGCATCATTTTTAATAATTAAATCTTCTAATGTTTTATCTACTTTATTATCAACATAATTTTTATTAACAATATTTATTATATATGCTCTACTAGCACCACTTTCACTAGTAACAATAATTGGAACAACAACTCTTTCTAAATGTTTAGTTAAAGTTATCTTTCCAGTGCCACTAACGCTTGCAAACTTGTTATTAGAAACTGCCTCAATATTAAGTTCATCTAAATTAGTTTCATAAGTATAATTAAATTTATTAATATCAAAATCTTCAATTTCTACATCATTAATTTTTATACTTTTTAAAAAATTATCATCACTAATAACTTTAACCTTCGTGCTAACTTCTTTTACATCTTTTAATTCACTAGAATCATACATTCCAAAAGTTATATTTGAAACCTTAACATCATATTCCCCAGACTTTTCAGCTTTAAATAATAAAATTCCAAATTCTTGTAAACCATTTACCACATTTTGAGATAAACTTTCATTATTTTTAACATTCCATAAATTAGAATAGTTACTTCTAACATCAATTAAAGAAAGTCCATCAAGTTCTGCAATATCATACTTAATATAATTATATTCATCATCAGATTTAAAAGATAATCTACAAATAACTTGATCATTTACATTAATTTTATTTTTATCACAAGAAAGCAAAAACTCATTATCCGCAAACACAAAATTTGGTAATAATAAAAAAGTAAATAATAAAATAAATTTTTTCATTTCTACCCACCCATTAATAATTATTTATAAGAAAACTCAAATCTAGTATCTTTATCATGACCAACTAAAGTTAAATCACTATCACTAGATACATAAACATCATATGACAAAGTTAAACTATCTATTAAATTTCTACCATTAATTTTATAAAAAAATGTATTAGAATTTAATTTAATATAATTTCTATTTATATCTTCTACTTTTAAAGTTAATGCACACTTTTCATCATCAGTAGCAAACTTAATTTCATCATTAATCATAACACTATATTTTTCACTATGATTATTACATTTAATATATAACTTATAAGTATCATCAACTGGTTTAATATAATTATAGACTAAAAAAACTCCTAGAAAACATAATAGAACTATAACTATTTTTATAAATTTTTTCATATTAATTAGTTCCCTTCTTCATCTCCTATAGTATATCATGTAACTTATCTTTAGTAAATTATAAAAAGAACTCTAAAAATTTAAAGTTCTTCAAAATAAATAATTTTAAATTTTAATAATTTAACTTATTTCTCCATCATTATTTATTTTAATAGAATCATATAAACCACCTGCTGATAATGCTGAAATTAAACATATAATTAAAGCACTCCATATATTTGTATCTAACTTTAAAAAATACACTAATATTCCCGATAATACTCCAATAGCAATATTTTGAAACGGAATATATTTACTATCTAATCCTAAATATTTACTAATATATCCAATAATTAAAGTCATAAGCGAAATAATACTAGGAATTGTTATTTCTATTTGCATCACCACTTTTCCAGTTATGCTCTAAATACATAATTCTTTTTTCATGATTTTTTGTTGTTATTAGTACTTCCTCCATTGAATTAGTTAGTCCCACTATCGTTACATTTAATCTAGTTAAATTATTATTAAGTTTAATTATAGGTGTTACTATTGAAATTAAAGATACAATTAATCCAACAACAATAATTATTGTACTATCCACATTCCATCACCTATATTATCTTATGTTACATAATGACTTATCGAATTGGCATATATCACTTTTATTTTAAAAAAATTTATGTTAATATTTATACTAGGTGAAAGCCATGAGTAAAAAGAGTAACATTAAAAATTTATTTAAAAAATTAAAAAAAACAAACAAGATATATCGTATATCTTTCTATATACTATTTATTTTATATTTAGTATCAATAATTTTATTTTCATATAGCTTAATTTTATTAGGAAATATTGAAACCTTATTTAGAACTATTTTAATAATATTTTTATATTTAAACTTAATTTTATTTCTATTTATTGGATTAGTTTTATTAATATTAAAAAAGCATGTAATTTTAACCATTTTATTAGTACTTACAACAATCTTTACTGGTATTAATTCATTTGGTTATTATTATATAAATAAGACATATAAAATAGTAGATAATATAAGCAAAGATAAAATAATTTATACAACTAATTTAATTAGTTTGGATAAAGATATAAAAATAAAAACTATTGGTTTAATAAATAATGAAGAAGATATTGAAGGTTATATTTTACCTCAAGAATATATGGCTAATAAGGGAATGAAAGCCAAAATAACAGAATATGATTCATATGAAAATTTACTTGATGCCCTATATAATAAAGAAGTAGATGCTATATTTATAGATGGAAATTATGTTTTAAAATATAACAATATTGAAAAATATACAAACATCGCAAACGAGACATTTATAATAGATTCTTACAGTAAACAAATGAAAAATCAAGATACTGTAGCATCAACCAATAAATCAGTTACTGAACCATTTACAGTTTTACTACTAGGCGTAGATTCAGAATATGATGGTTTATCAAACAATGCCGCTTTTAATGGAGATTCTATAATGTTAATAACATTTAATCCTAAAACATTATCAGCAACTATCTTCTCTATCCCAAGAGACACTTATGTACCAATAGCATGCAATAATAACAAGAGTAATAAAATAAATTCAGCAGCTGGATACGGAACTAAATGTATGATCGATACAATCCAAAATTTAATTGATATTAATATTGACTATTATGTAAAAATTAACTTTAAAGGCGTTGTTTCTTTAGTAGACGCTTTAGGTGGTATTACTCTAGATATAGACAAACCTGACTATAGAAAAAATGGAAGAATTGATTGTGGCGATAAAATTTGTGAACAAGATTCCAATCGAAGTTTTGGTGATAATTTAGTATACATAACTCCTGGATTAAATCAAACACTTAATGGTGAACAAGCTCTTGCCTACTCTAGAAATAGACATCAATTTGCATCATCTGATTTTAAAAGAATTGAACATCAACAAGCTGTTGTTACAGCAATTGTTAATAAAACTAAAACAATTAGATCCATCGATACATTCTATAAAATATTAAATGCAGTGTCAAATAACATTGATACAAACATGTCAACTAAAGAGATATTAAATTTCTATAATGTAGGTAAAAATATTCTTTTAAATAATAATTTTGATGATAATAACTTTATAAATATTCAAAAAACATACCTAAGTGGTTACGATTTAACTATTTACCAAAATGGTTATGATATGTATACTTTCCAATATTATGAAAATAGTTTAAAGGAAATTATCAAAACAATGAAAGAAAATCTTGAATTACAAGAAACCGAATTAATTAAAACTTTCTCATTCTCTTCAAACAAAGAATATACTATTCCTGTTATAGGTAAAAACGTAACATCAGGAACTAGAAACGAAACCTTACCAAACTTTGTCGGTTCACCTATTGAATATGTTAAAGAATGGGCTAGTTCTAGAAACATTACTATAACTGAGGAAGAACAAACATCAAATGAATGTGAAAACAACAAAATAACAAGTCAAAATATTCGTAGTGGAACCCTTACAAATAACATTAATAATTTAAATGTAACAGTATGTAAGAACATCGCCGAAACAGAAGAATAGAAAAAAGATTATATCCTAATATTAATTTATTAGAAATATAATCTTTTTATTTTATATTGGAATACTTAATTTCTGTCCTATACTAAGTAAATTACTAGATAAATTATTTAATGATTTTATTTCATTAACAGTTACATTATAGCGTCTTGCAATACTATAAAGATTATCTCCGCTCTTAACTGTATAAATAGTTGTACTAACATTTTCACCAGTACTTTTACCCGGAATTATTAATTGTTCACCAATACTTAAACTATTATTACTCTTATTATTCGCGCTCTTTAAATCATTTACACTAACATTAAAATTATTAGCTATGCTCCATAAAGTATCTCCCTTTTTTACTACATAAACATTATTTGGAACATTAGAACCACTGCTAATTATTAGTCTCTGCCCAATAGATAAAATATTACTAGTTAAATTATTTAAAGACTTAAGTTCAGCAACCGTCATATTATTACTTCTAGCAATTGAATACAAACTATCACCCTTTTTAACAATATAATATTTATTATTATCAACACTAGAACCATTATTACTATTTCCACTACTATCTTTAACAATTAATGAATCACCTATAGTTAAATTATTACTAGTTAAGTTATTTAAAGATTTTAGCCTTTCTACAGTAAGACCATATTTCCTTGCAATACTCCATAAAGTATCTCCTTTTTTAACAACATAATAATCACTTCCAGCAAGAGGAACATATTTATAACCAGCATATTCAGTTATAGCCTTAACAACCGCCTCAGCATATTTTTTATAATTATTTTTAAGTTTATTAGCATCACTCGCATTATCTAAAAAACCATATTCAACAATTAAAGCTTCCGTATTAGGCGTATTCCTCATCATATAATAATAATCTTTATTATAATCACTAGGTAATCTTCTTTGATAATATTTTCTAATTAGTTGTCCTTGTTTTTCTAACTCATCTAATATTTTTTTAGCAAGTGTATCTTTATTTCTTAATGCATAAATTACTTCAGCCCCTTCTGCTGTCCCATTACCACCGGAATTAATATGATTAGAAACAACAATTACGTCACTCCCATTACCATATTGATCCAGAACTTTTTGCGGTCTTTCTGAAGCAGGTAAATCAATATCACTATTTCTTGTTAATTTAACTGGAACCCCAAGTTCTTTTAACCTATCATACATATATTTACTTATATCTAAAGTTAAATTTTTTTCAATAATCCCATTACCAGTAGCTCCTGAATCACTACCACCATGACCAGCATCAATTACCACCTTTTTAGCCATTTATCATCACACCCTATATTAACTTATGCATAATTAAATAAAATGCCTATAAAACAAGTAATTATATAATTTTTTATAACAAAAAACTGCAACCCATTATGAATTGCAAATTATAAATAATTTTAAATATATTTAGTTAATAATCAAGTTATTTAATTTTTCAAAAAATTTTATCGATTTATCATATAATTAATATTTTATAAAATCAAAAGCCAATATTTATGTATGATTTATTTATAAACAAATTTTCTTCATAACCTACTTTATTATCTTTTAAATAATAAATGTTCATTTATCATTACTACGCACCATCTAATAATAGAGGTATATTAATAATATATTATATTTGAATAACTTTCATTAACTCATTAGAACAATAAATATTTATATATTTTAATCTTTCTTCCTCACTTAAAATTTTACTATTATTTTTAAACATATCTTTTAATTTTATATAGTCTCCATTTATACTATCATGACTAGCAATAATCATATCCATCTTAGATACATTTGTAAGATCCAAATATATACCATTTATTTTAGCAAGTGATTCTATAAATACTCTTTGGCTTCTACCATTGCCTTCACGAAAAGGGTGTAAGGCATTAATATCAGCAAATAATTCTACTAATTTATCTATTGTTGTTTCGTTATCATAATCTACAAAATATTTTTCTTTTTTTAGTTTATTAAATACATCATTACCAAATGATTCTATATGTTCTGTTAAACAGAATAAATCTTGTTTAGCGATATTACAATTTCTTATATCTCCAGCCCACCTATAAACATCTTGAAATAAATATTTATGAATATTTTTTAAATACTTAAAATCAAAACAACCTTTTAATGGGTTTTCATTTAATTCATAAGTTCTTAAAGATACAAGTTCTCTTTCAGCATTAAATAAATCTTCATAATTTGTAATATTTAGTTTATTAATTAAAACATCTGTTCCTTTATAACAATAACCAGCAGTTTTTTCATAAGCATATTTGTATTTATTATCCATAAATTCCTCTATACTTTTCTATAATTTTTCTACGTTCTATTTCTGTTGTAGATTTACCAATTATACAATTATAAATTTTTTGTTTTAGTTCTTTAGTTAATGGCATGCCCTCTTGAGCCATAGCACCAGCAACTTTTTTTATTTTTTCTTGTATCTCTTTTTCAGTTTGCTTTTTATTATTCATTAAAATCACACACTTTCTCAAGTTTTTTTAACATACATATTATACCACAAATTGCTTAATATATCATTAATTTAGGTTAATTTGATAGTGTTTACAAAGTCGGGGAGTTACTATTCACAACCTAGAATAATAATCTAAATAATGTTGATAACCATAAAAAT
>ERZ808240.1691-NODE-1691-length-26490-cov-6.511670_pt1 | contig 26490 bp, 28 predicted proteins | sample MGYA00521084_ERZ808240 | MGnify/ENA primary metagenome ERZ808240 (study PRJEB31516, sample SAMN03275571) | gut metagenome | biome: mammalia-associated habitat; material: feces | host: Papio cynocephalus | place: Kenya | collected 2012-08-06 ... | reverse complement strand
GTTGCTGATTTTGCCGGAAGCACGGGCGGAGCAGAGCCCCGCCCCTACAGACTGCATCCCAAAGGCTCCCCTCTCAGGGGAGCTGTCAGCCGCAGGCTGACTGAGAGGTTGTATCAAATTTGCAGCGACCTCTCCGTCTCGGCTCGCGCCGAGCCACCTCCCCTGGGAGGGGAGGCTTTGGATCTGCGCCGTACCAAAGGCTTCCCATCATAGGGGAAGGCATGGACAGAGCAAAAGCCCGCCTTGCGGCGGGCCTTTGTGTGGGGTTGTATTATGAGGGGACTTTGTTATTTCGCGGCCTTGGCAGCTTTCTTGGCGGCCTTCTCGCGCTCGAGGCGGGAGATGAACAGGGCGCAGGTGGCGTCGCCGGTGATGTTCAGCGTGGTGCGGCCCATGTCGAAGATCTTGTCGACGCCCGCGATGATGGCGATGCCCTCGACCGGCAGGCCGACCTGCGTCAGGACCATCGCCAGCATGATCATGCCAGCGCCGGAGACACCGGCCGTGCCGACGGAAGCGAGCGTCGCGGTCAGGACGATCATGGCCATGTCGCCGAGCGTCAGCTCCACGCCGTAGCAGCAGGCGATGAAGACCGCGCAGACGGCCTGATAGATCGCCGTGCCATCCATGTTGATCGTCGCGCCGAGCGGCAGGACGAAGGAGCTGATCTCCGGCTCCGCGCCCATCTTGTTGCAGCACTCGATGTTGACGGGGAGCGTTGCGTTGGAGGACGTGGTGGTGAAGGCGGTGATCATGGCGGGTGCGATGCCCTTGAAGAAGGCAATCGGACTCATCTTGGCGAGGAACTTGACGGACAGGCCGTAGACCACGACGACATGGATGATGTAGCCGAGGTACGCAACGCCGATGATGAGCGCCAGCTTACCAATGATGTCTGCACCATTGACCGCGACGACATTGGTCATCAGGCAGAAGACACCGATCGGGGTGAACTTGATGATCATCATCATGATCTGCATGATGACTTCTTCGCAGCAGTGGATGAGATCACCGATCTTCTGGCCCTGCTCGCCCGCAGCCAGAACGCCCGCGCCGAGGAAAATGGCGATGACGATGACCGGCAGCATGTCGGAGTTGACCATGGGCTTGAAGAAGTTATCGGGGAAGATGTTCACGATGACCTGCATGACGGACGGGGCTTCCTTGGCCTCGTACTCCAGCGCACCGAGGTCGGCGGAGGGCAGCGGGGTGAAGCTGCCCTTGAAGATGTTGACCAGGATCAGGCCGATGACAACGGCCAGAGCGGTGGTCGCCATATAGTACACGAAGGTCTTGATGCCGACGGAGCCGACACGCTTGAGATCCTTCAGGCTGATGACGCCGTCAGCGATCGAGAACAGGACGACCGGGACGACCAGGAACTTCAGGAGGTTGACGTAGATCGTGCCGATGGGCTTGATCCACTCGGTGGTAAAATCGCCGAGACCGGCGAATGCGAAGATGAGACCGGCGACGATACCGGCCAGCATGCCGATGAATATCCATGCCGGCAAACTGAGCTTCTTCTTTTCTTTCATGCTTTCCTTCTCCTTTTCTTTTTTGAGGATATCCATCAGATTGCACTCATCATACCATAAAACGGATAGCCGGTAAAGGCAAACTGCCTAATCTTAACGAGATGTTAACGTTATGAATAAGCATAATGCACAAAAGAGCGTGAAAAAAAGGGACGCGCACGATTCGTGCGCGTCCCTATGCAGCGGATCTCAGTCCTTGACCTCGCGGATGGAGATGAACCGGAGCTGGTTGAGCGGCTTGCCGGTCTTGCTGGCGACGATGGCCATGAGCATGGCGGCTGTCTTGTCGGGCACGTCGTGCAGGGCGATCTTGCCGGCGGTGCCGGGGGCAGGGGCCGTCTTCGCAGCGGGCGCAGCGGGGGCTGCGGCGGGCGCGGCAGCGGGCTCCGCGGATTTTTTGCGGTTGATGATCGCGCCGGCAATCTTCGTGACGTACATCAGAAGGATCAGGCCGAAAAAGACGACGGCCATGCCGAGCACGACGATCAAAGCGGCGGTACCGATGGAGATCTTCTCCATCGCGGCGTTTACCAGAAACATGTTTCTTCCTCCTCACAAAGCGCCTGCGCGCTCCGATTTTCGGGGCTATTATACCGCAGGAGGTCGTTAATTTGGTGTTAAAAAACGAACGGCACAAAAGCGGCACAAAAGGGCTTGCAAAGCGGAAAAAACATGGTATAATGAACGTGGAAAGTAAACAAGGCGGGTCGGTCCGCCCGGTTTTGAACGGAAGCCGGAAGCGGAATGGGGTGCGAAGCCCCGCGAGTGGGTCACTGTGATGCGCGCATGCCGCGCTAAGTCAGATACGTAAGGACCAGACCTGTGCTCCTGCCGTCACCGGGAGTCGATGGACGAATGTTTGTCCGCACGGCTGGTGGCTGTGCGGACTTTTTATCTGGCGCTGCGCTCCATTTTCCCCCGGAGCCTGCCGCCGCTTGGAAAGCTGCACACCCCATGTGCTTTCCGGGCAGCGTGCGCAGATCCCCCTCTGCAAACGCCTGTCAGCAACACAATACCCCTCCGGCGTCGGGAACCGCCGGAGGGGTATTTGTCTGTTTTGCCGGCTGCCGCGCCTCACGGCAGGTCCATATCCGGGATGGAGATGTTGTCGGTGCCGTGGGCCTCAAATTCGGCGATGTAGTCGTCCATGCGGGAGACGAGCGCCTCGTAATTGTCGTTGGAGACGGGCTGATAGTCCATGTCGCGCCGGGCCAGCTCCTCGGCCAGGATCTCGTAGAACACAGTGTCCTCATAATCCATGATGGCCTCGTGGATGCCTCCGTCGGAGAAGGCGCGCGAGGGAACGTCCGTGCCCTCATACCGCTCGACGAGCGCGTCCATGCCGTTGCCGCGGCAAAGGGCGAAGAGCTTCGATTCCAAATCATCATAATCTGCGAAGCGGTCGTCGCCGCGGGTCGAGTTGAGGATCCAGTTACCGATATAGACCATATCCAGAAGCCGGCGGAACTCTTTTTTTGATAGATCGATCTGCATACCAAAGCCTCCTCTGCGATAACGCTCTAAACATTATATACAGGTCGGATGGAATTTTCCACTGTTATTTTTTACAGCCTTTGAATCCCAGGGACGTTCAAAAACAGAAATTTGCCTTCATTTCGAGATGCTCCGGCTGTTTTGCCTGTTTGTACAGAAAAAACTATCCATGGTGCAAATATGAAAGTTCAGGAAAAAGAGACGGGCCAGATGGTTGAAAGCTGACAGATATTGTGATAAAATAAACTTGCCACACAATTTGAATAGTCTATCCTGCAGGGGAGCATCTTAGCAAAAGGTGCTTTCCCTTGTTCTCATACCCTGTAGGATGGATTGAGATTGTGTGGCAACAATGAGGGATCGTACTTTTTCGGTGCGCCTCCTTCATTGGAGGCGCACTTTTTATTTTTGTAAAAGGAGAATGGAAGATGAAGAAGCTGACTTGTATCGTTCTTATGCTCGTGATGCTGCTTGGATTGGCCGCATGCGGAAAAGATGAGAAAGCAGAAGAAAAGACGCAGACTGTATCGCTGTCTGCTGAAACAGAAGAGCCGGAAATCGCGGAGGAACCGGCAGCACCTGCGGAGGAAGAAATCGAAGAAGAACCGGCTGTCGAGGCGGAAGCCGAGGAAGCAGTTACCGATGAAGTGGAAGAAGAACCCACCACAGAGGAGATAATCGCTGAGCAGGAGGAAGAGAGCGTTCCGGAAGACGCGCAGACCGATACGGGCACGGAAGAAATGGTCGACGGCATGCGGGTATCCTTCAAAGAGGCTATGGATAGCTACGAAGCGTTCTATGATGAGTATGTTGCATTCATGCAGAAGTACAACGATTCAGACGACACGCTGGCGATGCTTCCGGACTACCTGAAGCTTGTGGCACAGGCGGAAGAAGCCAATAAAAAAATCGATGAATGGGACGACGGCACGCTGAATGATACGGAACTCAAATACTACATTGAGGTCACATCAAGGATCAGCCAGAAGCTCGTTGATATCGCATAAGGAGAGCGGCGTATGAGGTATTGTACCGAATGCGGCAGGCCGATTGCAGATGATGCCAGATTTTGCGAGAACTGCGGAAAAAGTGTGAGTGCTGATCCAGCCGCGGTATTGAGCTGTCCCTGCTGCGGAATGCCGCTGAGTTCCATGGATGTTGTATGTCCCGGATGCGGCAGTGAGATTCAAGAGCGGACGGTATCCGCTGCTGTCAGCGATTTTTCTTTCAGATTAGAGCACGCGGATTCGGATGCGCAGACGCTTACAATTATCAAAAACTTTCCCATTCCAAACACAAAGAAAGATATTTTTGACTTTATGGTGTTGGCCGTGACAAATCTTGAGGTGAAGGAACGAGGTGTCGGCGAGAAAACCGAGCTGAATCCGGCGATTGCCGACGCATGGCTCATAAAGGCGGAGCAATGCCATAAAAAAGCTGCAATTTTGTTTAAAAACACTTCTGACTATCCGCATATTCAGGCACTCTACACCCAGTGTCAGCAATTCGCGCAGCAGTACCGAAATGAGCGGAACCGAAAGAAGACGATCCTTGCGATTGCACGGAATGTGCTTGTGGTCATTGGGGTCATACTAATGGCTGCAGCGCTGATCGTGGATCGGACCGGCGGAAATTCCAGCGGGATCGAGCTTGCGGCGTATATTCTGTTGATCGTATCGGCATCTACGCTGATCAAGCGAAACGCACGGCTGATCGATTATGCGATCTGTGCAATTGGAGGAGCGACGGCCATACTTGTGTCATTTCTTCTCGAAAATGGTTCGGCGGCGATTCTGGCCGGCAGCATTGTCCTGATCATTACAGGTACCAAATATATCAAGATGCTTCGACAGAAATAAGGAAACCGCACCGCACGACCGTTTAGGGCCGTGCGGTGCGGTTTGCATTTTCTGCAGCAAAAATCCCGCGATCATGGAAAAAGATACTTGTGTTCTGCGGCAGTTTCGCATATGATAGGAGTGCTGCCGCATGAGCTTTAGCTGCGGCGGCGGAAAAGAGGGTCCTGTTTTGAAAAAACTGAGTGTCTGTATTCTGTTCGGCGGCGTTTCGTCGGAGCACGAGGTCTCGCTGCGGTCAGCCGAGTCTGTGCTGAACCATATCGACAAAGACAAATATAACATTTTCCCGGTCGGCATCACCAAGGACGGCGACTGGATCCTGTTCGGCGGCAAGGACTACGGCATGCTGCCCGCCGGCACCTGGCAGAACTGCGAGGAAAACCGCCGCGCGGCCATCTCGCCCGTGCGCGGCCAGGGACTGCTGAGCTTTGAAAACGACTGCGTCGTGCGTGAGCGCATCGACGTCGTCTTCCCCGTCATGCACGGTGAAAACTGCGAGGACGGCGCGATCCAGGGTCTGCTGCAGATCGCCGGGATCCCCTACGTCGGCCCGCACGTCGCGGCCTCCGCGGCCTGCATGGATAAGACCATCACGAAGCTCATCGCCTCGCAGGCGGGCGTGCGCCAGGCCGACTGGCAGCTCGTCACGCGCGAGGGCTTTGCCCGCAGCCGCGCAGCCGTGCTGGACGCGGTCGAGGCGAAATTCCCGTACCCGGTCTTCGTCAAGCCCGCCGGGACCGGCTCGTCCGTCGGCGTGGCCAAGGCCCTCGATCGCGAAGCGCTGGAGACGGCCATTGAGGCCGCGCTCAAGTATGACCGCAAGGTCCTCGTCGAGGAGTTCATCCGCGGCCAGGAGGTCGAGGTCGCCGTGCTCGGCAACGAAAACCCCTTCGCCTCCGTCTGCGGCGAGATCGACTCCGGCGCGGAATTCTACGACTATGAGGCGAAATACATCTCCGATTCCGCCCGGCTCTACATCCCCGCCCGCATCGCCGAGCAGACCGCCGAGCAGGTGCGCGAGCAGGCGGTCCGCGTCTATACGGCCATGGGCTGCCGGGGTTTGTCGCGTGTCGACTTTTTCGTGACGCCGGACGGCGGCACGGTCTTCAACGAGATCAACACCATCCCCGGCTTCACGTCCATCTCCATGTACCCCAAGCTTTTCGAGGCCAGCGGCATCCCCTACAGCGAGCTCATCGACGATCTGATCGCGCTCGCGCTGGAGGCGTGATGGTACAGGCAGCCAAAATTTCCATCACCGGCACGCAGCGCATGGAGGGCGTCGAGCCCGAGACGCTCGGCCTTGTGACCGAGGGCTCGTACTGCTATGAGCCGGGGCTCGCCATCGTCTCCTACGTCGAGTCGGAGATGACCGGGCTTGAGGGCGTCGTGACCTCCTTCACCGTCGAAGACGGCAAGACCATCACGCTCCGCCGCACCGGCAAGCTCAACGCCGAGATGCGCTTTGTCCGCGGGCAGACGCACGACTCGCTGTACGACATGGGCTTCGGCGCCATGATGATCAGCGTCGTGACGGAGGATATGACCATTCTGCTCAACGAGCACGGCGGCGTGCTCGACCTGGAATACCGCGTCGAGGTGGAGCACGCGCTGTGCAGCCGCAACCATTACCATATCGAGATCCGGACGATCTGATCGTCTGAGAAGGAGGAGTCCTGCATGAAGCAGCCGCATATCTGTTTGGATGAGACGCTGGGCGTCCGCTATGCCATCCTGCCCGGCGACCCCGCCAGGCTGGGCCGCATCGCGCAGCAGCTGGAGGGTGTGCGCGAACTCGCCTACAACCGCGAGTTCCGCAGCCTGACCGGCACGTACCGCGGCGTCCCGATCCTCGCCGTCTCCACGGGCATCGGCGGCTCGTCCGCGGGCATCTGCGTGGAGGAGCTGCACAACATCGGCGTGGAGGCTGCCATCCGCATCGGCTCCTGCGGCGCGCTGCAGAAGGGCATCGGGCTGGGCGATCTGATCCTCGGCTGCGGCGCCATCCGCGACGACGGCGCGTCGAAGGCCTATGTCCATACCGAATACCCCGCCGTGGCGGACTACCGGTTGCTCGGCTTCTGCGTGGACGCGGCAAAGGACCTCGGCTGCCGCAGCCACGTCGGCATTATCCACAGCCACGAGAGCTTCTATCACGAGGAAAACGACGCGGAAAGCGCCTACTGGTCGCGCAAGGGCGCGCTCGGCGCGGATATGGAGTCCGCGGCGCTGTTCACCATCGGCCGCCTGCGCGGGATGAAGACGGCGTCGATCCTCAATAACGTTGTCGTCTACGGCGAAGACACCGCCGACGCCATCGGCGGCTACGTAGACGGCGAGAGCCTGACCGCCCGCGGCGAGCAAAATGAGATCCGGGTCGCTCTCGAGGCGCTGTACCGGCTGGAACAGGAGAGAGGCCGATGAAAAACGTTCTGTTTGTCGACTGCTGCATCCGCGGCGAAGCCTCCCGCACGAAAAAGCTCGCGGACGCGTTTTTGTCCGCCCTGCCGTCTGACTGCCGCGTCACGCGGCTGGACCTGATGGCGGAGGCGCTTCCCTATTTCAAGGACGGCTACTTTGCCCAGCGCGAGCAGCTGCTCGCGGCAGGGGAGCGGGATCATCCGCGCTTCCGCTACGCGCACCAGTTCGCGCAGGCAGACCGCATCGTCATCGCCGCGCCGTTCTGGGATCTTTCCTTCCCGGCCCTGCTGAAGGTCTACATCGAGCAGGTCTCGGTCGACGGCATTACCTTCGGCTCCACAGAGTCGGGCCTGCAGGGCCTCTGCCGGGCCTCGCAGCTCGTCTTCCTGACCACGCGCGGCGGCTTCTACACCGGTGACGCCATGGAGATGGGCAGCCGGTATCTGGGCGCCCTGCACACCTTCTTCGGCATCGGCGCATACACCTGCATCGCCGCCGACGGCATGGACGTCGCGGGCTTCGACGCAGCGGCCTCCCTCGCCGCCGCCATCGACCAGGCCAAGGCCCTGGCCCGCACCTTCTGAGACAGTCTGCCGATAACCTCTTCCTCCCGGAAGAGGTTATTTTTATGTTGTTTTTTGTGGGAAGATGTGATAGAATCTGAAAATAAATCTGAAAACGGAAGGACTCACGCATGATTCAAATCGAAACAACATCGCATGACCCGTTTTTCAATCAGGCGTTTGAAGATTATGTGTTCCGGAACTTCCGGGAGGACGAGGTGCTGCTGCTCTGGCGCAACCGCCCGGCGGTCGTGGTCGGCTGCTATCAGAACATCTGCCGCGAGGTCCATGTGCGCGCGCTTCTGGAGCAGAACATCCCGGTCGTGCGCCGCATGTCCGGCGGCGGGACCGTCTATCATGATCTCGGCAATCTCAACTACACGCTGATCACCGACCAGAGCGGCGCGCTGGACTATGACCGCTGTCTGGCCCCGGTGCTGCGGGCGCTGAACGCCCTCGGCGTCCCGGCGCAGAAAAGCCGCACCTGCGACATGGCCGTGGACGGGAAAAAGATCTCCGGCAGCGCGCAGAAGATCGCAAACGGCCGCGTGCTGCACCACGGAACACTGCTGTTCGATGCGGATCTGACCCGGCTGGACGAGATCACGACCGGCCGGAAAAACAACGCGTTCTGCTCAAAAGGGACGCAGTCGGCCATCTGCGCGGTCACAAACCTGCGGCCGTACCTCAGGGAGGACTGCGAGATCGTGACGTTCGCCCGGCAGCTGGCACAGAAGATCCTGCCGTCCGGCGCAAAGACCGTCCGCCTCACACAGGCGCAGCTCGCCGACGTCCGCCGCCTTGCCGCGGATCTCTACGAGTCCTGGGACTGGACCTGGGGCAAGACACCGGCCTTCACCTATGAAAAGACCGCGGAATTTGCCGGAAGGCCGATCCGCGTCCGCTATGAGGCGCGGCATGGGCTGATCCGGAATGCCGCCGTCCAGTCCGACGCGATCGACGCCGCGCGCGCAGCCGCGCTGCTCGAGGGCGCACGGCTGGACCCGGCGCTGTTTCTGGACGTCTGCCGGGCGCTTGCGGGCGAGCGGGCGGCGGAATTGTTTGATATTTTTATGTAAACCAAACGGAGGAAAACGATGGAAAAACAGCTTGTTATGCCGAAGCTCCAGCCGGAGATGCAGAGCGGCGTTCTGTGCGCCTGGCTGAAAAACGAAGGGGAGGAGATCCACAAGGGCGAGGCCCTGTACGAGATCGAGACCGATAAGGTCGTCAACCAGATCGAAGCGACCGAAGACGGCATCCTGCGCCGCCAGCTGTGCGAGGAAGGCGACAGCGTCGCGGTGCTGACGCCCGTCGCGATCATCGAAACGTAGGAAAGGCAGGGAAGGACCATGGAACGCAAACCCGAATGGCTCCGCGTCCGCTATAACCAGCAGGCCGTGAGCGAGGTCGCGGAGCTGATGCGCGATCTGAAGCTCAATACCGTCTGCAAGGCGGCCAACTGTCCGAATCTCGGCGAATGCTACCAGAAGCACACAGCTACGTTTATGCTCCTCGGCGACGTCTGCACGCGCAACTGCCGGTTCTGCAACGTCACCTGCGGCAAGCCCCTGCCGCCCGACCCGGACGAGCCGGAAAACGTGGCGCAGGCAGCTGAAAAGCTCGGGCTTCGCCATGTCGTTCTGACCTGCTCCACGCGGGACGATCTGCCGGACGGCGGCGCGGCGCACTTTGCAAAGACGATCCGCGCCATCCGCGCCCGCTGCCCCGGTACGACGATCGAGACGCTGACCAGCGACATGAAGGGCGACCATGCGGCCGCCGATCTCGTGATCGCCGCCCACCCGGAGGTGTTCAACCTGAATATCGAGACCGTCAGGGAGCTGCAGAAGGCCGTCCGCCCGCAGGCGGACTATGCGCGCACGCTCGGCGTTCTGCGCTATGTGAAGGAACAGGCCCCGAGCATCCTCACCAAGACCGGTTTCATGGTCGGCCTCGGCGAGACGGACGCGCAGATCTCCGCCCTGATGGATGATGTGCTCGCCGCCGGCTGCGACATTCTGACCATCGGCCAGTATCTGCAGCCGTCGGAGGCACACTGGAAGCTGGCCCGCTATGCCGCGCCGGAGGATTTTGCCCGGTATAAGCAGCTGGCGCTCGCCAAGGGCTTCCGCCACGTGGCGTCCGCGCCGCTCGCGCGCAGCTCCTACCGGGCCTGGGAAGCGCTGGAGGACACGCATGATCTATATTGAGACCGGCTCGACCGACGTCTATTATAACTTTGGCCTGGAATACTATTTCGCGGCCGAAAAGAAGCTGCCGGAACCGGTGCTGCTGTTCTGGCGGACGACGCCGACGCTGATGGTCGGAAAATACCAGAACATCCTCGAGGAGATCAACAAGCCCTATGCCGACGCCCACAAGATCCGTCTGGTCCGCCGCATGTCCGGCGGCGGGACGATCTATACGGACCTGGGCGGCTGGCAGTTCACCTTTATCGAGCATTCCGACCAGACGCAGATCGATTTTTCCCAGTACATCGGCCCCGTCGTCGACGCGGTGCGCGAGCTGGGCGCGGACGCGGGCTTCAACGGGCGCAACGATCTGCTGATCGGCGGCAGAAAATTCTCCGGAAACGCGCAGTACCGGCTGCCCGGCTGCATCGTCCATCACGGCTCCCTGCTCTACGACACCGATCTTGCGCAGATGGCTGCCGCCACGACGGTCGATCCCTATAAGATCCAGTCCAAGAGCATCAGATCCGTCCGCGACCGCGTGACGAATATCTCCGAGCACCTGCCCAGGAAGCTCCCGGCGGAGCAGTTCAAGGCCTGTATGCTCCGGCACCTGATGCGCGGCAGCACGCAGACCTATTGCCCGACACCCTCGGACGACGCGCGCATCCGGACGCTGGCAGAGGAAAAATTTGCGGCCTGGGACGCGGTCTACGGCCGCAATCCCCGCTTCAACATCGAGCGGACCGGGCACTTCGCCGGCGGCAGGCTCACCTTCCGCCTGGACGTGCAGCGCGGCGTGATCTGCCAGGCGTCTGTCTGGGGAGATTTCTTCTCGACGCTGTCCGCCGAGGCCATTGCCGCCGCCGTGACCGGCTGCCGGTATGACCGGGCCAGCGTCCTCGCGGCCCTCTGCGCCGGGGGCATTGACGGCGCGGTCTACCGCATCTCCGCGGAAGACATGGCCGGCCTCCTTGCAGACTGAAAGACCCCGCCGCAGCCGCATATGGCTGGGCGGGGTCCTTTTTTCTGTCTATTCTAATGCCTCCAGGATCACGCGCCAGGCGCCGGTCAGGCGCTCGGCGCTCCAGGCGGCGTTGGCCGGGCTGGTCGAGGGGAGCTTGACGGCCTCGCGGCCGGTCAGCTGCTGCTGGTAGCGGCGGAAATACTGGTACGACGTGCCGCCGTTGCAGTAGATCTGCCGGATATCCGCGCCGCGGAGAATGGGCGTCAGATCGTTCGGTACCACGCCGCGGATGGAGCTGTCGCTCGAGCCCTCGATCTCGCAGCTGGCGATCGTGTCCCAGAGCGCGATGTGGTGCGTCAGCGCCAGCTGCTTCTTTTCCTCGATCGTCGCCGGGCGCTCGCAGTCCAGCACCGCCGCCAGCACCGGCCAGAACCGGTTCTGCGGGTGACCATAGAAAAACATCGCCTCCCGCGACTTGACCGACGGAAACGAGCCCAGGATCAGGATCCGGGAGCTTCCGTCGTACAGCGGCGGGATCGGGTGGTCGATCCGCTCCATCACAGTGCCGCGATGAGCGCGTCGACCGCTTCTTCCTTCGTCGCCCACGAGCAGACGAAGCGCCCGGCCTCGTGGTCGTCGTCCACGTGACTGGTGATCTCAAAGGCAAAGTCCTGCCGCAGCCGCTCGATCTGCGCGTGGCTGAGCACGAGGAAGACCTGGTTGGTGGGGGAGACGGCGAAGAGCCGGTAGCCCTTCTGCACGGCGGCCGTCTGGATGCGCTGCGCCTGCGTCACGGCGTGCCGCGCCATCGTGAGCCACAGCTCGTCCTGCAGATACGCGGTGAACTGCGTGCCGAACAGGAAGCCCTTGGCGAACATGCCGCCGCGCTGCTTGATCATGTTGCGGAAATGCGGCTTGAGCGCCTCATTCGTGATGACGACGGCCTCGCCGAACAGCAGGCCGTTTTTCGTCCCGCCAAGGTAGAACACGTCGCAGTATTTTGCAAAATCCTCCGGCTGCACATCGTTGCCCTCGGCCACCAGCGCCGCGGCCATGCGCGCGCCGTCGAGGAAGAGGTACAGGCCATATTCCCCGCAGACCTCGTGCAGGGCGGCGAGCTCCGCCTTCGTGTAGATCGTGCCGAGCTCCGTCGCGTCGGAGATGTAGACCATGCGCGGCAGCACCATGTGCTCGTCCTGTCCGTCGCAGTGGCGGCGCATGACCTCACGCACGAGCGCGGGCGCCAGCTTGCCGCTTGGTGCCTCGATGGCGCAGACCTTGTGGCCGGAGGCCTCGATCGCGCCGGTCTCATGGACGTTGATGTGGCCGGTGTCCGCGGCGATCACGCCCTCCCACGGCCGCAGCGCCGCGGCGATGACGGTCGTGTTGGCGATGGTGCCGCCGACGAGAAAATGCACGTCCGCCGCCGGGCAGGCGAAGCGGGCGCGGATGGCGGCGCGGGCCTCGTCGCAGAACGGGTCCATGCTGTAGCCGCAGGTGGTGGTCAGGTTGTTCTGTTCCAGCGCGGCGAGAATTTTGGGGTGCGCGCCCTCGGAATAATCATTGCGGAAAGAGATCATGGGAAACGTCTTCCTTTCGTCACATTCTGCTCTGATTGTACGGGTTCCGCGCGCAAAAGTCAACGGAGCGCCCGCGCTTTTTCCGCCCGTCGCGCCGGAAGTAAACTTTCCGGTATGCACAGCTCCGCCGTGCCGCTCACGCACGCGGCCAGCCCGTAGGCCCCGACATACACCGCCCCGCGCAGCAGCAGTTCCGCGGCTTCAGCCTCCGGTACGGGTGTCAGCAGCGCCGCCGCGCCTGCGCCCGCGGCCAGCAGCGCCGTCCGCACGGCCGCGCCCGCCGAGGCCCGCAGCCCGGTCACGCGCAGGAGCCTGCGCAGGCTCAGCGCGAAGTTGACCAGATGCGCGGCGATGAACGTGAAGACATATCCGCCCAGCCCGTACCGCGGCAGCAGCACGAACAGCAGCGCCACGTCCAGCGCGGACGTGATGGTATTGTAGCGCACGTTGGCGACCTGCTCCGAAAGGCCCTTCAGCATCCCGTCCACCAGCGCGTCGAGATACAAGACCAGCGCCACCGGCGCAAACAGCCGCAGCAGCCGCCCGGCCTCCGCGCTGTGATATAGGATCTGCGCCAGCGGCCCGGCCAGCACGAACAGCAGCCCCGCCGTAAAGCTCCCGAACAGCAGCCCCGCCAGCAGACACTGCCGCGTGACCGACTGCAGCCGCTCCGCGCGCCTCTGCGCGCGGCAGGCGGCAAGCTCTGGGATCAGAAGATCGATGAGCGCATACAAAAACGCCGCCGGGAGCATCAAAACCGGGAACACCATCCCCGTGACGGTCCCGTAGGCCGCCATCGCGTGCTGCTGCGACGCGCCCGCCTGCGCCAGCCCCCAGGGGATGAGCAGCTGCTCGAGCGTCCGCAGCGCGGCGCGCAGAAAGTCGCTCAGCGCCAGCGGCGCGGCAAGCTTCCGCACACGCCGCCCAAGTCCCGGCGGCTCCGCAGATGGCGAAACGCCGCGCCAGCCCTGCCGGTAAAACCCGTACAGCACGGCGGCCGCCCCGCAGGACGCGAGCAGATCCCCACCCAGAAGCGCGAAGCACGCCCCGCCCAGCCCCTCCGGCGCAGACCGGAGCAGCAGCACGCTCAGCCCCAGACAGCACACGCGCTCGCACGCGTCCACCGCCGTCAGCCGCAGCACCTGCCCGGCCGCGGTCAGATATCCGCCCAGCACCAGATTGACGCACCCGACCGGCACGAGCCCCGCCAGCAGCCGCAGGCTGCCCTCCGCCTCCGGCAGGCGCAGCGCATACCGCGCGATCCACGGCGCGGCAAAAGACAGCCCTGTGGCCGCCAGCGTGCTCGTCAGCAGCACATAGCCGAGGCAGTGTGCCGCCGCGCCCTGCAGCCCGGCGGTATCGCGCTTGCCGTAGGCCTCGGCGCACAGGCAGCTCGCCGCGACCCGCGCCCCGGCGAGCCCCAGCGTCGCCGCAAACGCCGACACCGACAGCACGAGCTGCACGCCGCCCAGGCCCTCCGCGCCGATCCGCCCGGCCAGATACGCCTGGAACAGCATCGAAAGCAGCCGCAGCAGCAGGGCCGCAGCGGTCAGCAGAAACGTATTTTTCAGGATCTGACGGCCAGTGAACAAAAAATCACCCTCCGCTCCAAGAATACGGAGCGGAGGGCGGCAGTATGCAGAAATTACTTGAGCTGGAACGTGTAGTAGACGGCGCCGATCAGCTCCACCGCGATGGCGGCGAACATGGCGTAATACGCAAAGCCCGAGCCGAACAGCAGGCACGCGATCAGCACGATGGCCCACAGGACGCACACAAAGTAGAACAGCAGCGAGTTGAACCCGTCGGGGAACAGCTGCAGCGTCTTGCCGCCGACCGTCAGCCGGCCGCGGTTCTTCGCGCACAGGAACACGACGAGCGCCGTGCCGATCAGGATGAGCGCGAGCAGGATGCTGCCGCCGATGCGGTTGGCCATGTAGGACGTGCGGGCCGTCAGGAAGAAGACGACGCCGGCCGTGGCCGTCACGAGCGAGAACGTGAAGAACTCCGAGCGGTAGAGCTGCCAGACCATGTACAGGCAGTAGACCAGCGCGTGCATGAGATAGATGGCGATCATATTGCCGGTCCAGAAGATCGAGAGGATCCACGACGACACGCACAGCAGCGCGGACGCGGCCGCCGCATAGCGGCAGATCGCCTTCGCCAGCGGCGCGCGCAGCACGATCGCCAGCGCGGTCAGCACCGCGAACAGCGGGAGGAACACGAACCTCGTGACCGTGAACACCGGGTAGAGCGCCGAGAAGCCGGACATTGTCGCGTAATACGACCCGAGCTTCCAGAAGCCGTAGACCACGAGCACCATCAGCGCGAACGCGGCAGGAACTTTATAGACAACAGACTGATCTTCCGTCTTTTTTGCAGCAGTTTTGTTCTTCGTCATAATCTTCTGTCCTTTGATTGAAATTCCGTTCAGTCCAGCGCGCCCGCGGCATACAGCACGGCGCTCAGCGCGCACAGCGGGGCGGTCTCGCAGCGCAGAATGCGCGGACCGAGCGTACAGATCTGCATCCCGGCCTCCTGGGCCAGGTGCACCTCGTCTTCTGAGAAGCCGCCCTCCGGGCCGGTCATAATGGAAACGGTCTCAAACGCGGCCTCGCCCACGGCGCGGCGCAGCGAGAGCGCGTGCTCGTTCTCATACGGCAGCAGCGCCAGCTCACACCCGGCGGCACGCTTGACCGCATCGGCGAACGACGGCAGCGCCAGCACCTGCGGGATCCGCCCGCGGCCGGACTGCGCCGCGGCGGACGCGGCGATCTTCTGCCAGCGGTCGAGCTTCTTCTGCGCCCCGGCGGCGTCGAGCCGCATCACGCAGCGCGAAGAGGGGAACGCGACGATCTCATACGCGCCGAGCTCCGTCGCCTTCTGGATGACGTGCTCGAGCTTGTCGGCCTTGGCGTAGGCCATGTAGACGCTGCACTGTACGCGCGGCTCCGACGCGGAGGCCGAAGCGCTGTCTACCACCAGGCAGACCTGCTGCGGCGAGATGTCGGAGATGGTGCAGCTGTAGTCGGTGCCGCAGCCGTCGCAGACGAGCACACGGTCGCCCTGACGCAGGCGCAGGACTCTGGCGTGCGCGGCGTTTTCGCCCTCAAGCGTCAGAAAGCTGCCCCGGACCGACCCGGGCGCAACAAAGAACTTCGGCAACCCCATCGCCCGCCTTCCTCACGTACATACAAATGATATTATATCAGATGTCGAAGCGAAGCGCAAGTAAAAAAGTGATGGAACATCCGGGCAAAAAGAAATAAAACACTTGACAAACGGCGAGCAGCTGAGTATAATAATCGAGCAAATGAAAATTGCATGCGAGAGTGCTGGAATAGGTAGACAGGCACGTTTGAGGGGCGTGTGGCAACCGTCGTGTGAGTTCAAGTCTCATCTCTCGCACCATCGTCGTCGCGGACTGCGCTAGTTCGCGACGACTTTTTTATGCTGTGCATCAAAAAGTCATCTCTCACCCGCTTCGTCGCTCCTCCTCTCAACATCGCAATCGCTGACGCTGGATCGCGATGTTGGATCTTGGTTTGTTTCTGCTCCGGCTCGTTCGTGGCATGCAGCCTTCCGGAACGCGAAAGCGTACGGGATCTTTATTATAGTTCCACAAAGGAGTACCCCATGCGAATCATTGGAGTTGTACCGGGCGCGAAGCTGTTCGGCTCGGAGGATCTGTATGCGGATCAGTATCTGTTCGTCAACGGCTATCCCAAGCGCATCAGCGCCTGCGGCGGCACGCCCATCGGCATTCTGAGCAGCGACGGCTATGTGATCGAACGCGCGCTGGAGCTGTGCGATGCGTTCGTTTTCTGCGGCGGCGCGCGGTTTTATCCGTATCATTTTGAGGTCATGGACTATGCGGCGCGGTCCGGCAAGCCCGTGCTTGGCATCTGCCTCGGGATGCAGATGATGAACACGTATTTCCTCGTCGCCGAGGAGGCACAGCGCCGCGGCTGGAGCGGGACGCTGCTGGCGCTGTTTGACCAGATGAAAAAGGAACGCTATATGTTCACCGAACCCGTGGACGGCCACTGGAACGGCCATATCACGCACGACGCGGTCGACAGCTTCAAGCATCCCATCCGCGTCGAGCCCGGCAGCCGCATCGAGCGGCTGCTCGGCGGGCCGGAGATCCTCGGCGCGTCCATGCACAATTACCGCATCACCCACCCGGCCGCAGCCCTGCGCGTCACCGGCCGCACGGCGGACGGGACGATCGAGGCGCTCGAATACGGCGACCAGATGCTCGGTGTCCAGTTCCACCCCGAAGCCGACCCCACCAGCGACGCCCTCTTCCAAATGATCTGCGGCTAAAAAGGCTCCCCTCCCAGGGGAGCTGGCTCGGCGCAGCCGAGACTGAGAGGTCGCAGCAAATTTGCAGCTGCCATCGCCTCCGGCGGCCCTATCTTTTCCCATGCGCGGGAAAAGATAGGGGAGAAAAGGGCGCTTGGGTTACGTTTGGTGCTTTCTGCACCTGAATTCAGGTTAGCACCGATGTTTCGGTCTGGCGTTCCACACGATACTCACCTTACGAGCATCTGACTACGCGCCGCCTGATACGGTGGAACCAGATTTGTTGGCAGTTGCCTTAGAATATTTGCAGCAAATAGAAGGTGCAGTCTGATTCCGTCAGGCTGCACCTTTTTGCGGGGAGATTTTCTGTTTTTTGAGCACCAAAGCCTTCCCCTCATAGGGGAAGCCATGGGTCCGCTGCGGCGGGCTTAACCCCTCAGGCGCTGCGCGCCAGCTCCCCTTGACAAGGGGAGCCTTGGAATGCGCACCCCATAAGCCTCCCCTTGTCAAGGGGAGGTGCCGAGCGAAGCGAGGCGGAGAGGTTATTTCCCCGCAAGAAGGTACAGCTCATCAAAATTTCCACCGCACCTTCTATTGACCGCAAATATTCTACGGAAACTAGTTACAAATCTGATACCCCCATATCAGGCGGCGCGTACCAAGACATACGTAAGGTGACCATCGAGTGGAACGACAACTAAAAAATAGGTTCCCGCCTAAATTCAGATGCAGAAAGCACCCCGCATCCCTAAGCACTCTTTTCTCCCCTATCTTTTCTCTTGCGAGAGAAAAGATAGGGCCGCCGGAGGCGTTGGCAGCTTCAAATTTGCTACAACCTCTCAGTCAGCCTTCGGCTGACAGCATCCCTACCCCTTTTGTCCCTTCGGGACATTTCCCCCTGATAGGGGGAATCGGCCCCTGGGAGGGGAGCCGTTGGGTCTCAATCTTCGCGCCGCGGTAATAGTAGCGCAGGATCGTTTGGTAGTCGAAGCCGAGGCGGGCGATGGCGTTGGCGCCGTATTGGCTCATGCCGACGCGGTGGCCGTAGCCGCGCACGTCGAAGCGGAAGACACCGTCCGCGTACCGCAGCGAAAAGCGCGTGGAGTTGAGCCCGAACAGCTGCCGCAGCCGCGTACCGGCGTAGGCCTGTCCGCGGATCGTGCAGGTGTCCACGCCGCCGCCTGCCGTGTAGGACGTGCCGCCGAGCCAACCGGCCGGATCGCCGTCCGCGGCCAGCCCGAGTGTTTCGGCGAACTCGTCAGGCGTGCAGGTGACGGTGCTCGCATACGGAGCCGCGTCCTGCTCGCCGGGGCTGTCCACCGCCTGCAGATAGGGCACGTCCGTGCCCCAGACCGCGGCCGCCGCCTCCGTCGAGCCGCCGGAGCAGGAGAAATACACCGCGTCGATGAGCGCGCCGCCGTAGGTCAGCACCTCGTCCTGCGTCTGCTGTACGGCAGATGAAGCCTTGTCCCACGCGGCGTCAAACGCCGCGCCGTACCGCTCCTGCAGCGCGTCCACGCTGAGACAGGCCTGACAGCAGGCGCTCTGGCCGCAGATGTCCGCGTCCGCGTGCTTGCCGCCCGCCATCTGCCGCCGCGCAAACGTGCGCGCGGCGACAGCCTGCGCCTTCAGTGCCTCCGGCGCAAAGTCCGCCGGCATCTCCGAGAGCACCACCTGCGTCAGATACGTCTCAAAGTCCTCTTCCTGCGCATCACCGTCCCGCAGGACCGTGATCGTCTCCTTTGCGCTTGGCGCTTCCACGACCAAAAGAAGCGGCGCCTGCGGGGCAGCCTCCCCGCGGGCGCTTCCCGAGGGGATCAGCAGCACTGCGCCAAGAGCCAATATCCCCGCCCGGATCAACACAGACATGTCCGCACCTTCCTTTCGGGCAAGTCTATGCGCCCGGGCCTCCCGGTATGCGCGGCAGATAGATTTACATAAATCTTGACAGCCTCTCGTACAGGTCGTATAATATGACAAAATGACACCATCAGAATGGAGTTTCCGTATGAAACACACGTTGAAGATACTGATCCCGATCCTGCTGATCCTCGCGCTGCTGATCGGCGCGTGCTGCTTTTTCCTCATCGCCCGCCGCGATCTGACGGAGAGCGTGTTTACCTACTGGGGCAATCATTTTTATAACAACGGCCGCTACGGCCGCGCCATCACCTGCTACAAGCTCGCCATGCACTTCGCCCCGAAGGATGCCGAGCTTGCCATCTGGCTCTCGAACGCCTACAAGCGAAGCGGCAACTACACGAAGGCCGAATACACCCTCGTCAACGCCATCACGCAGAGCCCCGACGCGGCTGACCTCTATATCGCCCTGTCCAAGACCTACGTGGAGCAGGACAAGCTCCTTGACGCGGAGACCATGCTCGGCCGCATCACCAACGACGCCGTCCGCACCCAGATCGACGCTCTGCGCCCCGCCGCGCCCGTGATCGAGCCGGAGAGCGGCACCTATACGGAATACATCGACGTCACCATCACCGGGACCGAGGGCACCGTCTACGCCGTCTGCAACAGCGATTTCCCGGCCGAGGAGACGGATATCTATACCGGCCCCATCTCCCTGACCGCAGGCGAGAGCAAGATCGTCGCGCTGAGCGTGGCGGACAACGGCCTCGTGAGCGACGCGGTCTACGCCGGCTATACCGTCGGCAGCGTCGTGGAGCCGGTCACGCTGGCGGACGCGGGGCTGGACAGCTATGTCCGTGAGCTGCTCGGCAAGACGGCGGGCAGTACGCTGATGTCGGACGAGCTCTGGGCCATCGAGGAGCTGGATCTGCCCGATACCGTCACCTCGCTGGAGGATCTGCCGTACTTCACCGGTCTGCGCACGCTCTCGCTGCACCACAGCAGCGCGTCGATGGACCTGTCGGTCCTCGCCCAGCTGCCGACGCTGCGCACGCTGGACCTGTCCGGCTGCACGCTCTCGTCGGCGGCGATGAACACCATCGTCTCCCTGCCGGAGCTGACGAGCCTGAACCTCTCCGGCTGCGCCGTCATCGACATCAACGCCCTGATCGGCCTGCAGAAGCTGGAATTCCTCGACCTTTCCAACAACACCATCTCCGACCTCACCGCCCTGTCCGCCCTGCAGGCGCTCAAGGAGCTGCACCTGACCAACAACCCCATCACCTCGCTCGCCAACCTCAAAAACTGCACGCAGCTGGAGATCCTCTACGCCGACCAGTGCGCCATCACGCGCATCGCAGGCCTGGCAGACCATACGGCGCTCAGGGAGCTGTATCTGGCGAACAACCAGATCTCGGATATCTCCGCCCTCGCCTCCTGCACGGCGCTGCAGACGCTGGATCTGTCGTTCAACGCGGTCACGGATATCTCCATCGTCTCGGAGCTCAAGCAGCTGGTCGACATCAACGTGAGCAACAACCAGATCACCGTCTTCCCGGCCGTGGACGCCGATACGCCGCTCTGGCACGTCGACATCAGCCACAACCAGATCGAGGATCTGACCGGCCTTGCCGGCAACCTCTCCGTCAACTTCATCAACGCCGACTATAATAAGATCAAGTCCATCGCGAAGCTCGAGGAATGCGTCATGCTCGTCAAGATGAACCTCTGGGATAACCCCGTGGACGCCGAAGAGGTCAAAAAGCTGCAGGACGTCGGCATCATCATCAACTATAACCCCGAATACAAGGAAGCGGACACAGAAGCCTGAGAAACCAGCGGCAGCCCGGATCATTCGATCCGGGCTGCTGTTTGCTTATTGGACCAGATTCAGCGCGGGGTTCATGTAATAGACGTTTTTCTCGTCCAGCCGCTGCCGCAGCAGCTCCATGGCCTCGCCGAAGCGCTGGAAGTGGACGACCTCGCGCTCGCGCAGGAAGCGGATGGCGTCGTTCACGTCCGGGTCGTCGGAGATGCGCAGGATGTTGTCATACGTGACCCGCGCCTTCTGTTCGGCAGCGAGGTCCTCGGTCAGATCGGCGATCGGGTCGCCGGTGACGGCCATCGTCGCCGCGCTCCACGGCGTGCCGGAGGCCGCCTGCGGATACACGCCCGCGGTGTGGTCGACAAAATAGGGGGCAAAGCCCGCCGACGCGATCTGCTCCTGCGTGAGCGTGCGCGTGAGCTGGTGGACGATCGTCCCCACCATCTCCAGATGCCCCAGCTCCTCGGTGCCGATGTCGGTCAGCAGTCCCTTGAGCTCCGGATACGGCATGGAATAGCGCTGGCTTAAGTATCGCAGCGACGCACCCAGCTCACCATCGGGACCACCGTATTGGGAAATGATGATCGCTGCGAGCTGCGGGTTCGGGTTTGTGATGCGCACAGGGTACTGCAGCTTCTTTTCATAGACAAACATCGCTCAAGCCTCCGTTTCTGCGTCCCAGGGCCAGGGGTCATCCAGCCAGGTGTATCGGCCGCACATGGCGGCCTCCGTCTGCGTGAGGGCAAAGCCGCCGTCCGCCATCTGCTGGCGCAGCAGCTCGTATTGCTCGACGTATTCGTTGAACAGCTGCACGGCCTCCGCGTCGTCGGCATGCGTGTCGAGATATAGACCCAGCTCCGTGATCGCGAAGTTCGCCGCCTGCAGCTCCTGCAGGCGCTGCATTTCCTCCTCCGAGCGCGGCTCCACGCTCTGCGCGCCGCGGTAGGGGAGGTCGAGCCCCGGGAACAGCGTTCCCTTCATCAGCGCCCGCCCCGCGGCGTAGCGCTCCGGGTCATGATTCTGAAACGGGACATAGGGGTTCGCCAGCGGCGCGCACGCGGGCAGCGTGCCCTGCGCGTCGCTGCAGCCCCCGGCGGTCTGTGCCGCCATCTGCATATCAGCCAAAAGATCGGCTCCTCTCAAGAAATTCGGGCCTCTTCGCCCTGAACCAATCTATGCAGCCCCGCTTCGACAGGTGCAAAAGCGCCCGCCCCGGATCCCGGGGCGGGCGCCTGATATATGGTTCAGTCTCCCGCAAGCGCCTTCGTCCGCTCGTAGGCGGCGATGACGGCGTCCATGGCGGCGGCGCGGAAGCCGCGCTGCTCGAGCGTGCGGACGCCCGCGATCGTCGTCCCGGCCGGGCTGCAGACCTCGGCCTGGAGCTTGCCCGGGTGCTTGCCGGAGGTGAGGGCCGTCCCGGCCGCGCCGATGAGCGTCTGCGCCGCGAGCGCCAGCGCCTGATCGTACCGCAGCCCGCAGGCTACGCCGCCGTTGGCCAGCGCGTCCAGAAACAGATACACATACGCCGGCCCGCAGCCGGAGACCGCGCTGCCCGCGTCGATCTGCCCCTCGGGCATCCGCATCAAAAGTCCCGCCGCCTGCAAAAGCCGTTCCAGCTCGCAAAGCTCGTCCTCCGTGACCTGCGCTCCCGGCGAGAGCAGCACGACGCCCGTGCCGCTCGCCACCGGCAGGTTCGGCATGATCCGCACGACCGGGCAGTCAAGGCCCAGCGCCTGCCGGATCGTCCCGGTCCTGACCCCGGCCGCCATCGAGACGAGGATAAACCGGTCGGTCCTTGCTTGCAGCGCCGGGCGCAGCTCGTCCAGCAGCGCCGGGAGCATCTGCGGCTTGACGCCGAGGAAGATATACTCGCACGCGGCGGCGGCCTGCAGATTCGTGCCGACCTTTGCGCCAAGCACCGCGGCCAGCGCCTCCGCCTTTTCCGGCGTCCGGTTCGTGAGCAGCATGCGCTCGCCGCTCTTTGCCGCGGCCCGGGCCAGGGCGCTGCCCATGTTGCCGGTGCCGATGAAGCCCATCTTGTATTCTGCCATAAAAGTGCCTCCTTACCGGGTCTGCCCGTCGCCCGTGACGATATATTTGTAGGTGGTCAGCTCCCGCAGGCCCATCGGGCCGCGGGCGTGGAGCTTCTGCGTGGAAATGCCCATCTCGCAGCCGAGGCCGAACTCCCCGCCGTCGGTAAAGCGCGTCGACGCGTTGACATAGACCGCCGCGCTGTCGACCAGACGGGTGAAGCGTTCGGCCGTCTGCGCGTTTTCGGTGACGATGGCGTCGGAGTGGTGCGTGGAGTGCGCGGCGATGTGCCGGATGGCCTCGTCCGCGTCGGAGACGACCTTGACGGCAAGGATGTAATCGAGGAATTCCGTGTCAAAATCCCGTTCGCCCGCGGGCGTGCCGGGGATGATGGCCTGCGCCGCGGCGTCCAGCCGCAGTTCGACCGGTAGCTTGCCTGCCGCCGCCCGTGCGTCCACGAGCCGCGCTTTGAGCCGCGGCAGGAACGTCTCAGCCACGTCCCGGTGTACGAGGACGACTTCCTCCGCGTTGCAGACCGACGGGCGGCTGGTCTTGGCGTTCTCGATGATGTTCAGGGCCTTCTCCAGGTCCGCGTCCTTGTCGACGTACACGTGGCAGATGCCCGTGCCGGTCTCGATGCAGGGGACCGTCGCCGATTCCACGCACGCGCGGATGAGCCCCGCGCCGCCGCGCGGGATGAGCAGGTCGACAAGGCCGGAGGCCGTCATCAGCTCCTGCGCGCTCCGGCGCGTCGGATCGGAGACGAGATTGACGAACGTCTCCGGCAGACCTGCCTCCCGCAGCCCCTCGTGCATGGCCGCGACGATGGCGGCCGCCGAGCGGTACGCCTCCTTGCCGCCGCGCAGCACGCAGACGTTGCCGCTCTTCATGGCCAGCACCGCCGCGTCGGAGGTGACGTTCGGGCGGCTCTCATAGATGATCGCTACGACGCCCAGCGGCACCGCCGTCTTGCGGATGACGAGCCCGTTGGGCCGCCGCACCTCGGCCAGTACCTCGCCGACCGGGTCGGGCAGGGCGGCGACCTGCCGCATGCCGTCCGCCATGGCGGCGATGCGCGCCTTCGTCAGGCGCAGCCGGTCGAGCATCACGTCGGAGATGGCGCCCTGCGCCGCCTGCACGTCCGCCTCGTTTGCGGCGAGGATGGCGTCCGTTTCGCGGACGATGGCGTCCGCCATGCGCAAAATGGCCGCGTTCTTTTCTTCGCTGCCCAGCCAGGCCAGGGCCGGGGCGGCAGCCTTCGCGGCCAGCAGCAGTTCGTGCGTTGTCATGCGTCTGCCTTCTTTCCTGTAAATCTGGTGCCGATGGCGCGGCCGTCGAGCAGTGCGTACAGCTGCTCCACATCCGCCCCGTTGGCGATGATCATATCCGTGCCCGCCTTCGTGACGATCTGCGCGGCGGAGAGCTTCGTCTTCATTCCGCCGGTCCCGAGCTCGGAGCCCTTGCCCTCGGCCAGGCGAAGGATGTCGTCCGTGATCTCCGGCACGACGTCGATGCGCTGCGCGTCCGGATTTTTGTGCGGGTCAGCGGTATAGAGCCCGTCGATATCCGAGAGCAGGACCAGCAGATCCGCCCGGACGCTCGTGGCCACGATGGCCGAGAGCGTATCGTTGTCGCCGATGCCGAATTCCGCGACCGAGACGGTGTCGTTCTCATTGATGATCGGGATCGCGTCCAGCTCCAGCAGGCGCTGGATGGTGTTCTGGAAGTTCTCGTGCCGCGCGGGGTCGGCGATATCGTCCGCCGTCAGCAGGATCTGCGCGACGGTGTGGCGGTATTCCGAGAACAGCTTGTCGTAGGTGTACATGAGCTCGCACTGGCCCACGGCGGCCGAGGCCTGCTTGGTCGGCACGTCCACCGGCTTTTTGCCGAGGCGCAGCTTGCCCACGCCCATGCCGATGGCGCCCGAGGAGACGAGGATCACCTCGTTGCCCGCGTTCTTGAGATCGCTGAGCACCTTGCACAGCGCCTCCATCTGCCGGATGTTGAGCCGCCCCGTGGGGTGGGTGATGGTGGAGGTGCCGATCTTGATGACGATGCGCATGGCTCTGTCCTTCTTCCGTTGGTTTCTGGAATGGAGTATAGCACATGCGTCGGAAGATGACAAGTGCAGATTTTGAATGAAATGCATGAAATTTTATCATGCGTCACTGGAATTAAGAAACGGAGATACATTGACAGATGAGGTATCTCGTGCTATACTGAGGCCACGAAACGGAGGTGGGCACGTGACGATCCGGGCAGATGTGCTCCGCGGCCATACGGACGCGGTGATCCTGGCGCAGCTGATGCGCTGCGACAGCTACGGCTACGAGATCAACAAAACGATCGAGAGCCTCTCCGGCGGCGCCTTCGTGCTGAAGGAGGCCACGCTCTATACCGCCTTCCGGCGGCTGGAGGACAGCGGGCTGATCGTCTCCTACTGGGGCGACGAGGCCGTCGGTGCGAGAAGAAAGTATTACAAGATCACGCAGCAGGGCCGGGAAGCCTACCGGCAGGCACGGGCGGAATGGGCCGACACCGTGCGCATCCTGCACGCATTATTGGAGGAAGAAGCATGAGAGAACAGATCCAGGCCTACGTCAACGGCCTTTTTGCCGACGCCGCGCTGACCATCCGCAACGCGGAGGTCCGGCAGGAGATCCTGCAGCATACGCTCGACCGCTATGACGATCTGGTCGCCTCCGGCAAACCGGAGCAGGAGGCGTATGACGAAGCCGTCGCCGGCATCGGCGACGTGTCGGAGCTCTATGAGCACAAACCGGCGGAAGGACCGGCGGAGGCACCGAAGCCCGCGCGGGACTTTCCCGCCCCGCCCGCCGCGCCGTATGCGGCTCCGGCGGCGCCTGAAAAAAAGAAGAAATTCCCCGGCTGGGCCATCGCGCTGATCTGCGCGGCGGTGGTGCTGCTGGCAGTTCTGGTGCTGAACTTCGCGGGCACGGCCCGCACGGTCCTGCGCACCGGCGAGCGCTACGTCTATGACCACGCCGGGGCCTATGAGACCCTCGGCCGCAGCGGCTTCGGCAGCGGGCAGGTCATGGCGTACATCGACGAGATCGAGATCCACTGGCTGTCCGGCACCGTCTATCTCGTCGAGTCGGAGACCGACGGCGTGACCTTCCAGGAGGACTACACAGGCGACGTGGACGACTACCGCCTGCGCTACGCCGTGGAGGACGGCAAGCTCGTCATCCAGCCCTGCCGCTCGCGGACCTTCGGCTCCATGGACCTGCCGAAAAAGATCCTGACCGTCTTCCTGCCGAAGACGCGGACGCTCGATGAAGTCACCGTCGAGACCGTCTCCGCCGACGTGGAGCTGCACGGCGGGCAGACCGGCGAGCTGAACGTCACCACCACGAGCGGCGAGATCCTCGGCCCCGGCATCAAGGCCGGGGAGTACGACTTCAGCACGGTCAGCGGCGGTGTCCGCCTGCCATCGCTCCCGGCGGCGGGCAGCAGCATCGACTGCGATACCGTCTCGGGTTATATGAGCCTTGGCTGCGCGGCCTGCCCGGCGGACGTGGACTTTGACAGCGTCAGCGGCAGCCTGACCCTCACGCTGCCCGCGGGCAGCCAGTACACCCTCGCGTTCGACAGCGTCAGCGGCCGCATCATCACCACCAATTTCACCCCCGGCACCGCCACCCCCTGCGCCATCTCCGCCGAAACCGTCTCCGGCGACCTGGAGATCCGCAACCCCTAAAAGGCTCTCCTCCCAGGGGAGCTGTCAGCGAAGCAGACTGAGAGGTTGCCGCAGATTTGCGACTGCCATTGCCTCCGGCGGCCCCTTCTTTTCCGCCTTGCCGGAAAAGAAGGGGGAGAAAAGGG
>ERZ808240.1690-NODE-1690-length-26492-cov-11.057533_pt1 | contig 26492 bp, 14 predicted proteins | sample MGYA00521084_ERZ808240 | MGnify/ENA primary metagenome ERZ808240 (study PRJEB31516, sample SAMN03275571) | gut metagenome | biome: mammalia-associated habitat; material: feces | host: Papio cynocephalus | place: Kenya | collected 2012-08-06 ... | reverse complement strand
CTTCGCCGTATCCTGTAAGCTGTATTTATAATTCTCATAAACTGTCTTTTGCATTGTTGTCGATATCCTCAATCTTGAAACCGCTCATCCGCACCGCATCCTCGATCATTTTGCGGGACATGCCGGTCTCCTCCATCAGTTCCTCTATGGTCACCTTGCGCTGCAGTTCCTCCGCCAGTTCTCTCGCCCTGTCTGCCACCTTGTTAACCTTGTCTTCCACGCGCTTGTCAATTTTGGCGTTATCTGCATGCTCTGCGATATACTCTTCCATGGCATCCATGATCATCTTACCAAGCATTCCCTCGACCTCATCGGGCTTCTCCAGGCTGCCCAGCATCGTCACGCCGAAGGAAAGTGCCAGGTTGCCTTCGCCTACCAGATCTTCTAACAGCACGCCCTGTCCGGCATAGAGTTTTGCGATCTCCGCCACATCCGCCAGATACAGCTCGATCAGACGCTGCTGTGCATCCGTCTCGCCTGCCATGGCGGCAATGGAAAATGCCTGCTTCTCGCCGTCCGTGTAGGTGGGCAGATCTGCCACTTCATCCAGATATTCCTGCAAGTAATCCTTTTCCTCATCCGTCAGGAATTCGTCGGGATCCATGGGCCGTCCGATACCGATTTTATGCTTTAACAGATAGTCAAATACCATCTGCAGCTGCTCGCTGCTTAACTCCAGTTCCGCGAAAGCTTCCTTTACCTGCTCTTCGCTGATGCAGTTGCCCTGCTCCCTGGCGGTCTTGCAGACCTGCTCTAAGGTCTGCGCAAATAAAACTTCTTTGTTCATATAAGGTCTCCTTTATAATAACACACTTTCTCCGCGCTTTGCGCGGCTTTGCCTGCGAGCAGTCACGCCGTCTGCCTCCTGCAATAACACACTTTCTCCGCGCTTTGCGCTCTCGAAAGTGTACATCCATTCGCAATCCGGACTGTCGTCCTACTTGCTCATGTCTGTTCGATTTGCTAATATCCGTACGGCTTTGCCTGCGAGCAGTCACGCCGTAACAGATATTGCAAATCTTATTTTACATGTTCGTGAGTAAATAAATGATACTGGCAATATTCATAGTTGCCGTTGCATTTGGAGCAGAAACGGAACTCCAGATTCGGATCATCCTCTTCCGTCCTGCCGCAGATCGCACATTTATGTCTTGTGGCTTTTGCTTTGCCTTCGTTTACTTTCCGTTCAAACTGTGCTCTGCGATGCATCTGCTTCGGAGAGATACGGCTTCTGTACATTCTGCAAAAATATATTACAAAATTCAATAAAGATGCTATGATTGCAAATCTGGTGAACATGTCGCCGACGACCACATAATAGAGCATGACTCCGGCATCCAGAATACCCATCCATTTTACCTTCACGGGGATCACGAACATCAACAGCACCTGCATGTTCGGATAGGTTGCCGCAAAGGCAAGGAAGATCGACAGGTTGATATAATACGTACTGAAAGCATAAGATCCCTGATAAAAATATGCGGATGCGATTTCCGCAGGCAGGCTGCCGTACATCAGATATACCATACCCATGCACAGGAAGCTGCCGATGACTGTAAACAGGATTCCCGAGAGAATATAGACATTGTACCGGTAAGTACCCCAGGTTCGCTCCAGTGTGGTGCCAAGACTATAATAAAAATACAGCATGATCACCGTAAACAGATCGAAACTTTCCGGCGGTACAATCACCCATGTCACCAGCCGCCAGATCTGTCCATGCAGGATCCGGTAAGGATCCAGTGTCAGATACCCCAGCATATTCACGCCGGCTGCACTTCCTATCAGTTCTATTACATATCCTGCCACATAACTTAAGATAAGGATCAGTGTCAGATTCGGAATGGCATACTTTCCGAATTTTTTTTCAAATTTACTCATAAATCCGGTTCTCTCTTTCTATAGATACATTGATATTTCGTTTTTTCTCTATAGGGATTGTAACATCCGCAGGGAAATAAGTAAACCGCACGTTCTCTTTTTTCAGAGTTTCCCGAAATTTTTAAGTTACTTTTTACAAAACTTTAACAACTTATATCACGCTTTATTCGTTGCATTATAGCGCTTTTTGTCGTATAATGAGAATGTTTTGTTGATGAAAAAATTGCATTAATTAAGTAGTTTTATTTTTTATTTCAGGAAGGATGTATCACATGAATTCACAGGAAAAATACGCAACTCTCGGCATAGATATCGGTTCCACCACTGTCAAGATTGCTATTTTGGACGAAGAACACAATATTTTATTTTCCGATTATGAGCGTCACTTCGCCAATATCCGGGAGACCCTGTCTGCCCTTCTTCAGAAGGCTTATGACCAGCTGGGAGAATTGCAGCTGCACCCCATGATCACCGGTTCCGGCGGACTGACTTTAGCCAATCACTTAGGCGTTCCTTTTACCCAGGAGGTTGTAGCCGTGGCTACTTCCCTGCAGGAGCTGGCACCCAAGACCGACGTAGCCATTGAGTTAGGCGGTGAGGATGCAAAGATCATCTATTTTGAAGGCGGTAACGTGGAGCAGCGTATGAACGGTATCTGCGCCGGCGGTACCGGTTCTTTCATCGACCAGATGGCAAGTCTGATCCAGACGGACGCTTCGGGTCTGAACGAATATGCGAAAAATTATAAATCCCTCTACACCATTGCAGCCCGCTGTGGTGTATTTGCCAAGACCGATATCCAGCCCCTGATCAACGAAGGTGCTACCAAGGAAGACCTGTCTGCTTCTATTTTTCAGGCAGTGGTGAACCAGACCATTTCCGGTCTGGCCTGTGGTAAGCCCATCCGCGGTCATGTTGCTTTCTTAGGCGGACCGCTTCATTTCCTGTCCGAGTTAAAAAAAGCGTTCATCCGTACATTAAATTTGGATGACGAACACATCATCGACGTGGACAACTCTCATCTGTTTGCTGCCATCGGTTCCGCACTGAATGCGAAAGAAGATGTCTGCATCAGCCTGTCCGATATGGTGAAAAAGCTGTCATCAGATATCAAGATGGAGTTTGAAGTAGAACGTATGGAGCCTCTGTTTGCCGACAAGGCTGCCTATCAGGAATTCGTGGAACGTCACAGCAAGCATCATGTAACTACCGGAGATTTACAGTCTTATCAGGGCAAGGCATTCTTAGGTATCGATGCCGGTTCCACCACCACGAAAATTGCACTGGTGGGCGAGGACGGATCTCTGTTATATTCTTTCTACTCCAGCAATGACGGAAGTCCTTTGAAGACGGCGATCCGTTCCCTGAAGGAGATCTACTCTTTTCTGCCCGAGGGCGTGGAAATCGTGCGCTCCTGCTCCACCGGTTACGGTGAGGCACTGATGAAGGCCGCTTTCCTGTTGGATGACGGCGAAGTAGAGACCGTGGCACATTACTATGCCGCCGCTTTCTTCGATCCCAGTGTGGACTGTATCTTAGACATCGGCGGTCAGGATATGAAGTGCATCAAGATCAAGAACCAGACCGTAGACAGCGTACAGTTAAATGAGGCATGTTCCTCCGGCTGCGGTTCCTTTATTGAAACCTTCGCAAAGTCCCTGAACTATACGGTACAGGATTTCGCACAGGCGGCTCTGTTCGCGGAGCATCCCATCGATCTGGGTACCCGTTGCACCGTATTCATGAACTCCAAGGTAAAGCAGGCCCAGAAGGAAGGTGCATCCGTAGCGGATATTTCCGCCGGACTTGCCTACTCCGTTATCAAAAATGCATTATTCAAGGTAATCAAAGTCTCTGATGCCTCAGAGCTTGGTAAAAATATTGTCGTACAGGGCGGTACCTTCTACAACGATGCCGTTCTGCGCAGCTTTGAAAAAATTGCAAACTGTCAGGCGATCCGCCCCGACATCGCCGGTATCATGGGTGCTTTCGGTGCAGCGCTGATCGCCAGAGAGCATTATGAGGACGGTTATGTGACCACCATGCTGGATTACCAGAAGATCTGCGATCTGCAGTTCGAGACCAGCATGGCAAAATGTAAGGGCTGTACCAACAACTGTCGTCTGACCATCAACAAGTTCTCCGGCGGTCGTCAGTTCATCTCCGGCAACCGTTGCGAACGCGGTATCGGCGGTCAGAAGAATGCCCATAATGTGCCGAACTTATATGAATACAAATTACATAGATTATTCTCCTACGAATCCCTGGATGCCGACAAAGCTCCCAGAGGCGTGGTAGGTATCCCCAGAGTACTGAACATGTACGAAGATTATCCATTCTGGTTCACGTTCTTTACCGAACTGGGCTATCGTGTGGTGCTCTCTCCCAGCTCCAATCGTAAGATCTACGAGCTCGGTATTGAGTCCATCCCCAGTGAATCCGAGTGTTATCCGGCGAAGCTGGCGCACGGTCATGTGACCTGGCTGATCCGTCAGGGCATCAAGTTCATCTTCTATCCTGCACTGTTCTATGAGCGCAACGAGTTCGAAGATGCGAACAACCATTACAACTGCCCCATCGTTACTTCTTATTCCGAGAATATCAAGAATAACGTGGAGGAAATCGCCGGCGGTGAGATCACTTTCCGCAATCCGTTCATGTCCTTCAGGGATCTGGGTACGGTCACAGATGCGCTGACGAAGGAATTTACCGAGATTCCCGCTGCTGAGATTGCCGCAGCCTGCGAAAAGGGCTGGAAGGAACTGGCAAATGCCCGTCACGATATGGAGAAAAAGGGCGAAGAGACTCTGGAATACTTACGTCAGACCGGCAAGCGCGGTATCGTCCTGGCAGGTCGTCCTTATCATGTAGACCCTGAGATTAACCACGGTATCCCCGAGCTGATCACCTCCTACGATATGGCAGTACTGACGGAAGATTCCATCTCTCATCTGGCAAAGCCGGAGCGTCCGCTCATTGTATCCGACCAGTGGATGTACCATTCCAGATTATATGCAGCCGCAAGCTATGTGAAAACTGTGGAGAATCTGGACCTGATCCAGTTGAACTCTTTCGGTTGCGGTCTGGATGCCGTTACCACCGATCAGGTGAACGATATCCTCTCCGGTTCCGATAAGATCTACACCTGTTTAAAGATTGATGAAGTCAATAACCTGGGTGCAGCGCGTATCCGTATCCGTTCCCTGTTGTCCGCGATCCGTGTCCGTGAAAAAATGGGCAAGCACCGCACGATTCGTTCTTCCGCCATTGAAAAGGTACCGTTTACCGAAGAGATGCGTAAGGACTACACCATCATCTGTCCGCAGATGTCCCCGATCCACTTTGAGATCTTACAGCCTGCATTCAATGCCTGCGGTTATAATTTCGTGGTATTGGACAACGACAACAAGCACTCCGTGGATGTGGGTCTGAAATACGTTAACAACGATGCCTGCTATCCTTCCCTGCTGGTAGTCGGTCAGATCATGGAAGCTCTGCTGTCCGGCAAATACGACCTGAACAAGACAGCCATCATCATGAGCCAGACCGGTGGCGGATGCCGTGCAACGAACTATATCGGTTTCATCCGTCGTGCCCTGAAGAAAGCAGATATGGAGCAGATTCCCGTAATCTCCCTGAATCTGGCAGGTATCGAGAGCAATCCCGGCTTCCATCTGAATGCGGATCTGATGTTACGTGCCGCTGTGGGTGCAGAATTCGGTGATATCTTCATGCGTTGTGTCTACCGGATGCGCCCTTACGAAGCAACTCCGGGTTCCGTAGATGCTCTGCATCAGGAGTGGCTTAAGAAGGTACAGGCGTTTGTATCTGCGAAGCATATCAGCATTCCGAAGTTCCGCAAGATGTGCGTACAGATCATTCGTGATTTCGATGCGATTCCGGTGCTGGATATTAAAAAGCCCCGTGTCGGTGTCGTTGGTGAGATCCTGGTGAAGTTCTCTCCTGCCGGCAACAATCATCTGGTAGAGCTGTTGGAAAGCGAAGGTGCGGAGGCTGTGGTTCCCGACCTGATCGACTTTATGCTGTACTGCTTCTACAACCAGATCTACAAGGCAGAACATCTGGGCACCAGCAAAAAGACTGCGAAGATCTCCGCTCTCGGCATCTGGGCGATCGAGCATATCCTCCGCGGCTCTGCCGTGAAGGCATTTGAAGAAAGTAAACACTTTGATCCGCCCACCAGCATCTACAAGATTGTCTCCTACGCGGAGCCCATCGTATCCATCGGTAACCAGACCGGTGAGGGATGGTTTCTTACCGGCGAGATGGTGGAACTGATCAAGGAAGGCGTACCGAACATCGTATGTACCCAGCCTTTCGGCTGCCTGCCGAACCACGTGGTAGGTAAGGGCGTTATCAAAGCGCTGCGGAAGGCTTATCCTTCTTCCAATATCGTTGCAATTGACTACGATCCCGGTGCCAGCGAAGTTAACCAGCTGAATCGAATCAAACTCATGCTCTCCACCGCCCAGAAGAACCTGAAGAAGGGCGAAGGAGCGGAATAAAGAAAGCATTTATGCCTGAAACCAGTGCCTGCGACAGGGATTCATAGAATCTCCTGCCGTGGGTGTTTTATTTCCCTCCGTTTAAGCTTCTCTTTTTTCCTTTGTGACATGATTTTTCTCATAATCCTATTAACAGTAGTTTTAGTAAAAAAATCGTTTAAAATCAACGATTTTTTTACTTTTCTGATGGTTTGAATACCTTTCTCAAAAATAGTGCATTTCACCCCGTTGATTTTTTACTATTTTGAAGGGTTTTTAGCATTTTTCTAAAATAAATATTTGATATTTGCTGCCTTGACGTCTCGTATTGTTCAAGTTATAATAAGCACATTCATAGTTTCTTTTGCTCTGAAATTCCTATGAAAATTCTTTCAGTTAATCCCTGTATTCATTATTTAAGGAGGTCATATTATCAACAGCACCGAATTACTCAAATACAAAGAACGCCTATTTGCAAAAAGAAATAGTCTTCTCGAAAAAATCCGTAATTTTCCTGAAGGAAATCTTTCCTGCACCGTTACCAAATCAGGTTATACCAGTTGGTTCTATCTGAAGGACGGTACCAGAAAGTATCTTCAGAAATCACAAAAAGAACTGGCGCAAGCTCTTGCATTAAAGAAATACTACGAGCTTATGCTACACGAAATTTTAGAAGAAATAGCATTTATTGAAGCATATCAAAAGAAATTTTCACCCACGATTCCAAGAGAAAAGTCCACTGACTTGTTGACTGAATCCTCCCCTTATTACCCATTACTGCAAGGCTATTTTGCAAAGGACAAGCTTCCGGTATCCGCGCAGAAATGGCATGCGGAAAGTTATGAAACCAACCATTCTCATCCGGAGCATCTGATACACACTACACTGGCGGGACATAAAGTCCGGTCCAAGTCTGAAGTCATCATCGCGAATCTGCTCTATACCAATAACATCCCCTATCGCTATGAAGCGGCATTATCGTTAAAAGAGTTCACGGCATATCCGGATTTTACAATTTTGTATCCGGTTGCTAATAAAATCTACTACTGGGAGCATTTCGGAATGATGGATAATGCTTCCTATTGTGATTCCGCATGTAATAAGTTAAAAACCTACTGCTATAACGGAATCTTTCCATCCATGCAGCTGATCACTACTTATGAGACGAGCAAATGTCCCATTTCCACGGAGCAGGTGCAGCAGATCATTACGCAGTATTTTCTGTAAGTCAAAATATTCCCACATATCATATAAATTTTTTATTTTTGAAAATTTTTTCACAGGATATGTTTCCTTGCAAAGCGTCCGACATCTCGCGATCCATACGAAATGTTTTGTCATATGGAAACACAGTTTTTATACAGTAAAAAGGACCGGTTCCTCCGGTCCTTCCGATGAGACATAATAAGCTATTATGATGCATTTGCCCTTCGGCTCTCGATATACTGTTGTAAGACTTCCGTGACTTCCTCCGGTGCCAGTCCGGCATCCTCGATCAGGTCACTCACCGCTTCCAGCTCCTTGCGTCTCTTCTGCTCAAATAATTCCTCTAATTCCCGCTCTTCTGATTCTATGCGGATATTCAGTGCATTGATCAGTTCCTGCTTTGCCTGGATCTTCTCATCCAGAGATTTTCTCTGTCCTCTCGGCATATGCTGTATGCTCCTTTCCATATTGCTGTAACTATAAAAGCCATCCATCAGGGACTGAAATACAGTCTATAATGAATGGCCTGATATACTACAGTATATGGACAAGATTGTAAAAATATACCAACTATCGCATTTCTAATCTACAATACCGGACAATAATGGCAGTTCAACCTCATACCTTGTCACGCATAAGAGAGACTACTATCAGATCATTTAAAAACATTTTATCCTATATGTTTTAGTTCAATCCATCTACCGCTGTCTTTAACTTATTCAGGGCAAGTTCCAGAGTTGCTCTGGGACATGCAATATTCACACGCTGAAAATCTGCTCCGCTGGGTCCGAACATAGATCCTCCGTCCAACCAGAGCCCTGCTTTCTCCACGATGAACTGGTCCAGTTCCTTGCCGGTGATTCCCAGTTCACTGCAATCCAGCCATACGAGGTAGGTTCCTTCCGGCTCCACCAGATGGATCTGTGGAATCTTCTCCTGTAAAAACTCCCGTAAGAAATTCAGATTCTTAAGCAAATAAGTTCTTAACTGATCCAGCCACTCTTCTCCCGCACGGTAAGCTGCCTCGCAGGCTACTACGCCTAATGCATTTGGCTCATCATAGCCGGTCTTATCAATCTCCGTTTTAAATGCTTTCCGTAAGTTTTCATTCGGAATAAAAATATTGGAAATCTGCAATCCTGCCAGATTGAAAGTCTTGCTGGGTGCTGTACAGGTTATGGTAATCTCTGCAAAACGGGGATCTACGTTTGCAAACACAGTATGCTCATAACCGGGATATACAAAATCGTTGTGAATTTCATCACTTACCACGATTACATGATGACGCAGGCAGATTTCTCCTAGCTTCTGCAGTTCCTCTACTGTCCATACTCTTCCTACCGGATTATGAGGGTTGCACAGAATGAACATTTTCACATGTTCCTGCTCGATTTTTCTCTCAAAATCTTCATAATCGATATGGTAAGCCGGGCTCTTCTCCGGATCATAGACAAGCGTATTGTCTATTAATTTGCGGTCATTGTCACGAATGATATTAGTAAACGGATAGTATACCGGATTCTGAATCAGTACAGCATCTCCCGGATTGGTAAATGCCTTGACCGCTGCACCGAGAGCGAACACCACGCCCGGAGTCTTCACGATCCATTCCCGCTCCGTCTTCCAGTTGTGGTTCTTCTTCATCCAGTTCGTCACGGCATTGTAATAAGCATCCTTCGGCTGTGTATAGCCATAGATTCCATGTTCTACCGCAGCATGAAGACTCTTCGTGATCTCCTCGGATACCGGGAAATCCATATCCGCCACCCATAGAGGCAGTACGTCTGCAGGCTTTCCTCTCTCCACGGCAAAGTCATATTTCAGGCAATTAGTTCCCTTACGATTCGTAATCTTATCAAAATTGTATATGGTCATGCTAATTCTCTTACCTTTTCATAATCTACAGGACTTACTCCTGCGGCACCAGGCTGCACATTATAATTCATTTTATCAATCACACGGATTTACCGCATTCCATTGCGGCATTCTGCACAGCTGGATAAACTATTACGTATATCATCCGGAAACGCAGATCACGCAAATGCCTGCTCTAAGTCTGCCAGCAGGTCATTGATATTTTCAATACCTACAGACATTCTCAGAAGCTTCTCATCTACTCCCAAAGCTTCCCGTACCTCTACCGGTACATCTGCATGGGTCTGCTTCATCGGATAGGTCAGAAGGCTCTCCACACCTCCCAGGCTCTCCGCGAAACGGATCAGTTTCACGCTCTCCAAAATTTTAACAGCTTTCTCGGCAGAATTCAACCGGAAAGAAATCATTCCGCCGTATCCGCTGCACTGTCTGTCGATCAGTGCCTTATCCGGTCTGGAATCCAGTCCGACATAATATACTTTTTCCACTTCCGGTCTCTGTTCCAGCCAGTGTGCAATGGCAAGGGCATTTTTCTGATGCTGTTCCATACGAACTGCAAGGGTCTTGATACCTCTGAGCAACAGCCAGCTGTCAAACGGGGACAGACAGGCTCCTGTCGTCTTATAGATATTATTCAGCTGCTGATATAGGGCGTCATCCTTTACTACCAGGAAACCGGACAGTGTGTCGTTATGTCCCTCAAGATATTTCGTACCGCTGTGCACAACAATATCTGCGCCCAAGGTAAGCGGCTTCTGGAAATACGGGGATAAAAACGTATTATCTACGATCAGCAGGCAGCCATTCTCATGTGCCAACTCTGCGATTGCCTGAATATCGGCTACCTTCATCATAGGATTGGAGGGTGTCTCGAGATAAATTGCCTTCGTCTCCGGACGAATTGCTGCCTTTACAGTCTCTACATCTGAAGTATCCACACAATCTACCAAAATGCCGTTCTTATGGCTGATGGTATTCCACAGTCTCAACGTACCACCATACAGATCATCCGTAGCAATCAGATGATCTCCGGGAGAAAAAATCTCCATCAGTGCGGTGATTGCTGCCATACCGGTAGAAAACGCCAAAGCCTCCGTTCCCTGCTCTAATAACGCAACCGTCTTCTGTACTTCATCTCTGGTGGGATTGCTGCAACGGGAATAATCATATCCTGTACTCTGTCCCAGTCCCGGATGAGCATACGCCGCATTCTGATAGATGGGCATGCTGATGGCTCCAAACTGATCCTTTCTCTCATTACTTCCCTGGACACATATGGTCTCTGCTGCAAATGCCATCTTCTTCTCCTCCTATGCCTTTGTATAGTTTTTAAATTCTATTCCTCTATATTTCCTACTGTTCCAGTAGGTATAGTATATTTTTAGCATAGTAGGAACTAAAAGTCAATATCTTTTTACCAATAAAGCTTCATCTGTTTTTCTACTTCTTCCCTTGAAACATTTAATTTTTGACATCTATACAAAAACAGAGCTGTGGAAATTGGATATTTCTCACAACTCTGTCTTTTGTGCAATATTACTTTTCAAAAATTAATTCAGTTCAAAGAGTTCCTGGGCGCTGACGGTGATGCTGTCAGAGTTGCCGGGGGTAGCTTTGGTGCCGTTTTCAAACAAGGTATAGACACGAACGTACACTTTGGTTGTCTCGGCGTCGGATCTGATCATTCCGGAATTGCCATTGAACAGTCCCATCTCCGACAGGGGATAAGTCACTGTATAGGTCAGGTTGTTGCCTACCATATAATGACCGTTCTGAACAGCTGCGGCATTGCCGGAAGCGTCTTTTACGGAGGATACGTTCAAAGGAACAACTTTTTCTGCAATTCCGTCCACAGTCGTGGCATTCGCATCGGATCCTGCGGATTTGTAGAATTCTACACAGATCTGTGGGTTGCCGCTTAAGATATTGTCGTCTTCCGCTACGAACTTCACGCTGACCACATCTCCGGCATCGGTGGATCTGATATTGCCCTGATCTGCCGCCTTCAGGATCGTATTGTTCACGGGATCGCTGATTACGTAGATGGAGTTCAAATCATATCCCTTGTCATCCTTGAAGTTCACGCTGGGTGCCGTAATACCTGCATTGTATGCAGCGATGATTGTATTGACGAACAGCTTCATCTCCGCGCCGCTGTCCGGTTTGGAATGTCCCGCACCGGAGTAGGTGACATTTCTCATATTGTAAATATAATAGTTGTTCACCACATCATTTGGACAGATATTATAGATATTCGTAGGATACTTACTGTTATTATAAATATCCGACAGGCAATACCATACTACGATATCACTTTTACCGTCTCCGTCACGGTCCAGTTCCATGTTCGGCTGCAGCCACTGATAGTGGGTGGCACTTACTTTCAGACTCTTCTGCTCATCCTTGGAAATCAGATACGGATACTGGGTGATCTGTCCTTCGTTGACCTGTGTTGCCTTAAGTGCCAATTCAGAACCGGAATCCTTGCCATAGGTGCCTTTTAACATATAGCTCGGTTTATTCCATCCATCATCACTATAAGACTGCCTATACCCGGCATCATATAATAATGCATTATTTACCGGGAAATAAACACTGGTATAATTTCTGTTTGTTCTTAATGCTTCTAATGGATTCTTCAAAAATCGCACTACTGTGTACTTGGTGAGTCCTTCCAGCTGTCCAAGATTCTGAGTAGTGTTCGGTTCTTTAATTTCATCATATCCCATTCCGTTTAATGTATTCAGATAGTTCTGATACCTCTGTTTCATGGGTCCGTACGATGTTGAATCTATTATACTCTCATAATAATTTTTGAGTGCACCATAACGGTCCAATCCCACAGATGCCCGGATAGATCGGTTAATTTCATATCCCCAATACCAACCGTTTGTCTCCTGTGTCTGTGCCCAGTCATCATTCCAACTATTTTTTCTCCAGGTCAAAGCACTCTTCAGATCTCCGATATACGACGTTGTATCATGAGTAAACAGTACACTTTTTCCTGACTCAATGTAATCACACACTGCCTGCGCTACCGCCATATCTTTTTTGGAATCCGCAGGTGCCGCACCATTATTCCAGGCTATAACCTCTCCCTTATACTGATATCCAAAACGATAACTGTCCGAAAATCCAAGAATCAGCATATCATATTTCTGCATGTACGCCAGCGATTCCACATAGCATCTGTAAATATCCTCATCAGAAGTCTGATAATTTTGAATTTTTAATTCTTTTTCCAGTAATTCCGACACAGTGATACTATCTACCGTAACCTCCCAGTCTTTCAAACCACTGATATAACCGTAGAAGTCACTGTTACTATTCTTGAGATCCTCCTGCAGATTCCAGTTGTTATTTTTTTCCGACAACAGCTGCAATACCTTGATTGGTTTCTTTCCTGTCTGTTGAGGTACAGCCGTATAACCGGACTGTGCCGTACGTACCAACCGGTCCGCATTATCGTAAAATACCAGTTTCCAGGGAATTACTCCCACATAATCATCCGGCAGCTGTCGAATCACCTTATAGACATTTCCGGTCTGTAGCTCATAATGTGTCGTTTCGGAATCCGTGGATGGATCTACCTGTTGCCATTCCGAACCTTTGCGGAGATACACTTTCAAACCGGTCAGTTCTTCCGTAGCTCCGTTCGTCTGTCCTTCTACATAATCAGATCCCGCAAATCGACCGTCGGAATTCTTATCCACAAACAACTTACAATCATACGTGGTCGTCACCTGAGAGGCAGCTGCATCATTAGATAACGTGAAAATATATTGCAGCTGATACTTTCCATCAATTCTGCCCAAGTAACTCTGATTACTCTGCTCCTGCTTATTGCCGTAAGTCAAAGCTTCCGGATATGCAGTCTCTCCCAGCGTGGTTACCCAGTCTATCGACAGTTTGGACAGATTCAGGTAGTTACAGAAAGTATTCTGTCTCTCGGAAAGGGAAGAACCTAGACCGCTGCTATCCTGTAGCAGTTGGCTCTCTGCGTATACATTCTTCTGCCAGTACAAGTATTCTCCGTTAGCATCTTTGGAGGATACCATGAAATCTATAATCTGATAAAAATAAGAATTCTTATCCAGGGTATATGTCGATGCCACAGCTTGTCCGTCATTTGCAATACTCAGGAATTTATCGGCAATTACTACCGGGTATCCCGCCTGAACGAACTGTTTGAACTCTTTATATCTGGTGGAATTCATATCATTACCGGGACCACGATATACATTTGTACTATTATTGAGATCATTACCGTCATCATTAATTTTATGATTCAGCGAGGCATCTCGTAATCTATTCTGTGCATTACGGTCTTCTCCGGAATAGTCGTAATAATCTCCCACATGGGAATAGATCAGTCCGTTCATATGGCTGTCATTATATACCGTGTTCCCGGAAGAATCCGTATTCATGGCACCTACCTGTGCTCCCAGGTAGATCATGTCGTATTTTTCGTTCAGGTCTTCAATCTTACCGATGAACTCAGCGGAAGGCATCTGCGTAATATTCACTGTTCCTGTGTACGTGTCCTTCCTGCCCATGAACTCCTTCACACGGTCCGCCGTAAGCGTTGTCGCAGACGACGTACTGAAATCATAGCAGGGTTCCAGATCCAGTACCCGCACAGAAGACTTCACCGTCACTCTGTGCATGTACCAGTTCAGAATATATCTGGTGATGGAAGCTTTGGTAATGCTCTCGGTTAATTTCGTGGTCGTCCCGTTTTTCTCTGCCAGGAAATTCTCATACTGAATCTCTTCCAGCACTGCACGGTAAATCCATGCTCTGCCCGTATCATTCTGAATATCCGTCAGGTAGTCGCTTGCCACATAATCGGTAGTGCTGTTGTCGTATAAAAATACATTCTCCGTCAGGAATTCTTTCACACCGTTTCCAAGAGTCAGGGATGTGGCATTCTGTACGCCTGCCGCACTTGCAGCTGACTGGATAATGGTGTTTACCGCTGTGATATAAGCGGTATCCGTCAGAAACTTGGTCCAAAAGCCGTTACTACTTTCCTTCGCTATGTTTTGTGCAAGCTTTGTGCCGGTGTCGGATACTCTCAGCAAAGTCAGTGCCAGGTTGGTCATTTCTTTATTACCCGCATCACGGTTATCGGTATAAAAACTATAGTCCATGATGACGGGAACTCTGGAAGCATCCGAGCGCGTTCCCGCATTATCAATAATTCCAAAAGCTTTTTTCGCGATATATCTTGCTGCCGCTGCCCTTGCATCTTTGTTTACTGCGGAATCTATATTCGTATAGGTTCCCTTACCGGACAGATAGATCAGGTCCACCGAATCCAGATCCACACCATAATATGCCTCTACGTCGGGATTCGCCAGGTTCGCCAGTTCTTCCAGGGTCAGCGTCGTCACTTCGATCTTCAGCTGATCGATATCGCCGGAAGTATTAGAAGACGCATCGGTCTCATACCGGCTGTTGCCAGGCAGATTCAGCACTTCCTTCTTGAACCATTCTTTATTAAAGAAACCACCGTCATATGTTACAGTATCCAGCGCTTCTTTTGCGTCATCACCGATAAAATCATAACTGTTTGTCGGATCGTATCCAGCTTCGCCTTTGACATACGCCTGCACGCTGCCGCTGCTAGCCATCACGTATTTACCGTTATCATTCCTATGATAGGAATCAATCAGTTTATAATCTCCGTCAGAGGATAATTTCACCTTGGACACATAATATTCACCGGAAGCATTTTCCGCAAAATGGACAAAGTAACCATCTGCCGGATGATCCAGCTGATAGCTGCCGGTTCCGTCTGCCGCTTCCTTATAGATTGCCCACAAAGTAGGCGTAGTATTTGCCAGGTTCAAAATGTACAGATTCTTATCCGTATTCCCAGTATAGGTTACTACAGTGGATGTGCTATTACCTATATTCGTCTGATCCTCTGTCTTGGCTGCCGTTGTCTCCTGTACTGTGCTTACGATCTCATTTCCGGAGAAACTTTCCACGCTCAGCATAGTTAATTCATTGTCTTCATTGACTTCTTCAGATTCTGCTTCTGCGTCGTTTCCGGATACGGAATCTGCTGTCTGCTCCGGTGTCTCCGCATTGGTATCCTCTTCCTGATCTTCTGTCACTTCCGACGAGATTACGGAAGTGATCTCACCGCTCTGTGCTGTATAGCCAGCGGGTAGATCCTTGCCAAATACAATCTTACCAAGGTACGTATATACATCATCCGTACCCTTAGTATATACTTCCCGTCCGACATAAGTATCTGCCTTAAAATCTACGCTGTTGATTTTATTCATGCTGCCATCGGAACTGGTATCATAAGGAGTCAGCGCATATCTAGTCGCTGCAAGAGCTGTCTCTGTCGTATCCCCGATCGTCATTTCCAGGTTCTGTCCGCTAATACCGGACACTTTGGAAAATACAGGGGACACGCTTTTGTTATTCGCATTGGAAGTTCCGGAAACCTCGATTGCACCATATCTGTCATAGCGCTGTCCGGTATCCCCCTGCGTATACAACTGATACACCGGATCCGTCTGCACATAAGTGTACTGACCGTTATCCTCCGTATTTTTCACAAAAGAGCCGCGGATCTCCTCGGTACGGCTTCCGCCCTCACCGTATGCAGAGAAGCTGACCGGACCGTTGCTTCCCGCAAGATCCCCCAGACTGCTACTGCTGATACCAGCCATAGCAGATGATCGCTCCGATGCCGCCGGAAGCTCGGACAACTTACGTCCTGCGGACACCGGTTCCTCGCCACCGATCAGATAGCCGATGGAAGCATCTGATTTGGAAGGTACAATCTCCAAAATGTGAAAAGTGCCGTCCGCAGATGCCACGGTATCCTTCACCAGTTTTTCGATACCGGGCAGTGTCATCTCCTGCGCACTTACTTCCATAGAGCCATAGCTCTGGCAGACGCCGGCTGCCAAAGCTATGGTGAGGATTCCAGCTATATACTTTTTTACGTTGTGTTTCTTATTGTGTCTCATTTATTTTCCTTTTTGTAATACCATTAAGAAATTACGTTTAAATATATAATTCTCTCGCTCTTTATTCGCATCTACATTTATGCTGTCCATGAGTAACTTCAATTCTGTCTTTTTACTATCTCCGCCACGCTTCAGGGCATCGATCTCGCTCTGATGTTCCTTGGTATATTGTTCTGTATACTGTTTTACAATTGCCTGGTCTGCTTTCTTATCAGCTGTCGTTTTGTATGCATATACAGTAACAATAAGGTATTTATTGTTCTCGTTTCCGGTTACTCTATAGCCTACCCAGCTTCCGTTTGTCTCCCAGGGTGAAATCGTTCCGATCTCCGTGTCGTCTGCCAGAGCTTCATCTCCCTGAATAATGGCATCCATATCTACAACAAACGGTGCAATCAGTTTATTAGCATCATTTTCAATACCATACATATCCAGTCTCAGAGGCGGATCGTAATAATGAGGTACCTGTACTTTGTACACATGCTCATTGTTATTAAACAGGAATTCCACCTTAGGGACCAAAATAATGGTCTCTGCAATCAGATCCTTGCCATCCACCGACCATGCCTGCAGTTTCAAATGATAGTCCTTGTTCCAGTCTACGGTCTTCAGCGCCCACACTTCCGTGGAGCTTCCTGTATTTTCCGTCAGTAAGTAATTCTGTCCACCACCATTTTCTTCGCCATCATATGTTCCCTGGTATGCACCAAGACCAACCAAATAGGATTCTGTCACTTTTCCGTCCTGATTTACGAAAGTATTATCTAACTCAGCGGGCATATCCGCAAATTTCCACAGAACATCCTTCGGCTTATTATTTTCATCCGTATAATTCACAATAGAAACTTTAATTCTACCGTTTCGATTCAGGACGAAACCGTTCTGTCCCAGCTTATTCTTATCCGGATCATTTTCATCGATATCCGCAGAAATATAAGGTTTATCAGCGCTCTGTATCGTGTTCAGCGGAGGAATCACGATATCAATTCCCAAAATTACAGTCACATCTGCGGAAAGCTTTACTTTTGCTTCCACATATACAACCGTATTATTATTATTGCCGCATTCCAGTTCTGCCTTAAACTGTCTGCCGTCAGCATCTGTAATTCCCGTGATCTTATAAGTATGATTATAATCGTACGGTACTGACCACTCGATCTGCGGATAACCGTTCAGATAGTCCGCCCAGGATGGAAGGCATTCAATAATACCCTTGTATCCTACCTTCTGTGTACTGCCTTCTGTGAACTCATACATAAATAAGTCACTTGCGATCAGGGTTGCATCGTACTTTCCAATAATATTCGATTTTTCCAGTACTGTAACCATTGCCGTTGCTGTTACCGTTTTTCTCATGCTTACTGTACAGGTAACTGTCAGCACGGCAGTTCCGAGGGTCTCGTTCTCACCGACATGAAGTTCTCCCGTAGCAGTATTGATCCAGGTACCATTTAATGCAGAGCCGTCGGTCTTCTCCACTTTCCATTCTACGCCGCCATTTTTTACTTCGCTGGAAGAAGCCTCCAGTTCATAACTGAATGCAAAATCACTATTCTGCTCCACTGTGGCTGCTGTCGGATTAATGGTCAAAGAAATCCGTTCTATTACAGAGACTGTTGCCGTTGCCTTCAGTGTCGGATCAGCTACTGCAGTACAGGTTACAAGGAGTGCATTCTCACCCAGGTCCTCGTCTTCTTTTACGATTAAAGTTCCGTCCGCTTTGATGGTGCTCTTACATGCGGTTCCGTCCGCTTTTGTAACCTTCCATTCCACGCCCTGTGCTACTGCCTCTTCATCACCTGACAGCGAATATTCAAACTTCTGGGTGCCGCCCAGTGCAACCTCTGCATGCTCCGGCTTTATCACCAGTCCGGAAAGCCAGCTGTAATTAGCACCAGTCTCTCCCAGGTCATTTCTAAGCTTTATGGTCTCCGCGATATCATAGCTTCTGTCCTGGTAAGCGAAGGTCATATTCAGGATAACTTTCCGTTTGTCCTTCACCTGGCTTAAGTCCACGTTAAAGCTTGTGACATGTTCAGCCATGAGTGCCGGGGTTGCGGTGGTGGGATCTCCTACGACGAGGTTGCCGTCTGCATCCGTGGTATTTTTCACTTCATAAAGGTATACCTGGTTCGCTGTGTCATAATCCCCTGCTGCGGTTCCCTGCCAGCGGATCATATAGGTATTATCATTATTGACCAGCCGCAGTTCACTGACATGGGCTGTGGTGATCTCATTGCCGGCGGAATCTTTGGCAGTACTGCCATTCAAATCCACTGCAGCGCCCTGATGATCCGGGGTGAAGTTAATGTCCTTCTCCACATCAATGATCAGGTCGATCATCTGGTTCGCCGCAAGCTGTGCTTCTTCCTGCAGGGTCAGTTCCTTATTCCCTCTCAGGTAGGAATTGTTACCTGCGATGATGAATGCACCTACAGATCCTGCTACTATCGTCATGATTGCCAGGGATACGATCACTTCTACCAGTGTGAATCCTTTTTTTCCGATACGCATAGTCAACCTCCTTAGTTCTTCAGGATTTTGCCGGTTCTACCGACTGTTGTAATTGTTATCGTTCTTGTTCTGTCACTGTTACTGATTACAATTTTATCGCAATAATCTTTTATGTCACTTGGGGAATCCCCAACAGCACAGGTCTTCTCTTCAAAAGCTCCCGAAGCTCTGTTGAATACCAGGTGCAGTCCTTTTGATGTCGAAGCATACGGTAGTGTACCCTTTAGTTCTGACAAGCTGTATGGACCATCATTGTTTGCAAAATACACTTCAATTCTGATGGGATCCTTCCCCACGATTCTGTTCGTGACCATCGTTCCGCTCTGATAGATCTGTGCATGGTACTCGCCGGTGCTGCCATCCTGCATCAGCAGGAACTCCACCTGATTCTGTTCCTTCCCTAAAGTGAGCACCCTCGCCCTCTCTAAGGTCGATACGATCTCATCCGCACATTTTGCAGTTTTTCTGCCGGTGAGTGTCCCCACGGACAATCCCATGACGCCCACCACGATCGCCATGATGGCGACGACGATGATGAGCTCCACCAGGGAGAAGCCACCGTTTTTATTGTTTCTGCCAGTTCTCATATACGATCAGGTCTCCTAAGTTAATGTCGCTGTTCAAGTAAGTCTTGCTGTTATCCTGCAGATAGCCTTCGCCGCCGATCAGGAAATCCACCACATGATATTCCTTCTGACCACCACCGGAGGCTGTGATCTCCTTGGAATAAGTCAGTGCCCGAAGCACTGCTTCCTTGTCCGGTGTCACTTTCACATTTTGTCCCAACAGAATATCACCGCCTGCCAGGATCACACCGTTAAATTCCTTACCATCCTGTATCTTCACATCGCCCGTGGCGATAATGATACCGTTCTTAAAATCCGTATGTCCCGCTTCGGGATACGTGTAGTCACCGTATACGATGACTGCCTTGCAGTCCGGATAAGCTGCGCTTTCAAAATACTTCTCCGCCTCTCTGTCCAGTCCGGCTCCACGAACCACGCCGTCGAAACTTGTAACCTCAAAAGTATCCACCAGATTACTATAGACGTTGGCACTGTCTTCTTTTTCCGAAGGGGTCAGCTGCTCATAACCATCGATCAGCTTCTTGCAGAGTGCTTTGAATTTGGAATCATCCGCTGCCAGCTGCTGTTTGTAGCCGATGTTGCTCTGATCGCTACCCAGTGTGGCATTCTGCAGATTGCCGCTGTAGCTGCCTGTGGTCTGATCCTTGTCAAACATCACCACATTACCTGCCAGGTGCATGATATAGGCACCGGCACTCTGATTCCGGATCTTGATGCCATCGGTGTAGATGCTGGCATAAGCATCCATGGTGCTCTTATTTACCTTATAGTAATCCTGAAAATACCGGTTGGCAGCCTCTCTGCCCGCCTGGGTGGAGCTGTCAAAGGACACATAGTAATACACAATTGTGATCTTGCTGTTTAATCTCTTATAAAAAGTACGGACACCCTGATTATCGCTGCTTCCGTTCGTAATGAACTTCGTAATGCCATAGGAAGCCAGGCTGTTACCTCCAAGCATGCTGCTGGCAGCGTTAAAATCCACCGCAGTATTCCCCAGATTATCTGCCTGCTCCTTGGTCACGGGGTTAGAACCTCCCGCGATCAGATCAGCCGGTACCAGGTATGCCAGCTGATCGCTTTTCACAGCAATGGACTGTCCCATCAGGATATCCTTGCGGTCGGAGGCATTGCCATTGAGATTCCCGTCTGCCTCGGTGAGATTGTCCTGGGCGTTTTTCGTGGCAATGTAGGTATTGCCAGCCAGGGTCAGATTGATCAGCCCGCTCAAATCAATATCCGTGCCGGTACCGTTGACTACGATGGCACTGCCGTCGCCGTCCTCCCCGGTGCCGAATCCCACATACTGTCCGGAGTAATTCTCATCCACCAGGCTGCCTGCGGTAAAATTATTATTTGCGCCGTCTATGCGCAGATCTCCCGCTACATAGACATCATTTCCCTTAAAATTGATATTAGCACTGCCGGAATCCGTTGCACCGCCGTGCATGGTGATCTTCCCTGCCCAAAGTTCGCCATAGTTGTCGGATACTAAAGTTGCACCTTTTCCCAGGTACAGTTCCGTAGCCGCCACCATACGCTTATCGTCATTTTCATTATTCGTCGGCTCTTCCAGTGTCAGGGTCGCGTTTGCACTGTTGGCATCATCCTCATTGCCCACCAGTACTCTGTCGGCATAAAAGCTTCCTGCAATCTTCGCATCACTTAATTTACCGCTCTCCGCTACTACCTGGATATTATCCTGCGCCACCAGAGACATGCCGGTCAATGCCGGGAGACTTACTGCCTGTGCAAAGCTCATATCCGGCATTTTTACGCGGATATCCGTCTGGATCACAGAGACATAGCCGTTTTCATTGGTATAGGTCACCTTTAATTTCTGAAAAGATAATCCGTCCGTGAACAGGGTAAGCTGTCCCTTAGGCAGGTTGCTCACTGCATCACCGGAGCCGTTTGTACCCGTCATCTGCACGGTGCCGCCCACCATCTGGATCGTGTAGGAATTGACGCCGTCACTGGTCTGCAGTACCGTATTTTTCTGCACTTCCGGAGACAGACTGTCAAACAGTTTCTTCAGATCATAGTAATTCAGGCTGGCAGTATCACTGCACTGGTACGCCTTCTGCATGCTGCTTAAAAATGCATAGCGGAGCTTGCTCTCTTTCTCGGATACGGAAGTGTCGTCATAGTTCACCAGAATCTGTGTGTAAGCATCTCCCAGGGAAGCCGATACCTGCTCTTCCATGTGGACACGGATCTCATCCAGTACGGTCTCCGCCGAATAGAAATTGTCCTTTGCCTGCAGGTTAGTTGCCTTCATCTGATAGTTCAACAAGGACATATACATCAAAACACTGGCTAAAATGCCAATAAAGGCCATAGCTATGATCACAACGACCATTGCCGAGCCCTTATCGTCTGTCTGTTTCTGCAATTTGAAGTCTCTGCCACGTATCTTCATGGTTCTTACGCTTCCTTCCGGATTCTCCTCTTATTCCGTTACGGTTCCTGTCATGGTAATGATCGGACTGCCGTCTGCAATTCTTCCTTCCGCATAAACCTTCACTTCGATATCGTAAATACGGTCCTGCACTCTGGTAGGTGTCAGATTCGTCACCGACATGATCTGCTTCGCCAGTTCATAATTCAGACCTGTTCCGGCTCCTGCACCGGTCATGCTGGAATTCTCAAACACATATGCCGTAAGTCCGGCACTCTCATCCAGCAGATTCGTGCGAAGTGTTCCCGCGGATGTCTGTGTCGTGCCGGGGGTGGGCATCCATCCGGGCCATGCTTCTCTCAGTTCCAGAGAGATTCCGTATCGAAGACGCATGGAAGCATAATCTGTTCCGCAGATGTCCTGCACCATATCTTTTTTGTCCTGGGTGACTTCCTGTTCCACTACCAGGAAATTCGTCTCCACATCGTCCGGATTGTTGATTACGATCCGGTCTACGATCGCCTGTCTGCCGCCATCGTAATGAGCACTCTCTACCCGGGGCTGTACACAGACAATGATATTTGCCAGCCGGTTGCCAAGCTCACTTGCATCGTTCACCTGTGCGGCGCGGCTGCGCACGCTGTCTTCGTTGGAAAAAATCACGTAATCCGCTCCCGTCTGCGGATAGTCCGCAGATCTGCCCGTCGCCAGGACTGCCGGGTCACAATGGTACGTGGTGGATGCAGTCACCAGATAGACTTCCGTCTCTACCACATCTCCCGTTGCCAGAGTCACGTTGATTTTGCTGCTGTCAATATTGATTTCGGTCTTTCTTGTGGTTTTCTGAATGATATCCGCTGTATAAAGTCCACCGCCGAAATAGGAGTAGGCTTCCAGGGCACCGTCCGCCGCTTCGCTGTAGACGGCATTCAGATTGCCTGCCAGGTTACTGATATCCACCCGGTCCACACTGTTCACCGCGCTGTAGGCTGTGGGATCCACTTTCACCACCACATCATAGGTACCTGAGGTCGTGGAATCGTCCCGAAGCGTGTAGGTCCAGATTCCGGTGGTGTCATCCTTCACTGCGGTATTGGTAAATCCTGAGGGAGTATCACTTGTGTAAATATCGGACATCTCCTCTAAGGTATGTGCCTCGAACATTTCCATGACGTCCTCGGCAATCGCCGTGGCATGCATGGTGCTGCGGGACTTGGCATTCGTCCTGGCAGAGGTTACGAAGCTGTGCAGCAGGGGCACTACGATGATGGACAGGATCACGATGGCAATCAAAAGCTCCACCAGGGAAAAGCCTTCGTTATTCAGTTGTCTTTTCTTCGTGTGCTTCTGCATGTTATTACTCCATGTCTACTAATACGCTAATCATACCATTGCTTTGCCTGCAAGCAGTCACGCAATGTGTATGATTGCGAATATTATTAGTCCACGTTTCCGAATATCGTATCTACCCCCATCTCCATTCCGGGAATGTAAGGTTCGCTGTATACTTTATCGGTTCCTAATAAGTAGTAGGTGTTCAGATTCATGTTACCGGACAGTTTGCCGTCCGCATCGTTATAGCTGATGTTCACTCCCTGGATGCTCTGACGCTCCTGCTGGCTGTATATATAGCGAACCAGTCTTTTGAAATCATCATAGGTACATTCGATGCTGATTCCCAGGGGTACCTCATACATATGGGTGTCCGCATACACGGTTCCTTCTGTAGAGATGGGGCTGTTGGTGGTAACAGTGGTCGTATCGGTTCCGGATACAGCTGCATCCGCTGCCGCTGCTGCGGTGTCTGCCGGTGCATCCGCCGTTACTGCAGCCAGTGTGGAATTATCCGCAGCTGTCTGCTCATTGTACGCTACTTCTGCGATGGTGCCAAAGGAAATATTTGCGATATCCGTACGGGTCGCATCCTCCATATTTTTCACCATCATGATGCTGTCTTCCGGAAGAATATCTGCCGGGAAACGGTTCTCGAATCCGGTAATATAGGACTGCATTTTCTGCGTTGCGTCCATGTAGTCTGTCTTACGCTGGTCCAGTACTTCCAGAGTCGCCACCTGGGATCTTAAGGAAGTATTCTGACTCTCCAGTGCATCTGACATGTCATTAAATTGGGTATATACCAGAAAATAAGTTGCCACAGCAATGAGGACACCTATTACTGCGATCAAAAGCTGGATTTCACTCTTTTTTACTTTCATCTCTCATCCGCCTCCTACTGTGCTGTGGTGGTACCGACCGCATCTCCGGTCTCTTCGGTCTCATCCACCGGATCCGCATAGGTACCTGTAATGGAAAATGTCACTGCGGACTCTCCCAGTTCGTTTTTGCTGTCGGTAATATTACTGATCTGTACATCGGAGATGCTCTCCATGTTACGGATGTTCAAAATCGTTCTTGCCGCTGCTTCCTTGCCGGTCACGGTGACGGACATGCTGATGCCCTCCAGATCGGAACTGAAGCTGTTGGTGTAAAAACTGGACGGCAGAATCTGTTCCAGTTCATTGATGAAGTTCACCAGATTCTCGTTGGGATTCTCGGTGTACTCATACAGATATTTGTATTTATCATACTGTGCCGCTGCGGTCAGATATTCGTTATACACAGCCTGTGCCGGCTGCAGTTCCTGCACTCGCGCCTGCAATGCTGCGTTCTCCGCCAGATTGCCGAAATAGCCGCTGACAGAGGTCGCTGCCATAGCTCCGGAAAGGATGATTCCAAGGATCAGTACTGCTACGCTGACGAAGGTGTAGTTCGTGCCGCTGACTACAGTCAGTCCCTTGGACTTCTGCGTACTCTTGTCGATCAATCCTACGGGAGCCAGCACTGCACCCAGACAGGAAATATAAGCTGCGGGTCTGGTGGAACGGATGGCCTTGCTCATGCCGATTTTGTCATCCATCTCGGACAGGGTATGTACCTTACGCTCCAGGCAGTTGGTGAACAGCTTGCTCATGCCGCTGAAGCTGCCGCCGAGACCGGTAACGTAGGTCTTCTCAATGGGATTTTCGCTGTTTCTGGAATCATAGAAATCAATGACACGGCTGACGCCGACGATCAGAGGCTCCAGGGAAGCGGTGATTTTCTGTCTTGCCGTGGTAATTTCAATATTGCCGGCATCTTCGTCTTCCCAGCGTCCGGCATTTTCTTCCCAGAGCTTATCTCCCTGATGTAACACTCTGTTCAGGCAGGTCTTTTTCTGGAAACGTTCCACAGCACTGATGGGATCGGTGACCGCATACGCTCCGGAGCTGATCATGGTCTCGATGGCATCCTGCACACCGTAAGCCACAGTTCTCTGTAACAGCACCTTGCCGGAGGAAAGTACGGTCACGATGGTGCTGTTCTCATCGATTTTGATGACCATGGTAACTTTTTCAGACTTCTCATCCCGGAGAATCTGATATAAGCTGTTACTGCTGTAGTCGAAGCACTCGATCTCCCATCCGCACATCTGTGCCAGCTGATAATAGCTGTCAAGCAATGCCTTGGGAACCGCCAGTGCCATGACACGGAGCTTGCCGTTCTCGGTCAGCCCGCCTGCCATATAATAGCCGATCTCATACTGGGTCAGATCCACCGGGAAATAATCGTTCGCATTGGTCTTCACCAGTGCCTCGATCTTATTCGCCTTAACATTGGGAATCTGTACCTCACGGCTTGCCACTCTGGTAGAAGAAATAGTGAAGATTACTTTCTTCGTGCGGATGCCGTTTGCACCCAGCGCATTTACCAGATGGTCTGCATACTCCTGGGTGGGCTGCAGCATGCCATCAACTACGATGCCTTCCTGCGTCTCCACTGTCAATACCTTGTAGACCTTGGGCTTTTTCACCTTATAGTCTATCTCGCAGATCTTCGTAAAAGAGTTCCCAATCTCAATACTCAATACGCGATTGTTCATTGCCATGCTTATACCCTTCCTCTTACCAAATTTATCGTATTTCGGAGCAAATCCTGCCCCAAAGAACTTTCTTAATTCACATTAGATTTGCTTTTGCTTTATCAGATCGCAGTATCAGGCGTATCAGTGATACAGCCCGAGATACCATTGTAAGAATTCATTCCCCCAAAGGACGGCAACTACCACCCCTGCGGAGAGATACGGTCCCATGGCGAGGACATGTCCTTCACCGCTTACTTTCATACGGATCAGATGGATCACGGAACCGATGATACATCCCAGTAAAAAAGCGAAAATAATCAATTTCCAGCCGAGCAGCAGTCCGCAGACCGCCATCAGCTTCACATCACCGCCGCCGATGGCTCTGCCGCCGGTAACATAATACAATAAAAGCAAAAATACACTGACACACAGAAAGCCGATCAGGAAATCCAGCCACTGTGTATAGTGGAAGGCTCCATGGATCAGCCCCAGTGCCAGTATAAATAAGTTAAATCCCACAGGGATCTCATATGTTCTGAAATCAATCACACTTAAAGCAAGAAGTGCACTAAACAACAAGCAGTAGACTAGGGAATCCACGCTCATCCCATATTTCCAGAATAC
>ERZ808240.1689-NODE-1689-length-26502-cov-5.968238_pt1 | contig 26502 bp, 26 predicted proteins | sample MGYA00521084_ERZ808240 | MGnify/ENA primary metagenome ERZ808240 (study PRJEB31516, sample SAMN03275571) | gut metagenome | biome: mammalia-associated habitat; material: feces | host: Papio cynocephalus | place: Kenya | collected 2012-08-06 ... | reverse complement strand
GAGCACGACCTTCTCGCCGTAGGCCTTCTTCAGGTGCTCGACCTCGAGCAGGGGCGCGTCCTTAGCCGGGACCTCGGATGGGGTTGGGGGCTCGGGCGCGCCGGTCTTCTTGGCATCAGTCATAACTAGTTCCATTTCTTTTGCAGGTGGCCCGCGAGCAGACTAATGGGCCAGCACACGGCGAAGTAGAGGAGCATGATGGTCCCGTAAACGCCAAAGACAGCGTTCGGCGAGGTCATGCGGTTTGCCTCGATGATCTGCTGACCGACCTTCATCATCTCGATGACGCCGATCATGAGCAGGAGCGACGTGGTCTTGACCATACGCGTAATGAGGTTGATCGCGGCCGGCACGAGGCGGCGGACCGCCTGCGGCACGACGACGTAGCGCAGCGACTGCGAGCGGGTGAGCCCCAGGGCCGCAGCGCTCTCGTACTGGTGGGTCGGCGTGCTCTGCAGGGCGCCGCGCACGAGGTCGCCCATCTCGGCCGTCCCCCAGAAGGTAAAGACGATGATGGCCGAGAACTCCGCCGTGAGGTTGATCCCCAGCGCGCGGGTCGCGCCGAAGAACACGATGTAGAGAAGCGCGAGCTGCGGCATGATGCGCACGATCTCGAGGTAGAGGCGCGAGATGAAGCGCGCGACGGGGTTCTTCCACGTCATGAAGATGCCCAGCAGCACGCCGAGGACGAGCGAGAGCACGACCGAGATGCCGCTGACCTGGACCGCGACCCAGAGGCCCTGCAGCAGGCGCAGCGCGTTCGTTCCCTTGAAGAGAACATCAATCCCCAAAGCATCCATAGCGCAGCCTCCTCTCGATGACGCTGCCCGCGACGCTCACGGGCACGAGGATGAGCAGGTAGAACAGGACGAGCATGGTCAGGCACTCCGTCGTCTTGTAGTAGAGGCCCATGAGGTCCTTCGTCACGAACATGAGGTCCATGAGGCTGATGGCCGAGAAGACGCTCGTCTCCTTGAGAAGGAAGATGATGTTCGCGACGAAGCTCGGGAAGGCCAGCGCGACGGCCTGCGGGAGGATGACGTAGCGGACGGCCTGCATCCGGGTGAGGCCGAGGGCGAGCGAGCTCTCGCGCTGGATCGCGTCGACCGACTCGAAGCCCGAGCGGAACGACTCGGCCATGTACGCCCCGCCGTGGAGCGCCAGGCCAAAGGCGCCGCAGGCCTCCGGCGTGATGGAGAAGCCGAACCGCGGGAGGCCGAAGTAGAAGAAGAACAGTTGGATGAGCAGCGGCGTGTTGCGGAAGAGCTCCACGTACGCCCGGCAGAGCTGACGCGCGACCGGTATGCGGAAGTGGATCACGAGCGCGACGGCGAGGCCCAAGACGATGCCGCCGGCGATGCCTGCCCACCCGATGCCCAGCGTGAGCAGCGCCGCGTCCTTGTAGAGCGGGAGGTACCCCGCCATGGCCTGTAGGTCCAAAACAAATCCCCTCATTTGCTTTGCTCGAACGGAAACGTTGGTCGGACTATAAGCCCACCAAAGTGCTAGGAATTCAACATCCTAGGACTCGTAACATAGAAGTCAAGGAACGGAAGCGGCTTTCGGATACCTCGATAACGCGTTATCGAAAACGCTGAAACGCGATGAATCCGCAGGTAGATAGGCTTCTTTGCACCGTTTCACCGTTTTGTAACAGCAATTCCCATTGAAATGCTGGGATTTGAGTGCTTTACTCGTCCCTGCCATCGAAGGAGCCCCAAGAAGGGGCGCGACACCAAGGAGAGAGACCATGGCATCCAGCCTCAACCGCCTGAGCATCGACCGTAGAAACTTCCTCAAATCCGCCCTCGCTGCCGTGACCCTTGCGGGCTCCGTCGCCCTCGGCGGCTGCAGCATCAGCGCCACCTCCGACAACGGCTCGTCCAACGCCGGCTCCAACTCGAGCTCCGCCTCGTCCTCCGGCGCCGGCTACCGCTCCCTCGACGAGATCAAGAACTCCGGCAAGATCACGATCGGCGTCTTCTCGGACAAGAGCCCCTTCGGCTACGTCGACGAGAACGGCGAGTACCAGGGCTACGACGTCGAGCTCGCCCGCCAGATCGGCGAAGACCTGGGCGTCGACGTCGAGTTCGTCTCGACCGAGGCCGCGAACCGCGTCGAGTACCTCGAGACGAACAAGGTCGACCTCATCCTCGCCAACTTCACCGTGACCGACGAGCGCGCCGAGAAGGTCGACTTCGCCGAGCCGTACATGAACGTGGCCCTGGGCGTCGTCTCGCACAAGGACAACGTCGTGACCGACGTCTCCCAGATCGGCAGCCGCACCGTGATCGTCATCTCGGGCACGACGGCCGAGACCTACCTCACCAAGCACAACCCCGAGCTCAAGCTCGAGAAGTACGACACCTACGCCGCGGCCAAGACCGCCTTCGAGAACAACAAGGACGCCGTCTGGGCCAACGACAACACCGAGGTCATCGCCTTCGCCAAGTCCTCCGGTTCCGATGAGTACGTCGTGGGCATCGACGAGCTCGGCGACCTGGACACCATCGCGCCGGCCGTGGCCAAGGGCAACACCGAGCTGCTCGACTGGGTGAACAACGAGCTCTACTCCCTCGGCGCCCAGAACTTCTTCCACTCCGACTACGAGAAGACCCTCGCCGACACCTACGGCACCGACTACGAGAGCACGCTCGTGGTCGAGCCCACGAAGAAGTAATCGCAGCAGAGCGGCAAGGCCTTCGCAATGAAACAGGGGGCGGGGCCGGTGCGGGGATGATCCCGTGCCGGCTCCGCCCTCATGTTTAGAATGGGTGTCGCAAAAGCTCGAGCTGGGAGGCTGCCCATGATCAGGATCGCTTGCGATGTCCACACCCATACGCTGTTCTCGCGACACGCGTACTCGACGCTCGAGGAGGATGTGCGCGCCGCGGCCGACCAGGGGTTCGAGCTGCTCGGCGTCACCGACCACTTCTCCGAGATGCTCTTTGACCGGCAGACGCTGAGGAACTTCCAGTACTTCATCAACATGGGCTGCTGGCCCCGCGAGTGGCACGGCGTGAGGCTGCTGCACGGCTGCGAGGCGGATATCGTGGACGGGGAGGGGCATCTCTTTGGCTGGGACATCCCGGTCGAGGCGAACATCACGGGCGAGCCGTACAAAGAGGCCTCCACGCTCAAGGACCGCTGCTTCCAGAGCTGCGACTACGTGATCGCGAGCGTGCACCGCAAGGACTTCACGCTCTCGGCGACGCGTGTCCAGAACACGCAGATGTACATCAACGCGCTGCAAGACCCCAAGGTCCTCATCCTAGGACACCTGGGCCGCTCCGGCGTCGAGTTCGAGCTCGACCCGGTTATCGAGGCGGCCCGCGACCTGGGCAAGCTCGTGGAGCTCAACGAATCGAGCCTCGCGGAGCCGGCGAAGGCGAGCAAGTCCCTCATCCCGTGCGAGAAGATCGCGCGTCGCTGCGCCGAGCTCGGCTGCATGGTGTCGTTTGGCAGTGACGCGCATGTGAGCTCCACGATCGCGCGCTGCGCGACCGTCAAGGAGCTGCTCGAGCGCATCGACTTCCCCGAGGAGCTCGTGGCGTGCTCCTTTGCCGAGAAGTTTTTGGATGTGGCGCGTGCGGCCCTGCCCGCTTTCACGCTTTAACGCCCGCCGTCGGCTCGCTTTTACCTGTTTCGGGCTCAGTGGGGCTGGCCGTTGAGCGCGCTCGGCCCGTTCGTCACACGTTTCCAGAAAAGCAAACACACTCGGGCAGTTCGTCACACGTCAAACTTCCCCTAAAGGATGAAGAGGCCGTTCTTTTCAGAAACCTTATCTGGGCTTTTATGGGTTCCGGTTGTTCGGAGCAACAAATAGGCGTGTGACGAACGGCCCGAGTGTGCTGGAAAAGAGAAAAACGTGTGACGAACGGCTCGAGTGTGCAAAACGCAGGACGAACCCTTGCGCGGTGCTGCCTTACAGCTCGATCGTGAGCGCGACGGGGCAGTGGTCGCTGCCGTAGACGTCCGAGAGGATGCTCGCGTCGCGCACTTGGTCGGCGATGCCGTCGCTCACCAGGAAATAATCGATGCGCCAACCCGCGTTCTTCTCGCGCGCGCGGAAGCGGTAGCTCCACCAGCTGTAGGCACCGGTCTCGTCGGGGTGGAGCAGGCGGAACGTGTCGGTGAAGCCGGCGTCCAAAAGCTTGCCGAAGCTCTCGCGCTCCTCGTCCGAGAAACCTGCGTTGCCGCGGTTGGGGCCAGGGTTCTTCAGGTCGATCTCGTTGTGCGCCACGTTGAAGTCGCCGCAGGTCACCACGGGTTTCGACTCGGCGAGCTCGCAGAGAAACTCGCGATAGCGCGCGTCCCAGGCGAGTCGCTCGTCTATGCGGGCGAGCTCGTTTTTCGCGTTGGGCGTGTAGACGTCGACGAACCAAAACCGGTCGAACTCGAGCGCGCACACGCGGCCCTCGTCATCGGCGGCGGGGGAGCCGATCTTGTGAACGACCTGAAGCGGCGCCTCGCGGGAGAACACCGCCGTGCCGGAATACCCTTTGCGCGCGGCATAGCTCCACGTCTGCGTGTATCCGGGGAGCTCAAGCTCGAGCTGACCCTCCTGGAGCTTCGTCTCCTGCAGGGCGAAGACGTCGGCGTCGAGCGAACGGAAGATCTCCTCGAAGCTCGGGTCCTTCTTCACGACGGCACGCAGGCCGTTGACGTTCCAGGACACGAAACGCAGCTCTTGGCGGGTCTGGGGCATGGGTTCTCCGTTCGGCATCGGTCGGCAAGAAGCACACCGGCCTAGTGTAGCGCGCACAAAAAAGAGGCGCGCCGCGGGAACGGTCGCGCCTCAGGGCTACTCGATGGTGATGTACCCGTCCCAACCGGGCTCGGCCTCCGGGCCGGCGTCGCGCTCGCCGAAGACGAACTTGCGGATGCGCGGGATCTCGCGGATGGCCTGCCTGCGCCCGAGCTCGTAGGACGCCTCGAGCTTCACCTGGCTCACGGTCCCGCTCGAGACGATCATGTCGTCGGGGTAGATGATGAGGCAGCGGCCCTCCGCCGCGAGCGCCTCCACGCGGTCGAGCTCGGCGTTGTACCGCTCCCACCTGGTCAAAAGCGCGTTTCTCATGTACGGGTGATCGGCCGCGAGCTTCTTGTAGACGGCCGCCTCGGCGCGCGTGGGCTCCTGCTTGCGGTACCCCTTCGGGCGCGTGGCGAGAAAAACGAACTTGTCGTACCCGTCCGCCTCGGCCATGCACACGGGGATGCCCGCGCCCTCGCCGAGGCCCCCGTCGTACAGGACCCTGCCGTCGACGGGCCTCGGGATCATGGCGCCGGGCAGCGTCGAGCTCGCGCGCACGACGTCCATGAGACGCTCGACGTCGGGCATGTCCTCGCGCCCAAAGCGCACGGTGCGCCCCGTGTCGCGGTCGAAGGCCTGGACGCGCAGCTTCGCCGGGTTGGCGCAGAACGTCTCCCAATCGAAGGGGAGCCGCCCCGTCTCGACGGCCCCTTCGTAGAGGTCGTCCGCGTTGAAGTACCCGTTGCCGCGCACGAGCGATCCAAAGCCCACGCTGCCGCGTACCCAGTTGACGTCGGCGAACGCGAGCCGCGTGCGCTCCTGGTCGCGCGTGAGGTAGTCGACGGTGTTGCTCGCACCGGCGCTCAGCCCGCACACGTAGTCGAAGTAGATGTGGTTCTGCAGCAGCGCGTTCGCGATCGCCGCCGTGTACCCGGCACGGTACCCGCCGCCCTCGAAGACGAGCGCGCAGTCGTGCACATTGTTCCGGAGCGTCTCCATGTGGTTCGCCTTTCGAACTCGAGTCAATAATCCGCTTTTACCCAAACGCCGCGCTGAGCGGCCTATACTTCAGAAAAACTCAACGAGGAGGCAAGCATGTCGCGCACCATCACCGATCCCCAGGAAGCCGCCGCGGCCCTCAAGAAGCTCGTCGACGAGGCGGGAAGCGTCGTCTTCTTCGGCGGGGCGGGCGTCTCGACGGCGAGCGGGATCCCGGATTTCCGCAGCGAGGACGGCCTGTACCACCAGCACTTCGACTACCCGCCCGAGACCATGCTCAGCCACGGCTTCTACGAGGCCCACACCCGCGAGTTCTTCGACTTCTACCGCGAGCGCATGATCGCCCTCGGCGCCAAGCCCAACCAGGCCCACAAGAAGCTCGCCGAGCTCGAGGCCGAAGGCAAGCTCACGGCCGTCGTCACGCAGAACATCGACGGCCTCCACCAGGCCGCCGGCAGCAAGAAGGTCTACGAGCTGCACGGCTCCGTCCACCGCAACGTCTGCCGCAAGTGCGGCGCGACCTACTCGGCCGAGTGGGTCCTGGGCACCGAGGGCGTGCCCACCTGCCCCAACTGCGGCGGGCAGATCAAGCCCGACGTGGTCCTGTACGGCGAGAGCCTCGACGGCGACACGCTCGAGGGTGCGGCCCGCGCAATCGCCTCCTGCGACCTGCTGATCATCGGCGGGACGTCGCTCGTGGTCTACCCCGCGGCCGGGCTCGTCCAGTATTTCCGCGGATCCAAGCTCGCGGTGGTGAACCTCCAGCCCACCCCGCAGGACTCCGCCGCCGACCTCGTGTGCGCCTGCGACATCGCGAAGGCGTTCGACTTCTAGGCCCCCGCCCGTCCGCTTGCGTGCTTCTTGGCAAGAAAACCGCCGCCCCTCGGCCCGCGGGTACAATGGGGTGTGCTCGAACCTGTTCGCGAGAAGGGACGCCCATGCTCAGAGAGAACCATGCCGTTTGGCGCTGCGGGAAACACGAGATCAGCCTCGCGCGCCCCCGCATCATGGGCATCCTCAACGTGACGCCGGACTCCTTCTCGGACGGGGGAGAGAACCTCGACGCCGACGCCGCCGTCGCGCACGGCCTCGCGATGCTCGACGAGGGCGCCGACATCATCGACGTGGGCGGCGAGTCCACGCGCCCCGGGCACCGCCCCGTGAGCCCCGAGGAGGAGGTGCGCCGCATCCTTCCCGTGGTGAAGGGCCTTGTCGCCGAGGGCGCCGTGGTGAGCATCGACACCCGCCACGCCGAGGTCGCGCGGATGTGCCTGCGCCTGGGCGCGTCGATCATCAACGACGTGACCGGCTTCACCGACCCCGCGATGGTCGAGGCCGCCGCCCAGTCCGATTGCGGCTGCATTGTCATGCACTGGGACCACGGCGGCCTGGGGACGCCCGGCACCCGCAAGCAGGTCGTCCTCGACGACTCGCGCCCCGCGCGTCCGGGTGCCGCGGCGAACCGCGCCATCGTCTCCCAGCACCGCTTCACCCTGCCCGAGCAGGCGCCCATCATGCGCCAGATCATGGGTTTTCTCGGCGACCAGGCGCGCACGCTCATGCGCGCCGGCGTGGAGCACGACCGCATCTGCATCGACCCGGGCCCCGGCTTCGACAAGCTCGCCGATGAGGACGTGGTCATCCAGCGCTCGACCCGCTCCATGGTCTCCATGGGCTACCCGCTGTGCTGCGCCGTGAGCCGCAAGCGCTTCGTGGGCGCTGTCTCGGGCGTGGCCGACGCCGCCGCGCGCGACGCCGCGACGCAGGGCATTTGCATCTCCGCGGTGGCAAACGGCGCCCGTATCCTGCGCGTCCACGACGTCGCGGGTTGCGCGCAGGCCGTCAACTCCTACTGGGCCGTCGCGCAGAAGGACCCGCGCCAGGGCTTCGTGAGCCTGGGGTCGAACGTGGGCGAGCCCGTGGCCAACCTCACGCGCGCCGTCCAGATGATCGACCAGATCCCCCTCACCTGCGTGGCGAACGTGAGCCACGCCTACGAGACCGAGCCCGCCTACGGCATCGCCATGCCCGTCATCAACTGCGTGGCCGAGATCCGCACCGAGCTCCACCCGCTCGTCCTCATGGGCCAGCTCGCCCAGATCGAGGAGCGCATGGGCCGCAAGCGCGACCCGGAGCAGGACCCGCGCAAGCCCGGCCACCTGCCGCGCACCATCGACTGCGACCTCATGTGGGTCGAGGGCGAGTCCCATGCCGGTGCCAAGCTCACGCTCCCGCACCCGCGCCTGGGCGAGCGCGACTACGTCGTCCTGCCCATGGAGGACCTCATGCACAACCCCGAGCGCTTCCTCGAGCACGCGGGCGTGAAGGTGCTCCCGCGCGACCAGCGCGTGGGAGCCGTGACGGCCGACCTCGGACCCATCGACTGGGCCTGATCAAATTTGGGGACAGGTTCGTTTTTTACTCAAAATGAACGATTTGAACAATTCAGGAACAGCATAAGAGGAGAAGACACGCGTGAACGATATCGTTGACCTTGCCCGCAACGGCGCCCCGGCCGGCAAGAAGAACGTGCAGCTCGACGGCGATGCGCTGCTCGTGGAAGTGGTGTGCCGCCCCGCCGTGGCGATGCCGTTCCTCACCGGCGTGCCCTACGCGGCCGCGTTGGGCGTGGCCGACGCGCTCGAGGCGCGCGGGGCCGAGGGCATCGGGATCGCGTGGCCGCACGACGTCTGCGGCGCGGACGGCCTTGCCGCGACGGTGCGGACGACGGCGGGCTTCGGCGAGGGCATGTTCGTCGTGTGCCACGTGGCGATCCCGCACGTGGACGCCACGGAGGCGGACGGGCTTGCCGAGAAGGTCGCCGAGGGCGTGCTTGCCCGCGTCGACGCATGGGCCGCGCGGATCGCCCGGGCCGAGAAGGCCGCGACCCCGCTTGGCCCCGTGCTGAACGAGCTCTTCGACCGCACGCCGCTCATGGGGAAGGCGGTCGAGGTCGTCTACCCCAACGGCAACGTCGCCCTGGCCGGGACCCTCGCGGGCATGGACGTGTGGGGCCGCGCCACGGTCAAGGACGGCGCCGGCCGCGAGCACGAGTTCGCCCCCGAGCAGGCGCGTATCCGGGCCGCACGCTAGGCCTCGACGGACCGACCTCGCCGCGACGACCGGGCGGACAGGCCGCTTACCTCGCGTTCTTCCGCAGCCAGATGTCGCGGATGCCGCGCAGCGTGAGGTCGGGGTCGATCGCGTCGAAGAGGTCGGTCGCCGCGCTCACGGTGCGCGCGAGCCCGCCCGTGCCCACGACCTTGGCGCCCCCGATGCCGAGCTCGGCCTTCATGCGCGCCACGAGGCCCTCGGCCTGCGCGGCCGCGCCTATGACGAGGCCGGACTGCATGGCCGTCTCGGTCGTGTCGCCGAGCGCGTGGGCCGGCGCCTCCACGGGGATCGTCGCGAGCTTGGCCGCCCGGGCAAAGAGCGCGTTCGCGCTGAGGATGAGCCCGGGCCCGATGGCGCCGCCGCGGTAGGCGCCCGCGGCGTCGACCACGTCGATGTTCGTCGCGGTGCCGAAGTCGACCACGATCACGGGCGCGCCGTAGGTCTTCTCGGCGGCCACCGCGTTCGCGATGCGGTCGGCGCCCACGGCGCGCGGGTTGGGCATGTTCACGGCGATGCCGCAGTCCTCGCCGGCCGCGATCAGCAACGGCTCCTTTCCCAGGAGCACCTCGAGGCAGCGGGTCCAGGCGCGCGTGATCGCCGGGACGACGCTCGCCACCGCGGCGTCCTCGACGCTCGCGAGGTCGAGGCCGTCCTTCTTGAAGTACACGAAGAGGCGGGCGTGCAGGACGTCGGAGGTGTCGTTGGCGTCGCTCTCCATGCGCCAGCCGTGCACGAGGCCGCCTTCCGCGTCAAAGAGGCCCAGCGTGGTGTGCGTGTTTCCCACGTCGACGGCTAGGAACATATGCGACCTCCGGTCTCGCGAATCTTTGTATAAGTGAGTATGGTGCGGCCTGCGGGGCCGTCCGGCGCCAAGAAGCTCGTTCGCGCCGCTTTTCGCCCCCATTCCACACGTCATTTACACACGCCGCGGCCGGGCAATCTGTTAGAATCGAACAGCTTGACTGTCCTGGAGACCCAGGACGAAACCCCTGCCCTGGTCGGTACCAGGGCCGACGAACAGGAGTCCTGCTATGAAGCAAGGTATCCACCCTAATTACGTGGAGTGCACGGTTCGCTGCACCTGCGGCAACACTTGGGTCACCCGCGCCACCAAGTCCGAGATGACCGTGGACCTGTGCGACAAGTGCCACCCGTTCTACACCGGCCAGCAGAAGCTCGTCGACACCGGCGGCCGCGTCCAGCGCTTCGCCGACAAGTTCGGCGGCGCCGCTGCTGCCCAGCTCAAGAAGGCCGAGGAGGCCAAGGCTGCCCGCGCCGCCAAGGCTGCTGAGGCCGAGGCCGCTCGCAAGGCCGCTGCCGAGGCCAAGGCTGCCGCCAAGGCCGCCCGTGCCGCCGAGTACGCCAAGAAGGCCGAGGCCGAGGCTGCGAAGGCCGCCGCTGAGGCCGCCAAGGCCGCTGCCGAGGCTCCCGTCGCCGAGGAGGCCCCTGCCGCCGAGGCCGAGACCGAGGCTGCCGCCGAGTAGGCCCGTCTCGCATAACCGAGCGAAGGAAACCCCGCGATCGCACTGGTCGCGGGGTTTCTTTGTGTGGCGGGTCGTTGTTTCGCTCCCGACCTCGCGCCCGCCCGCCGCCTGCACGGCGACGAACAAGCGCGAGGTCACGGCCCTATTGCTGCCTGCGCATCACGTACGTATCGCGGTACGTGAGCGTCTCCGACGTGGGGAAGAAGAGGAACGAGCCCTCGTGCACGTAGGTCGTCTGCACCACGGCGAGGACGGACGAGGGGTCGGTCGCCGTGCCGAACTGCAGCGTGACCGACACGTTGCCGCCCGCTTGGTCGGGTAGCTGCGCCGAGAAGGCCAGGTCGCTGCCGTTCGAGCCGCCGGGGACGAGCTCTGCCGTGAGCGCGGCGCCTGAGATATCGGCGTCCCCTTCACAGCTCTGCGAGTCTTTCTGCGGGTTCGCGTGGAAGTGCGCGACGCCCGAGACGGTGCCGACGAGCCGCGCGCCGGTGCCCTGCGCGTCGCTTGAGCCTTCCTGGCCCGTTATCTCGACCGTGAGCGGCGCGTTCGTTGCGGCGAGGCATTTCGCGCCGTCGGTCTCCTGCGACTGGAACGTCCCGGTCCACGTACCCGCAAGGGGCGCGAAGCTGCGCGTCTTTGCGTCCGCGGGCACGTCCGTCTCCACGATCTCCCACAGGCCGTTCACCGGGCGGAAGGCGAACTTCACGCCGATCTGGCAGGAGTACTCGTCGTAGATCCCGGCCTTCTTGCAGGAGAGCACAAGCGAGTCTGTCTGGCTCTCAGTATCAAAGTCGGAACTAACGACCTCGAAGTCGCCGCCTGCGTAGATGCCGACGAGGCTCTTCTCGCCCACGCCGTCGTCCGACGCCCCGCTTCCGTCGCCGGAGGCGTGGAGCGACTGCTCGGCGCGCTCGAGAAGGGCGGCGGAATTCGCCTTCACCGCGTCCTCGTCCACGCCTTCCCGGGCCTCGAAGGCGGCGTTCGCGTCCATCTCGCCGCCGATCGCCGTCCACATCCCCGCGACCTTGGCGTAGCCGAGCGTCGCCGTCTTCGTCGCGCGGACCGAGCCGTTCTCAAAGGTCACGCTGACCTCGGCCTGCGCGTAGCCCGACGCCCCGAACTGCTCCGCCGAGGGATCGATGGCTGACTGCGTCTTGCGCACCGAGAGCACCTTGACGTCGCCGACCTCGAGCTCGGCGTCGTCGCCCCACTTGCCGCCGCTGTAGTCCGGCGCGCCCACGCGCGTGCGGGCGTCGGCCGCCACGACGTCGTCTGCGGGCACGCTGCCGGCGTGGATGCCGGCGACGGTCAGCAGGGCGACGAGGGCGACCACGAGCGCGGCGACCACCGCGACGGGTCGCTTGTGGCTGGCAAGAAAACCGCGGGCCTTCGCGGCCACCTGTGCCACGCGTCCCTGCGGCGCGCGCTTCTCGACGACCTGGGTCTCGGTGAGGTCGGGCGTCGGCCGCACGGCGGTCGCGTCCTGGGCGGCGGCTTCGGCCGTTTCCGCCGCGTCGGCGCCCGCGTCGGATGCGTTGGGCTCCGCCGTATCTGCCTCGGATCCCGCCTCGGCCGTATCCGTCTCCGGCTCCGGCGCGCCCGGCTCCTCTGCACCCGCATCAACGTCCGTCTTGGCCGCGGCCATATCCGTCGCAATCTGCCCGTCCTTCTCAGCGTCGCCGGGCTCGTGCGCGGGCCCCAGCCCCTCGCGTATCTCTGTGTCCATGCCACTCCCATCTGTTCTCCGCCTAGTTTCTCACACGAGCTGCCCCGCGATGCCTGTGCTACCCATCTCGTTTGTCCGCATCTTGGCCCATACAAAAGAGCCGCTTTGCCAAACACGAAGACATGCATATGCTGTACATGAAATTGCGCAAAACAATGTACAAGCCGTACACGAAAATACGTAAAATCATGTACAGAATACGCATGAAAAACGAGGAGCAACCATGAAGGGCCAGGCAGCGAAGCCGCTCAAGCGCAAGTTTTCCAAGACAATCGAGGACTGGTTCAAGAACGACGACGAGCATCCGCTCCTTGTGACGGGCGCGCGTCGGACGGGCAAGACGTACCTTCTGGACCAAATGGGCAAAAACCTTGCTGGCGACCAGTTCCTCCGCCTTGACTTTCAGACGGATCTTGCGGCCGTCGAGCGCATCTTCGACGGTCCCACGGACGACGTCGACGGAATCGTCAGGCGCCTTTCCGAGTACAAGGGTGTGGACGGCCTCGATCCATCCAAGGCACTGCTCTTCTTCGATGAGGTGCAGCTCGACGAGCGGGCCCTCAACTCGCTTAGGTTCTTTGCCGGCTCGCGTTGGCGCGTCGCGGCAAGCGGCAGCCTTCTCGGTGTGACGACGCGGCAGCGCAGGCTCCCGTTTCCCTCCGGTGTCCGCCAGGCCACGCTTCTTCCCATGGACTTTGAGGAATTCCTTTGGGCGCTCGGGGAGGATGCCATGGCACGGGCGATCCGGGAGCACGCCTCCACGTTCGAGCCTTACGTGCTGCACGAGCGTGCGCTCGACCTTTATCATCGCTACCTCATAGTCGGTGGCATGCCGTTACCTGCCCGGCAGTATCGCGATACCTGCTCGCTCGATGCCGCAGCAGAGGAAATCGCCGAGATCGAGTCGACCTACACGGCGGACATGACCGACGTCGACAACGGCATCAGCGGCCTCTCTGCCAAGAGGATCTGGGACAGCCTTCCCAAGCAGCTCCTTCGCGCGTCTACCAAGAAGTTCAAGTACTCCGAGGTCGTGCGAGGTGGACGCCGCGCGCGTCTTCTCGAGCCCCTCGAGTGGCTTTCGGCGGCGGGCATCGTGAGCATCAACGACCTCACGCGCGACGTGCAGGCACCTCTTGCGCCCTACAACGATGAAGAGGGCAGTTTCTTCAAGGTCTACGTGGCGGACACGGGCGTCATGTTCAGCAAGTTCGGCATCTCTCCGAACCTGTTTCTCAACCCTGAGCTCCAGGCGGCGCTCTCCTCGGATTTCAGGGGCGCGTTGACCGAGAACTACGTGATGCAGGCCCTCAAGGCCGCGGGACTCAAGACCTACTACTGGATGCCCGAGGACAACGGCCGGCGCGGCGAAATCGACTTCGTTTACCAGACTCGGCGGGCGGAGGTCATCCCCGTCGAGGTCAAGTCCGCCCGCAACGTGAGCGCCAAGACGTTCTCGCGCTTCATGGGGGAAGGCCACGCACCGTTCGGCGTGCGACTCTCCGAGAACGAGTTTGGCTGCACAAGGCTCGAGAACGGTGCGGAGCTCAGGAGCCTCCCGCTCTACGCGGCGTTCTGTATGGATGCGTGCGCCTAGGGGGCCAGGACGCCGGATGTATCTACCGTGCCTCCACAACCGCCCCAGTCGCGAGGCCATCGCGGCCTTCCCGCGTTATGATAGAAAAGAATGTGCGAAAGGGGATTTACCTATGTATCTGAGGAACGACAAGCTCTAGCTGCCTTGTTTGCCGCGCTGCGCCACCGTTGCGGTTGCGCCGCGCCATGCCTCATCCCCGTCAATTCGCCCGGTGGCGCCGCGTCGCGCCGCCCTCCCACAACAAGGAGTTCCCACATGCCAGAGAAGCTCGAAAAGATCATCGCCGCCTACAAGGAGCTTGAGGCCAAGCTCGTCGACCCTGCCGTCGTCTCCGACCCCAAGGAGTACGCGCGCCTGGCCAAGGAGCACGCCGGCCAGGCCGAGCTCGTGGCCAAGGCCAAGGAGTACCTGGGCGCCCTCGACGACATCGAGGCCGCCAAGGAGATGCTCCACGAGGCCTCCGACGCCGACGAGAAGGCCATGCTCCAGGACGACATCGCCGCGAACGAGGAGAAGCTCCCCGCGCTCGAGGACGACATCAAGTTCCTTCTCATCCCGACCGACCCCAACGACGACAAGGACACCATCGTCGAGATCCGCGCCGGCGTGGGCGGCGACGAGGCCGCCATCTTTGCCGGCGACCTGTACAAGATGTATGAGCGCTTTGCCGCGTCCAAGGGCTGGAAGATCCAGCTCCTCTCGTCCTCGCCGTCCGAGGCCGGCGGCTTCAAGACCATCGAGTTCAAGGTCCTGGGCGAGAAGGTCTACTCCGTCCTCAAGTACGAGTCCGGCGTCCACCGCGTCCAGCGCGTCCCCAAGACCGAGAGCCAGGGCCGCATCCAGACCTCGACCGCCACGGTCGCCGTCCTGCCCGAGGCCGACGAGATCGACATCCACATCGAGCAGTCCGACCTGCGCATCGACACCTACTGCGCGTCGGGCCCCGGCGGCCAGTGCGTCAACACGACCTACTCCGCCGTGCGCATCACGCACCTGCCCACGAACACCGTGGTCCAGTCGCAGGACCAGCGCTCGCAGATCCAGAACCGCGAGGTCTGCATGCAGATGCTGCGCGCCCGCCTCTACGAGATGGAGCTCGAGAAGCAGCAGGCCGAGCAGGGCGCCGAGCGCCTCTCGCAGATCGGCCACGGCAACCGCTCCGAGAAGATCCGCACGTATAACCAGCCGCAGGACCGCGTGACCGACCACCGCATCGGGTTCAACAGCACCTACAACGGGGTCCTTCTGGGCAGCAACCTCTCCGACGTCATCGAGGCGCTCGCCGCCGCCGAGCGCGCCGAGAAGCTCGCCCAGACCGTCTAATGCCGCCCGCGTCGGATGCGGGTCGGGTAGTTCCTTAACAGTTGGCGGGTGCCGCAGGGCGCCCGCTTTTTCACGGCTCTAGGAGGCCATCTATGGAGGGCAACAAGGTCGAGGAATTCGAGCTCGGCGAGCCGGTGCTCGTGTGCCGCTGGCGCCTCGCGGGCGGAAAGCTCCCCCTCGAGAACCGCCACCTGCGCGCGCTTTCCCGTCGCGTCGTGCTGGGCCGCGCCGTCACGCCCCAGCTTGTGGGCTGGGCGAAGCAGCACATCGAGTGGACGCTGCAGGACGGCTCCGCCGAGAACCCCGACGGCGTGCTCATGCTCGTCATGGATGCCGAGGGCCGCGCGGCGATGAGCGTGGGCCCTTATGCCCCTCTTGCGAATGAGGGCCAGGTTGATGGCGGCGTGCCTGTCGAGAGGCTCGCAGAGCGCGCCGCCGCGTCCGAGCGCGAGGCGACCGAGGCCGGCATCGCGCCCGAGACGCTCTGGGCGGCAGGCCCCGACGGCGCCCTCGTCGCCGGTTTCGCCGAGGATGCGCCCAAGTCCGGCGCCGCGAGCCTCGTCGCCGACCTCGCCGCGACCTTTGGCATGAAGGTCCGCTACGAGGACGACCTCGCGAGCAGGGCCGCCGCGGGCGCGGAGGGGCTCGGCGAGGTCTTCTTGGTGAGCGATGAGCACGGCATCGTGCCCGCTGCGGATGCGAAGGGAGAGACGGGCGCTCGATTCGCGTCCGCCTACGCGAAGCTCCTCGACGCCACGCGCGACGCGCGGTAAGGCTACTTCGCCGCGGTGAAGCTCCAGGCGGCGCCCGCCTCGCCGCACACGAGGGAGAGGTCCCAGCTCTTCTGGCTGTTGACCCAGCTGTTCGAGTCGTGTACCACGACCTGGCCCGACTCGTCGAGCTTCTCGAGCACGATGAAGTGGCCCACGCTCGTGAACGTGCCCGGGTTCATCACGCAGATGACGGGGCGCCCGGACTGGAGCTCGGCTTTGACCGTGGCGACGGAGGTCGAGACCTGCTTGCCCGCGAGGCCGAGCTGCGCCGCCCCTTGCGTCATGAGCGACCAAGAAGTCCCCTGCGCGTCGGCGGCGTAGCCGTTCTTCTCGGCAAAGGACGCCATACCCGCCGGGTCGAGGTCCGTCTTGCCTGTGAGGGCGATGTAGACCATGTCGAGCGCGGTGGGGCCGCAGCCGTAGTGGCGCAGGCGCCCGCCGCTGTACGTGTCATAGGACCACTGCGGGTCGGTCTGGTAGAGGTAGGGCATCTGGCCGAGCGCCCATTGGTCGGCGGGTGTGCTGGCGGGCTCTACCAGGGTCTTCGCGTCGTCGACCACGCCCGCGGTGAGCGCCTGGGCCGTTTGCTGGGCGCTCGCGAGCGCGGCGGCGGAGTCCTTCTCGGCCTGCTCGCGCGCGGTGCAGCCGCGCACCTGCGCCACCGCGACGGCGATTGCTGCCGCGGCGAGGACGGTGAGCGTGGCCTTCGCGTGGTCCCTGCAGAACGGGACGAGCCAGCGAAGAAAAGCGACGAGCCCGCGGGCCAGCGCCCCGAGCACGCGAAAAGCCGTGTGCAGGACCGTGCGCACGGCCGTGACGACGAGATGGGCGACGAGCTGGGCGTCGGAAGGGCGACGGCTTGCCCCCGACCTGCGGGAATCCCGTCTCGCCTCGGTGCGCGCCGGGCCTGTGGCAGCGCTTCTGCGCGCAGACGAGCTCGTCGCCGCGCGCGGATGCCCGAGGCTCCCGGGCCCAAAGTCGCCGCGGTAGTCGCCCATGCCCCTCCTCCTCTCGTCGCCTCAATTTGGGGTCGGATACCAATTTAAACTAGTATCCGACCCCAAATTGCTATTTCCAAGTAAGAGTGGGTAGAATATCACCCACAGCCGCGACTGCGGCCGTTCTTTCTCAACCGAATGGTGGCAGCCCTCCATTCCATCTCGTGGGGGTGACTGGTTTCGACAGGGTGGGCCTGAGATGGGCAGCAGGCCGTGGTCTCCTCGCCACGTAAAACAGGGGAACCGTCAAATTGAATTGACGACACTTATTCTTATGAGCCTCTGGCTCTCGCTGCTTAATTAAATAGCGGCGCGTCAATGCGGGGATCGCTCCCGTTCCCGCGGCGACGTCATTTGAGGGAGATGCACGCTTGGACGTAGCCGGTATGCCAAGCGCCAAGACCGAACCGGCTGGGTCGCCAAGCGCGGGTTACCGGGTGCGCGGCGGCCGAGACCTAACCGGCGACTGAGCCTGGAGACACCTGTCAGGGGCTTGCTTTGGACCGGAGTTCGATTCTCCGCACCTCCACCATACGGTTCGCACGGGCGGGCGCCTCGCATCGAGCGGGGCGCCCGCTTTTTTCTTGGCGGCTCGCCGCAAAGCGGGTATAAGGCAAGCTATATGCCCAAGCAGAGGAGGCACCATGACAGCAGAGAAGACCGAGGACATCGCCCAAGCCCCCGCGCTCGTCCTGGAGGGCGGCGGATTTCGCGGCATGTTCACCGCAGGCGTCCTCGACGTCTTCCTCGAGCGCGGCCTTACGGGCTTCTCGAGCGTGTGGGGCACGTCGGCCGGCGCGATGAACGCCGTGAGCTTCAAGAGCCGCCAGATCGGCCGCACCATGCGCGTCATGCTCGCCTTCCGCGACGACAAGCGCTTCATGTCCCTTTTGAGCTTCGCCAAGACGGGCGACATGGCCGGCGGCGAGTTCGTGTACGAGACGGTCCAGAACGAGCTCGACCCCTGCGACGTCGACGCCTTCATGGACAACCCCATGCCCATGTACGCCGTGGCCTCCGACGTGACCTTCGGCACGCCGAGCTACCTGCCCGTGCGGCGCCTGCCTGAGGACGCGGTCAAGGTCCGCGCCTCCGCCTCGCTGCCCGCCGTCTCCCGGCTGGTGGACATAGGCGGCCACCGCTACCTGGACGGCGGCACGACCGACTCGATCCCCTATGCGGCGGCGATGGGCCTATCGGGCGCGAAGGAGGTCGAGGGCTACGTCCCGGCTCCCCGCGCGCTCGTGGTCTTGACGCGCGATCGCGCCTACGTGAAGGGGCAGGGGAGCGAGAACTTGGCCGTCCGTAGCCACCGCTACGATAACTTCCCGTACTATATCGAGGCCTTACGCACCCGCGCCGACCGCTACAATGCGCAGCGCGAGCAGCTGTGGGAGCTCGAGCGCGAGGGCCGTTGCCTCGTCATCGCCCCCGAGAAGCCCGTCGAGGTGGGCGTCATGGAGACCCAGGGCGCGCCGCTGCTCGACCTCTACCTCCAGGGCCGCCGCCAGGCCGAGGCTCGTCTCGCCGAGATAGACGCCTTCCTCACCCAGTGAAGACTTTGGAGACAGGTTCGTTTTCCTTCCATTTGGAAGCTTTTCGAACCTGTCCCCAAAAGCTTCCATTTGAATAATGTGTGTCGGGCAAGATCGGCGGAATTTCCCCTACCCCCGCAACCTGCGCTGATGTACAATTTTCAAGCTTTGTCTACAGAGCCCCGTAATCTCTGACAAGAACAAGCATCTGACGACTTGTCCAGAAGCCGTCAATCCGTAAGCACGTAGGAGGAGTCAAGTGAAGAAGTCGACTCAATTCGCCAAGGCTGGCGAGGTCGAGCGCAAGTGGGTGCTCATCGACGCTGAGGGCGCCACCCTTGGTCGCCTGGCCACCACGGCTGCCATGATCCTTCGTGGCAAGAACAAGCCGCAGTACACGCCGAACGCCGACACCGGTGACTTCGTGGTCGTCATCAACGCCGATAAGGTCATCCTCACCGGCAACAAGATGGACAAGAAGCAGTACTGGCGCTATTCCGGCTACCTTGGCGGCCTGAAGTTCGAGAGCTTCAAGGAGGCCATGGCCAAGCACCCCGAGCGCGTCATCGAGCACGCCGTCAAGGGCATGCTGCCCAAGACCACCCTTGGCCGTGCGCAGGGCACGAAGCTGAAGGTCTACGCCGGTCCCGAGCACCCGCACACCGCCCAGAACCCCGTTAAGATCGATTGGAGGGCCTAACGATGGCTGATTCCGTTGTTTACTGGGGCACTGGTCGCCGCAAGGAGGCCACCGCTCGTGTCCGCCTCGTCCCCGGCACCGGCAAGTTCATCGTCAACGGCCGCGACGCCAAGCTCTACTTTGGCCGTCAGCAGCTCGTCGACAACGCCCTTGCCCCGCTCCGCCTGACCGAGACCGCTGACCGCTTCGACGTCCTCGCCAACTGCGACGGCGGCGGCATCAACGGCCAGTCCGGCGCCTGCCGCCTGGGCATCTCCCGCGCCCTCCTCGAGGCTGGCGAGTACCGCGCCGACCTCAAGAAGGCCGGTTTCCTCACGCGCGACGCGCGTGCGGTCGAGCGCAAGAAGTACGGCCTGAAGAAGGCCCGCAAGCGCCCGCAGTTCTCGAAGCGCTAAGGCCTTCGAGCGCCTTTTGCACCTTTGGGGGCCTGTCGATTTTCTCGGCAGGCCCTTTTCTTGTGTCCGCGGGGTGTACCCCCGCCCCCAAGACGTCGCTGGTTATACAATCTAGGAACCAGTGCAACCGAGAAGGGACATCGCATGAAGTACTTCGGCACCGACGGCTTCCGCGGCCGCGCAAACGAGGGCCTGAACGTCGAGCACGCGTACAAGATCGGCCGCTTCGTCGGCTGGTACTACGGCAAGCGCCAGGGCAAGAAGGCCCGCGTGATCCTGGGCAAGGACACCCGCCGTTCCAGCTACATGTTCGAGTCCGCCATCGTGAGCGGCCTCGTCGCCTCGGGCGCGGACGCCTACATGCTCCACGTCATCCCGACCCCGGGTGTCTCCTACGAGGTCGTCGACGGCGCCTTCGACTGCGGCATCATGATCACCGCCTCCCACAACCCCTACACGGACAACGGCATCAAGCTCGTGAACCGTGAGGGCTACAAGATGGACGAGGACGTGCTCGAGCTCATCGAGGACTACATCGACGGCAAGTCCGAGGTCCCTCTTGCCACCGGCGACGCGATCGGCTGCACGGTCGACTACATGCAGGGCCGCAACCGCTACATCTCGAGCCTCATCTCGAGCTGCGGCTTCAGCCTCCAGGGCCTGAAGATCGGCCTGGACTGCGCCAACGGCTCCGCCTCCTCCGTCGCGCGTCCCGTCTTCGACGCCCTGGGCGCCGAGACCCACGTGATCAACAACTCGCCCAACGGCTTCAACATCAACGTCGACTGCGGCAGCACCCACATCGACCAGCTCCAGCGCTTCGTCGTGCAGAACGGCCTCGACGTGGGCTTCGCCTACGACGGCGACGCCGACCGCTGCCTGGCCGTCGATGAGCGCGGCCACGTGGTCGACGGCGACCTCATCCTCTACGTCTGCGGCTGCTACCTGAACAAGCACGGCCGCCTGGCCAAGAGCACGGTCGTCCCCACCGTCATGTCCAACTTCGGGTTCTTCCGCGCGCTCGACGCGGCCGGCATCTCCTACGAGAAGACCGATGTGGGCGACAAGAACGTCTACGCCTGCATGCGCGAGAACGGCTACACCCTGGGCGGCGAGCAGTCCGGCCACGTGATCTTCTCGGACCTCGAGAAGACCGGCGACGGCATCATGACCTCGCTGCGCATCATGGAGGTCCTGCGCGGCGAGCGCGAGAAGCTCTCCGAGCTCACGCGCCCCGTGAAGCTCTACCCGCAGCAGCTCGACAACGTCCGCGTGACCGACAAGAACGCCGCGATGAACGCGCCCGAGGTCACGACCGCCGTGGCCCAGGCCGAGAAGTACCTCGAGGGCAACGGCCGCGTGCTCGTGCGCGCCTCCGGCACCGAGCCCATCGTGCGCGTGCTCGCCGAGGCCCCCGATGAGAAGCTCTGCGCCGAGGCCAACGCGATCGTCATCCGCGCCCTCGAGCCCTACAAGGCTTAGCGCCGTTTTTGGGGACAGGTTCGAAAAGTGCTCATTTGGGAGTAATTGGGGACAGGTTCGAAATCCTTCCATTTGGAAGATAATCGAACCTGTCCCCAAAAGCTTTCAAATGGAAGAAAAACGAACCTGTCCCCAAATTTAGTCACGGGGCGGTCTGCGGGAATTGTCCATATACCGCTGCTAAAATAACTTAGTTTGATTCGACGCGCGTCGGCGAGGCTGACGCGCGTTTTCGGTCCAGGGCGCGCGATCCGGAAAGGGGAGGCACATGGCGGCTGCCGGCATAGGCGTGGACATGCTCGAGATCGCCCGCATGGAGCGCGTCATCGAGCGCCGCCCCAACTTCCTCAAGCGCGTCTTCACCGAGGAGGAGCGCATCTACTGCGAGCAGACCGCGCGCCCTGCGGAGCACTACGCGGCCAGGTGGGCCGCGCGCGAGGCCGTTCTCAAGGCCCTGGGCTGCGGCTTCGCCGACGGGGTGCGCGTCAAGGACGTGAGCGTGACCCGCGACGAGAAGGGCCGCGTGCACGCCCGCCTCGTGGGCCGCGCCGCCCAGATCGCGCTCGAGAAGGGCGTCATGGAGGTCGCGCTCTCCATCAGCTACACGCGCGAGGTCGCCGTCGCCAACGCCGTGGCGGTCACCGAGGCCGTGCGGCCCAAGCCCGACGCGAAGCAGGACGCCGCCCGCGCCCTCGCCGCGACCTTCCGCGAGGCGCGCTCCGTGCTCGACGACCTCGAGCGCGTCGAGAGCGCGCAGATGAGCCTGCCCTTGGACGAGGCGGGCCAGGTCAAAACGCAAGTCACCGAACCTTCCGCAGAGGAGTAGACCATGCAGCCGGTTTTGAACATAGATGACATCAAGCGCGTCGAGGTGGCCCTCACGCGCGTGGGCGTGAGCGTCTCCGAGCTCATGCACCGCGCCGGGTGCGCCGTGGCCCAGGAGGTCTACGAGCTCGGCGCCAAGAACGTCGTCGTCTTCTGCGGCATGGGCAACAACGGCGGCGACGGCTGGGTGGCCGCCGAGGCGCTGCTCTCGCGCGGCGTGAGCGTGCAGGCCGTGACGCCCGTCGACCCCGACGAGCTCACCGGCGACCTCGCCCGCCAGGTCGCGCAGTCCGCGGTCCGCTCCGGCGTGCCCCTGCTCGTGGGCCCCTCTCGCGAGGAGATCGTCGACGCGCTCTCCGACGCCGACACCGTCATCGACTGCATCCTGGGCACCGGCTTCCACGGCGCCGTCCGCACGCCCTACGACATCTGGATCGACTCCATCAACGCCTCCGGCGCCCGCGTGGTCTCGGTCGACGTCCCGAGCGGCCTCTCCGCGCAGTCCGGCCTCGCCGAGGGCCCCGTCGTCTACGCGGACATGACGGTCACCATGATCGCGCTCAAGCCGGGACTTCTTGCCGACGACGGCCGCGACACCTGCGGCGTCATCGTCGTGGCGCCCCTTGCCGAGCAGACCGAGCGCCTCGTGATCGAGGCCGACCCCGTGGCGTGGCGCACCGACCTCGTCGACTACCTCGACGTGGTCAACGAGCCGTCGGCCTCCGTCGACAAGTTCAGCCGCGGCTCCGTCCTCGTGGTGGGCGGCTCCTCGCGTTTCCCCGGCGCCCCGATCATGGCCGCCCGCGCGGCCGCCCGTGCCGGCGCCGGCTACGTGACGCTCGCCGTGCCGAACGCCATCGTCCCCATCGTGCAGTCCCACATGCTCGAGATCCCGGTCGTCGGCCTCCCGTGCGACGTCGACGGCGTCCTCACCGCCGAAGCCGCCGAGAAGGTCGCGGCGCTCGCGGCCCACAACTCGGCCACGCTCGTGGGCCCGGGCATGCGCGTCGCCGGCGGCCCCGTGACCTGCGTGAACGCCCTTCTTCGCACCGACTGCCCGCTCGTGGTGGACGCCGACGGCCTGAACTGCCTTGCGCGTCTTACCGAGAACAACGTGTGCGACTTCCCCGAGCTCACGCGCCGCGACGCGCCGCTCATCCTCACGCCACACCGCCGCGAGCTCGGTCGCCTCGTGGGCCGCGCCGACAACCCGCCCGCGACGCTGGAGGACCAGCTCGAATGCGCCCGCCAGGTCATCTGGACCGACGGCGGCAGCGAGCTCGTCATCGTGGCCAAGGGCACCGCGACCGGGTGCGTGGGCGTCGACCAGGCCGTGCTCCCCAAGCCCGGCCCCGCGGCGCTCGCCACGGCCGGCTCCGGCGACGTCCTTGCCGGCATGATGGCGTCCTACCTGGCCCAGTCGCACGGCCAGGTTGCCGACCTGCCCCTTCTCGCCGCCCTCGTGTGCGAGATCCACGGCTACGCCGGCTCGCTCGCCGCTGAGGCCTTCGGCACGCGCGGCGTCATGGCCTCCGACATCATCGACCGCATAGGCCTTGCCGCGGACGTCATCGAGGAGCACGCGCTCGTCCCCGACGCCGCAGAGGGCCAAGAGGCCTAGACTGGGTTCAAAAACCGGAAGGAGAACCCCAATGGCACGCATTACGAGCCCCGAGACGCGTTGGTCCTGGGCCGAGATCGATCTTTCCGCGCTGCGCCGCAACACCACGGCGTACAAGCGCCTCCTCGCGCGCGGGGTCAAGATGATGTGCGTGGTCAAGGCCGACGCGTACGGCCACGGGGCCGTGCGCTGCGCCAAGTCGATGCTCGCCGCCGGGGCCGACCAGTTCGCGGTGGCGACCGTCGAGGAGGGCATCGAGCTGCGCGAGGCCGGCATCGAGAGGCCCATCCTGATCCTGTCGCAACCGCCGATCGAGAGCGTGGGGCTTCTCGTCGAGCACGACATCATGCCTTCCGTGTACGACGCCGAGTTCGCCCTCGCGCTGGGCGAGGCCGCCGCCTCGCGTGGGCGGGTGGCGCGCTACCACCTGATCGTCGACACCGGCATGACGCGCATCGGCGTGCGCCCGGAGGACGCCCTCGAGCTGCGCCGCACGATCGATTTCCACCGCGGCCTCGAGTGCGCGGGCACGTTCACGCACTTCGCGACGGCGGACGTCCCGGACGACTGGGACTTCGCCCTGCAGGTCAACCGGTTCAACAACGTGGTCGCCGAGCTCAAGGACGCGGGGCTCGAATGCGGCCTCGTCCACTGCGACAACACTCCCGGCACGATGCTGCACCCCGAGTGCCAAAACGACATGTGCCGCGTGGGCATCGGCCTCTACGGCCTGCAGCCTGCCGAGTCGACGGCGCCCGTCATGGACCTCGAGCCGGTCATGAGCGTGCGCGGTCGCGTCGTCCGCGTCGTTTATCCGCAGGTCGGGGCCGGTGTGGGCTACGGCATGACGTATCGCGTGCCGCGCCAGAACATCCAGATCGCGACCGTCCCCATCGGCTACGCCGACGGCCTCTCCCGTACCCTGTCCAACAAGATGGACGTCATCGTGGACGGCGCGCGCCACCGCCAAGTGGGCAACATCTGCATGGACCAGTTCATGTTCGCCGTGGACGTGAACACCACGCGGACCTATTGCCCGTCCAAGCCGATCGAGTACGGCGACGTGGTCACCGTCATCGGCGCCGACGGCGACGAGCGCATCACCGCCGACGAGCAGGCGCGCATCCGCGATACCATCAACTACGAGGTCGTCTGCGGCTTTGGCATGCGCCTCGAGAAGATCTACGTCTAGCCAACCCTCAATTTGGGGTCGGACCCCAATTTAATTTGGTATCCGACCCCAAATTGCGGGAGCGGCGGCGAGGGGGCAAGATGGGCGTCATGAGGATTCCGGGCCACGAGCACCAGGGCCCGCGCGAGGTCTCGCTGGAAGAGATCCGCGCCGTCATGGGCAACTGTCAGCTGTGCCCGCTGGGCGCCACCCGGACGAACCTCGTCTTTGGGGTGGGCAACCCGCATGCCCGAGTCATGTTCATCGGCGAGGGGCCGGGCCGCAACGAGGACCTGCAGGGCGAGCCCTTCGTGGGCGCCGCGGGCCACAAGCTCGACGCGCTTCTTGGCAACGCCGGGCTCACGCGCGACCAGATCTACATCGCGAACGTCATCAAATGCCGCCCACCCGGGAACCGCAACCCCCGCCCCGAGGAGATCGCGGCCTGCTCGCCCTTCCTGCGCGAGCAGATCCGCAGCGTCTGGCCCGACGTCATCGTGTGCCTGGGGAACTTCGCCTCGCAGTTCGTCCTGCGCACGAACGCGGGCGTGACGAGCCTGCGCGGCCGGCTCCATCAGACGGGCCACTTCATCGTGTGCCCGACCTTCCACCCCGCGGCCTGCATCTACCACAGCGAGTGGGAGCCGCTCCTCATCTCCGACCTGCAGCTCGTTGGCGAGTGGCTCCGCAGCCATCCCGTGGAGACCGGCGCACGGCCCGCCGCCCCGAATCCCGCCCAGCCCTAGGCTACCCGTCCATCGTCCGCCCGCAGAAAGCGAGTCCCCATGTCGTCCATCCAGTTCACGACCGCCTCACAGCCCGAGACCGTCTCTCTTGGCAAGAAGATCGGCGAAGCCCTCCAGGCGGGGGACGTCCTCGTGCTCACGGGCGACCTCGGTGCCGGCAAGACCCAGCTCACCAAGGGAATCGCCGCGGGACTGGGCATCGACGCCGATGTGACGAGCCCCACGTTCACGATCGAGATGGTCTACGAGGGCGGCCGCCTGCCGCTCTACCACTTTGACCTGTACCGGCTCGACGACCCCGACCAGCTCGAGGACATCGGTCTCTATGACGTGCTGGGCGCCGACGGCGCATGCGTGATCGAGTGGGGCGAGCAGTTCGCCGACGAGATCGGCCCCGAGCGCGTGGACGTCTACGTGCGCCGCCTCGACGACGAGGCCGCACCGGGCGTGGAGCCGTCGCGTCAGGTCGAGCTTGTGGCCCACGATGCCCGGGGAGAGGCCCTTCTTGGCGCCTTGAACACGGCGACCGCGTAGTGCGCCGACGTGCGTCGCATCTTTCGGCGCACGCCCCCTCACGGGTCCGAACAACCGCATCAACAGTTGTGGCCTAAATAATATAAATTCCTACTTACGAATCATTCCTACTTAGGTATACTTCTAATCAAGCACCGGGACGAGCTCCAAGGAACCGAGCAAAGGAGGACGCGATGGCTGCCAGGCAGACCGTTCAGAGAACCGTTATCCAGAACGCGGTCCACGACTTGGCCAACCACCCCACCGCCGACGCCGTCTACGAGGCGGTCCACGCCGAGCACCCGACCATCAGCAAGGCGACGGTCTATCGCACGCTCAACAAGCTCTCCGACGAAGGCGAGCTCCTGCGCGTGAAGATAAACAACGGCGCGGACCACTTCGACCACCAGACGTTCGAGCATTACCACGTCCGCTGCGTATCTTGCGGCCGTGTAGACGATGCGCTCATCCCGATTCTGGGTAGTATCGAAGCAGAGGCGGGCGAGGCGTCCGGCTACCGGATTCTGGGCCACAGCCTGCAGTTCGACGGAATCTGCCCAGAGTGCCAGCGAGCCGAGGCGGCCAATAAGGCCGACGAGGCGAGCGAAGGCTAAGCAAGGCTTTTCCGGCCCCGCGGGGTCGCTAGGCATAGGAGAGGGCGGCGAGCCGCTGGGAAGGCTCGCCCAGTATTTAAGGAGGTCCGTTATGGACAAGTGGGTTTGCAAGGTCTGCGGTTACATCTACGAG
>ERZ808240.1688-NODE-1688-length-26510-cov-3.896277_pt1 | contig 26510 bp, 20 predicted proteins | sample MGYA00521084_ERZ808240 | MGnify/ENA primary metagenome ERZ808240 (study PRJEB31516, sample SAMN03275571) | gut metagenome | biome: mammalia-associated habitat; material: feces | host: Papio cynocephalus | place: Kenya | collected 2012-08-06 ... | reverse complement strand
AGATGGATTTTAGAAATGCATCATTAGATGAGTTGAAGCAATTCGTAAAGGATAATAAGATAAAGGGTGTGTCGGCGCTCCGTAAACCAGCCCTGATCGAATTCCTTGAGAAGAATTACAGTGGTGAAGCAAATCCTGCAACGGAAAAAAATGAGGAAAAACCACGAAAAAACGATGCTGAAAAGATAAAAAAGACAGAAAGAATACGGAAACCGAAAAAGGCAGAGCAGCCAGAAAAAGCAGAACAGTCGGAAAAAACGGAACAGGCAGAGCAGATAGAAAAAACGGAGCATACAGAGCAACCGGAGAGATCCGAAGAAGATGCCGTAAAAAAAGTGGACAGGAACAAAACTGAGAATGGACAGAAATCAGGAGATTCCAGTAGAAGACAGCACAGAAACAATACCGGACGGCAGACCAACCGGAATGGAAAAAGACAGGACTATCGATCACAGGGAAATAATAGGAATAACAATTCGAATCATACAAATAATGCATCGAATACAAATAACGGAAGAAATGACCATAATCAGGAGAACAGACACGCTGCGGCAGAGATGACAAAGCCGGAAATGAACATGGAAAAGGCATTTGTTGAAAAACCTGCAATGGCAGAGAAAAAAGCAGGTGCTGAAAGTCCTGCAATGCCAGAAAAGAAGGCGGTTTATGAAAAGCCTGTTATGGAAGAAAAAAATGCGGAAGCGGATACAGAGGCAAGAACGGAGACGAAGCCTGAGAGCAGATCGGAAGGATCATCTGCTCAGCAGGAGTCAAATGGACCGGAACTTGACAGTGGCAAGCTGGCACATGGAATCCTTGAGGTAATGCAGGAGGGATATGGCTTTATAAGAAGTGCGAACTATCTGCCGGGAGATCAGGATATCTATGTATCACCGGCGCAGATCCGCAGGTTTGGACTGAAGACAGGAGATGTAATCACCGGAAATATCCGTGTGAAGACGCAGGGTGAGAAGTTCGGTGCATTATTATATGTAGCTTCTGTAAATGGAGAAAGTCCTGCAAGTATCGCAGGAAGAAAAGCATTTGAAGATCTGACACCGATCTTCCCAAATGAGCGTATCAATATGGATGGAGAGGACAGCCCGATCCCAATCCGTATGATCGATCTGTTATCACCGATCGGTAAAGGACAGCGTGGTATGATCGTTTCCCCTCCAAAGACAGGTAAGACGACATTACTCAAACAGATCGCAAAATGTATCAGTACCAGATACAGCGAGATCCATCTGCTTGTACTTCTGATCGATGAAAGACCGGAGGAAGTAACAGATATCAGAGAATCCATAGAAGGGCCAAATGTTGAGGTCATTTATTCGACGTTTGATGAGCTGCCGGAACATCATAAGCGCGTATCGGAGATGGTGATCGAACGTGCGAAACGACTGGTAGAACAGAAAAAAGATGTTGTGATCTTACTTGACAGTATTACAAGACTGGCAAGAGCATATAACCTTACAGTTCCGCCAAGTGGAAGAACCTTATCCGGTGGTCTTGATCCTGCGGCTTTACATATGCCAAAGAAATTCTTTGGTGCTGCCCGTAACATGCGTGAGGGAGGAAGCCTTACGATCCTTGCAACGGCGCTGGTTGAGACGGGAAGCAAGATGGATGATGTCGTATTTGAGGAATTTAAAGGAACCGGTAATATGGAACTGGTGCTTGACCGTAAACTCGCAGAAAAGAGAATTTTTCCGGCAATCGACATTGCAAAATCCAGTACCAGACGGGATGATCTGTTATTATCACCGGAAGAACAGGAAGTTGTATACGCACTTCATAAGATTTTGTCCGGTAGTAAAGCAGAGGATATGCTGGAAGATGTACTGAAATTATTCGTCAGAACCAAGAATAATAAAGAGTTTATTTATTATGTAAAAAAATCATTGTTAAGAAAATAAAAAAACACTTGCATTTCTATGTCGGTTTATGTTAGAATACAAAAGCTGTGTTTTATGAAGAAGTGAGGCTGATGGCCTATTCTCATATATCAATAATATAATAAAGAGGTGAGATTAAATGAGAGAAGGAATACATCCAAATTATTATCAGGCAAAGGTTGTATGTAACTGCGGAAACGAATTTGTTACAGGTTCTACAAAGGAAGAAATTCATGTAGAAATTTGCTCAAAGTGTCATTCATTCTATACAGGCCAGCAGAAGGCAGCTAAGGCTCGTGGTAGAATTGATATGTTCAACCGTAAGTACGGTGTTTCACAGTCAAACTAATAAAAAGGATGATAGGTTGAGGTTAAAGTTTTTTAATCTCAACCTATTTTTGTATTACAGGAAATATTTTGTGAGGTAGATAATTTGAAAAGAGCCAGAATAGGTGGTCAGGCTGTGATCGAAGGTGTAATGATGAAATATGGAGACCATTATGCTGTAGCGGTCAGAAAGCCGGACCAGGAGATCGAAGTTAAAGTTGAAAGTTATACACCGATAGGTGAAAAGTATAAAATCCTGAAATTGCCAATCCTTCGGGGAGTGGTGAATTTCTTTGAGTCCTTGGCGATCGGAGTAAAAACTCTGACATATTCTGCGGATTTCTATGAAGAGGAAGAAACAACCGGGAAGAATGACTCTCAAGATGATGACAAACTGTCTGAAACAGAAAGCAGCAATGGAAACTGTTCAGGCGAGATAAAGGATAATAAAAAGGAAAGCAGTACAGGGGATGATCTGATGATGATTGGAACTGTCATTGTATCACTTGCCATTGCGATCGCATTATTCATGCTGTTACCGGCATTTATCGCGGGACTGCTTGAACATGTGACAAAAAGTAATGCATTAATAGCGGTAGCAGAAGGTGTGCTTCGGCTGGTAATCTTTCTTGCATATGTTGTATTGATATCATTGATGAAAGATATCAAACGTGTATTTATGTATCATGGTGCAGAGCACAAGACGATCAACTGTTTTGAAGCAGGTGATCCGCTGACACCGGAAAATGTAAAGAAACATTCCAGATACCACAAGCGTTGTGGAACCAGTTTTTTAGTAGTCGTTATGATTATAAGCATTATTGTGTTTATGTTTATAAATGTAAAAACTATGTGGCTGCGGCTGCTGTCACGTGTATTATTAGTCCCGATTATTGCAGGAATCTCGTATGAATTTATCATGTTTGCAGGCAGAAGTGATTCAAAACTGGCGCATGTTTTAAGTGTACCGGGAATGTGGGTGCAGCGTCTTACGACGAAAGAACCGGATCTCGATATGTGTGAGGTAGCTATCCGTTCGGTAGAAGCAGTGATCGACTGGCGTGCATATCAGGAAGCTATGAAGCGCGGAGAGATTGAAGATTAAGGAAAACAGATTTATGACACAGCATCAGCTTGTAACAGCGGGAATAGAAAAACTGAAAGAACATAATGTGCCGGATGCAGATATCGATGCAGAGTTATTATGGCTCTATGTATCGAATCAGGATAAGATGGCATATATCATGAACCGTCAGGAAGAAGTCACTGATTCAGTCCGGTCTTCCTACGAAGCAGTGATCGATAAACGGTCGAAACGCACTCCATTACAGTATATAACAGGAACACAGTGCTTTATGGGATATGATTTTGAGACTGCACCGGATGTGCTGATCCCAAGATTTGACACAGAAGTTCTGGTAGAACAGGCAAATCGCTTGATTCATGACATACATTCTGATAAGATGTCTGTGCTGGATATGTGCTGTGGCTCCGGATGCATTGGATTGTCGGTAGCACTTATGAATCCGAAGGTTCATGTAGATCTGAGTGATATCTCGGATTCGGCGGTCGCACTTACAAAAAAAAATGCGAAACGATTAGCGGTATCTGGTTATACAGTTATAAAATCAGATTTATTTGATAAGATAGATAAAAGATATGATATGATCCTGTCTAATCCACCGTATATAGAGAGCGAAGTCATCGATGGGCTGATGCCTGAGGTTCGGGATCATGAGCCGAGACTGGCATTAGATGGTGATACGGATGGATTAAAGTTTTACAGAGCAATTATAGAGAATGCGGAGAGTTATTTAAATGAAAAAGGATGTATTTTATTTGAAATTGGTAATCATCAGGCACATGATGTGCAGCAGCTCCTTGTAGATAAGCATTTTGAGAATGTGTGTGTGGTAAAAGACCTTGCAGGAAATGACAGAGTAGTAATTGGAAGAAAAGCTTAGAAATAAGCCTGAATAGAAGAAAAGACACATGAACGGAAAATGACATGTGCTACAGGAGGATTATTATGTTTGATAAATTAGAAGATTTAGTAGACAGACTTGATACATTGAATAACCAGTTGACAGATCCGGATATCGTATCTGATCAGAACAAATTCCGTAAATTAATGAAGGAGCAGAGCGAGCTTACTCCTATCGTAGAAAAGTATAAAGAATATAAAGATGCAAAACAGACGATCGAGGACAGTCTGCTTATGCTGGAAGAAGAAAATGATGAAGAACTTCGCGAGATGGCGAAGGAAGAATTAAATGAAGCTAAGGCAACAGTAGAAAAGACAGAAAATGAATTAAAGATCCTGCTTCTTCCGAAGGATCCTAACGATTCCAAGAATGTTATCGTGGAAATCCGTGCAGGTGCAGGTGGAGATGAAGCGGCTTTATTTGCATATGAGATCTACAGAATGTATCAGAAGTATGTGGATCAGTTTAAATGGAAAGTAGAACTGATGAGTGTAAATGAAAATGGAATCGGTGGTTTCAAGGAAGCAGTATTCATGATTACAGGTGATGGCGCATATTCCAAGATGAAATATGAGAGTGGGGTTCACCGTGTACAGAGAATCCCCAAGACAGAGTCCGGCGGAAGAATCCATACCTCGACTGTAACAGTTGCAGTTATGCCGGAAGCAGAAGAGGTCGATGTAGAGATCAATGAAAATGATATCCGTATCGATGTTATGAGAGCGTCCGGTAATGGTGGTCAGTGTGTCAATACAACAGATTCAGCCGTTCGTCTGACACATATACCAACCGGTATCGTAATTTACAGCCAGACCGAGAAATCACAGCTTCAGAATAAAGCAAAAGCATTTGCACTGCTTCGTTCCAAACTGTATGATATGGAGCTTCAGAAGCAGCATGATGCAGAAGCTGCTGATCGTAAAAGCCAGATCGGAACAGGAGACCGTTCCGAGAAGATCCGTACTTATAATTTCCCGGAAGGCCGTGTAACGGATCACAGAATCAAGCTTACATTATATAAGCTGGAGCAGATCTTAAATGGTGACCTGAATGAGATCATCGACAGTCTGATCGCGGCAGACCAGGCTGCCAAACTTTCTCAGGTAAATGAGGAAGAATAATTGACATATATTTGAATAAGTGGTTATATTATATGTGGCTTAAATGGACATACTAACGATAATTTACAGATACGAAACGAGGTAGCTAGATGTATAAAAAGAATGTAAGGTTCTTCTTTGCTTTGTTCATGAGCAAACTGGCAAGAACCATGCAGAGAATGTTGAAGATGAACGCAAGTTATTTTCCGGGAAAGCTGGCGATCAAGCTTTGTCCTGATTTCCTTGGAAGAATAGAAAAGCCGGAAACGATCATCAGTGTGACAGGTACAAATGGTAAGACTACAGTATGTAATATGATCATTGATGCACTGGAAAAGAATGGTTACGATGTCTTAAGTAACCGTGCCGGGTCCAATATCAATGCCGGAGTTGCAAGTGCGTTGATCGCTGAAAGCAAGCTTTCCGGTAAGACTAAGAAAAAAATTGCGGTATTTGAAATTGATGAGAGAAGCTCAAAGCTGATCTATCCATATGTAAAGCCGACATATGCAGTATGCACGAATCTGTTCCGCGATTCTATTCACAGAAATGCCAATCCGGAATTTATATTTAATATTATAAACAGCAGTCTGCCGGAAGAATCTCATCTGATATTAAATGCAGATGATCTGATCAGTTGTAATCTGGGAGAGAAAAATGAAAAAACATATTTTTCAATCAACAGACTGCCTTCAGACAGAGAAGAATGTATTAATCTGATCAATGATGTGAGAATCTGTCCAAAATGTCATCACAAACTGAAATATAACTATGTCAGATATCATCATATCGGAAATGCAAAGTGTGAATTTTGTGGCTATGCATCACCGGTTGGAGATTATAAGGCAGAACTTGATTTTGATAAGAATGTTATGTCTGTTGCACATGGGGATAAGACAGAAGATTACCACATGGTAAGCAACAGTATCTTTAATCTGTATAATCAGTTAACTGCGATCACAACACTTCGTGAAGCAGGACTTACAGAAGAACAGGTTCAGAAGTCATTTGATAATCTGAATATCGTAGAGTCCCGTTATTCAAAGGAGACTGTAAAGGGAATCAATGTAATAACCCATATGGCGAAAGGCCAGAATCCGATTGCATGCTCCTGTGTATTTGAGTATGTAGCAAAGGAACCCGGTAAAAAAGAGATTATTCTGTTATTAGATGATATCTTTGACAGACGTGGTTCATCCGAGAATATGACATGGATTTTTGACTGTGATTTTGAATTTTTAAATCAGCCTGATATTACGAATATTATTATTGCGGGTGTTCGTACGACAGATTATAAACTGCGTCTGATGATGGCGGGTGTGCCTGAGGAGAAGCTAAAAGAAACTCCGGATGAAGAGGGCGCTTATAAACTTCTGGAGCTGAATGGAACGGATAGTATCTATATACTTCATGAGTTATATGCAGCAGATACAGCGATGAAGCTCAGAGACAGTGTAAAGCAGTATATAAACAAAAAGGAGGCACAGGAAGATGGGAACAGGTATTAAGATCGAAGTCCTTTATGGAGAATTTGCCAATCTTTTTGGAGATTTACAGAATGTTAATTATCTGAAATCATGCATTCCGGATGCAGAGGTGATCTACACTGGACTGCATGACAAACCGGCATTTGCAGATGGCGGAGCGGATTTTGTATATATGGGTTCCATGACAGAGAATCAGCAGGAACTGGCAATAGAAGCATTAACACCGTATAAGGAACAGCTTACAGCGCAGATTGATGCTGGAACAGTGTTTTTATTTACAGGTAATGCCATGGAAGTTACGGAAGCTTACATTGAGAATGAAGACGGAAGTAAGATAACAGGACTGGGTATCTTTGATACTTATGCAAAGAGGAACATGATGCATCGTTATAATTCACTGATCCTTGGAAAGTATGAAGATATCAAACTGGTAGGCTTCAAGGCACAGTTCAGTCACTCTTATGGAGACAATTCAAACTGTTATTTTTATGATGTGATCCGCGGTGATGGACTTCATCCGGGAGTACAGACAGAAGGATTAAAGAGAAATAATTTCTTCGGTACTTATACCGTAGGTCCATTTCTCGTATTAAATCCGTTATTTGTTAAATATCTGATGACTCTTCTTGGAATCAAAGAACCAAAGCTTGCACATGAAGAAGTCATTATGAAGGCATACAGACAGAGACTTTCAGAATTTGAAGATGAAAAGTTGAGATACGAATAAAGGTCTTAACAGCTAAGGAGGCACAAAGACAATGAATGGTAAAGAGGTATTTGAAACATATGAATCAGAGGTAAGATCATATTGCAGAAGTTTCCCTGCAATCTTTACAAAAGCCAAGGGATCGATCATTACCAGCACAGATGGTACAGAGTATGTTGATTTCTTCTGCGGCGCAGGAGCAGTAAATTATGGTCATAACAATGATTTTATCAAAGGAAAACTGATCGATTATCTTGCAAATGATGGCATTATCCATTCTCTTGATATGATGACAGAGCCAAAGGAAGAATTTATCCGTTATTTCGAGGAGGAGGTTCTTCAAAAGAGAGGTTTAAATTATAAAATCATGTTCCCCGGCCCAACAGGAACAAATGCAGTTGAAGCAGCGTTAAAGCTTGCAAGAAAGGTTAAGAAGACAAATCAGATCTGGGCACTTATGGGCTGCTTCCATGGAATGACACTTGGAGCTCTGGCTCTGACCAGTGATTCTGCCAGCAGAAAGGGTGGTGGTGTATGCTTAAATGATGTTACCCATATCCCTGCACCATATATGTTCCCTGAATTTGATACGATCAAATATATGGAGACATTACTGACAGATGATCATTCAGGTGTTGAGAAGCCGGCGGCACTTATTATCGAAACAGTTCAGGCAGAGGGTGGTGTTCAGGTATTTTCCGTTGACTACTTAAAGGCAGTCAGAGAATTGTGTGATAAGTACGGCATTCTTCTGATCGTCGATGATATTCAGGTTGGCTGTGCAAGAACTGGTACTTTCCTCTCATTTGAACGTGCTGGAATCGTACCTGATATGGTTGTAATGTCCAAGTCGATCGGTGGTTACGGTATGCCATTTGCAGTTACATTGTTCAAGCCTGAATTAGATATCTGGGCACCGGGTGAACATAATGGAACTTTCCGTGGAAACCAGCTCTCTATGGTTGCTGCCAGATTTGGCCTTCAGTATATGCTTGAGAATAAAGTAGAAGCAGAAGTAAAACGTAAAGAGGAGATTGTCAGAACATACTTCAAAGAAAACTTACAGAGTGATGCTGTTCAGATCCGTGGAATCGGTTTGATCTGGGGCATTCAGGTTGTTGATGGAAAGACAGCACTTGCGATCGCTAACAGATGTTTTGAAAAGGGACTTATCATTGAGCGCGCTGGTCGTGATAATGATGTAGTGAAATTAATGCCGGCACTTACGATTCCGGATGAGCAGTTAGTAAAGGGTCTTGATATTCTTGTGTCAAGCGTAAAGGAAATCTGTAATTTATAAAAATATAGATAACAGATGTAAGTTGTACTTACAATAGTATAAGATACCTCTGGGTGATAAAGAATACGGTTTGAATGTATATTTATGATTCGGGGGTATTTTATTATCGCTGTTAATTATCTGTATCTTTTATCGCTTGGCGTGTATATGGTTTGATGGAGGGAAGAAAATCGGTTATTAAAAATTATTTGCTTGACAAAAAATGGTGAACATGAAACTATGGACATAGGATTTTTTCGTTACAGGATGGAATGGGAGGTAACTTAATATGGATATAAATAATACACCACCGAACTTTGATGGACAGCCAAATTATAATAACGTTCCGCCAAACTTCGGTGAACAACAGAATTATAATAATGTACCACCGAATTTCGATGGACAGCCGAATTTTAATACACCGCCAAATTTTAATACACCGCCAAATTTTAATACACCGCCAAATTTTGGATGGCAGTCAAATTACAATTATAAGCCTAGAAGACCAAGACCGGGGGTATCACCGGAACGATTTGAGATCTTTGGCGGTTTTGCTTTTGGTTATGCCATGATCTACAGTGTGCTGATGTATCGGAACTATGCAAGCATCTGTGCTGTATTTATGCCGGTTATGACCGTTTTATTTATGAGCTTCAGTATCATACGTCATGAGAAGAATCTGCCGGTAAATGGTGGAGAACAGTTTTCTTTTGGTAAACTGCTTGGAAAACAGACGAAGCTGATCCCGTATTATGCAGGTATCATTCTGCTTGGAGTATCCGTTTGCAGGACAGATGATCCTTTCTTGATCTTTATGAACCATCTCTGCATTTTATTCCTTGTATGTGCAGGACTTCTCCGATATTTTGATGATCTTAAAAATATGGGATTTATCGAATATGGGCTTACAGTTATCGAAAAGATGGCAGAGCCGTTTACCTGTTTTGACCGTTTTTTCTCCGATTACAGACAGTATAACAGAGAACACGAAAATGCAAAGAAGCGTGCAAAATTTGTCTATATTCTGATCGGTATCGTTGCTGCGATCCCCTTATTATTTATTATGATCACGCTGCTTGCCAGCGCGGACCAGATTTTTGGGGATGCAGTGGAGACGATACTGGGTAATATCTTCCTGTCATGGGATGTGATCTGGTTTCTGGTATTTGCTTTTGCAGCATTATTATTTACATATGGTATCATCGTGGCTGCACCGTTTGGAAGCAGACATCACAGACAGAGAAAAGAAGGCACGCATGAACCGATCGTTGCGATCACGGCGATGGGACTGCTTACATTGGTATATCTGTTATTCTCAGTGATACAGATCCTTTATCTGTTTACAAATAATATGTCATTGCCGGATGATATGACCTATGCGGAATATGCCAGACAAGGCTTCTTCCAGCTTATGTTTGTATCGGTGCTGAACGTGATCCTGGTACTGATCTGTCATGCGATCTTCCGTAAAAGCACAGTGCTTAATATCGTACTGACCATTATGTCGGTATGTACCTATGTGATGATCGCATCTTCGGCGCTTCGTATGACTATGTATATCAAAGCATATGATCTTACTTATATGAGGATTCTGGTGTTTGCAGCACTGGCTGTTCTTGCTGTGGTACTTGCAGGAGTGATCGTCAGAATCTATACTGACCGTTTCCCACTGGTGCGTTATTCGATGTATGTGATCGTTACAGTGTATATTATCGTATCGTTCCTTCGTCCGACTTATCTCGTTGCCAGATATAATCTGGAGAATCAGGATCCGAAGGATGTGGATTTCCGGTATGTGACATCACTTGGTGCAGATGGAGCGGAAGAAGTATATGAGTTCATCGTAGATAACTATATGACGGGGCAGGGTGATGATTACTACGAGTACAATGATGACTACAAATATGATGATTATTATAACAAATATAATAATTATAAAGATATCAAGGGTTTCTCTTACAGCAGAATGGAATGGTATTTTAATGACATTCGGGATACCTATAAAGAGAAAGGGGCTATCCGTGGATTTAACTTCTCAAGGAATAAGGCAGAGAAGTATGCAGACCGTTTCTTTAAATGGTACGGGGAAGACTAGGGGTATAAATATAGCAGTAACTTAATACTGCAAGAAGAAAAAGGGAGGTATATTTTATGAGAAAAAAAGGACTAAGGAGGCTGTGGACAGGAATGCTGTTATTAGGGATGGCAGTGTTCAGTTTTACATTTACACCGGTGAAGGCAGAGGAAGCCGAGGTGGTGATCAATGAGTCGACATTTCCGGATCGGGTATTTCGGGAATATGTCAGCAGCAAATTTGACACAGATAAAAACGGAAGCTTGTCACAGAATGAGATAACAGCGGTAACTGAGATCAATATAGAGTGTGATGGAGATAAAGATAAAACAGCGTCTCTTAAAGGAATAGAATATTTTTCTGAACTATCTAAATTAGACTGTGATAAAAACAAACTGACCGATTTAGATGTAAGGGAAAACACGCAATTAACTTATTTATCATGCAAACAAAATCAGTTGAAGAACCTTGATGTTTCTAAAAACAGCAAATTACAGATACTGTATTTTTATGGTAATCAAATATCAGGCATAGATCTGAGCCGGAATACAGAACTGCTGTTATTGTCATGTGGTGGTAATAAATTGACGAAATTGGACTTGAGCCGGAATACAGAATTAACCAGTCTGCATTGCTATCAAAATCAGTTGGAAAGTCTTGAAGTAAGCAATTTGAAAAGATTAACTACACTGGAATGCTTCAATAATCAATTGACAAGTCTGGATATAAGCGGGGATACTGCATTAAAAGAATTATCATGTTATGGTAACAGCCTGACAAGTCTGGATACCAGTAATAATAAGGCGTTGATCAGATTAGTATGCAGAGAAAACCAGATCAAAGAACTGAAATTAAGTTCTAATACGGAATTAGAAGAACTATATTGCGAAAATAATAACCTGACGAGTCTGGATATAAGCAATAATACAGAAATATTAGAATTAGCCTGCAATAGCAATAAGTTAACTGCGCTGAAGCTGGGAAATAATAAAAAATTAAATTATTTAAGCTGTAGTTATAATCGTTTGACGAGTCTGTATATTGGTGAAAATACAGCATTGGACAATTTAATAATTAATGATAATTCTATTGGTAGTTTAAATCTTAGCAGAAATTATGCTTTAACAACATTGTACTGTGATAATAATAAATTGACAAGTCTGGATACCGGTGCAAATACAAAACTGTTATATTTAAGCTGTTCCAATAATCAATTAACAAGCTTGGATGTCAGTAAAAATTCGGAATTGTTCATGTTATATTGCGATGCTAATCAAATATCCGGTCTGGATCTCGGTGAAAACAAAAAACTGAGCATGTTATCTGTTGAGAATAACCCGATTATGATATTAAACGTAACAGATACTTTTTCTGATAGAACTTTAACGTCAAAGATTGATTTGATCAATAAAGTGCAGATGGATTTAAGCAAATGTGCCGGATGGGATGCAGATAAAATATCGAATATAACAGGTGCAAAATTAGTTGGAGATATTCTGGAATTCGATACTGGAGCAAATGAGGTTTCTTACAGCTATGACTGTGGATACAATTGTATCCTGAATGTACAGTTTGATATCCGCTTATATGAGTTTAAGATAGAATATCAATTAAATGGTGGAATCAATGCCGAGATGAATCCTGCAACTTATTATCCGAGCCTGAATGAAATCATATTAGAGAATCCGGAAAGAGAAGGTTATGCATTTGATGGCTGGTATGAGGATGCCGAATTTAAATCAAGAATAACAGCCATACCAAAAGGACATGTTGGAGATGTGAGACTTTATGCGAAATGGACGAAACTCCCGGATTCTGATCCAAAACCAACGCCAGCCCCGGAACCGGCACCGGACGATCCGTCAAAGAATCCAAATCAGGGAACAACAGTAACACCGTCCAAGGAAGTAAAGGCGAAGATTGTAAAGATAACAGCAATCACAAAGAAGGTTGCTCCGGGTAAGAGGTTGACTTTAAAAGCAACCGTTACACCTAAGAAAGCGAAAAACAAGAAGGTTAAATGGACAATCCGTAAATCGGATAAGAAGTATGCTTCCATAAACGGCAGGGGTGTATTGACAGTTAAAAAGACTGCCAAAGGTAAGACAATCAAGGTAACTGCAACAGCAGCCGGTAACAGCAGGGTGAAAGCAGTTTATACTGTTAAAGTCATGAAAAAGGCAGTTAAGAGGGTTATGATCACATCAAAGAAAAATACTGTAAAGAAAGTAACGGTCAGGAAAAAGCAGTCCGTAACCTTAAAGGCAAAGCTGACTCCGACGAAGGGAATCAGTAAAGAAGTGACCTGGATCTCCAGTAATCCGAAGATCGCAAGGGTAACAGCTAAGGGTAAGGTAACAGGAAAGAAAAAAGGAACAGTTAAGATCACTGCAAAAGCAAAGGATGGAAGCGGGGAAAAGGCAACTATTACGATCCAGGTAAAATAGGTGATCATCAATATAGAAAGACATGTATACTTATAATAATGCAAATTGATTTAAGATTAAAATGTTCAAACAAAAATATGAAAGTAACAGCAAAAGATGGATATATTTGTGTAGAATATGGAAAGAAAGCTGGTAAGGCAACAATTACCTGTACAGTAAAAGGTGTTAAACTGAAAACAACTTTTACAGTAAAGAAATATACCAATCCTGTAAGTTCGATAAAGGTTGGAAGCAAGAATTATACTTCAAAATTTGCAAAAAATGATTATATCTATATTTCAAAAAAAGTATCAAAGAAGACACTGAATATAAAGGCTAAAAAAGGCTGGACGATTACATCAGTAGGTGTGTATAACGGTAAGAGTAAACATTATGATGTAAATAAATCCAGTTTTTCCAAGAAAATTACATTGAACAAGAAATATGCAGATGTGATTGTTAGTCTGTATCAGAAGAGTACAGGACTTAAAGAATCCTTAATGATAACATACAGATAATTAAAAACAAGAAGTTAATTAAAAGGTGTTGATATATAAATCAGAACAATTTTATATATCAGCACCTTTTTGTTGTGCCTGACCATAAGGTGTGGTATACTTTACATAGCGATTTGGTAAAATATATCATATGGTTTTAAAAACCATATTTACCATAAAATGGTAATGGAGGGTGTTAAAATGAATGATTATGTTATATTAACGGATTCATCTTGTGATCTGCCGGATGATATTATAAAGCGGTATCAACTGGAGGTGCTTCAGCTTGATTTCATAATAGAGGGAGAAGGCAGCTTCCACAATGCACAGGCAGATATTAAAGATGTGTACAATAAACTTCGAAATGGAGCAAATATCAAGACTTCTGCTGCAAATATATCACAGGCTTCGGAGGTGATAGAAGCGTTATTTAAGAAGAGTAAAGATGTTTTATATCTTGGTTTCTCATCAGGACTTAGTTCTACCTATCAGACTGTATATATGGCCGGTCAGGAATTGATGGAGCAGTATCCTGAACGTAAGATGGTGAGTGTAGATACTTTAGCGGCATCTATGGGACAGGGGCTTCTGGTATATAAGGCATGTCAGGCACGCGATGAGGGAAAAAGTCTGGAGGAAAATGCACAGTATATAGAAGATATCAAGTTGAAGTTATGTCATTGGTTTACAGTAGACGATCTGTTTTTCTTAAAAAGAGGTGGACGTGTATCTGGTGTGACGGCTACAGTTGGTACGATGCTATCGATTAAACCAATCCTGCATGTAGATGATGAGGGACATCTGATCAATGTAAGTAAAGTTCGAGGAAGAAAGGCATCAATCACAGAACTCGCCAACAGAATGGAGAAACTGGCAGTACATCCTGAAGATCAGGATATTTTTATCAGTCATGGTGACTGTATAGAGGATGCAGAAAAGCTGGCTTCTATTATTAAAGAAAGATTCGGAAATGATAGAATCACGATATCCTATGTCGGCCCTGTGATAGGAGCACATTCAGGTCCCGGTACACTTGCTTTATTCTTCCTTGGAGAACACAGATAAGCAAATTTCTCCAGAAAAAGACAGATGACATGTTTAAGAAAAAATAATTAAGAATCATTCCTAATAAGTATTGACATTTTGATACAAATGTGTAAAATAGACTTATAGAAATTGATAACGTTTCTCAATAAGAATAAACGATAGAAAAGCAAAGGAGATTTTAATTATGGCAAAGTTTGTATGTAGTGTATGTGGATATGTATATGAAGGAGAAGCTGCTCCGGCACAGTGCCCAGTATGTAAGGCACCTGCTGAGAAGTTCATCAAACAGGGTGATGATAAGACTTGGGCAGCGGAACATGTTGTAGGTGTAGCACAGGGCGCACCGGAAGATATTATGCAGGATTTAAGAGCAAATTTCCAGGGCGAATGTTCAGAGGTAGGTATGTACCTTGCAATGGCTCGTGTAGCATTCAGAGAAGGTTATCCTGAGATTGGTAACTACTGGGAGAAGGCAGCATATGAAGAAGCAGAACATGCTGCTAAGTTCGCAGAACTTCTTGGTGAAGTAGTTACAGATTCAACAAAGAAGAACCTTGAGATGAGAGTAGAGGCAGAGCATGGTGCAACTGCTGGTAAGACAGATCTTGCAAAACGTGCAAAGGCACTTAATCTGGATGCAATTCATGATACTGTTCATGAGATGGCAAGAGATGAGGCAAGACATGGAAAGGCATTTGAAGGTCTCTTAAAGAGATATTTCGGCTAATCATTCTATGGATGAATCGTGCATGCAAGATGGCACGACAAAATAATTAAGAAGTAAATATATAATACACTCTAATAAAAAATCCGGCTGACAGAATTTTCTGACAGTCGGATTTTTAGTCATAATGCATCAAACTATTTATATTCAGTCCGATATCAATTTTTGATTGGATATAGAAACTATATCTATATTTGGGTTAGTCCTTCAATTTAAAAGATGAGTTGTTGTTGCCGCCAAATGTATTAGGATCTAAGTCATTTGCAGTAGTTGTATTAGCCCCATTTGTGTTTGAGAATGGATTGGTTGGCTCATATGTCTCAGGGTTTGTATTTGCATATGACTGATCACCATACTGCATAGTTCCGTTTGGTGTAGTGCCATGAGGGCTGTATGTATCATTCATACCCGGATTCTGTGTGCCGGGATCCGTATAGTTCATGCCCGGATTCTGTGTGCCGGGATCCGTATAGTTCATGCCCGCATTCATGCCGGGAGCATTTGGATCGTTATATGTGTTGCCATATGCATCCGGATAAGGTGCTGATGGAATTTCTGGTGTATAGACCATATTCTTGTGTCTGATGAAAGCAAATATAATGAGCAGGATTCCGATAACAAAGAATACAAGACCTATAATAATTGATGTGCGGCATCCATCTTTTGTCATTACTTTGATGTAGTATGGCTGCATATAGGAATCCAGTAAAGCTTTATCATCAGAGGTAAGGGTGATGCCATAGGAGGATGCGTACATGTCATAGACAAAATCTCTCATATATCCCATGACCTCATTGCTTGATTTGCATAACTTGCCGGTATAGTGTAATGGACCCGGATTGGTGTTTGACTGATACCATGTATAGTCAGATAATTTTTCAAGATCATCTTTCTTTGATTCTGAGACATTCAATCCGAGATAGTAATCATTATTTTCAAGTGCGTTGATCAGATAATATTGTTCTGTAGTTCTTTTGAATACATAGTTGGTAGTTTCGACATTTTCACAGAATGAATAATTGGCATATTCAACATCGATCTCTACATATTTGCCATCAGCCAGATCACTTACTGATGCAGTATTCAGATTGAGAAGATTCCCGTTCAGCTTACTGTAATCCCGAATTCCCTGAAAGGCAAATACAGCACCAATGACTGCGAATATAATACCCGGAATAAGGAGATCTGAAAGTCTCTTCCTTTTTTGTTTGTTTTTTAACATATAAATGTCCTCCCATTTTTTTGTGAGCAAAAATGCCATTTTTGTAGTACAATAGACTACAAGCTGCTCTCTTCTGAAATTTTATCAAATCTGCATTTTTTAGACAATGTGTAATCTGCTGAAAAAAAGCAACTATTATCAAGGTATGCAGGATGTTTGCAGATTGTTTTTTGGATAATTTGACCAGAACAAATTAATTCAGAAAAACACAGGATAAGGAATAGTAAGATGAAAGAACAGTAAGGCAGAAGAATAAAGAATGAGTAGAATGAACATATCAGAAAAAGGATTTAAACTGAGATGCATAAGAATGGAATAACAAATATAAATAAAACGAAAAATTCAGGCGGATCAAGAACAGCAAATACAAATAAGCCTAAAAATCCAAGAGAATCAAGAACAACAAACAAAACCGCAAATAGGAATACAGACAAATCTGCAAATAATAAATCATCAGGGAAAAGAAAGCAGAATACAGCAGACAGTAAAAAACGCTTCCTGTATCTGATCCCGGTTATTATATGGATGGTATTTATTTTCTATATGTCAGGAAAGACCGGACAGGAGTCCTCCGGGCAGAGTGGAAAGGTCAGTTTATTTTTAACCAATCTGTTGGAAAAGGTGCGGCAGGATCCGGCACAGGAGATGCAGAGGCTACAGGATATTCTGGAGCTTGTTATAAGAAAGGCTGCACATATGACAGAGTATGCGATCCTGTTCTTACTTTCATATCTGGCAATGGTGAAGATATCCATGAGCCAGAGCAGATTTTATAATAGAAGCATAGCTGTCTTAATTTCATTATTATATGCATGTTCGGATGAGATGCACCAGCTATTGGTTCCGGGCAGGAGTGGAAGAATGATTGATGTTGGAATTGATATGGGAGGAGTCGCTATCGTTCTTATATGTATGCTTCTGTCTAAGAATACAAAATGGAAGATTATTTGTGGTGTAATGGCGGGGATGTTGTTAGTTGCAGCATTTGTTGTTTTATTATTTGTATCATTTTGAAAAACTGACGCAGGACTCGATCATTCCCGCGTACAGTAGTTTACTTCATGCTGAAAAAATGATATATTAGTGAATATATGTTGTGTCAAAAGGAGCCGGAAAAATGACATTAGAAGAAGTTAGAATGCAGATTGATGTGGTTGATAAGCAGATCAAGTCTTTGTTTAAGGAACGAATGATGCTTGCAGATCAGGTCGCAAGGGTAAAGGCAGAATCAGAGGATGCGATATACAAGCCGGATCGGGAAGAAGCCATTATAACGAAGCTGACCGGAGATGTAGATGACAGTATCAAGAAAGAATATACAGCACTGATCAAACGTGTCATGGAGGTCAGCAGAAAGTATCAGTATGGAAGAACATTAGAGCTTCGGAATTGTCTTGATGTATCGTTTGTGACTGAGGAACCTGAGGTGAAAAAGCTTGCCATGCTGAAGCATGAACTTTACATATGTCAGGGGTATTCCAGAGATATGGTGAATACGGTCAGTGATTATGAACAGGTTATGGAACTGATCCGGCAGGATGAAGTAGATGCCGGCATGGGTATATTTGAGGATATCAGCTATGGTGTATCGGATTCGCTGCATGAAACACTTACTATGAACGACCTATATATTTACAGGTGTGATGAGGTGTTGGATGAAGGGCACCGAAAGAAGGTTGTGACATTTGGAAAACAATTGGTAGTTTTGCCTGAGCATAACCGGTTAAAGATCGTATTTGTATGTAAGAATAAGAGTGGCAGTCTGGCGAGCGTTTTATCGATGATATCGGATTATGGGGTGAATCTGACCGAGATCCATTCAGTACCGTTCCGTGGTGGAGAATGGAATTATCGGTTTTATATTGAGTTAAATGGAAATCTGCTTCAGAAAGAGATCCAGGCACTTGTGTTCCAGCTGATGAATGAGACAGAGACATTTAAGATACTTGGAAGTTATTATTGTGAACAATAAATATTTATATATAAGGGAGAAAAGACATGATAGACAAACTGGTAAAGAAGATCAAAGAGACAAAGGCACCGATCGTTGTTGGATTGGATCCAATGCTTTCCTATGTGCCGGAATATATAAAGAAGGCAGCATTTGATGAATATGGTGAGACTTTGGAGGGCGCAGCAGAAGCCATCTGGCAGTACAATAAGGGCATCGTAGATGCGGTACATGATCTGATTCCTGCTGTTAAGCCACAGATCGCAATGTATGAGCAGTTTGGTATTGAGGGCTTAAAGGCATTCCAGAAGACAGTTGATTATTGTAAATCAAAGGATCTGGTTGTGATCGGAGATATTAAGAGAGGCGATATCGGATCAACATCTGCAGCATATGCGGTTGGACATCTTGGTAAGGTCGCAGTAGGAAGCAAGGCATATTCAGTATTTGGTGAGGATTTTGCTACAGTAAATCCATACCTTGGTACTGACGGAATCAAGCCTTTTGTAGATGTATGTAAGGAAGAAAAGAAGGGTATCTTTGTACTGGTTAAGACATCCAATCCTTCATCCGGAGAATTTCAGGATCGTCTGGTCGATGGCAAGCCGTTATATGAGCTGGTTGGTGCTATGGTTGATGAATGGGGTAAAGATATGATCGGTGAGAGTGGTTACAGCAGTGTTGGAGCTGTTGTAGGGGCAACTTATCCTGAGATGGGCAAGGTACTTCGTAAGATCATGCCGAAGTCATTTATCCTTGTTCCGGGCTACGGAGCACAGGGCGGTAAGGCTGCGGATCTGGTACATTATTTCAATGAAGACGGACTTGGTGCGATCGTGAATTCATCCAGAGGAATCATTGCAGCTTATAAGCAGGAAAAATATGCTTCATTTGGTGAAGCAAATTATGCAGATGCTTCCCGTCAGGCAGTCGTTGATATGATCGAAGATATCAACAGTGTATTATAATTATCGGATTTATCAGAAAAGACAGTATGCCGTACATGATGTGTGATGAGCGTGAAGGCGTACGGATCATGTGGAAGAGATTACGGGAGGACATAGATACATGGGAAAAGTAAAGATAACAGCAGAGGTTGTGAGCCAGACCTGTATAGCAACAGATATATACAGTCTGATCCTGAAAGCAGGCGACATTGCATCGCAGGCGGTTGCGGGTCAGTTCGTTTCCGTATATTCAAAGGATGGAAGCCGTATGCTTCCAAGACCGATCAGTTTATGTGGAATTGATAAAGAAGCAGGTACGCTTCGTCTGGTATATCGTATCGCAGGAAAAGGAACAAATGAGTTCTCAAAATTACAGGCAGGAGATACGGTTGACATCCTTGGTCCGCTTGGAAATGGATTTATGAAGGAAACCGGAAAAGCAATTCTGATCGGTGGAGGAATCGGTATTCCACCAATGTTGCAACTTGCAAAGGAGCTGGACTGTGAGAAATCCATCGTACTTGGATACCGGGATGAGTTTTTCTTAAATGAGGAATTTGAACCATATGGTACAGTGTATCTGTCTTCTGAGGATGGAAAGCATGGGACAAAGGGAAATGTAATAGATGCGATCAAAGAATGTGCGGTAACAGGTGATATCATATATGCCTGTGGTCCGACTCCGATGCTTCGAGGAATCAAACAGTATGCAGAAGAGCAGAATATCCGTTGTGAGATTTCATTGGAAGAAAAGATGGCGTGTGGTGTGGGTGCCTGTCTTGCCTGTGTATGTCAGACAAAAAATGTGGACGAGCATTCAAAGGTACACAATGCAAGAATCTGTGCAGATGGTCCTGTCTTTTATGCAGAGGAGGTGGAACTGTAATGAGTAAAGTAAATATGGCAGTAAATATCGCAGGAGTAGAATGGAAGAATCCGATTACAGTTGCATCCGGTACATTTGGTTCAGGAATGGAGTATTCAGAATTTGTTGATCTGAACCGACTGGGAGCAGTGACTACAAAGGGTGTGGCAAATGTTCCATGGCCGGGTAATCCGACTCCGAGAATCGCAGAAACATATGGTGGAATGATGAATGCCATCGGACTTCAGAATCCTGGCATAGATACTTTTATAGAAAGAGATCTTCCATTCCTTGCCAAATATGATACGAAAGTGATCGTAAATGTATGTGGAAGATCTAAGGAAGATTATATAGATGTTGTAGAACGACTGGCAGATACAGATGTTGATATGCTTGAGATGAACGTATCCTGTCCGAATGTGAAAGAAGGTGGAATTGCATTTGGTCAGAAGCCGGAAGCTCTCTATGATATTACACAGGCGGTAAAGAAGGTTGCGAAGCAGCCGGTGATTATGAAACTCAGTCCGAATGTTACGAATATCACAGAGATGGCAAGGGCTGCAGAAGCAGGAGGAGCAGATGCAGTATCGCTGATCAATACACTCACAGGTATGAAGATCGATGTTAAGCGTCGTACATTTGCTGTAAAGAATAAAACTGCCGGGGTATCAGGCCCTGCGATCCATCCGATTGCAGTGCGGATGGTTTATCAGGTCGCAAATACTGTCAAGCTTCCGATCATAGGTATGGGTGGTATCGTTACGACAGAGGATGCACTTGAGATGATCATGGCAGGGGCGTCAGCGATTGCAGTGGGTACAGCAAACTTTCATAATCCATATGCGACAGTGGAGATTGCGGAGGGTATTGAGAAATATCTGATCGAGAATCAGATTGATGATATAAATGAATTAATTGGGTGTGTAAAATAAAGGATATTGGGTTATCTGCTTACAGGATGTATTGGGGAGGCAGCAGTTAGTTGGTTATGGAAAAACAATTTGAAGAAATAATATATTCCAGATATCAGGCACGGATAAGAGATTTCCGAATTTTACATGTAGATGAAGGCTTTGAAAAGATCCTTGGTTATTCAGCAGAGGATGTAGAACGCTTACAGCTTCATGTAAAAGATATTATGCTGGATGAAGACTGGGATGCTTATGCAAAGATCATCTATACGAAGATGGCAAGCAAGGGGGAAGCATACCTTGGGCATCGTTTAAAGAAGAAAAACGGTGAAGTTATATATGTATTCTGCTTTGGACGTGCATTTCAGTCAGAAGAAGGAGAAATGTGCGGAGAGATCCTCATTACGGATATTACAAATACCAAGAAGATGTCGAAGCAGCTTGAAAATCTGACGGACATTAATTCTGAACTGAATATGGAGTTGTCGGATAAGAACCGTATGCTGGAGTCCATCCTCAATAATCTGGCAGGGGGTGTGGGAGTATTCGATATCGGGAATAAGAAGATCACGGTAGAGTATATCAGTGAGAGTTTCTATAAGATGTTCGGCCTGAAAAAAGGACAGCTTGGTACAGAAGGAAACGAGTACATTAATCTGGCATTTGAGGAAGACCGGAAAGAGCTGAAGCGTCAGATCCAGGAGACTTTATCGTCAAATAAGATGACGATGGGTGAATATCGGTTTAACGATAAGAACAATCCGGGCAAATATTATTGGGTACAGGTATGTCTGTCCCTTCTTGCAGCGAGAAAAGGTGTCTTTTCCGTATGCGCTGTCTGTGTAAATATTACAGATAAAAAGGAAGAAGAACTGGAAAAGAGTGCACAGACAGAATTGCTTAAACTTGTTGCTCAGGGAAGTGATGAATTCCTGTTTTCTTATACAGTAGAGAATGACAGTATGGTTATCTCGAAATATATGGAAGAAAAAACGGTGACAATTTTTGATGATAAGGATTTTGTTACCAATATTGATCAGTGTCAGTTGATCTATTTGGAAGATAAAAAAGAAGTATCAAGGATAATTGAAGAACTTACGACCATTAGAAATACCGGTTCTTTAGAGATGCGGATTGATTTTATAGGAAATGGGATGTATCTATGGCATCGTGCAATGTTAGTCAGTGTTACCGATGCAAATGGATCAGTTAAAAAAATTGTTGGAAAGCTGTATTCTATTCATGAGGAGAAATTGCAAAGTCAGGAGTTAATCCTGCGTGCGGAGCGCGATTCGCTTACCGGTATCTATAATCACAGTACTTATGTATCGAAAGTATCCAGATTCCTTGCAGAATTTGATGAGACACAGTGTGCATTGTATATGATCGATCTGGATGATTTCAAGTTGGTAAATGATGCACTGGGACATTATGCCGGAGATGATCTGTTGTGTGATACAGCAGTTGTTTTGGAAAGTGTTGCAAATACATATGGAGGCTTTAGTGGTCGGCTTGGTGGAGATGAATTCTCTATGTTTATCCCGGATGTAGTCGATGAAGATACAGCATGTTTGGTTGCAAAGGCAATTAATAAGGGAATTCGTGCAATTAAATGTAAAGCAGAACACTCGGCATCGATCGGTATTGCAGTAGATACCATATCAAAGTCGTTAAGTTTCGATTCTTTATATTATAAAGCGGATCAGGCGTTATATTATTCCAAACGTCAGGGCAAAGACCGCTATATGCTTTTCTGTGAGAAGATGGATGAGGCGAAGCCGGTATTAAATTCCGGGTTTAGCAGTTATTCGGATGAAGAAGATTATCTGTTAGATGATATCTCGGATGTTGTATATGTAACGGAGATGAATTCTTATAAACTACAGTATATGAACAAAGCGGCTAAGCTTGGTGTTGGTCTGGATGAAGATGATATGTCCTATATTGGCAAGCAATGTTATAAGGTGCTTCAGGGAATGGATATGCCATGCAGTTTCTGTACGAATAAGCTGTTATCAACGGAGAAGAGTTTTATCTCGCATCATAAAAACCTCAATAACGGAAAAGAATATGTTTTAAAAGACAGGATTGTAAACTGGCATGGAATAAAGTGTCGTATGGAGATGGCTGTCGATATTTCTGATGCAGACAAAGTAACGCAGGTTCTTTCGAATCGCTATGATATTGAGGATGCATTGATATCCAGTATCACACAGATATCTATGGGTGGCGAACATTCACTGAATTACAGCAAGCTGTTAGAGACACTTGGCGAATATTATGGTGCAAAGCATGCATGCCTGATCGAATGTGACACAAATAAACTCAGGGAATATCATGAATGGAAATCTGCAAATAGTAAGCTGTTTGGAAAGAAACTGGAGATACTCTATAAGGATGATGTTCGTAAGGAGATACAAAGTATTTCCAGTAAAAAGGGTGCTCTGATCATAAATCATATTTCGGATTATCCATATAAGGAATCATTACTGTATTCTTTTTTTCTGGAAAACAGAATATGGTCAATGTACTCTGTTCCGATCAAAGATAATAAATCTGAGATCATTGGAAGAATTGTTATCTTTAATCCACAGCTTCATAATGGAGATTTAAAGCTGATGAATCTTTTATCTTTGTATATTGGAAATGATATTGTCAGCCGAGCACTTGCAGAAGAACGAAATTATGAATTAACGCATGATCGTATAACAGGAGCATTTAATCGTGCCTGTTATATAGATTATATAAATCGTAGACAAAATCTGGAATCAGTAGGTATTGTGATCATTGATATCAATGAAGTGCGGAATATATTTGATGAATTTGGGCAGTCTTTTGTTGATAACCTTATGATCGATTATTTTAGATTGTTAGACAGGGTATTCCCGGAATCTTGTATTTACCGGATCGGTGATGATGACTTTGCAGCAATTTGTGAGAATATTTCACAGTGCGATTTCCTCGATCAGATCCGTATATTAAAGGGACAGCTTAAGATTGGCGATTTTACGGCATGTATCGGATATGTATGGGATGATTATGAGAAAGATATCAAACGGATGGAAAATCATGCGTATGATATGCTTTATATGGAGAAACAGAAGTGGTACGATCAGAAGGATGAACATTCCTACAAATGGAGTACACTGACAAGAGAACTTGTAAAAGAAGATATTGCAAATGGAATGTTCTATGTCTATTTACAGCCAAAGGTGGATTACTCAAATGATCATTGTTATGGTGCAGAAGCACTGGTGCGATATGCAAAACCGGATAATCTTGCAAATGTGATCGATCGTTTGGAAAAAAGCAGAAATATAAAGTATATGGATCTCTTTGTCCTTGAAAATGTATGTAGAACGCTTGTACGCTGGAAAGAAGAAGGATATGACCTGATCCCAATCTCCTGTAATTTTTCCAGAATATCTCTGCTTGAGGAAGATATGCCGGAGCGCATTAATGCGATCGTTGAATCTTATGGAGTTCCAAAGGATATGATCGAGATTGAGATCACAGAGTCTGTTGGTGAGATGGAACATGAGATGGTCACCGGAATTGCAAACAAACTTCATGCAGCAGGTTTCCGCATTGCCATGGATGACTTTGGTACAAAGTATTCAAATGTATCGATTCTTTCTTCTATGAAGTTTGATGTGATCAAACTGGATCGGAGTATGGTTTATAATATCGACAAGAATATAGCCAGCAGAAAAATCTTAAGACATCTGGTAGAGATGTGCTTAGATCTTGGTGTAGAATGTATTGCTGAAGGAGTAGAGACAAAAGAACAGGCAGAATACCTGAAGGAAATGGGATGTAACCATATTCAGGGTTACCTGTACAGTAAGCCTGTGAATATCGAATCTTTCGAGCAGGTTTATATGAAAAGAGATGAATAAATAAAAACTCCCTACAGGCAGCATATATATTTTATGTAGTAGACACCTATCTGAACGTCGGTTCTTAACGAATCACTGTCAAGTGATGAGTTTAGCACCGCTACGTGATAACTGAGACCTTACCGAGGCTTAGCCGAGGTTAGTTCGAAGTTATACAGAGTAAGATAGAACGAAAGTGTTCTGCGAAATAAAGATATATATGTCGACTGTAGGGGGTTTTATTTATTTCTTCTTATATGGACCTCTGGGATGGCGACATCGTAGGAGATGTTTGCTTCCTCATCGGAAGATTCCGTATGTACGGGATTCGAAGCAGCGCCGTTTGAATCTGGATTTGATTGGGTATGAATTTCAGGAATTGCAAGATTGTCATAGGTCAGGTTATAGTCTTTTTTCTTATTTTTTCTGTGTCCAAACATGTGAATATCCTCCTTTTATAGCAGATTGATGAAAAATGTAATAACAAGACTGTTGATAAAGTCTGCAAATAAACTTCCTACAAGCGGGATCAGAAGGTAGGCTTTTACGGATGGTGAATATTTGTCACAGATTGCCTGCATATTTGCCATAGCGTTTGGTGTTGCACCCATTCCAAATCCACAGGTTCCGGCAACCAGAACAGCGGCATCATAGTCGCGTCCCATGATGTTGAATTCAACAAAGTAAGTGAACAGGCAGATCAGAATAACCTGACTGGTCAGCAGGATAAATAATGGAAGAGCAAGAGAGGCAAGCTGCCATAACTTTAATGTGATCATCGCGATACCAAGGAACAGGGAGAGGGCAATACCGCCAAGGTCATTGATCTCACCCATATGGATCGTAAATTTACCGGAATATTCACCGATATTTCGAATCAGTGCAGCTGCTATCATAGCTCCGATATAGATCGGGAAGGTTAAACCGGTCTTTGTCAGCAACCATGAAAAAATGGTTCCAAGTCCGATTGCAAGGATCAGCTGAAAGACTGCGGATGCATACATATTTGTATGACGTTCATGCTTCTTTTCATCTTCAATCAGAAGACTGTCATCTTCCAGAACCGCAGTCTTTAAGAGATCCTTTGTCTCAATCAGGCGTCTTCCGATCGGACCGCCCATCACACTTCCGGCAATCAGCCCAAACGTTGCCGCCGCCGTACAGAGCGTACTCGCTCCCTCAACCC
>ERZ808240.1687-NODE-1687-length-26511-cov-9.499471_pt1 | contig 26511 bp, 30 predicted proteins | sample MGYA00521084_ERZ808240 | MGnify/ENA primary metagenome ERZ808240 (study PRJEB31516, sample SAMN03275571) | gut metagenome | biome: mammalia-associated habitat; material: feces | host: Papio cynocephalus | place: Kenya | collected 2012-08-06 ... | reverse complement strand
GAGGCTCATAAAAAATGATTTTGTATTTCAGTGCAACAGGAAACGGAAAATATATCTCAGAACAGATTGCAGAGAAAACAAACGAAACATGCATGTCTATCGTAGACTGCATCCGTGAAGATAAGTATGTTTTTTCTGATGAAACAATACTTGGAATTGTGGTGCCGACTTATTTCTGGCGTCTTCCACGGATTGTTGCAGAATATCTGGATAAACTTAGAACAGAAAATTGTGGATATACATTTTTCCTTGCCAGCTATGGAACGACAACAGGTAAGGCTGGCAGTATGGCGAAGGACATTATGGCTTGTCATGGACAGAAGTTTGATGCATATTATAGTGTGATCATGCCTGATACATGGACACCGGTGTTTGACCTTACGGATAAGAATAGAGTTGATAAGTGGCTGAGTGACGGCAAAAATCAGCTGGAACTTGTTATCGACAATATAATGTCAAAAAGAAAAGGTGATTTTATAGACAGAAAATTACCAAAGTGGGTAGCTACAATTCCCGCAGCTTATATGTATGTGACAGAGAGAAAAACAAAAAATCTGTCAGTAAACAAAGACGCATGTATCGGTTGTGGTGTGTGTGCAAAAAAATGTCCGGTTGGTGCGATACAGATGGAAGACAGATGTCCGGTCTGGAAAGTGGAAGAATGTGAAATGTGTCTTGGATGTCTTCACAGATGTCCGAAATTTGCAATCAGCTATGGCAATGGAAAAACGAACAGACATGGGCAGTATAAAAATCCGTATACAAGAATTTAGGAGGAACTATGGCAGATATAGCAGTAATTACAGGAGCATCATCAGGTCTTGGCGTAAAGTTTTTAGAGGCGGTTGTAAACAGATATCCGCAGATGGATGAATACTGGATTTTAGCAACGAGTCTTCTTATGATTAGCTAATCAAAAGACTGGAAAATGAAAAACCAAAGATAAAGGTGTTTATACACCTGGGATGTTATATAAATCCTATCGAGTTGTAAGTAAGATTTTTCCATCATTATGGATGATGAAGCTAGCAAAAAAATTTATTAAAGACAGTGACAAATTCAAGTTTGTATATATCTTTTAAAAGGTATATGATTAAGAAAAATGATAGGAGGTATCTGAATGAAAGCACATAAATATTGGTCTATCGGTGCACTGATTACAATGCTTGGAACTTTTTATACAGGTTATAAGAAATCAAAAGAAGGACACAAGTACTTTGCAGCAAGTTCTCTGATCTGTATGATTATGGCCATTTATACAGGTCATAAGATGATTTCTGGGAAAGGTAAGAAGAAAAAAGATGTGCCAGCAGAGATCGATGAAGATTAAGAATTAGAACAGAATATTTTAATCAATAAAGCCGGTGCGGGATTTTGAAATCCAGTGCCGGCTTTGTTGATGCCACAGGGGATTGGGGGTGTAGTCATCAATTTTTTATAGTGTGGTATTATTTTGCCAGGAAATTACCCTGTATCTCCATCGTTTTAAAAGAGAATGACAGAGATATTCGCCCTGCTTATCAAGCAAGTTCTGCCGGTTGGCATGAGGGTGAAAACAGTTATGAGCCTTTTGTTAAGTATTATTTAGGTATTATGTTGAAAGTATACAATGAATTTGAAAGCCGTGTAGAACATTTGAAGTACCATAATCTTTCCAAGCCGGATAGAATTAAGGCGGTGATTGATAATAAGGTCGGTGCAGGTCCATCCACCGGTTATGTCCGTATTTGAAAAATTATTTCCAGATTTCCATAATAATATTACTACTTTGAATTAACCAATTTATCAGTCAAAAACGCATAGACAAAAGTCATGGCGAATCCGGAGATGCGGGCATTACTCAGTTCACTGGCGAGGACAATGAAGTAATGAAAAATAGTGAAAAAATAGTGTAATTTTAGTGGAAAAACAATTCATAAAACGATATAATATATGGAAGTCTGTCTTATTTAAATGCAAAAGAAAAAGAGTTCTTAGCATTTCTATTAAAAAAGCGATTATATGAGTTTACGCCAATTGAAGTAAGCAAAATGATCGGTGTAACAAACAAAACAGTTATTAATAGATGTGCAAAGCTGGTAAATAGTGGCTTGTTAATTCCAATTATTGTCAAGACAAGAGTTCGGTCCTATCGGTTAAGTGATTTTTCAAAAACAAATGAGAAAAAGATTTTGAAAAAAATATCGTAATAGAAACTTTATGAATACCAAATATCTGAAAAGTGGGGAATAAAAAGATGAACGAACAACAGAAACGAAATTTCACATTGGATAATCTAAAAGAAACAGCCATCATGACGATAGCAGTGGGGATCATCGCAGCAGCTGTATATTTCTTCCTGATTCCAAGTAAAACTTCAATTAGCAGCATATCGGCACTGGCAATCATTATGTCGCATTATGTGCCATTACATGTATCAACAATTACGATGATCCTGAATGTAGTCCTGCTGCTGATTGGCTTTGTGACGTGTGGAAAAGAATTCGGAGCGAAAACGGTATATACCAGCATCCTGCTACCGGTGTATCTGGCAGTATTTGAGCATGTGTTTCCCAACTTTAAATCACTGACAGACAGTAGTGAGCTGGATGTGATTTGTTACATATTGGTGGTAAGTATCGGACTCAGCATTTTATTTAATATGAATGCTTCATCCGGAGGACTGGATATTGTGGCAAAGATCATGAATAAATATCTGCACATTGAACTTGGAAAAGCAATGTCAATCTCCGGAATGTGTGTGGCACTTTCATCAGCGTTGATCTATGATAAAAAGGCAGTAGTCTTAAGTGTACTTGGAACTTACTTTAATGGGATTGTTCTGGATCATTTTATATTTGGTCAGAATGTGAAGAGACGTGTCTGCATCATTACGAAATATGAAGAAGAGGTGCGGCAGTTTATACTGCAGGAATTGCATAGCGGCGCGACATTCTATGAGGCAATCGGTGCATATAACATGAAAAAATACAGAGAGATTATTACCATTGTTGATAAGAGTGAGTATCAGAAACTGATGAACTATATTATCAAAAAAGATCCGGAAGCATTTGTGACGGTGTATACAGTGTCAGATATGCGGTACCGGCCGAAGAAGAAGGGATTTTAGATTATAACAAGAAAAAAGAACTGGAATCAGAGATGTCATTGCTCTGATTCCAGTTCTTTTTTCCTGTATATATTATATCTATTTCTTTTCGACTTTGCGTGCAAATACGATTGCCAGTATAATTCCAATCACGCCCATGATGAATGCAGCCTGGATCGTTCCGGAGAAGCCATAGACAATGGCTGTTGTCTCTGATGCGCCGTCTGCCAGTGCGGCTGCCTGACGGACACTCTGGATTCCACCGAAAAGGGAAGAACCAACACTTGCAGAAATCTGCATAAATGTATTCACGATGGCAACTCCATGTGAATTAAGATCAGGAGTAAGTGTTGCCAGTGCAGATGTCTGTGCCGGTGACATAGAAAATGCCAGCCCCTGATATATGATAATATGGACAATTACCAGGAGAACCAGACTGGAAGATGCATTGAAACGTGACAGTACAAATAATGCCACGCTAAACACAAGAAATCCAAGTGGAAGCATGATCTTCACTCCATATTTATCCAGGATTTTTCCACTGATATTTGTGGATGCGGCGTTTAAGAGTACTCCCGGAAGGAGTAACAATGCCGAGGTCATACTTGCCACGCCAAATGCACCCTGTAAGAACGACGGCATTACAACATTCAATGAGAAGTTGATCAGCATTGCGATAAATACCATTGCCACACCAAGCGTGAATTTGATATTTGAAAATGGTTTGAAATTCAATAAAGGTTCTTTTAATTTTCTTTGTCTTACGACAAATACGGCAAGAATTATTACACCTGCTATAATACAAACAAGTCCGGTGCCAAGCTGTGACATTACAACACTGATTCCATATAAGAAAGCAGCAAGACCGGCTGTAGATAATACGACAGACAGAAGGTCAAGATGTGGCTTTGAAAGTGGTGCAACATTGTCTACACATATTGCTCCTGCGATGATTGCGATAACTAATAAAATCAATAATAATACAAATACACTCTTCCAATAGAAAAACTGGACAAGCACACCTGAAATAGTCGGTCCGAATGCAGGTCCAAGTGTAATTCCACAGACACAAAGTGCCATTGCTGTTCCAATCTGTGTCTTTGGAACAACGATCAATACCGTATTCATCATGATTGGGATCATCATTCCTGTTCCGATTGCCTGGAACATACGAAATGCCAGCAGGACAGGGAATACAGGGGCAAAAAGGCATCCGACTGTTCCTATCAGGATGATTCCCATTGCACCGAGAAATAATTTTTTCGTTGGTACACTCTGATATAAAAATGCAGTAACAGGAACCATAACGGATGTGACAAGCATATATCCTGTGATCAGCCACTGTACATTTGCCAGAGTTACATTCATATCTTCTGAAATAATACGTAATGCTACATTCAGGATTGTTTCATTAAATGTAGCTACAAGTGCACTAAAAACAAGTACACCAATAATAATCCATGGATTTTTCTGTTTTTTACTCATATTTTCTCCTCTCTTTTGATTCTTTAACTTTTTAACTTTTTAACTTTTATATTTTAGCCGTCTTTTCTTTGAATGTGAAATAGAATCATGTTATCATTAATAACGAAATAGAATTAATAAAATGAATTAATTCTTGTAGTGTATTACACAGATCATAATATACGATAGATTGTATAAGGAGGGTTCCTATGAATTCCGTTCAGTTAAAATGCTTTCTTGAAGTCGCAAGGGAATTAAATTTTGCACGTGCGGCTGAACATCTTCATTTTTCCCAGCCTACTGTCAGCAAGCAGATTCAGACATTAGAAGCAGAATTGAAAGTAAAGCTTTTCAAAAGAAGTACACGAAGTGTTTCCCTGACACAGGCCGGGAAAATGTTTTATCCGAATGCACGGAGTATCTACAATCAGGAATTAGATGCAATCCATAATCTTTCCAGTCTTAATATGGATGCCGATCAGAAAATCCATATTGGAACTTACGGAATGGATCTTTTTTCTTATATGGATAAGGTGTTTCATTCGCTGTTGATGAAATATCCTGATATACAGCCGGATATTATCTTTGCGCCTTATCAGTCGCTGAACGGCTCGTTACAGTCAGAGGCTCTTGATCTGATCATTGGAATAAAAGAATTAATACTGGAACAAAGTTCTTCTGTCGGAACATATACTCAGCTGGCGGAAGCACCGGTCTCTTATATAATAGCCGATGAGTATTCGGATTTGTTCAAAGATTATACCGTTACCGGTACTTTGATTAATCCAAAAGCTTTTTTTACAATGATTTCAGATCATACACGGATTACGCGGCGGGTTACGACTCCGGTGCTGGAATACGTATTAAAAAAACAACTGGATCTATATAAGACAGCCGGGAACTTTATCACTGAAAATGTTCAGTACTGTGATAATATCGAATCTGCATTTCTGCAGGTCCGTTCAGGAAATGCTTTTCTGATTCTGGGACATCCGGTGCAGATGCCGCAAAGTGGGATCTGTAATCTTAAAATAGAAAATATCAAGCCTTTTTCTTATGGGTATTATTATAATCCTGCGAATAAAAAGAAGGCGTTAAAGTTGTTAAAGCAGGAATTGATTCAGTTTTTCAGACAGTAATTATAGCTTTTCGTGTGTTAAATTGGTAAAATCGCCGTTGTGTATGATGCTGTATTAGAGATATAATAAGATAAAAACATTGCAAAAGAGGAGAAGAAGCAAAATGAGTTTGTTATGGATGGAATACGAAGCGGAATTCGAACATCTGGTAGAAGCTTCATTTGCGAGGGAAAGTAAGGATAGGAAAGCATATTTCCAATCTTTGAACGAAAGAGTAAGAAAGATTATTTACAGAGATACCAGATATAATATTGATTATCTGTATACGGCGTATGTGCTTGGAGATGAGAAGATCATGAATACATATGCGGTGTGGCTGTATGAACTGATGGAAGGCATCTTTAAGGACCGCTTTACAAAAGAACAGACGAAGGAATATGTTATTTTTCATCTGGATGAGATCAGAAAGACAATACCTGATGTGGTCAGTCCGGGGAAACATCAGAAACTGCAGGCGTTGATTAAGAATGCGGAGCAGTGTATCCGTGATTATAACCCGGATAAAGAGAAGAAGAAAGAGACTTCCTGTTATGAGAAAGAGATCGATGAGTATATGAGTTGCCTGATGCAAAAAAATACCAGACAGGCAATCAGACTTATCAAAAGGTTCGTGGACCAGAAAATCCCGCTGGATGATATCTATGTTGATATCCTTTCGGAAAGTATGAAACGGGTCGGAGAATTGTGGCATACCGCAGAGATAACAGTCGATACCGAACATTATTGTACATCCGTTACACAGATGGCAATGGCGCAGATGTACGATATACTTTTTGATACAGAGAAGAAAGACAGGACAATCTTGTGTGTCTGTCCGGGAAAAGAACTTCATGAGATGGGAGCGCGTATCATTGCAGATCTTTTTGAAAATCATGGATGGGACAGTGTTTTCCTGGGAGCGGCGGTTCCGGTAGAATATATCATGGAATCGGTAAGAGAGAATCATCCGGATCTGGTTACACTTTCGGTGTCGATGCCGCAGCATCTGATGGATTGTGAAATGGCAGTAGAAGAGATAAAGAAAGAATTTCCCGATATTAAGGTGGCTGTCGGAGAAAAAGCATTTGAAAGTACGAATGATATCTGGAAAAAGTGGCCGGTGGATATTTACACAAAAGATGCAAGAGAGCTGCTTGCGAGAGCAAATAGTTTGTGTGCTTAAGGAGTTATATTAAAATGATCTATGCAGTATTGCTATGTGACAAACAATGGAAGATCGAAAAAATACGACAGGATAATCAGGTATTAGACTTACAAGAAGGCCGCTTCTTAAGTGAGATGGTTGTTGAAAAAGAAAAACTCCAGGATAAAGAAGGAGAATATTCAATAGAATTGACATTTTCCTCAAAAGGAATTGTGATACCGGCGATTATCCAGGCGTATAAAGAAGGAAATCTGGTTGTGCTTGTGAGCGTAAAGAATGACCGGGAATTTCTGGAATTTACAACGGAATATCCAAAGTACCGGGAATGGGCACAAGACTGCCTGTTCGGGATTTTTCATAATGAATATTACATGATCCAGCAGATGAACAACCGGCTTGTTGATCTACAGAGAAAGCTGACGAGAAGTAACAGGCAGCTGGAACGTGCGAACCGTTCCAAGACGAGATTTCTGGCAAATATGAGTCATGACATCCGGACGCCGATGAATGCAATCATTGGACTTACGGAACTGATGCTGCATAACCTGGAAGACCCGGAGGTTCTGGAACGGTATATCTATAAATTGCGTTCTTCGGGCCAGTATTTACTGGATCTGATCAATGATATTCTGGAACTGAGTAAGATTGAGAATGGTTTGATAGAATTGAAGCCAGAACCAATGGATATCGGAAGTCAGTTAGAGCAGATTCTTACGATTATCCGGCCGCAGATTACAGAAAAGGAACAGCAGATAGCGATAGAAGGAACGGTAGAGCATCGGTATGTTATTGCGGATTCTGTACATTTACGACAGGTAATGATGAATGTGCTGTCCAATGCTGTAAAATATACTCCGAAAGGAGGAAATATCCGGCTGGAAGTACGAGAAAGAAAAATAGAAAAAGGAGATAATACGACAGGAAGTTATGAATTCGTAATAGAAGACAGCGGGATAGGAATGTCGCCGGCATTTGCAAAACACATCTTTGAACCTTTCTCACGTGCAGAAGATTCGGCTAGTGAGATACAGGGAACAGGGCTTGGCATGGCAATCACGAAAAGTATTGTAGATGCTATGAAAGGAACGATCAGGGTAGAAAGTGAGCCTGGAAAAGGAAGCCGATTTGAAATAACGCTGCCGCTTATTTTATGCCGCGAAGAAGAATTACGGAATAAAGAAAAAGATCAGATCAATATACAGAATGATGAAAAACCAAGTATAAAAGGAAAACGTTTTTTGTGTGCAGAAGACAATGAATTAAATGCAGAGATATTAACATCGATACTGGAATTAGAGGGCGCCAAATGTAGGATCTACGGGAATGGAAAATTGCTGACAGAAGCATTTGAGAATGTTACACCGGGAGAGTACGATGCGATTCTGATGGATGTGCAGATGCCGGTGATGAATGGCTATGAAGCAACGAAAGAAATCAGAAATGGCAATAACCCACTGGGCAGGACGATTCCGATCATAGCAATGTCGGCAAATGCCTTTCAGGAGGACGTAAACCGCAGCCTTCAGGCGGGCATGAATGCACATATTTCAAAGCCGCTGGATATAAAGCGGCTGATAGAAGTATTAGATATAGAATTAAAAAAATTAAAGTCAGCAGGGACGATAAAAAAGCCAGAAAAATCCATCCCGGCTGGAAACGAGGAAACGTATGATAAAAAAATGGATACAACAAACGGGATGGAGAAGGATCCTGTTTATGGTGATCGGTAATCTGATCCTTGGAATGGGAATCAGCATATTCAAACTTGCCAGTCTGGGCAATGACTCCTTTTCGGGAATGACAATGGCGATTTCGGCATATATACATATGAACTATGGAACATATTTCTTACTGCAAAGTGCAGTGCTATTTATAATCGAACTGATTTTTGGCAGGCATCTGATTGGAATAGGAACGGTTGTAAATGCCTGCTTTCTGGGATATTTTACGATGTTCTTTTCGTGGACATGGAATACTATAGGACTTCAGGTCCAGGGACTTGGCAGTCAGCTTATAACACTTGTGATCGCAGTGCTGATCCAGTCCTTTGGATTATCTTTGTATCAGAGTTCTGATGCGGGAATCTCGCCATATGACAGCCTTGCGTTGATTTTAACGGAAAGATTACCGAAGGTTCCGTATTTCTTTAACCGTGTGCTGATGGATGGAATCTGTGCGGTAATCTGTTGGAGATTCGGAGGATTGATTGGAATCGGGATGCTTGTTGCGATGTTCGGACTGGGACCAGTCATCAGTATCTTTAACAAATGTATCAGCGAGAAACTGGTAGGGGAAAAATAAAGCCTGGAAAATAAAAATAGTCTGGAGTATGAGCAGCTACTCCAGACTATTTTTATATGCATTCCCCCAAAGTACCATCGCATCAAGGATTGGTTTCAGACTTAACCCCAGTTCGGTAAGAGAATACTCTACCCTTGGTGGGACTTCCGCATAGACTTTCCTGTTTACCAGACCGGAGGCTTCCATATCGCGAAGCTGTGCGGTCAGGACTTTCTGAGATACATCTCCAATGGATCTTTTTAATTCTCCGAACCGTTTGGTTCCGGTCAGAAGATCTCTTAAGATCAGGACTTTCCACTTATCTCCGATCAATGTAAGCGTGGTTTCGACCGGGCATGCCGGCAAATCTTTTTCTTTATCACTCATAGCAGATACCTCCAGTTGATCCAATAGTTTCCTCCAGGTAACTATACCACAAAATAGTGCGTACTTGTGAGATTTCCTTTGGCAAAATAAAATATTAATAGAATAACACAGGAGGAAAAAGAGTATGGATACTGAAAAATGTTTACAAATATTAAGAGAAATAAAAGATGTGGCATTTGCGACTGTTGATCAGAAGGGATGTCCGCAGGTCCGTATCATAGATGTTATGATTGTTGAAAATGAGAAGATGTATTTCTGTACGGCAAGAGGAAAGGACTTTTATAAGCAGTTAATGGGAAATGGGAAGATTGCGGTTACAGGAATGAACAAAGCATACCAGATGATCCGTCTGAACGGGGAAGCGCACAGATTAGAAGATCAGAAGGTATGGATTGACCGTATCTTTGAAGAAAATCCATCAATGAAGGACGTCTATCCGGGAAACAGCAGATATGTGCTGGAAGCATTTTGTGTCGAGAATGGAGAAGTGGAGTTCTTTGATCTCGGACAGACACCGATCGTGAGAGAAAGTTACCGGCTGGGAGATGGTACAGTAAATGAAAAAGGATTTGAGATCAGTGATGCATGTATCCAGTGTGGAAAATGTGAGAGTATCTGCCCTCAGAAATGCATTCAGAACTTCAGTATACAGCAGAGTCACTGCCTGCATTGTGGACTGTGCATGGAAGAGTGTCCGGTTGATGCAGTAGTAAGAAGGGGGCAGGCAAGATGATACAGGATATGTGGACGTTATTTCTCGAGAAGAAAGAATTCTTTGGAAATCTTTTGCTGGAACATATAGAGATATCTCTGTTGGCAATTGTCATAGCAGTAGTTGTTGGTGGACTGACCGGAATCCTGATCAGTGAATTTCAGAAGACAGCAAAACCGACACTGGGCGTTATTAATTTTCTATATACGATTCCATCAATTTCGATGCTTGGTTTTCTGATTCCGTTTTCAGGAATTGGAAATGCGACGGCAGTCATAGCATTAACAATCTATGCGCTGCTTCCAATGGTGCGGAATACTTACACGGGAATCTGCAATATTGATGATAATATCATAGAAGCTGCAGAGGGAATGGGAAGCACCAGATTCCAGATTCTGTATAAGATTAAGCTTCCTCTTGCAGTACCGGTGATCTTGTCGGGGATCCGGAATATGGTGACTATGACGATCGCTCTTGCAGGTATTGCGTCATTCATTGGAGCAGGCGGACTTGGAGTTGCAATCTACAGAGGAATTACAACGAATAATACGGCAATGACGATGGTGGGAAGTCTTATGATCGCATTGCTTGCGTTAGTATTTGACATGGTGCTTGGATGTGTGGAGAAAATGATCGCAGGAAGAACCTCACATGCAAGAGCAAAAAAAGCAGGAGCATCCAGGAGAAGAAAGAAAATCACATTGCTGATCGGAATCTTCGTAATACTTGTGTGCGTTGTAGTGGCAGTAGTATTCCAGAAAGGGAAGAAAGATACGATCCATATTGCGACCAAACCAATGACAGAGCAGTATATCCTGGGCGAGATGCTGGATATTCTTATCGAACAGGATACGAATCTGAATGTGGAAGTGACAGAAGGAGTCGGCGGAGGAACTTCGAATATCGAGCCGGCGATGGAAAGCGGGGAGTTCGACCTGTATCCGGAATATACTGGTACGGGATGGAATATGGTACTGAAAAAAGATGGAATCTATAGCGAAGATTCATTTGCAAAGCTGCAGAAAGAATATAAGAACAAATTAGATATGCAGTGGACTGGCATGTATGGATTCAATAATACATATGGACTGGTAGTAAGAAAAGAAATAGCAGAGAAATATAATATCAAGACTTACTCGGATCTTAAGAAAGTCGCAGATCAGCTTACATTTGGCGCAGAGTATGATTTCTTCGAACGTGAAGACGGATATGATGCACTTTGTAAAGAATATGGATTCAGTTTTGGAAAGACGATGGATATGGATATCGGACTGAAATATAAGGCAATCAACCAGGGTAAGATCGATGTGATGGTCATTTTCACAACAGATGGGCAGCTGGCGGTATCAGATGTAAAAGTATTAAAGGACGATAAAGGATTCTACCCATCTTATATGTGTGGAAATGTGGTCAGAAATGAAGTGCTGCGGAAACATCCGGAACTTAAGAAGGAGCTTAATAAACTGGCTGGAAAGATTACGGACAGTGATATGGCAAAGATGAACTATGAAGTAGAGACGAAAGGAAAAGAGCCAAGAGAAGTGGCACAGGAATTCTTAAAACAGGCGGGACTGGTAAAGTAAAGGAGCAGACATGAGCACAGCAATTGAATTTAGAAATATAAAAAAAGCATATGGAGAGAAAGTAATCATGGAACATCTGAATCTGTCCATTGAAAAGGGAGAATTTGTTACCGTGATCGGTTCATCCGGCTGTGGAAAGACAACGGCACTTAAGATGGTAAATGGACTGATCTCACCGACGGATGGAGATATATTTGTGAATGGAGAGAACATAAAGGATAAAAATCTGACAAAACTGCGTCGTAATATCGGATATGCCATTCAGGGAAGCGTGCTGTTCCCGCATATGACAGTAGAGAAAAATATTGCCTATGTTCCGAATCTGCTGAATAAAAAAGATAAGGAAAAGACGAAGAAAGCTGTGGTAAAATGGATGAAGATTGTCGGACTTGACGAAGACATCAAAGACAGATATCCATCTGAATTATCAGGCGGGCAGCAGCAGAGAGTCGGAATAGCAAGAGCACTGGCAGCATCACCATCGATACTTCTGATGGATGAGCCGTTCGGTGCAGTTGATGAGATTACAAGGGAACAGCTGCAGACGGAATTAAAGAAAATCTATGAACAGACAAATATAACGGTAATGTTTGTTACGCATGATATCTCTGAAGCATTAAAGCTTGGAACGAAGGTCCTTGTGATGGACAAGGGAACAATACAACAGTATGATAAGCCGGAAGAGATACTGGAAAATCCGGCGACGGATTTTGTAAAACAGCTGGTATACCGTCAGCGGCATATGTGTAATCTGCCGGATGACAGGCTTAAAGATTGCGAATTTAGCGGAGCTGTGTGTAGGAAGGAAAAAGATAAGAATTTATAAATTGGCAGAATGGACTAGTGGAGAGGGTAGAAATATGTTTTTTAGAAATATATCAAAGACGTCAGGCAATGATATCAGGACACAGATCAGTAAACTGAAAGAAGAATTTAAGACGGCAGATGCAATCGTAATTGGCGCCGGAGCGGGACTTTCGACAGCGGCAGGCTTCCGTTACGATGGTGAGAGGTTTGAACGTTCATTTTCGGACTTTAGCAAGGCATATGGCATAGAAGATATGTATTCGGGAGGATTCTATCCATATAATACACTGGAAGAATACTGGGCATGGTGGTCGAGACAGATCTGGGTGAACCGATATGACTGCCCGGTAGGGAAGGTGTATACAGATTTGTTGTCTATTGTAAAGGAGAAGGATTATTTTGTTCTCACGACTAATGTGGATCACCAGTTCCAGAGAGCAGGATTCGATAAAAAGAGGTTGTTCTACACACAGGGAGATTATGGTTTGTGGCAATGTATGGAACCGTGTCATGATAAGACATATGATAATGAAGAGACGGTCAGGAAGATGATCGAACAGCAGAAAGATATGAGGATTCCATCAGAATTGATCCCGAGATGTCCGGTCTGCGGCAAACCGATGACGATGAACTTAAGATGTGATGATACATTTGTACAGGATAAAGGCTGGTATGCAGCGGCAAACCGTTACGATGACTTTATCCGCAGGCATGAAGGAATGCATGCCCTGTTCCTGGAACTTGGCGTGGGGATGAATACGCCTGGCATTATAAAGTATCCGTTCTGGCAGATGACGATGCGGAATGCAGATGCGAGATATGTATGTATCAATCTTGGACAGGCATATTGTCCGGAAAATATAGAACATCAGTCGATATGTATGGATGGAGATATTGCGGAGATACTTTCGGAATGTGTGTAAATTAGGATAGACAATATATTTCAAAGTATGATAGTATAAACTTAAAGCATTATATTTCTAATATTCTATACAATGTATTGTATCTGAGTGAATATCTCGAATCATAATATTTGCCAATGTATTTTATGGCAACAAGAAATCTCAATGCTTTGAAACTCACAATAAGCAGGGAGATTTCCAAGTGTACAATTTACAGTGTAAATTAACGGTAGACAATCTCCTGTATCATTCAACAAAAGGAGAATAGATTATGGAAAAAAACAAGAACTTGTTGCCCGTTAATTTTACTTACAAAGCCCGGATCTTTGAAATGCTGTATAGTGATAAGAAAGAATTGTTGGAATTGTATAATGCAGTAAATGGAACAGAATATGAGGATCCCGAACAGTTGGAGATTAATACACTGGAAAATGCAATCTATATGGCAATGCATAATGATGTATCATTTGTAATTGATATGAAACTATCGCTTTATGAACATCAATCTACATTTAGTCCTAATTTACCATTAAGATATCTTTTTTATATATCGGATTTATATTCAGTGATTACTAAAGAGGATAATGTATATGGTGAAAGAATGATAAGAATACCAACACCAAAGTTTATTATATTTTATAATGGCGAAAAAGAACGACCAGAAAGGGAAATACTAAAATTATCGTCTATGTATTTGCAGAAAGATGAAAATCCAAGCTTGGAGTTGGAAGCTGTTTTGCTGAATATTAATCCTGGTTATAATGATAATTTAAAAAGTGTATGTAAATCATTGAGGGACTATGCAGAGTATACAAATAGAGTAAGAAGATATGCTAAGAAGATGTCGATAGAGGAAGCTGTAGAAAAGGCGATTACGGAATGTATTCAGGAGGGAATCCTTGCAGATTTTTTGAGTAAAAACAGATCGGAGGCGAAGAGTGTGAGTATTTATGAATATGATGAAGAAAAACATCTTCGTATGGAGCGAGAAGATGCAAGAGAAGAAGGAAGAGAAGAAGGAAAGGCAGAATTGCTTATGGAACTCGTAAAGAAAAAATTGAAAAAGGATAAATCGGCAGAAAAGATTGCGGAAGAGTTAGAAGAAGATATTTCAACTATCAAAAAAATAATAGCAAAATGTTCTGAATAAAAGACAAATAGAGAGACGTCACAAGAGTGGCGTTTTTCTGCCGTTAAGCGTTCGAAAGAAAGGAAGATAGTGTGAAAATATATGTAGATGCTGATGCCTGTCCGGTGGTTGCCATTGTTGAACGAATAGCAAAAAAATATGAGATTTCGGTAACTCTTTTGTGTGATACAAATCACATCCTGCATTCGGATTACAGTGAGGTGATAACTGTAGGAGCCGGAGCAGATGCTGTAGATTTTAAACTCGTGAGTCTCTGCCACAAGGGAGATATTGTGGTAACACAGGATTATGGTGTGGCTGCTATGATTCTTGGAAAGGGAGCATATGGTATCCATCAGAACGGGAAATGGTATACAGATGAGAACATTGACCGTATGTTAATGGAAAGACATCTTGCGAAGAAAGCAAGAAATGCGAAGAAGAAACATCATTTGAAAGGCCCGGCAAAAAGGACGGAAGAGGATGACAGAAGATTTGCAGAGTCATTTGAAAAGCTGATCTTGAAAAGACTGGAAGAAGACAAAGATGAAAGAAGATAAGAATGAATCAAGATGGGATAAACTCTTAAATATCCGCACAATGGGAAGAGATGATACACATGCAGATCAGTACCGTTACCCTTACGAACCGACACCATATTCTGTACTGGAGCGGCTGGCAAATTCAGGATACATTCGAAAAGGCAATACGCTGATTGATTATGGCTGTGGAAAGGGAAGAGTAGATTTTTTCTTGTCGTATCAGACAAGATGCAGGTCTATCGGAATTGAATATGATGAGCGGATTCATGCGAAAGCAATGGAGAATAAGAAAGACGCAGTGTCGTCAGGAAGAGTGCATGTAGAACTTACAAATGCGGAGCTATTTGAAGTGCCGGAAATGGCAGACAGAATGTATTTCTTTAATCCATTTTCAGTAGAGATACTTAGGAAAGTGATGGCAAGAATTCTGGAATCTTATTACGCTTATCCAAGGAAGATACAGTTATTCTTCTATTATCCGTCAGATGAATATATTTCATATCTGATGACGGTAGAAGAAATAATGTTTGTGGATGAGATCGTATGTATGGATTTATTCCCAGGAGAAGACCCGAGGGAAAAGATTGTAATATTTGAACTGGACTATGTGGTGTAGTAGAAAGGAGAGGCAATTTGCTTCTTCTTTTTTGAGCTGTCACACGTCCAATTCTTAAATTTCTCGAAAAAAGAGAATTATGTAATACTATTTCAACAAATTCGTTGTATATTTATAGTCTGGAAATGTTTATATTGGATTCAGACAATACATCAGGAACAAAGAGACGATGTATGTACATAGTAAGAACAGGAGAGATAGCATATGTTGACGTTATTATTTATGATCTGCATGTTAGGAATATTTGGTAAATTGTTAGTATTTGGCCTAAGGGCAGCATGGGGAGTATCGAAATTATTACTGACAGTGGTATTCTTTCCGGTGATACTGATCGTAATGGTACTGGCCGGATTAATTCATCTGGCATTTCCAATATTGATCATAATCGGAATTGTATCACTGCTCAGCAGAAATTAATGTAGAAGTGCATAAGAGAAACTGGAAAATGAAGAGCAACAAAAGAAGAGAGGAGACGCCTATGAAGACAAAATTCAAAGTAATCATTGCCGTAGTGCTTGCAGTTGTGATCAGTGCAGGTTCGATATCAGCATATAAGTATATCACCAGCCCAAAGGAAGAAAGTATTCCGCTTGAGACAACACTGGAGGATGCTGCAGAACTGACCACGCAGAAGATGATCATTTCAGATGTATTTAAAAGCACAAAAGGAAATATTCCTCTGATCAACAAGAATAAAATTCTGGTGCAGTACAAGACGACTATTACAGCCGGTCTGGATGTTAAGAAAGCAAAGATCAAAGAGACAGATAATAAGATTAAAATTACAATCCCACATTGTACGATTGATGAGGATTCTATCAAGATCAAATCCAGTGATCTGAAGATTTATGATACGAATTTTGCAATTATGAGTATTGATAAAGAGGCCGTAATGGAAGTCGTGGGAGAGGCAGAAAAGAAGGCAAAGAAAAAGGCTGAATCTGACGAATATGGACTTCTTGAAAATGCCGATGAGAATGCCAAAAAAGTCATCAAAGGTATGTTTGAAAATGTTGCAGATGGAAGAGATGTTGTTGTTGCATTTCAGAACTAATCAACAAGGTATATAAGCAGATTATAGATACGTAAAAAAATGTTGAGATTGTGTGAAAAGTGTCGAAATTTATTAATTTTCACATTGAGGTGTGCTACAATGAAGTCATCTTAGAGAGACAGGAGAAAAAGGATATGACAATTCAGGAATGTTATGATGCAATCGGAGGCAACTATGAAGATGTCTTAAAACGTCTTCGTAGTGAGGCATTGATTAAGAAATTCACATTAAAGTTCCTTGAGGACAAAAGTTATCCACAATTGAAGCAGGCATTGGTGGATAAAAATTATGAAGATGCATTTCGGGGTGCACATACATTGAAAGGTGTCTGCCAGAATCTTTCGCTTGATCGTCTGTATGAGGTAAGCCGCGATCTGACAGAACTTTTAAGAGACAGAACCGGAAAGCAGCCGGGAATACCGGAAGCAATGGAAAAAGTGACAGAAGTATATGAGGCAACAATTGAAGAAATTAAGAAGCTGCAGGATTAATCCTACAGCTTCTTTTTTAACATCTCCGGATTAGAAGAATAAGCCAGTGCTGTATCTGAAGTGATGCGTCCGCTTTTATAAAGTGCAAGAAGACTGGAATCCATGGAGATCAGATCATTACCGGCAGAGGAATAGATCAGTCCGTCAATCTGTGGAATCTTGTTGTCACGGATCATATTACGGATCGCAGGATTCACGACCATAATCTCGAAGGCAGGAGTGATGCCGCCGTCAACTGTCGGAACAAGCTGTTGTGATACAACTGCCTGCAGGACCATAGAAAGCTGTACTGCAATCTGACGCTGCTGATTAGGTGGGAATACATCTATAATACGGTCAATCGTATTGGCTGCGCCGATGGTATGCAGGGTAGAGAATAACAGGTGGCCGGTCTCGGCAGCCGTCATAGCAACCTGCATAGTCTCATAGTCACGCATTTCTCCCAGAAGGATAACATCGGGACTCTGACGCAGGGAAGCACGTAGAGCAGTAACATAATTTTCCGTATCTACATTAATCTCACGCTGGCTTACGATACTACGGTTATGTCTGTGAAGAAATTCCAACGGATCTTCCAGAGTAATGATATGCTTGTCGTAAGTTTTATTAATATGGTCTATGATACATGCAAGGGTAGTGGATTTACCACTTCCGGCAGGACCTGTGACCAGAACCATTCCCTTTGAAAAATCTGCGAAATTAATAATTTTTTCCGGTATGCCAAGTTCGGAAGGATCCGGGAGTGTGAAAGAAATTATACGTATGACAACGGATAAGGATCCTCTTTGCTTAAAAGCACTGACACGAAAGCGTGAAAGTCCGGGAAGTGCGAAAGAAAAATCATCATCACCGGTTTTTTCCAGTACTTTGATATCACGTTCGTTTGCAAGATGATAAATCTGTTCGATGATCTCTTGTGTATCATCAGGAAGAAGTCTGATATCATCTTCCATTCTTATATCACCGTGGATGCGCATTGAGACAGGGCGGCCGGCTACAACAAAGATGTCGGATGCCCCGGCCTGAACGGCCTTTTGAAGTAATTCAGTAGTATTCATAATTGCCTCCTGTAATAATTGCTATATTATTGTATCAACTTGATCGAGTTATCAGCATTCCAGTCAGTGGAAGACACAGTTTTCCATGAAACAATCTGATAAAAACCAGATCCAAGATCTGATGTGTCAGCCGCCTCAGGATAAGTTATACGGATCTGGACAGTCAGTTTTTGTGATTTGTTGATATTAGTCTGATAAGAGTATATCAGAGGTGTTGCAGTGTCGGTAATTCCAAGCTGTTTTTTAACAAGCTGATAGTAACTGTCTGCGCTTTCGGAAGAAAGGTAACAGTCTTTCAAAATCCTATCCACATCGGCCAGTTTCTGCTCAGCTTTGCCTGAAGCTTCATAATAGGCCGTTGTATGGTCCGCAAGGGTCTGTGCCGAATGATAATCACTGGCGGCTGTAGATAGTGACAGTGCTGCAAATGTGACCATGCAGAGGATAATGAAGATCATCAGAAGGGACACTGAGCCGATATTTGTAATTGGAAATTTTCGCTTATTCATGACCGGCTGCCTCCTTTGCTCTGAGTGGGATGTGACAGGTTACCCGGAGAGAATAGATCTTTTTGCGGGTATCCAGATTTTTTGCCGTAACCTTATAGTATTTCATATCTTCTGAGACAGTGTTATCTGTATCAGAGGTGGATACTTCATTGATAGAAATAACATAAGCTGCCTTTGGTTCTTTACATGTATTCCAGGAAGAAGAATAATAGGTCTTTTCTTCTACGGATTCTCCGGCTTTTAAAAGTTCGGCTGTGCTTTCTACTCTCATAAGTGCAGCATTCAGATCACGTGCATCCTGATTCAGAATATGGGATCTTGTGAAAGCCTTCAGGCAGACGGCACTTACTAAAGAAAAGAACAAGATTGCAATGATCAGTTCGATCAGAAACAGGCTGGAGCGGCTGTTAAAGGTTCGTTTCATTGGCAGCTCCTTTCTGATATGGTGAGAGAATCTGTACTCCCATCAGTATCTTGAGAGGTGAATTTAAAAAGTCCCGGTTTGATTTCTTTAACGGAAAAGCTCTTTAACGTCATAATATCTTTGCCATCGGATAATGTGGCATTTGTTTCGTCACGGAGTGTGAGTTCTTTTAATTTTCCCTTATAAGAATAAATATAAGTAGTATAGCTGACATCACTGGAACCACCTTTCAGGGCGAGACACTTCTGTCCGTGAAAATCCTGAACAGACACTCCTCCATCTGCATCATTTTGCCGTATCTTTTCAGCAACATAAGCGAGAGGTGTATGCACAGTGTAATCGGTGCTCGTTTTCTGGGTCTGTGAACTATATATGTGAACTGACAGAACCAGAACTACGAAAGAAGATGCGGCAAATACGAAAAGGACAGCGATCGGAAATAACAGGTCGATGACATGATTCTTCTGTCTGTGAAATCTCATTTGTTATCCGCCTCCTTTTTGATAATAGTGATGTCCGGCATAATATTGGCTCCGAGTGGCTGGTAGTCTACAAAATATTTGCTTTCGTCATAATGCAGACCATAATGTTTTTTGAGATAGCTCAGACTCTGCGGATAACTTCCCTCGAGCGTATAACAGGTGGTTACACTTCTTGTTACTGCATTTTGAAGTGTCTGCATTTCCTCCTGGTCCATTTTTTGGTCTATGACAGTAAGTCCAAATCCAAAGATGATAAAGATAAGGATAAAGATGAGAACGGAAATAACAATATTACGCAAATATGAAGTTGTACGTTCTCTTATAAAACGCTGCATATTCATCCACTCCTTTTACAATCCGGCCATAATGCTGACCAGTGGAAGCATTACCGAAAGTAAGATAATACCGACAATTACGGATAAGATAATAACCAGTGTCGGTTCAATCGATGAGATAATACCGGCAAGTCTTACATCGATGTCCTCATCATATTGATCTGCAATCTTCTGCATGATCTCTTCCATGGATCCGGTCCGTCCGCCGATGGAGACCAGTCTTGCATAAAGGCCGGTGAAAATATGGTTGTTCAGAAGTACTTCACTAAAGTCACCGCCGGATGAAAGTTCTTCCTGACATGTTTTTAAGCGTTTTTGAAATTCGGGATCTTCAATCAGATCACAGGTAAGATTCAGGCATTCTTCCGGTGGAAGACCGCTGCTTAAAGTAAGTGCCATTCCACTTGCAAAACGACGTGCGGAGATTTTCTCGTATAACTGTCGGGAATTTGTAAATTTTGCAGAGAGTGACTGAAGGATCTGATAACGCTTTCCGGAAAAACATATGTAAAATACAAGTCCTGCCAATGCCGCAAGAATAACAAGAAGCACAGGTACATGGTGATTTAGAAATTGTCCAATGTCCAGAATTACAAGTGGAAGACCGGACATGCTGCTTCCAAGTTGTGTAAATACCTGGTTAAAAATCGGCATGACTTTCATGATAAGAATTAATATGACAAGCAGCATCATAACAATCATGATCAGCGGATAAGTTACTGCACTTTTGATAGATTCTGCCAGGGAAGCTTCTTTTTCATAATAAACGGCCAGAGAATCCATAACATCATCCAGTCGTCCGGTCTGCTCCCCGATTCGTACCATGGAGATCATATAGTCAGGATATGCATGAGAGTCTTCCAATGCCTGTGTCAGACTTCCTGTCTGCATCAGAGTGTCATTAATCGCCTGAAGCAGTTCTTTCTCGTCTGCACTTTGCGAATCTTCCAACATGATAGAAATTCCCTCGATAGATGAAATCCCTGATTTTAAGATAATGGCAATCTGAGAACAAAAAGCGGCGATTTCTGTATTTGAAAGTGGTGTGAATTTTTTGTCAGCCATAAAAGTCTCCTTTCATAATTAGTAAGTATATTTTACAACGTAGTTACTTCCGTCTCCGACGTATTTTTTAACAGAAGAACTGTCATTGGTTGCTGCGAGCGTTGGATCCATGATCTGCCAGGTCTTACCGTCAAATTTGATAATGTCATCTACCCAGCCTTTGTCATCAATATAAGTACTGATCCAGGCATGGTAGGCATCACCGGAATAACCGACTTCCAGTTTGGTAGGTATATTTTGCGAACGCAGCATGGAGGTCATTAATGCGGCATAGTCAAAGCAGATGCCCTTTCCGGAAGTAAGTGTATCATCCACATCAGGAACATATCCATAAGAAACATTCTGAGCTTTTTTCGTATCATAGGAAATGTTTTTAATGACATAGTTATAAATATTCTGTACAACATCCAGATCGCTGTAAGTATCTTTGGCAAGTTCGCTTCCTTTTGCAACCGCTTTGGAATCTGCATTAAAGTTCACATATTGATTCGGATACAGGAAGGGAAGAAATTTATCTTTGATTGTTACATCTATTGCCTGGGTAAGTGAGATGGTGTAAGTGTTGCCTTCTACATTTTCCAGGACCTGTATCGTATAAGTGCCATTGCCTGCAGATAACGGAAAGGTATCGTAAGTCTGACGGTCACTGATCAGATAAGTGTAACAATTCTGGTCAGGACCGGTGATCTGAAGCTTGACCTTTGCATTGGACCCTTTGTAATTGACCATGACGTATCCCTGCGAAGTATTCGATGCATCGATGGAAGCATAGTCATTCTGATAAACGCTAACCCCGTCGGCTGACGGGGTTAAGACTTTTGGCGTAGAATCTCTAGGGGGACCGGAATTTTTCTTTTCAGTTGAATTGCCGGAACAGCCCCAAAGAAGAAGGCAGAATACGGCAATGATCAAGTATGACAAGTGTAGTCTGTGCTTCATATCTGCAATCCTCCTCGTATAATTTTTGCATTTATATTATTTAATGATCGTATCACAATTGAATAACTTCAGTATATCATAAAACAAAACTGTAAGAAATAAAGAATGAAAAGAAAAAAGTATGAAAAAGAGCCTTTTAAGATATTGCTTTTTGAAATAGCCGGGAGGTTCTTACAGTTGAGTTAACGGGGAAAAGGGATTATAATAGAAAAACGTAAAGAAAAGAGAAGTACGAAACAGAGTATAAAGGAGAAGATAAATGAGGGGTAAAAAGCAGATATCTGCAGTGATTCTTGCAGTGATACTTGGGGTGTCGGCAGGAATTCCCAAGAGTATGGTATATGCCGAACCTGCGAACGAAAGTGCTGACACAAATGAGTCGAAGGATAAGGCAGCAGAAGAGAAAAAAGAAGAGGATATGACGCCGGAAGAACGGGAGAAAAAAGCAGAAGAAGACGCATATAAGATGGAGATACAGTCAAACAGCTGGAAGAACTGGCCAAAGGGACCTGGAACATACGGAGAGGCAGCAATCGTGATGGACGCCGGAACGGGAAGCATTTTATATGAGAAAAATATTGATGCACATGAATATCCGGCAAGTATTACGAAAGTCTTAACCAGTCTTGTTGCACTGAAAAATGGTAAATTATCCGATCAGGTAACATTTACCAATGACTGCATCTCGTTCATGAAACCGGGAGATTCTTCGGTGGGACTAAAAGAAGGAAATGTGATCACGCTGGAGCAGGCATTGTATGCGACACTTCTGGCATCGGCAAATGAAGCTGCTTATGCGGTAGCTGAAAATGTCGGGAAGAATGCAGGACAAGATTATAACTGGTTCATTCAGCAGATGAATGAAGAGTGTAAAAGTCTGGGAGGCAAGAACTCTAATTTTGTGAATGCGAATGGACTTCATGACGATAATCATTATACCTGTGCCAGAGACATGGCACTGATCGGCAGAGAGATATGGAGATATCCGGAGTTTTTAAAGATATGTCAGCAGCAGAGTTATACGATTCCAGCATCGGCTACAACAGAAGAGCATGTATTTCCACAGCACCATAAGATGCTGATCAAAGAAAATAAAAATTATTATCAGTATGCGGTGGCAGGAAAGACAGGATATACTTCCAATGCATTATCTACATTGATCACATTGGCAGATAACGGGAATATGAAACTTGTGTGTGTAGTCCTTAGAACGCATGGCGTGAATATTTATCCGGATACAAAGAATCTGTTCGAGTATGTATTCAATAATTTTCAGAAGATAAATGTCAGTGATGAAAAAAAGCCTTCGGAAGTCGAAAAGTTCATACCTGTTTCGGAGGCAGACACGGCATCTTCTGAAGCATCGAAGCAGGAAAATGAATATCAGCCATTAGAAGATGGTTATGTGGTTATTCCAAAAGAGGCCTCATATAAGGATGTAAAATATAAGATCACGGATGTGGATGAGTCTACAGGAGAAGGCACGGTAAAATATACATATGACGGTCATCAGGTTGGTAGTGCAACAGCAAAACTCAGCACAGAATATCTTGAAAAAGTAAGTACAAAACAGACAAGTGTGGATAATAAGAAGTTTTCTGTGGATAATTCCGGAACAAAAGGAAAAAACAGTGGAAAATTAACTGCAAGAAGTATTGGAAAGAAGTGTCTTAACAGAGTAAAAGCAGTATGGAAGTTCGGTCAGAAGAAGTTTGCCGGAAAATCAAGTACAGAAAAATATATGATCGCCGGAGGCTGTCTGGCATTGGTGATTCTGATTTTCAGTCTGATTGTTGTACTGATCCGCAGACGGCGTTAAGAAGAATTTCTCAGAAAACCAATAGAATTCCGATTAAAAAAGGTAAAACCCCTTGACGGATTTTAGGATTGTTGCATATAATAAGGAATGAGAAAAACGCTGACGAAGACAGTAGGATATAACGGAAAATGACAGCGAGCCGGGGATGGTGGAAGTCCGGTACGAGTAAGATATATCTGAATATCACTTCTGAGTTGCAGATTTTGAAAGGCTTAAAGATTCGGTGCCAAGTAAAAACTGACGGCATTCCTCCGTTACAGGGAAGACATATGATGGTATGTTAGGTGGTTTATAAACGTAAGCACGGCTTTCGTCCTATACAGGGCGGAAGCTTTTTTTATGGAGGTAAATATGTATAAGAAAGTTTCTACAGACCTTAATTTTGTAGACAGAGAAAAACAGACAGAACAGTTCTGGGAAGATCATGACATTTTCAGAAAAAGTATGCGCGACCGTGAAGGCAATGAGATCTATATGTTCTATGACGGTCCTCCGACAGCAAATGGAAAACCGCATATCGGACACGTTCTGACACGTGTTATCAAGGATATGATTCCAAGATACCGTACAATGAAAGGATACGAAGTTCCAAGAAAGGCCGGATGGGATACTCACGGACTTCCTGTAGAGCTGGAAGTTGAGAAGCTTCTCGGACTGGACGGAAAAGATCAGATTGAAAAATATGGTATCGAGCCATTTATCAAAAAATGTAAAGAAAGCGTATGGAAATACAAAGGTATGTGGGAAGATTTCTCTAATACTGTAGGTTTCTGGGCTGATATGGATAATCCATATGTAACATACGACAACAACTTTATCGAGTCTGAGTGGTGGGCACTTAAGAGAATCTGGGATAAGAAGCTCCTTTATAAGGGATTCAAGATCGTGCCATACTGCCCTCGTTGTGGAACACCGCTTTCTGCACAGGAAGTAGCACAGGGATATAAAGATGTAAAAGAGCGTTCGGCAATCGTTCGTTTTAAAGTAGTGGGAGAGGATGCATATTTCCTCGCATGGACAACAACACCATGGACTCTTCCATCTAACATCGCACTTTGTGTAAATCCGGAAGAAGACTATGCGAAAGTAAAAGCTGCTGACGGTTATACTTATTACATGGCAGTTGCACTTCTTGATACAGTACTTGGTAAACTTGCAGAAGACGGACAGAAAGCATATGAGATCCTTGAAACATACAAAGGAAAAGATCTTGAATACAAAGAGTATGAGCCATTATACCAGTGTGCTTATGACTGTGCTTCTAAGCAGAATAAGAAAGCATTCTTCGTTACATGCGATACTTATGTAACACTGACAGATGGTACCGGTGTTGTTCATATCGCTCCTGCATTTGGTGAAGATGATGCCAAGGTTGGACGTAAATATGACATGCCATTCGTCCAGTTAGTAGATGAAAAAGGTAACATGGGAGAGACAACTCCATTTGCCGGATTATTTGTTAAGAAAGCTGACCCGGAAGTATTAAAAGACCTTGAAAGCAGAGGACTTCTGTTCGATGCGCCGAAGTTCGAGCATAGTTATCCACACTGCTGGAGATGTGATACTCCACTGATCTACTATGCACGTGAGTCATGGTTCATCAAGATGACAGCAGTAAAGGATGATCTGATCGCAAATAACAATACCATCAACTGGATTCCGGAAAGTATCGGTAAGGGACGTTTCGGAGACTGGATTGAGAACGTTCAGGACTGGGGTATCAGCCGTAACCGTTACTGGGGAACTCCACTGAATATCTGGGAGTGTGAGTGCGGACATCAGCATTCGATCGGAAGCATCGAAGAACTGAAAGCAATGTCTGATAATTGTCCGGATGATATCGAGCTTCACCGTCCATACATTGATCAGGTAACGATCAAGTGCCCATGCTGTGGAAAACAGATGCACAGAGTACCGGAAGTTATCGACTGCTGGTTCGACAGTGGATCTATGCCATTCGCACAGCATCACTATCCATTTGAAAATAAAGAATTGTTCGAAAAAGAGTTCCCGGCAGACTTCATTTCTGAGGCTGTTGACCAGACTCGTGGATGGTTCTATTCATTACTTGCAATTTCAACACTGCTCTTCAACAAAGCGCCGTACAAGAACGTTATCGTACTTGGACACGTGCAGGATGAGAATGGTCAGAAGATGAGTAAATCAAAGGGAAATGCAGTCGACCCATTTGAAGCATTAGAGAAATACGGAGCAGATGCGATCCGTTGGTACTTCTATGTGAACAGTGCACCATGGCTGCCGAACCGTTTCCACGGAAAAGCAGTTGTAGAAGGACAGAGAAAGTTCATGGGAACACTGTGGAACACCTATGCATTCTTTGTACTGTATGCAAATATCGATAATTTTGATGCTACAAAATATACACTGGATTACGATAAACTGTCCGTTATGGATAAATGGCTTCTGTCTAAGCTGAATTCAGCGATTAAGGCAGTAGACTATGACCTGTCCAACTACAAGATTCCGGAGGCTGCAAAGGCACTTCAGAGCTTTGTAGACGACATGAGTAACTGGTATGTAA
>ERZ808240.1686-NODE-1686-length-26533-cov-40.415213_pt1 | contig 26533 bp, 24 predicted proteins | sample MGYA00521084_ERZ808240 | MGnify/ENA primary metagenome ERZ808240 (study PRJEB31516, sample SAMN03275571) | gut metagenome | biome: mammalia-associated habitat; material: feces | host: Papio cynocephalus | place: Kenya | collected 2012-08-06 ... | reverse complement strand
CATATCCTTCAGCAAGCTAATCCGCTCCTGTAAGATGTCTCGCTGCGCCTTGTCGGTCTTGCTTGGAATGTTCTTTTTTGTATTATCTGCGAATGGGTCAAGACCACCAGCAAGAGTATTTTTTGCAAGGGTGTTTCTTAATTGCTCACGAAGGAATGTAATGGCGGTTTTCTTATCGAATACTGTATTTACTCCAGCATTACCCCTACTCCATTTCATCGTTTGCTTGATACCGAGTGCAGAGCCGTGAAACCACTGAATTTGCCCCCTATTAATTTGGTCTATCAGTTCCTTAATGTCCTTTGCGGAACTTTGAAAGCCTTTGACAGTCGATAGTGCATCCTTTGGGTCAACTACGTCAAGACTAATCTTTATCTTTCTTCTATCTGCCTCAGCTTGCAAATCATCCATAAACGAATAAATTTTCTGCTGTGCGGCGTTCATACTTTGTTGGTCTGAATCGACCTTAAAGCGATAAACCTTTGCGGCGATAGTCATTAAAATTTTCTTTTGCAACTCGTTAAGGTTGTTTTGAGTGGCAACATTATCCCAAAACACCTTTACCTCGGCTGGCTTCATAGTCTTCAAGAAGCCTCCGTATATGTTGTTGATATTATCGAACAATCCCTGCAATTCGTGCGTAGCCTCTTCCTTTGCGCTCTTAAATGAGCCACTAAGCACAGCTCCAAGGTTATCGCCAAGACCATATAACTGCTTGCGTAGTTTATCTGCATATTCTTTAAAATTAGCGTTCTGCGCTTCATTATCGAATATCTGACCCATAACCTTGTTCACTCGCTGTAAATATTCGACATCGAGTTCTCCTGGCTTTGCTCCGTCTTTAATTGAATCGTATGCGGCTCTTGATTTTGCAGACAACTTATCATATCCCTCTCCGAGAGCATCAATAGCGGTTTGCGCCCTTGAAGCAAATTGGCGAACGTCGTTTGCGGCATTATCAAGTTCCTTCATATCCTTTGAGAAACTATCTGCCCACAAAGGAATGCCGAACAAATTGAAATTGTCGCTGTTAAAAAACGAATTGTCTTCGCCGTTAATGTAAGACTTTGCGTCCTGTGCCATCTGCATGAAAGCATCGAGTTTCTTCTTTGCTGCCTGTATAGCTTTGTCTATTTTTGCTGGGTCTGGCTCTTTTACCTCAATAGGAATCTCTAGCTTTCGTGCCTTTAGTTCGTCATTCAAGCTATCAAGAACACTCTTTGATTCCTCTTGAAACTTAGCCTTATCTATTGTCATTCGATAACCACCACCATAATTCTTAGTGTATTTATCCTTGATGCGCTCATATTCAGCGGACAACTCGCCAAGTCGCTTCTTTGCATCAATAGTTTCATTAATGATTTTTTGCTGCTCGTCTCTGAAACTCATATATGCAGAAGCTGCATTCCATACAAGTTGTGCTAACGAGGCGAATGCCAATAGTGGAAGGTTGCTAACTAAAGCATCCTTTATCATTATTCCTGCTGATTTTGCAGCCGAGCCAAGTGTTCTGAATGAGTTTGATAATATACCCAAAGCACCTTTACCTTTAATAGAGTAAGCAGTAAAACCTGTGTTTGCCCACATCTCCTTTAGGCTTACGCCTGTCTTGTTTGATTGAAGCATAATAAGCCCAAACACGCCTACTAAGTCTTTTCCAACGGCAGCAATCTTTTCCCAATTATCAAGCAAAACGGTTGCCCCCGAAATCATCCCCTTAAACGTTCCCTCGTTTGCCTTGCCAATATCGTTGAGCATCACATCGAAGGCATCCTTCAAGTTGGAAATCTTTCCTTGGAGAGTCTCAGCCTGTATCTCCTGCATATTGTAGAACGTGCCGCCCTTGTCGGTCATACGTTGGAAGATAGCCTCCACGTCCTCGAAGGTAACCTTGCGCTTGGAAATCATATCCACGATTTGTGCGGTCGTGTATGCCTCGCCCTTTACCTCCTTGAAGTACTGCTGCAACTCGCCGTACATATTGATACCAGCCTCTGTGAACTGACGAACCTCAGAACCACGAAGGTATGCAGCCGCCTTGACTTGTCCGTAAGCAAGGATAAGTCTTCCCATATCAACGCCAAGACCAGCCGAAACATCGGCAAGTCGTTTGGTGGTGTCGTAAAGTTTATCTGATTCAATTCTATAAGCAGAGAGTTGTCTCGTGTAGTCCACTAAGTCCTTGATGCGAAATGGTGACTTGACTGCCAACTCCACCGTCTTGTTGAAAATCTCGTCTGCCTTTGGCTTATTCTGCAAGATGGCTTCAAGTGAACGCTCGGACAACTCGAATTGACCTCTGACCTCGGCGATTTGCTCAACAAAATTCTTGATAGAGCCAACGGAAAAAGCGAACGCCATACGCTGTGCCCAACGAGACATATATCCTGCCATATAGGAGGTTTGCTCGCCAAGAGTTTTTGCGTTCACTCCTGCCTCTTTCAAAACCTTTGAGTGTTGTTTGATAGCCTCGTTTACAGAAGCAAGGTTTTGCTTATAGTTTTTGTCTGTAACATCAAGGTCGAGGCGTGCTTGCTTTAACTCCTTGATTGCAGCCAAATGCTCACGTAGAGTCTTTGCGCTGTTTGCATCGCCAACCACTGCGCTTGTATTGGTGTAATATGCCTTTTGCTGTTGTTTCAGCCAGTCAGTCATATAAGCCTTCTCTTGTGCTGCACGGATTCTTTCTGCATCCTTTTCTGCTTTAGCTGCCGCTTTGTCGGATGCATCTTGCTCACGTTGTGCAGCCTTTTCTGCTGCTTGTGCTTCCTTCTCCTTATTCTTTAACCAGGCGTTAGCTTCTTTTTGCCTTTGTTTTTCTGCTTGTGCGGAAGATTTCTCCAGCTCCTTGTAATACTGTCGCATTTCTGCAAGGGTATTAGAAGAACGTTGGTTATCGAGCGAATTACTATCGGAAACATAAGAGCGCAAGGCACGATACATAGCAACCTTCTCATTAAGGGCTTTGTTTGCGTTTACAATAGCTTGTTGCTCCTCCTTTAATGAGGCGATAAGCTGATTATTAACTGCAAGTTCTTCTTTTGCATTCGCAACATCTATTGGATGGTAGATGCCGTCCTTTCCTTGACCGATTCTATTAGACTCAACCTGCTCGCTGCGCAAGAACTTAGTTAAATATTCCTGCCTCTCTGCTGTCTTGTTTATCTGTTCTTGCAGTTTTTGATAATCGGCAATAGATTTAGACATATCCATTGCATCCGATGATTTGCGCTGTGCAGCCGACATTCGCTCAATATTCTCCACCGTCTGTGCGACAACGTTGTTCATGTTCGAGACTTGTTGCGCTGCCTTTTCCGCACCGAGATTAGACAGGCTGCCCGACATCTTGGATGCCTTGCTATCAATAGTGCCCAACTTTGTTATTATCTTATCAAGTTCACTCACAAATATTCTTGCTCCACCAGTCATAGACGTAAACGCACTATTTACGGTCTGCCCCATTTGTCGAGAATGGTCTTGTATAGATTGAATGCGCTCATCAGCCCTTTTAATAGCTTCCAACGCACTCTTTGGTATGATAAGCGCACTTCCTAATGCTGAATCTGCCATATATTTCTTATTTAGAATTAATTTAAATAATAGGTATTCCAAGGTCGTTGAGGTTTTTCAAGTCCTCCGCACCATTGATTACCGTTGCGTTCTTCAATTTATCGCCCTGCTTCTTCTCGCTGTCAGAAAGATACTCTATATGAGTGAAGTCCATGCTTGCGAGACGAACCTGTGGGACGGTCATTCCCCATTTGTACTCTTCCTGCGAGCACCAAGTGTTTGCCCTCAAAAAGTCTATCATCTGACCGTACTCTGTCCTTGAAGGCACGATTCGGCTGCTTGTTTCTTCCTCATCAGTGCCTGTCTTCGGACGGTCTGAATCACATTGGTACTCGCAAAGAAAAAATCCACGTCAAGAAGATTTAGTATCTCCACGAGCAGGGTAGCCCAGTCCTTGATGTCGTAGTCCCCCCAAAGGAGCTGGTCGTAAACCTTTTGGTATTCGTCAGAATTGATGCGCTCCTTGTCGTTTAAGAGTGCCAAGGTGATAACTCTTGCCACGGATGGCAAGTTGGTCGCAAACTCCTTGATAACGTCGCCCATCGAAAGGTTTTCGCCCTTTACTATTTTGCAAGCCTCCTCCGCAACGAGCCATTGAGTTCCAGGCTTCAACGCCTTTATCTCCCATTCCGTGCCTTGCAGCTTCACGATTGTAGGCGAGTCGTTCATTACCTGTGCAAGCCTCTCCATCGCCTTGTCGGACAACGGCGAGTCTGGCTTAATCTTTTTCTTCTCCTCTTCCTCGGCTCGTTTCTTCTCCGCCTCCTTGGAAGGGTCTTTCTTTGCTCTATGTACTGCCATAACTTATAATGATTTCTATCTGTGTTGGTTAATAATTTTTACAACACCTTGGTATTTATAGGACAATTCCTGCAATTTCTGAAAGGACATCGAGATAACACGATAGGAGTGTTTCAGACCTCCTCCGCCTTCTTCCAATACTTGTGCGTAAGGCATTGATGCAGCAACAGCCAAGTCTATCACGCCCGATGGTTGGTAGCTGTTCTTTAGGTAGCTTTCTATTGCCTCCCTACCCTTGATTTCCTCTCCATACCAATTCTTGCTTTTCTTGGCTTGTGGTGACGAAGAGAGATAACCTGTCTTTGTCAGCTTTCCTTGGACGTAGATACCATATCCGTATGAGTCGTACAAGTTCTTTGTCCTGTGCGTGTAGGTGATTTCTTGGATGCACTCCTTTAGCACGTTCCTTGCATCCTTATCCAGCTCACTGACTATCATCTTCAATGCCTTGTCGTATAGCTTTCCCATATCCTTAAACCTTAAAAGGGACGGACAGCATCAAAGCCGCCGCCCCTTGTGTATAGTCGAGAAAAATTGTTGAAGAACCAGTGTCTTACTTTGGAAGCTGATAATCTGGGTCGATATAGAAAGGAACTTTCTTCTTGGTAGTTTTATCAGCAAGTGTAATCTCTACCAACTGACCTGTACCAGCCAAAGCTACCTTCGCCATATTGGTGTTAAGAGACTCGATGGTGGTCTTTGAGTTGAGTTGCACCTTTGGCAGAATCAAACCAACATTCTTAGAACCATTTGGAATCACCACGACAATCTCTGCATACATTGCTTGATAGGTAGATGGAGCATAAACCTTGCCGTCTGTGTCAACGGTAAATCCGCACAACGCCTTCAACACGTCTGCCTGTGTATCGGCGACCTCTGCGGCGAATTGATACTTACCAGTTGTGACGATAGACAAGATAGGTGTATCGGAAGTCTCACGCTCGATGTCGGTTGTCTCGTTGTCGTCCTGCGAGATACTAACGGTGTCACGTACAACATCGTCCAAATCGTAAACGTCTGCACCTTTCGTGTTTCCATCAAAAGGAGTTACGATAATATGGGTTGGCTTAGACAGCTTCACTGCCTTTGCGCCTGTGTTTGTCAATGCCATAATTGTATGAATTTAAATTGTTATCCTAAATAAAATCTTGAAAACTATCTTACAATAACCGAAACGGAAATCATCTGAAAGTGGAATTGTCTGTTTGAATCATATCCACTGTCTCGGTACAATACTTGAATGGTGTAATCGCTATCCTTGCAGTTCTCGATAGTAGTGTCGAGTGCTGCCTCCATAGAGTCAAGTTTCTTTACGTTCTTTCTTAGAGGCGTACCCTGCGGTCTCGCATAAAGGTAGATGTTAGCATAGCCAGAGGAATATGCGCCGTGGTCTCTTTGCTGACCTACGTCAACATTAATAAAGTCCTGCCACTCCTTTTCTGTTGTAGGCGGTAGCTCCCCAACAAAGATATTTTTCGAGATACCTTTGTTCGTAAGAAGCATCGAAAAGAAATTCTCAATGCGTGATAGCCTACGCTGTTTCCTCTGTGCCATAACTAACTTGTTATCCTAAATACATTTTACCTAAAGAAGAACTAAATATCTGTACCCTTGATGTAAGCTACGCATCCGCGCATCTGTGTTGGGTAAACGCCGATTACCATACCATCGACAGCCATTCCGTACATCTCGCCCCTAAAGCGAATGCCTGGAGTAAGACCTTCGGGTATCTTCTCTTTCCCTTCCTCATCCGTTGGGTTTGGAAAGTAAATCGTGTACCCCATCGTCACTACGCCCGAATTGAAGAGCTTGTTGGTTTCCTGAATGTCACACTCCGTTTCCAAGATAGTCACTTCCGTTTCCTCGTCTATTGTGTCAGAGCTTGTGCTATTGTCGGTATCTCCCAACAAATCGCCATCGTCGCCAATCAAATCCCCATCTTCCTTTGGGGTCAACTCCTTTCGGTAGAACACGCCATTATAGGCGTACTCCTTTAATGCGCTTCTGTCCGTGTACATAGCTTATCAGTCCGTTTCCTCTATCCATTTCACCTCACCATCGGTTTCGTTCAAAGCCTCCAGCTTGTCGTCCTCTCCGTACTTCTTGTAAAGTCTTTTGAGTTCGGACTTGATGCTTTGAAGAGCTGCCGACGTAATGGTCTGCGCTCCTACGGTCAATGTGTATGCGCCGTGCTGGTTCGTGGTGGACGCTGTTTGATAAACTCCGAAGACTATCTTTTCCAAGAGAGCCATCTTGCATCTATCCTTCTGCTCATCCGTCAAGTCGATGTACGACTCAACATCGTACACGCCACAATCCAAGGCTACATTAACCAATGCGGACTTGTCGAACACAAAGTTTGTCATTCCGCTAAGATAATCCAATATGTCGAATTTCTGCGCTGCCATTGTGAGTGTGAAATGAATTGAATGTTATTATTGAAAACCAATCGTTAGGAGATTGCGCCCTCACCAGCTACTTCGGTGTGGATAATCTCGTGGTTGGTGAATGAGATAAGAGCAGGGATTGCCGACATCATCACGTCGGTGTGCCACTCCTTCAAGCGACCGTTGTCTGTTGTGGTGTTCATCGCTGTAACCAAGCCGTTGAGCATAGTCGCAAAGGTTGTGTCAATAGCACTTGCGCCATAGCCACGACCGAACACGTCACGCTCCAATACGTCGGTGTACTTGAACTCCACTGCATCGCCAGCAGGACGAAGAACGACACGGTTGTCTGCCCATCCCTTTACGAAGGTATCGGTTGTACGAGTCTTGTTGCGCTCCTTCTCTACGACAATCTCAATAGGTGAGATACCTTGAATGTCGGTGAACGACTTCAAGAACTGCTCGTTTGTGATAGGCATACCATCCACGTAAGCGATATAGTTAGCCTTACACCAAGTAATGTAAAGGTTGCGTACCTCCTCGTTCTGCAAGAATACGTCGTTGTACATCTTCTTTGTCATCTTCCAAACAAGAGCACCATTGTATCCGCCTCGCTTGTCACGATAAGCATCCTCTAACTTACGCATCTGTGTGAGGATTTTACAATCAGCAGCAGTCCAAGCCTTTGCTCCTGCCTTTTGGAAATTCTCCTTTGGAAGGCGAGCGTCGTAAACCTTTCCGTAGATACCAGCACCAAGACCAGTGTAGTCAATCTTACCAGTTGTCTCTACCTGTGCGGTAGTGTTGTTCAATGTTGCCTTTGCGGACTTCAAACCAACAGCGAGATAGTCACGAACCCAACGAGCGATAATACGGTCTGCGTTGCCGAACTGGGCATACATCTTCTCCTTGTAAATACGCTGTGCTGCGGTCTCAACGAAGCCACGACCGATGAAATCTGGGATAGAAGCAGTGTACTCTGCCTCACCCTTTGCATCCATCTGATGTGAGTCTCCAAGAGGCGCACGCATATCCATTACAGGAGCTGCCTCCAACTTGTACGAGGTCATACGGAATGTAGCAGAGCCATCGTCCGCTGTTGGTGTAGGTGCATCGGCTACGTGACCCTGTGTCATTGCCCAACCCTCATCCATGTTAAGGAGGTCAGAGTTGTCAACTAGAGACTGGAACAATTCACTACCACCGTCCTTTGAACGGAAGAGTGCAGCCCAATCAGAGTTGTTAATGTCAAATCTTTGCATATCCTAAATACAATTAATTACGAAAAAATAAGTTTGTTATCCTGCGCTTGGTCTGATTAGTTGAACCAGAACCAAGTCTTTACACGGCTCTTGTTGAGAGCGAGAACTGCTGGAGGCAAGTTGCCGATAGCCACAAGGTCGATAACGGTGTCTTCCTGTGCCAAAGCTGGAGTGAGCATATACTGCAAATCATCCAAGCCTTCCATGTTTGCATCGTACAAGAAGTCCATATCCTTGTCTGCGTATGCGTTAGGGTTTGTCACCATAGGTGATACTGATGCACCAGCCTTCTCTGCCTCGACCAAGATGTTGCCTTGATTCAAAGCAACTGCGAGTGTGGCAGACAATGTAACGTTCCAAACGTCAGCAGTGCCTTCTGTACCCTTCTCTACCGCTGTAATTGTAACACCGAGTGCCTTTGTGGCAAAGTCCTTCTGACCTACCATGATGGTATCGCCAACAAAAGGAATGTGGTGATAGCCATCACGAACCAACTTGATAGTAGTTGCATCGTTTGTAGCGTCCTTTGCCAGCTCGTAGAACTTCAAAATCTTCACCTCTGCACCAGTAGTGTTGTTGATGTTTGGTGTGTACTCGATGAGGTCACCAGCGTAAATCTTCGCTCTGCCCTTGAATGGGTTCTTCAAGATGCCACCCGTAGTAGGATAACAGAGTGCATCCTTGCTGCCCTTTACGAGCTTTACGAAGACGTTCTTATGACCTCCAATAGAGCCATGTGCCTGAATGAGTGTGCGACCAGTGAACACCGCACCACCATTGGCTTGTCTTGTGAAAAAGTTATCCAACATAATCTTTTTACCTTAAAGAGTTAATAATTAATGTTATCCGATTTTACTTGTCGGCAGGCTTCGATGTTCCGAGGATTTTGTTCACTCCTGCCCAACGGTCAGCACCAATAGGTTTGTCGCCGTTGCCTCCGCCTGGGTTGCCTGGAGTGCCGCCTCCCTTTGCGTGGGATAGGTTGTAAAACTCCTCAGCATCGGTAAACTCCTGCTCGATGTCCGAGTCCTTGGTGAGGTTCAGCTTGCTCATGTACTTGTCAATCCACTTGCTATCCTTAATGCCCTTCTCCTTGAACTTGGATAAAAGTTCACTGCGCTTCTGTGAGACGAGCTTTTCAGCTTCGTGCTCGGCATCCTTCTTCTCCAAAGCCTCCAAGCGTTCGAGCAATTTCTTCTCGGTTTCCGATGGCTCGTTGCCTTCCTTGTTTGGCTTGGTTGGCTCTGGCTTGTTTTCTGGATGCTCTTCCTTCCACTTCTTGACGAAATCGGCGTTATCCTTCTCATAGTTTCCGTTGAGGGAAACATACTGAGGAAGAATCTTGGCGACCAAATCATCTAACTCTGTCTCTTCGCTAACCAAAAGGTCGTAGTGGGAATCACTTAAACTTTTGATTGTCTTCTCACTGATGGAAAGGTGTTTTCCGTTTGCTGTGAGTTTGGCTTTTAGGGTGTCTAAAAGTTGTGTCTTTGTAAACTTCATAACTGTAAAAATTAAAATTTTGATGCAAAGATAATTAAATAATGTGTTGGTATCTAAGGTTTTACGTAATGTATTGGTATGCTATCTAATAAAGTGCTGCTTTTACACTATATATATATTATAATGTACTACCTTTGCAGTATGAGTAGCGAAAAAGACATAGAAATCAGACCACAAGAAGGATTCCAAGAGTCCTTTGCAAGCAGTAATGTTGATGTGGTTTTTGGTGGCGGAAATTTAGGCGGTGGAAAATCGTTTGGACTTGTCCTTGCGATGGCAGAACCTCTAATGACCGACCCCGATTTTCGTGCTATGATTTCTCGCCGTTCTCTAGGAAACCAAAAGGCAGGTGGTGGTTTCGTTGAAAAGTTCAAGCAAATCTTCGGAGCTGACTACATAAGGGTAAAGGAAAGTGATTCTCCTCGTGTAACATTTCCTAACGGAACGTTCGTTGACCTTACGTATTTGGATGATTCAAATATGGATAAGTTACGAGAACGTGCCAAAGGATGGGAATACGACTTGATAGCCATTGACGAGTTGACTGAGATGAGTTGGGAAGTGTTCTCGTACATTATGACCCGAAACAGAGGACAGAGCAAGACATTTACAGGAAAGTTCTTTGCTACCCTCAATCCGAAACGCAGCCATTGGACAAGAATTTTCCTTGACTGGTATATTGGTCCTGATGGATTTATCATCCCAGAACGAGACGGAAAGGTAAGGTATTTTTATTGTGCTGGACCAACTGTTAAGGATGTTGTTTGGGGTAATAGCAAGAAAGATGTTTACGACAAGTGCAGGATAGACATTGATAGAAAGCTAAAGGCGATTGGTGGAAGTTTTAATTACGAGGTGATGATTAAGTCTTTTGTGTTCTACCAAGGTAAGCTAGGAGCGAACAAAAAGATGCTCGAAAACAACTCTAGCTATTTGGGTTCTGTTGCTGCATCTGGTGGAAGGATGGCACAAGCACTTATGGAGGGTAACTTTAATGTTGACCCCGAAGAGGAAGAGGATATTCCAATACCAAGCCAAGCAGCAAGGGATTGCTTCATAAACGACCCTGCTGTAAATGGCGACAAGTGGATAACGATAGACTTGGCTGACTACGGAAAGGATAACACGGTAATGCTTTCTTGGAATGGTTTCCACGTTGTGAACTACGAGATTGTCAGTCACTCGACACCACGACTGAATGCGGAAAAGGCAAGGTTGTTCGCCGCAAAGGAAGGCGTGGCAGAGAGCCATATCATTTACGATGCCACGGCAGGAAGGTATTTCAACGACTACATACCCGATGCCATACCTTACATATCGGCGGCAAAGCCATACGGTATATACTACCTATCTGCTATGAGTATGAAAGATTTGTGCTATCTGCGGCTTAGCTACATGATTAAGCGAGGTCAGCTTACATTTGATGATAAGGTTGCGGAAGCTACCTACACGCATCAAAACCTCAAATACAAGGTGACTATTCAGAATGAGTTCCTGGAGGAATGCGCCGTTGTTCGTTTCGACAAGATGGTGAGCGGAAAGAAAAAGCTGCAAAGCAAGAAGGAGATGAACCGCAACCTTGGCAAAGACCGCTCGATGGACTTGTTAGACCCTTGTGCAATGAGAATGTACCCTTGCATCAATATGGAGTACGGAAGCGAGTTGCAGGAGGGATTTAGATTGGCAGAGCAAGCTGAGGAAGAGAATAAGTCTCTTAAACAGACAATATACGATGATACTCTTTGGGGTATCTGCTGTTGAATTAAAAGATACAATAAGATATGCTAAAGAAAGAAAACATACAGTTGGTGCTTGATTCCGTTAGGACGGAATGGGGAAAGGCGGATGAAAAAGATATTGCCTTTGCCATACTGTGCGATTCTATCTATGACAAGACCCTCGCATACCGACTGGCATACAAGAAGAGTGACAAGGACGCTGCTGCTTTCTACGAGACTCCACGTTTCAAGAAATTACTCACAGCGTTAGAGCCGTTCGGCATTGGTACGATGGATAGCGAGAGTATCACAAAGGAAGAGAACAAAAGCGAGCTTCTGAAAATGCTCTCGAAGATTGATAGCTTGCTCGAAAACGGCGACCTCGAACCAAAGGATGCCATCAAGATGCAGACCGATATTCGTGTCAAGTTGAACGACAAGTTCGAGATGGACGAGAGCCAAAAACAGAAACGCATCATAGTTGTTCCTTCCAAGCACGATATAGTTTGCCCTCGCACACAGATGGAATGCAACTACTGGCCGACAAAGAAAGCCTGTATGAGGCATTTCAATCTCGTTGACCCTTTGGATAACGAGGGCGATGCAAAGGCAGAAAGTAAACAAGAAATAGAACCATCAAACGAAAATAACGACAATGAGTAGAACAAGACAAGAAATATTGGATGATTTCCTTGCGAACCCACAGAAATTGCTATTGAAGAAGCCATTCCTGCGTGGTACTTCGTCAGTGTCTATCAATGATGGCTCTGACGGCTGCGATTGTAGAACAAACTGGAGGCGTGAGGCGCATTTGCCAAACATAAGAAAAACCATCATCTCGCAGGAAAGGTTTGCAAAGGAGTTAGACCCTGCGAGCCACGATGTAATCTTTGATAGCAACCTTCCATCTATCTGTGTGAAGGTTGAGAATGATGGATATATCGAGATTAAGTTCAAGCGGTTTGGTATTCCTTTTCAAAAGTGCATCGTAAAAAAGAAGGCTCTTTGCCTTGGTGGTAACAAGAGGCAGCACGTCCTGCATGACAGCAACCCATCAGATGAGTTGAAGAAGAACTTCGCCGATTTTAAATGGCACTGGGATAATACCAACCAAGACGGAATCGAAATGAAGGCTATCAAGACACAGCTCTCTTATGGCGATGTTGGATTACTTACCTATATGAACGAGAACGACGAGGTAAGGGAGCGCATATTCTCTTATGAAGATGGCTATCAGATAATCACCCACAAGGACGATAACGGCGAGCCTCTTCTTGATTGTGTGTACTACCGCACCGATGATAACGTAAGACACATTGATGCTTATTCTGACACAACACACTATCACTTCACAGACTTCATTCAGCAGGACGCTGAAACAAGCGAGGTTAAGACTGGCTGGCAGTTGGTGAGCAATGAGAGCCACGGATTTTCGGAAAGCCCTCTTGCTACAAAGCGAGGAAACGTTGCTTGGGAAGGTGGAGAGGATTTGATTGAGTTGTTTGAGATTATCTACAACCTTTTCGCAGTCATTCAGAAGAGACACGGATGGGGACAGCTCTACATCAAGGGCAAGCTGAACGAGACGGCGAAGAAGATAGCTGGCTCTGTTATACTGAATGACACGAGCATTGACGGAAAGGGCGATGCAAAGTATCTAACACCTCCTTCTCCACAGAATATGATTGAGTTCTTGCAGTCTATTCTCGACCAGCTAGAGATTGCTACTGGCGTTACATTCATCCTACCAAAGGACGTGAAATCAAGTGGCGATATTAGCGGCTTGGCTATCCAAATGACACGTTCCTTGGATATTGAGGAGTCTTATGATGCAGCCATCGAGTGGCAGAACTTCACAAGTAAGCACTCTCGCTTGTTTAAGGAAGGATTGGCAAAGCAGCTTGTGGCGAGCGGCGAGAATCCTACCGCCATCACTTCATTTGCAAAGATGAACATCAGTACGTCGTTCAAGCCTTGGCAGCCGTTCGATGAGAGTACCTGGAATCAGATGTTATGTACCCTCAAAGGCAGTGGTCTTATTTCTGACAAGACTGGTATCGAGAAAAATACCGTTTCCGCTCCTGACGAGGAGGTAAGACTCCAAAAGCAACAAGAGCTGGCAGACGAGAGAGCTGCGAAGCAAGCAGAGCAACAAGCGGCTATCGCTGCAAAGAATAATACGAACAATAATAACAACGATGAATAAGTATGAAGGCAAAGTCATTATACATACAGACATTAACCTACGATGAGAACAACAAGGAGAAAGTTGGTTTGTTTCCATCGGAGGTAAATCCTGTTATTGTTTCATCTTACACCTACAGCGCAAAGCGTATGGGTGGTGCGCCAACACTTACGGCTACCATCTATACAGCAGAGCCTCTTCAATGGAAGAAGAACGAGTTTGTAGAGCTCGAGGGTGATAGACTTTTTGCATCATACACACCAAATCCGACAAAGGACAACTCTTCAAGAATGTGGAAGCACGAGATTACATTCACATCAAGAAGAGAGCTATTGGATAATACCTTGTTCTTTGATGTTGTTGTTGATGATTTAGATACACAAAACAGGGATAGATACCGCTCGAACCAAACAAAGTTTACGTTCGGTGGCACTATCTACGAGTTTGTCGCTCGTATCAATAGCTCAATGGCGTACAGCGACCTGTATCACCCAAAGGATGAGTACAAGGGCTATTATGTTGTTGTCGATGAGGGCTACGGAACGGATGAGGTTAAGGAAGTTTCCTTTGAAGACCAGTATCTGACAGACGTATTGCAGCTTATCTACACCACATTCGAGCTGACCTATTATTGGGTTGGCAACGTTTGTCACGTCGGTAAGGTACAGAACGACCTGACCGCTACGCCTATCAAATATGGGCGCAACGATGCCTTGTTGTCTGTGAGCAAGGAAAACGCCAACTACAAGATAGTGGATGCTATCACTGGCTACGGCTCTTCTGATAACTTACCTTATTATTATCCTAATGATAATGAATACGGAGAGGCTGTTTTTGAGACAGAGAACATTGACAAGTCACTCGTTAAGGAAGTTGACCTTGGAAAGGTGATGAAATGGGAAGGCGATTTCTACAACAGAACTTTTGTCTTTGGAAAGAATAAAGAGAAATCTTATACTGCAAACGTATTCGGGACATCAAGCTATCTTATTTCCAATTTCGGTAGCAAGGATTATACAGGAAAAGGCGCAGAGGCTAAAAATATCACTCCTGTATGCTCGATGGGCGAGGATTACACAGAAAGCAATTTTGCATCTGTATCTCGCTTGATAGACAACACGACAATATGGATGTTGTTCGAGTTTACTAGCGTTCACAAGGAAGATTCTGTAAAGATGGATGGTTTATCATTCTTGGCTACAGAGACAGACGATGCGCTTAAATTCGGATTAAAGTTTGATTATGAGCAAGCGTATTATATAGGAGAAGGTGTCGATATAAAAACTGCATACGGTTATATCAAAAATAATCGTGGCGGTGGTTCTTTATCTGAAAGCACAGGAGGCACATTCGGCAACGGCGGAACAACTACAGGAAAAAACTGGTCTTTCGGTGATGAAATCGATGGTCTTAAAAACTTCACAAAGAGCAAGACAAAAGATTATACGTTTGAGAAAGATACTATAAGCACAGTTGTAGTCGCTTGCAAGATAACCGCTAACAATATAAAGTTGGCAAGCGGAACTCGCAGAATGAACACTGTATCTACCAAGATAACAGGTAACATCGACTTAACCCACACCCCTAGTAGCGTTTACTATCTAGAAACAGAGGAAGGATATACACAGCCATACGAGGAAAGTGGAATTGTTGTAAATGATATTGAGAGTGTCCCAAGCAAGGAACTAACATTCACCTTTGACGGTACGGATTGGAATGCTTCTGAAGGTGGTGATGAAAGTGCAGCAAAATTAACTATTACAGACCGCATTTGGTTCGAGCCATCAAATGCCCTTATGCCTTCGATTTATAGAAAGACGAAAGGCGTAGAGCGTTTCTATTATGCGACGAAAAATCCACCAAAGGAGTATGCTGACCTGTATATTAAGCCTGGCACTGATATTCCTTACGAGTTTACGAACCTGTACACTAAAGGGAATCCTCACCAAGGCAGCGTGACGTTCGATGGTATTAAGCCTACTATCAATGGTGTTCGCAACGATGTGATACAAGAAGATGGTTTAGGACAGCTCTTCGGAGAGATTGCGGACGTGGCGTTTGATACAGAGGATAGCGACGTAAAGGATAGTAGCGACCAATACATTCATAGCTATTTCTATATCAAACTACATAAATTCAGTGGTGATTATGGATTTGATTTGTTTGCTCACGCATTGGCTAACGAGAGCGCAAAGATAAACCTTATCAAAAGTAACGGATGCCCTGCTTGCTCGTTCACCATCGGTTGTTGTTGGGACAAGGACAAAAACAAGTGTTACAATAACGTACTGACAGACGGAAACGGAAATCTAGCAACCGAAAAGAGCAAGATGAACTCCAAAGGTGATTACATTTTGAATGATGATTACGTAAAGGAGCAAACATCTAACCAAGACTCTACAAAGGAGGAACTTTGGATTTGCGTTCAAAAGGACACATCTACACTCGGCATCGTTATGCCTAACGCAAGTGGAAATTTCAAGCCACAGAAGGGCGACTTGTTTGTCATTACAGGCATCAAGCCACCAAAGGTACTTGTAACCGCAGCAGAAAAACGTCTCGACGAGGCTCTGATTAAGTATATGAGCGAGAACAACGAAGACCAATTCAACTACTCTGTAAAGTTCTCACGTATATTCCTTCAACAGAACCAAGACTTTGCAAGTAAGCTGAATGAGAATACAAAGCTATCTCTTCAAGTTCAAGGCGATACGGATAGCGACGGAAATCTCGTAAGTCACGAGGTGTTTGTAAACAACTACTCTGTAAAGGTCGAAAGTGATATACTTGCAGAAGTAGAGGTTGAGCTTGTAAATTCGCTTGAAGTAACACAAAGTGACGTAAAACAGATTATAGATGCTGTCAAAGGCGAGACGGTTAAACAGCTCGGAAATCTTACTGGAGGTGGTAACAACAGCTTTAACGCAAGTATTGCTGATAAATTTTACCTCTCCAAGCAGTCCGACGATACAGCACAGGGGCTGATAACCTTCCTAAAGGGACTCGTTGCCAAGGGTAAGCTAACAGCCGAAGAAATCGCTCAATTCAAGAGAGGCGCAACCTTCGGCGATGATTTCGTGAGCGGTATGCTAACTGGTATTGGTGCTCGTATAGACGAACGAGGCAATGCCGAGTTTGAGAGTATTATGTCTCGAAGTTCCATTATCGCCAAAGAACTTATTGTAAACCGACAGACGGCGATGGAGAGTAATTTTGTCTTTACTGAGAGTGGAATGGTGGAGACTGTTACAGAGATTCCTGCAACTGGCGAAGATGGAAATACAACCTACGAACTAACCTTGCAGAAGCGGTGGGACAACGACTTTACCGCTTTCCGTGAGAACGACGTGGTGCTCGCATCTATCAATACTTTGCTAGAGGATGGCAAGTACTACGATATGTGGTTAAGGGTGTTGTCGGTTAATACGGTAACTAATACGATTACGGTGGTCTGTTACCCCGATGACGAGTGTCCGAGCGGAAAGAACTACCCACCATGCGAGCTGGCTAGGCTTATCAGGTGGGGTAGCGCAACCGACGAGGATAGACAGAGTTGTTGGTATATCTCCTCTTCGGAGGGTTTGCTTGTGTGGTTAGACCACGTAACAAAACCTATCATCGACAAAACGAACTACTCCCTTGCAATGGGTAAGCTCCCCGATGCACTTGGATTTATATTCCAGCAATTTCCTACGGCTGACAAGCGAGACGGAGCTTTTTATGCCAAATGGATGATGGCTGGCAGCTTTCAGCAGATTGATTACCAAGGAAACCCTATCTATACAACTAGAGATAGGGGTGTTTGGAGTTTGATAGTGGCTCAGAGTGATAATCCTTACCGCAACGGTGATGGTACGATTGATACCGTCTATCATCTTGGCTGCAAGTGGCAATGTTTGAAAGACAAAACAACAAAACCGCCTACTTACTCCTCGACGGATTGGGCTTTTTTGGAGGGTAACCCATATTTCACGCTGGAAATGATTTCCTCGAAATACTGGAGCTTCCGATTGAGCGACATTACGGCGACCAACGAGGATGGCTCTTGGAAGGTTTTCACAACGCTATCTGTTAGAGGTATGTTGTATAACCAGGACGTAACAGACAGTATGACCAATGTGATATGGACTCGTGACAGTGGTAATCCGACACTGGACAATAAATGGGCTTTAAGCCACGCCAATGTCGGTAACTCCCTACCAATCACATACGAGGACTTGGGGCTGGCTGCATACAGCATAGGCAGCGTGACGTTTACTTGCACGGCGGAAATCAAGGATGGCGAGACGCTGATAAGCGAGGAAGCGAGTGCGACTTTCTGATGCAAAGTCTCTTATAAAGCCTCTTGTAATCTCGATGGCTAATGAAACTTAGATATGATATTGTTGAATTAATTATTTTTTTTAGAAAGAATATGGCTAAAGAATTAGCGATAAGCAACAACAAAATGATGAGCGTGCAGGCTACAGCCTATACGCAATCGTGCAACATACAGATTGTTGGCGACATCATCAATAGGCAGCAATACGACGGCATTGCGGGTACGTACTCACCCGATTTTGCAATACGACCTTGTACGATGTTTCCAGCTTGCTACTTGGCTGACCCTGATGACCCGAACGAGACACCTACGTGCAACCATAAGCTAGACTCATTCAAATGGTCGGAGGTTACTACTGGGGGAGTTGTGACGGTGGCAACGAGTGAGCAATCGACAGTAAAGTCTGGGTACGCAGCCGTCATCGAGGGCAACGACAAAGGTACGCTTTACGTCAAGACCAACTCGCAGCTTGGCGTACCTAGAACAATGCGATTCGAGGGGAGCTGGACAGACCCTGTGAGCGGTTATAAATATACCTTTGTCCAGAATAAGGCTCTATACTTGGAGGACTGCACGAACGCAAGAGCAGAGATTAATCTGGACAGTCCGCCTACAGTGCAGTGGAATCCTTTGCGACACGTCAGTGAGAAAACGCTTACGGCGAGAATCATCGTCGGCGAGAAAGACAAGACCGCCGATGCGAAGACCAAGATATGGTGGTATAGAATCTTGAACGACGGCTCAAGGCAGCTCATATCGTCGGGTAATGATGCCGAGGACTTCGAGATAAAGAGTGTAACAAAAGGTGCGAACGGACAGATTTCCGCCATCACTATAGATTGCGACATGATTGGCGACGACATTGGCTACGAGGTACGTGCGTGCTACATCTACGAGGGTAGCTTGCCATCATCGCCTAGGGATAATGACCCTAGGGTGGCGACTAAAATCGTAAGAGACATCCCTCAGTTAAGAGCTGATTTCTTAGGCTCTAACTACCAACTTAATGAGGACACGGGTTTCGTGACCTGTCAGGCTGTGGTGAGCGACAATAACGGCATCATCGACTCTTCCGTGTGGAACAAGATATTAAGGGCTAAGTGGGTGAAGGTTACGTTTGGCACGCAAACCACCAACGGCGTAACATCGGTAACAGAGAGCCTTGCTACATTGGGCTACGGTGTCAGTATGCAAGTTCCTTTCGAGGCGAAGAAGGCGATAAGACTCATCATCGAGGATAGGGGCGCATATAATCTTTTGGCGGATGACAGCGGTAATATTCTCGTTGATGACGGAGGAAACTACATCATATCAAGAGAGATTGATGAGGACAGCTAATTTTTTTTAAAAAAGAAGAGATTTGTGTAACACTTAATTTTTAAGAGTATGAAATATTATGTAAAGGTGACCGAGACGGTAGCAAAAGCTATTTTGTCTAATGGTGTTGCTCTGACGAAGACTAAGGACGGCAACTGCTTGTTGTATCAGAGCGAGGTGAATAGCGTGGAGGAAGATAACCTAGCTGCGAGAGCTGCTTTTCTTGGCGGCTCACTAGTGCCAGAAGTGAATGCGGTGGCGGAGATTAACGGAACTACCGAGTTTCCTGCAACGTGCTACACTCCTAAGCAGTTTGGTGGTGACGACAATGAAGAAACTCCTACGACCGATGAACCTGCTGGTGGCAATACATCAACCAACGTTGGCGACGATGACGATATGGATAGTGATACTAACAAAGAGGAAAGCGAGGTAAACAATGAGTAAGGCATCGGCAACTGGTCAGATTATTGTCACGAGCAACGGAACGACCTTACATACTATCCTGCAATGCACCACTGGCGACGTGTACCAGAACTACGATGGCGAGTGGGATTCATCGAGCGTTGTTATCTCCCCTAACTTCGAGATTAGTGGAGCAACGAAGCCTGTGATTGTGATGCAAGCTTATAGCGCAGAACAGGGAGCAGGAAACTCGTTCAACCTCTCGAAGGGCAATGCTTCTTGGTTTGTCGGAGACACGCAGTTGACTTTTGCTGATTCTAATGGTGTCTCCACCAACAAGTTTAATGGTCAGTCGGGTCATTTTACGAAGGGTACAGACAAATCTGGTAATCCTACTCTTACGGTTAACAAAAACCTTATCGCCGTCAACTCGGGCGATTCGTTCAATATCTCGTGCAAGACGAGTATCTCGGTGAACAATACAAATGTGGTATTGCAAGCCGTTTATCCAGTCTATATAGCGCAAGGTGCGGTTGATTCCAAGCGAGCAACCATCATGGCTACCGACACCAACAAATTGTTCACAATCGACACAAAGGGAGGCTCTTGTAGGGTGCGATGCGCCGTGACCGATGGAAACGCAATGTCATACGAGGCTGATGGACGTACATTCAAATGGTATCTACCCGATACTAGCCAGTCTTCTGGCTGGAAGGAGAAGCAGAATAGTGCATCCTCTTACTTCACCGTAAACGAGGCTGACGTGGAATCCTCTACCGTTGTCAAGTGCGAGGTTTACAACAATAACTCTTTCTTCGCATCGGACGTGCAGACCATCAATGATGTCTCTGATGAGTACATCGTGTCGCCGAACCCTACGGACGGAACGAGCGCAACCAGCGAGAATTTTATCAAGAACTCGGGTTCAAAGATAGTATATAAGCCGTACGTGAGGAAGCGTGGAAGTACATCAAACGAGACGAATGTGTCGTTCGAGATGAGCCTTTACAGCAGCACAGGTGTCAATATTAGTAGCCTTGTAACGAAGTCTGGTTCGGGGACGAGCACTTCCTTTACCGTCACAGAGGCGAACTTGCGAGACTATAACGGTGCCAACTACATAATAACAGCTACAATTAGCTAAGGAGAAAGGAGGTAATATGGCAAAGCAATTAGCGGTGGCGACTGGCTCTATCACTTTCTCGCTGAAAGGCGACAAGGGAGACCAAGGGCAGAAAGGCGACAAGGGTACGAGCGTGAAGAGCACGGAGGTAACTTACCAGATAGGCAACAGTGGGACGACACATCCAACTGGCACTTGGAGCACTTCAGTGGTAAACATCACGGATGCTAATCCATATCTTTGGACTCGCACGATATTCGTCTATGACAACGGCACGAAGAGCGAGCCTTCCTACAGCGTTGCGACGAGAGGCACGAAAGGTGCGCTCATCCGCCAACACAGGGGGTTTGAGAGTGGAAGCTACAAGTATCTGTCGGGCAGCGGTGCGGAGGAGTTCGTGGACGTGGTGTATTACAACGAGAAATGGTATCAGTGTAAGAGCACATATACATCATCCTCTCCTAGCGTGAACGACAAAGATGGCAATAACAATGCGAGGTGGGAGGTATTCCTGAACTACAAGGCTATAGCCACCGACTTACTCCTTGCCAAGAATGCAAGCATTGATATGGTGGGGGCACAGCAGATTAATCTCTACAACTCTACAACAGGAAACATATATGGTTCTTATCGGGTTGCGGCATCTGATAACGATTGGTCTCTTTGGCTTGGTGGAAAAACTGGTTCGGAAGCTTCTTTCGGTGTGACAAGGGCTGGATATATGAAGTGTACAAGCGGAAAGATAGGCTCGTTTGAAATTAGGAATTATACGGATGGTACAGGGTTTACATTTTATAATTTGTACGCCTCGCACGCTTCTACAGGCTTGCTGCCAGCCTCTGACATATCTCTCGACTATGATGGTGTCTATGTTTGGAGCGGCAAGAACACCATGTACGATTACATGAAGGCACGCACAGGCTGGAACGGCTCGGCGGACGGTAGCAATCATCCAAGTTGGGATAATGGCTTCTTATTCATCGAGGGCAATGTGTCTAGTGGAGCAAACGGCAATGTATCTGCCATAAATATCCTCCTTACAGGCAAGAGCGGCTACCGTGCCGACGGCATAAGGGTAAACGTGAGCGGCGGTAACACCAATCACGCCATTAACATACAAGGTGGCGACGTGATAGGTTATCGACCCTATACGCAGATGATAAACGCCTCTTCTTCGTTTTCCGTATCGAACAACCCATCGGGTACGACCTATATCTGCACTAATAGCGGAGGGATAACCATATCCCTGCCAACAGGTAGTATCGTTCCGATGGGTACTAACTATAGATTCATTCGTAGAGGTGGTAACGTAGCGTTTAATACTAGCAGCGCAGTGATAAGACGAGCCAATAGCTCGGGCACAACATCATCGTGGACTTCATCGTCTGCCCACGAGTGGATAGATTTTTTTTATGATGGCACGTATTGGTATGCACAATGTTCAGGAGACTAAAGTTATTTTTAAAAAGAGTTTAAGAAAAAAACAAATTGATAGATTTATGAAACTGAATTTAGAATCACTGGAAGTTTATACTTCCATCGACAAGCAAGCTTGTCAGGTAGTCAACGCTCGCAAGGAGATTGCGAACTTAGTGTATAATCGTGGCAACGGACTCGGGTTGAGTGGCGTTGCCCTCGCCGCAAAAATGTGGAACGGAAGCGAGGAAACCGAATACACTGAGGACGAGGTTAAGATTATTCAGCACCTTGTAACCGAGAACTGCGCCCCTTGCTTCATCGAGGCCGTAAATGGAATCATTGACAAGTAGAAATATGGTTAATTAGACATTAGTTATTAATTCACAAATAGTAAGATTATGGCAATTAAGATTACAAAAATCAGTACGTGGCTTACCAATAATGGTCAAGCCATCACGAACGCCAGCAAGGCAACTATGGAGAATGCTATCAGAGCTGATGTTTCTCAGCTTTACGACGGCGTGTTTATCATGTATCATCGTAAGAGCGATAACTTTCCTGTTACTGCTAGTGTAAATTCTTGGACATCTCTTCAGACAAGCGGAGAAGTGGCGGACGGAGTTCTTCTTGTAGAAGGTGGAAGGCATCTTGTGATAGCCCCAACCGAAGCAAGCTCACTCAAATGGAGTTCCAAGCCTGTATCAGACACTAATACTTCTGGTTCGGTGCAGATTAGTGGAGTGACTACAACTGGCGATAGGTTAGCCGCACTGAACGACTTTGCAGGTCGGGCGAGTACGACCGCTATCATTAATGGCAGTACATCCACCAATGTCACCAACACAGCAGACTACGCCGCAGGATTCTGTAATAAGTACTCTCGCTTGAATGTTAACGGCAAGGGTCTTACAGCAGGAAGATGGTGGCTGCCATCAGTGGGTGAGTTGGCAATGATATGGGCTAACTTTGATAAGATAAACTACGCTTTGTCAAAGATTAGCGGTGCTACACAGTTGCAACCTAACTGGTACTGGACCAGTACCCAGGGCTCGGCGTACGGCGCTTGGCTCTTGTATCTGAGCGATGGTTTCATGAGCAACCCCTGGAAGTTCTATCAGACCAGGGTGCGCCCAGTTTCAGCATTTTTACAATAGTTAGTAGTTAGTTCTTTTCTCTCCCACGCCTTTAAAGGCGTGGGGAAGCAAGATTATCATAAAGAAAGTATTCAATGGCAGCAAAGATTGCAAGCAAGACAAGGGTATATAGAGACATGAAGAAGTTTCTGAACGAGGTGATTTACATCATCAAAGACTTTCCAAAAGACCAGAGATACGTGGTCGGAGATAGAATCGAGCGCACAGCTATTGATTCTCTTCACATCATTGCAAGGGTTTACATGGGCAAGGACTTGAAAACGAGAATCGCTGATATGGTCGAGCTGCAATCTAACTTTGAGTTGCTGAATACCTTGATAGAGATAGCAGGAGAGCATCAGTGGATAAAGGGCAGAGGCAAGTTGGCTAACTTACTTTTGTTGATGGATAGCGTGGGACGGCAAAGCACAGCGTGGAAGGGTTCACTTGTCGAAGCCTTAAAGAGGTCAGAGGGCGAACGTAGTCAGTGTTAGGGAGGTACGCCGAACTAAGAGAACAGTCTTCCGAATAAATGGGCTACTACCATCATGTATGGTAAAGAATAAGACAATGTAGTTGCAACCCAGAACTCGGCGAACAACGCTTGGAACTTGAATCTGAGCGATGGTAACATGAACAACAACTGGAAGTTCAATCAGAACAGGGTGCGCCCAGTTTCAGCACTAATAAAGAAGACGTATTCAGAAAATAGTAAATGATAGACTTTGAAACGATACTAGAAGCATACTTAGACTGCCGCAAAAGGAAGCGGAGCACAGTCGGAGCTACGGAGTTCGAGCTTGATTATGTTCGCAATCTTGTTGAACTTATGAATGAAGTTAACTCACGTCAATATAAAATCGGAAAGTCTATTTGCTTTGTCGTCCGCTACCCTCGCTACAGAGAGGTATTTGCAGGGGCGTTTCGGGATAGAGTCATCCATCACTATATAGCGTTGAGGTTAGAGCCGCTGTTTGAACGGATATTTTGCGATAGAACATATAATTGCCGTAAAGGAAAGGGACAACTTGCAGGCGTTGTTCAGCTTGCGGAAGACATACGTGAGGAGAGTGAAAATTACACCGAGGATGCTTACGTAATGAAGGTTGACTTAAAGGGATTCTTTATGAGCATCAAAAAGTCGATGCTCGCCCAGATGGTAGATGATTTCATCGTAGAGCACTACAAAGGAGGCGATAAGGAAGATCTTAGATGGCTTTGCAATCTTGTTATTATGCACAGACCAGAGCTTAACTGCGAGAGGAGAAGCCCGCTCTGGATGTGGAATTTCATCCCGAAGGAGAAATCTTTGTTCACTAACGGAGAAGACCGAGGAATCGCCATCGGCAATCTCTTCGCTCAGCTGTTCGCCAACTTTCTGCTAAATATCATAGACTGGAGGATTGATGTCGTATGCGCGAGACATAATAGGTACGTGGATGATATATCATTCGTAAGCAAGGATAAAGAAAAGCTCTTGTCCATCATTCCCATACTCAGGGTGGAACTTGGAAAGCTCGGTTTAAGACTCAATGAGAGGAAATTCTATCTACAACATTACTCCAAGGGCGTTCAGTTTACTGGTGCGGTTGTTAAGCCAGGCAGGGTATATGTTGCAAACCATACTGTCAATAGTTTTGCGCTTGCCGTGGAAAGACTCGGAAAGGCTTCCGAACTGGGAATGATTGACGATATTAAGAAGAATATCGCATCTGTTAATTCTTACCTTGGCATTATGTCGCACTACAATGAGTACGCAACTAAGCGCAGGATAATGGCAAGATTGCCACAGAAGTTTTATGAATACTGCTATATAATAGGTCATTTCGATGTAGTGAAACTTAGATATAAATACACGGAAAAGGCGATTTTCATGAATATCGCCAAGAACATAATCAACAAGAGAGATGAAGAAGATATTGGGGAATATTCCGATGGAGGAGATAACCAGCAGGTTTCTGATAGAGGGTACGAGGTTGAGATTTATACGAGAAATGGAAAGGTTGTTGTGGAGAAAGACAAAACACCATAATGCCCCTTGTTTTCGTTTGTTGTTTCTGATAAAGATACCAAGGGTTACAGATTGTTATCGTTTATAAAGTTTAACATAAAAAATAATCAAAAACCAATCACTTTTCTTTAAAAAATTGTATCTTTGTGCCATCATTTATGAACAAGAACTTATTAATCAACAACTTTTAAACTGAGAAGATTATGGAAGAAGAGCAAAGAGATGAAGTGCAACGGCTAATAAAGAACATCGACATCACCGAGCTTATGGGCTTGATGATGCGGAGCGGAAATCGGTATTCAAGAAGGATATTGAAGTTCTTTCGTGGCTTCTGTAAATGGATGCCGATAATGCTAATGTTGTTTCACGCATACGGAATATGGGAGTTCGGGCAGCACCCAAGGGAGATGTTTGTGCCTTATTGGGAGAATATGCCTTGCTATGCCTTCATCTACTTTATGCTGTATGTTTTCCCGATTGTGATTATCTTTGCGAGCAGGTTTTTCTATCTCTGTTGGAGATACAGAATACCTTTCTTCTATTTCTTCGGAATGAACGCCGTGCATATCGTCGGTTGGAGCTGGTACACGACAAATGATATGGTTGAGTCTTGTTATACGATAATGTTGCTGACGGCTATGTTCTATCTGTATGGTTTTATTGAGTTGTTTCTTACTAAGAGCAAGATTGGCAAGAAAATATGCTCATAATGTATGATTTTGTGAGAATTTCGTAAAAATCAATATAATATGAAGAAAGCATTGAATTACGAGGTCTTGGGAATGGCTTTGAAGTCTTTGAGTGATGCCTGTTTCAAGGCGGCGGAGCAAGAGAGGAATGGAGAACCTATCACCGCTTGCGGAATGAGCGATGATGACTTGGATAACCTCTGTGAGCAGATTCCGTTTATGATGAATCCGATGATGAGCACGGAGGAGGTCAAGGAAAAGCTACACGTATCGGACGCTACATTGAACAGAATGGTGGCAAGGGGAGATATTCCGAACGGCGAGTGTAAGAAGCGAGGACACACAAGGTACTGGAAGAAATGGGACATTCTACATTTCTTGAAGAAGAAGAGGGGCAAGTAATTGTTCCTCTTCTTTTATTTGGTCTATTTTGGTCTATTTTGGTCTAGTTGGTCTATTTTGGTCTAAGACCTTTTTTTGATATAACCTAATATCAGTTTAAATCATTGATAATCACCCACTAAAAGAAATCGTGAGCGAGTTATGTCTTATCTCGTACATTCGGCGTACCTTTGCATCCGTAGTACTACAATAGTGTTAGTTAATTTAAGGGATAACTTAAAAAGATTGTAAAATGGAAATGACAGATGCAAAAGTCGTGGAGAAGAAAATCTACGAGGAAGGAAAGA
>ERZ808240.1685-NODE-1685-length-26548-cov-4.359831_pt1 | contig 26548 bp, 19 predicted proteins | sample MGYA00521084_ERZ808240 | MGnify/ENA primary metagenome ERZ808240 (study PRJEB31516, sample SAMN03275571) | gut metagenome | biome: mammalia-associated habitat; material: feces | host: Papio cynocephalus | place: Kenya | collected 2012-08-06 ... | reverse complement strand
GCAGCGAGCTGCAGTCCCCGGAACGTGCCTGAGTCGATGTTGCTCTTGATTTTCGGGAAATACAATATGCCGGTCAGCGTGAACGGGTAGTCCACATTGAGATGAATCCAGAACATTGGTTCCTCAAAGCCTGGCACGAGCTCATGGTAGAACTTGACATAGTCCTCGTCTTTCAGGTCGGTCGGCTTCTTGGTCCAGAGGGGTTCTGTCGCGTTGATGACGTGGTCACGGTCAGTATCGACATACTTGCCGTCCTTCCACTCCTGCTCCTTGCCGCTCACCACGGGCACTGGCAGGAAGCGGCAATATTTGCGCAGCAGCTCGTCGATGCGCTTCTGCTCGAGAAACTCCTTGTCCTCATCATCTATATACAGGATAACATCTGTGCCGCGCTCCTCCTTCTCTGTCTCAGACATCTCAAACTCGGGCGAGCCGTCGCACACCCATTTCACAGCCTTTGCGCCGTTCTTGTACGAGAGCGAGCGGATTTCCACCTTCTTCGACACCATGAATGCCGAGTAGAAACCGAGGCCGAAATGGCCGATGATAGTATTGGCGGTGTCCTTGTACTTGTTGAGGAACTCTTCTGCGCCTGAGAACGCTATCTGGTTGATGTACTTGTCGATGTCTTCAGCGTCCATGCCGATGCCATGGTCAGAGACAGTGAGAGTGCCCTTGTCCTTGTCTGCTGTCACAGTGACGCGCATCTCGCCGAGGTCGCCTGTGTACTCGCCGCATGAGGCGAGCGTCTGCAGTTTGCGCGTCGCATCGACGGCGTTGGACACTAGCTCACGAAGGAATATCTCGTGGTCGCTGTAGAGAAACTTCTTGATTACTGGAAAAATATTTTCGGTTGAAACACCTATTTTACCGGTTGCCATGATAGTTATGTTTTTTAGTCGCCGTGGCTGGCCGGGAAATCACCCTGCCGGCCACGGGGCGGTTAATGATTCAAATTTCAGCGGTCGCCGCTTGCAAAAAATATGCCTGTTGCTTATGCGCAAGTGTGGCAGACTGCATCATAATCTCCGAACATCACCTGAATACTTGCATTGCAGGTGAAATTGTTAAATGTTATTTTCTTGCAGGTGGGTGTTGACAATAACTGCCTTTGTGGCGGCTTTCATTCGTATGAAGGCTTTAGCAGCCACTATCATTGCCGTATATTTGACAATCAGCGGTTTTTCGATTAATTTTGCATCACCAAAAGTCTAACCCCAAATCGACCAGCATGAAATTAGCAATCATAGTGCCATGTTACAACGAGGAGGAAGTCCTGCCCGAAACGACTGCGCAGCTGACCCGAGTCCTTGCCAATCTCAAGTCGCGAGGCAGTATTGATGCCGGATTGGTGCTATACGTAGACGACGGCAGCCATGACCGCACTTGGGAATTGATAGAAGCCTACTCGGCAGAAAGACAAGATGTCGCGGGCTTGAAGCTGGCGCACAACGCCGGGCATCAGCAGGCTCTGTGGGCGGGGTTGGAATGGGCTGCCGCAAATGTCGATGCGGCAGTGTCGATAGATGCTGACTTGCAGGACGATGTCGAGGCCATATATGAAATGGTGGACTGTTTCAACAAGGGGATAGACATAGTGTATGGCGTGCGTCGCGAACGCAAGACTGACACCATGTTCAAGCGGCATACTGCACAGTCGTTCTACCGGCTGATGAACGGACTTGGCGGCGACATAGTCTACAACCACGCTGATTTCAGGCTGATGAGCCGCCGCGTGATGCAAGCTCTTGTGTCGTTCCCGGAGCGCAACCTGTTCTTGCGCGGCATGGTGCGGTCGCTGGGCTATCCTTCGGCTATGGTATACTACGACCGCAAGGAGCGTTTCGCCGGCGAGTCAAAGTATCCGTTCAAGAAGATGTTGGGGTTTGCCATTGACGGCATAACGTCATTCTCTGTACGCCCGCTGCGCTACATCACATACCTTGGGCTGTTCTTCATCTTCATTTCGGTGGTGGTTATAGCATACGGACTGTATTCATACATTGCCGGGAACACCATTCCCGGGTGGACTTCCCTGCTTGTGTCGTTCTGGTTCATAGGCGGCGCAATACTGCTGGCATGCGGCATCATTGGCGAGTACGTCGGCAAGATATACAAGGAGGTGAAACGCCGTCCACGCTATTTCATCGAGCAGACGGCTGGCCTCAACAGCTACAAGCCTGAAGAATAGTAGACGCTTTATTACTTGTGCATTGCAGATGCAATCTTGCGCTCGGAGGCATTGTCGCCAGGCGTGTAGAACCGTTGCTCAGTGATGCCGTCAGGTAAATACTGTTGTTCCACCCAATTGCCGGTATAGTCATGGGCATACTTGTAGCCGTCATGGTAGCCGAGGTCTTTCATCAGCTTGGTAGGGGCATTGCGCAGATGAAGCGGCACGGGGAGGTTGCCGGTCTCGCGCACTGCAATCTGCGCGTTGTTTATTGCCATGTATGCTGAATTGCTTTTGGGCGAGGTCGCGAGGTAAACGGTACATTCCGACAAGGGTATGCGCCCCTCAGGCCAGCCGATTTTGTGTACAGCGTCAAATGTGGCGTTGGCGAGCAGCAGCGCGTTAGGGTTGGCAAGGCCGATGTCCTCTGCTGCCAGTATTATCAGGCGGCGTGCTATGAACAACGGGTCTTCGCCACCTTCAACCATACGCGCCAGCCAATATACAGCCGCGTCAGGGTCGCTCCCCCGTACAGACTTGATGAACGCCGAAATCACGTCATAGTGCATCTCGCCGTTGCGGTCGTATGCCGCCGGGTTTTCCTGCAAGCGCGAGACTACGTTGTCATCGTCAATGACGACCGGCTCGCCCTGTGGCGTGGACTGCTCGAGAATGTCAATGATATTGAGCAACTTGCGTGCATCACCGCCGGCATATCGCAGCAACGCCTTGTCTGATACCACCTTGACTTCGCGTTTCGACAGCACGTCGTCTTTGCTCAGCGCATTTGCAAGGAGCTTACGCAAGTCTTCCGCCTCGAGCGGCTTCAATGTATATACCTGGGCTCGCGACAGCAACGGGCGGATTACCTCAAATGAGGGGTTTTCGGTCGTCGCACCTATGAGTGTCACTATTCCTCGCTCCACTGCGCCGAGCAGCGAGTCTTGCTGCGACTTGTTGAAACGGTGGATTTCGTCGATGAACAGTATCGGACGCGCCTTGGCAAAGAGACCGCTGACGGCGGCTTCGCACTTGGACAGCACCTCGCGCACTTCCTTAACCCCCGAAGTGACTGCGCTTAGGGTGTAGAACTGCGCTTCGACCTTATTGGCGATGATGCGGGCCAGGGTGGTCTTGCCTACGCCGGGAGGCCCCCACAAGATGAACGAGTTCACATTGCCGGTCTCTATCATGCGCCGGATTATGCCGTCTGGCCCGACAAGGTGAGCCTGTCCTATATAGTCGTCTAGCGACCGTGGCCGCATACGCTCGGCAAGCGGTATATTGCTCATACTTTATCGCTCTTGCAATATTTTAACCAATCTGTTCAGATCTATTTCAGCCACCGAAGCGACTGTCATGTCTGCCTCCGGCTCAATCTTCTCCCTGCCGAGGGTCGCCGAAATGCCGACAACGAAAGCCCCGGCAGCCTTGCCGGCTCGCACGCCCTGCAACGAGTCCTCGAAGACTGCGCACCGCCGTGGCGTGACACCGATCATTTCCGCAGCCATCAGATAGCCCTGCGGGTGCGGCTTGGAGTGTGTCACCATGTTGGCAATGACAATCGCGTCAAAACAGTCACGAAATTTCGGAAGCTGTGCATACAGCTTCTCCATCTTGAAGCTGTCGCTGCTTGTCACAAGTGCCTTTGGCAAATTCCTGTCGCACAGCGTGTCAATCAGTTCCTCAGCGCCGGGGATATACCTGAACTCCATATCTTCTGCAAGGTCGTATAGCATACGTGACACCTTCTCGCGGTCATGCAGCTGGAAATGCGTGTCGAGGATGTTCTTGAGGGTACACCCTTTTATGACATGCTCCAAATCCGGTTGCCCGGTAGGGAACACCTCATTGATATGATGCCAGATGCGGCTGTATTCCGTTTCACTGTCTATAAGAACACCGTCAAGGTCAAACAGGAAACCGATTTGTTCAGTCATTCTGTAGGAAGCTAAGTCGTTATTGGCAAGCATTACCAAATACAAAACACAGGGCGGGAGAAGCGGCGGGCTGCGCCAGGCATCTCCTGCCGTGCATATATGTCATTCGGTTTCTAACCGGAATATCAGAAAGGAAGGTCGTCAGAGTCGTCGGCCGCAGCGAAGTCTGGTGCCCCTCCTGCGAGAGCCTGCTGTGCCGGGAAGCCGGCGGCAGCAGCGGCAGCTGGTGCAGAGCCAACTTCTGTACAGCTTATACCATGCACATCGGTGTACCAACGGCCGTTGAACTCTCGGCTCTCAACGTCACATTTTATAATGTACTCACGTCCAACCTGCACCTTGAAATTGTCTACACGGTCGCCGAAAACGTCAAATTTCACCTTGCGCGGGTATGCCACATTGGTAGTTTCGAGCACCCACTCTTTCTTCTTCCACGGGTTGCCAGCTTTGGAAACGCCCTCCAACAGTGGCAGGTCCATTATTATTTTGCCTTGTATTTCCATATTACTTCGGTTGATTTGGACTGCGAATTTACGAAATTTTCCGCACAGCCACAACCCTCGCCACGAAAATCGACATACCTCTCTGGTTTTCACCGAGACTGAAACAGAAGCGGGGGATGCCAGACGGCATCCCCCGCTAATACATTGGCTGTAGTTAATTGTCAGAACTTGAAGCCCATCGACAGGACAATCTGGCTGTTGCTGTCGGTGATGGTAGCTTGCGGACTCGGAATGCCCGGATTGGCAGGGTCTGGAGTGTAGGCGTGGTAGTCGCTTGTACGGTGCTTCCAGACGTATGCCGCGTCTATATAGAACTTCTGGTAACGGTAGCCCAAACCGCAGGTGACATAGTTTGTAGATTTGTCAACCACGTATTGCGGACGTGTACCTGTGGTGTAGACCGTTTCCATGTTGTCTGCCACGCGGCTCTTGACCGGTGACGACACATAGCTGTAGCCGGCACGCAGGCTGAACTGTGGAGTGACGCGGAACTCCGCGCCGAGGCGCAATGTCGATGTCTTCGTGAAATAGTTGCTTATGTCGTAGTTGGTATACCCGTAGGGGCTGTTATAGTCTATCGAGGAGCGGGTCTGTTTTGCCATACCGTTTTCCCAATACCACGGGTCTTCGTCATAATAGTATTCGCGGGTGTCCTCCGAGAACTTCATGGTCGAATATGAGGTCCACTCATAGTCTGCGGAAAGTATCATGCGCTCTCCTATGATACCGGCGATGCTGGCAAGGAATTTCCACGGCGAGCGGAAGTTGTAGGAATTGGTGGCTGTGTAGCCGTTGTTGGTGGTGGCATAGCCCGGGCGTGGCATGTTCTCGCCGGTATAGTTGTAATTCACATTGCCATAATAATCCTCATCTATGCTGTACCATGTCGGGGTGTGTATGGCAAAGCCGAGGCGAAGCTCCTGAACAGGCTTTACTATAAGGCCGAGGCGGTATGTGAAGCCTGTGCCGCGCATACGGTAGTTGTTGTACAAATCCCAGTTGGCAGCTACTCCGCCCTGGTTGTCTACGTATGCGTTTTGCAGCTGCTCTCCCCAAACTGTCTCGATGCGGTAGTTGAGGTCTGTTATTCCGAAATCCATGCCCCAGAACACAACATTCGAGATGTTGCCGCCGAGGGTGATATTGTACTCATCGATGCCGCCCTTCTCAAGCGTCTCGAAATTGCCGACACCGGAAGTGCCGTTTCCCCACTGTCCGACCCAAGTCGGGGAGTCATTGTCGCCCTGCGGAGTGATGAGGTAGCTGTCATATCCGAGTATTGATGCCCATTGCGGCACATATCCGCCGTCGTTGGGGTTGTAGGGGTCATAGTTGTCTGTAGTCTCCAAATCGCCGACAGTCGCTCCCTCTTGGTTGGTCACGCCGGCAATATAATTGGAGAGGGAGTTGAAGAGAGTGGGCACTCGTCCGCCGAAATGGCGGTTGAACGACGCGGCTTTGTTGTATGAGAAGCCGAAGTTGATGTTCGGGCAAGTTTCGGAGTTCAGCCGGTAAGTTGCGACACCGCCGAAATTGTTGAGCAGGAACTTCGTCTGTGTCGTGGTGTTTGTCAGGCCGAAAGATTCTGCTTTTGAGGACTGGCAATCCAAGTCAACCGTTATGCCGATTTCAGAGCGGCGATAGACACCGATGCCGGCGGGGTTCTGGGAAAATGTAGAGAGGTCGCCGCCCAGCGCGCCGAATGCGCCGCCCATCGACATGAAGCGAGCTGTGCCTTTCAGGTCTGGCTGGCTAAGGGAGTATGCGTCAAATGCACCCTGTGCAAACGCTGTTGCGGGGAGGAGTGCGAGGGCTGACAGAAGTATTTGTTTTGTCATGACATTTCAGTTTTGTGCTGTAAGGTATTGAGTTGTTTATATCACCCTGTACAGAATGATTATGTCCGGCACCCGGTAGTGTGGATGCCGGACATATATGGTTTGCTTGGTTACCTGTGACGGCCGCCGCCACCGCCACGCGAACCGCCAGATGAACGTCCGCCGCCGAATCCGCCGGACGAGCGTCCCATAGAGGAACTGCTGCGACCGCTGTTGTAGCTGCTGCGGCTATTTGAGTTGTAGCTGCTGCGGTTGCTGTTCGTATTGGTGGTGCTGCGGTGGTTGTTATACGAGTTGCCTGAATTGCGGTTTGTCGTGCCGCTGTTGTAGCTGCCTCGGTTAGTCGTCCCACTGCCACGGTTATATGTGCTGTTGGTCGTAGTACGGCCCTGTACAGTTGCGTTTGTAGCGGAACGGTTGCTGTTGTTCTGCATGGTCGCGGAACTGCGGTTGTTGCCAGACGAGCCGCCGTTGCGGACAGTCGTGCCGCTTATGTGGGAGTCTGACGCGCTGTACGTGCCGCCGTTGCTCTGGCGGTGCATCGTCGAGGAGCGGTTGCTGCCCGATGTGGAAGTGCTCGCAGCAGTGCCGTTTGACACGCGGTGCCCTCCACTGTTGAAGTTGTAGCCGCGAGAGCTGCCGTTGTCCGAATAGCCTCTGTTTCCGCCGGGACGAGTGTTTGAAGCCCAGCCGTCTTGCGGAGAGTTGGGATGACGGTTGCCGCCCGGGCGGTAATGGTTGGCGTAATAGTCGTGGCTGTGATGCCAGTAGGGCCTGTAGGGATCCCAGCCCCAGCCGTAGCCATACCAGAAGGGGTCATAATATCCCCACGAGGGCCACGAGGGTCCCCAGTACCATGAATAGTACGGGTCCCACACATTCCAGCCGAAGCCCCATGTCGGTCCCCAGTAAGAATAGTATGAGCGGTAAGACGGCCATGAATAGACATACGGGCTGAAAACGGGCAGGCCGTTGTCGTTTATGACAATAGTCACGTTGCCATACGAGTTGTTGAGGACATCATAGAGTACATCAGAATTGTCAACTACGATAGTCGGGTTGATGAACTTCTGGATTTGCTGCGTATAGACGAAGTCCTCGGCAGAGCCGACAGCCTCGCCGATAGTGTCTACAGGCGTGGTGTAGTACTGTCCGCGACGGTTGTACGTATCGACATCAATGTCCCCGAAATTCTCGATATAAGCACTTTCCTTCTGGACATTGCTGACGTCTTTCTTCGGGTTATAGTAGATGTCGTCATCATACACGTCATTGTCTGCTCTTGAGAACAGGCTTGTTCCGGCGAGCAATAACATCGTGAGATAAACTGATTTCTTCATAACTCAAATGTATTGGTTATACTTGTGACAAATATCCGCCCGAATGGTTTACAATACCTGCCCAAATATAGGTTGTTCTTGTTAGTTGAGTTGGCGGAAACAGATGTCGCCGCCTCATTGACACGGCGGCACTAATCATGCCACACCAGACTGTCACGCCGCAAATATAACCATTTTTGCCGAGATGTTGCAGTCATAACCCTGAAATTCACATTATTTTAGAGGCGTGCCTGTTGCATCAGCGGGCGAGGGAGAGGTTGATGGAGATGCCGTAGTTGGAGTTGGATGTCGGGTAGGAGGAGTTCGAGACAAGCGGCGTGTTAATCTGGTGGTCGAAGAACGCAGATAGTGTGACACGTCGGCTGAGGATGTAGCTTGCCATGAAGTTGATTGAGAATGTGCGGGTCCCTTGTGTAGCCTGTGTGTACGCTGTCTCGATGCGGCGTATCAGCGAGAGGTTGTTGGAGTATGATATGTCGAGGTTCAACGTCAGGTCGTTGCTTACTCCGCCCTGTTTCGACCCGATTTTCAGTATGTTGTTGAAGTTGGCAATCTTGTAGCCGGCGCCCAGCGTGAACTGCTTGCTTGTGGTCTCAACTACCTGACCGGCAGACGAATTGAGGTTGAGAGTGCGAGAATCGCGGTACTCGGTGTTGAGCGTAATCTCGTTGTTGAATGTCACAGACAGACCGATTAGCGGCGCGAACTTCTCGGTTATCGCCACTGACGAGATGTTGAACGGCGATGAGGGTATTGGCTGCTGCGACTGCTCGTCCTGTATGAAGCCGAGGTTGCCGTCGATGCCTATCCAGTTCATGTATGACGAGTATGAACCGATAGAGTATGTACACTGGTATGCGTGCGACACGGTGAATTTCTTGAATATGTTGCGCATATTGCCCAGGTTGATGAAGCCGTCGTAGGTGACGCGCCAGTTGGGGCGCATGGCATCGAGGCCGGGGAAGTGGCTCAATGTCACCTTGTTCACGTCGTATCCGCTGTATGCTGCCAAGAATGCCGGTATCAGTACATCTGACGATGTCTGGCTAACAGAGCCGACCTCGGGATTGTATGCCGTGCCGCCGAGGGGATTGCCCTCAAGAAAGCCGGTCTGCGGGTAGGTGCTTCCGTTGTACTGGCTTTGAACGCGGGCGGCGACAACCGGTATGTTGGCGAGGAACTGGTTGAACGCATCTGATGCGTATCCGTTCTCTGCCTTTGAACTCTTGAACGCGGTTTTGAGAGCAACGTGTGTGCGGGTGTAAGAGCCGCTGTATGACGTAGGCATGCCGGCATACATGAACTGCATCTGCTGCGTGCGGTTGTCAGTGAGGTTTGAGGTGAGAAGTATCTTGAGGCCTGCTACCGGCTCGAGTGTGAGCTCGAAGTTGAACTCTTTGCCTCTGTTCCAGATTGCGGGTGAAGTCTGGCCGTCGCCTGTGAGCAGCCAGCCTCGGTCGAGTGCCTTCTGCACATAGTCCTCGTTGAAGAAGCCAAACGCGAAGTCGAGGCCGGGAGACATCGGGCCGTATTTCGTGCTCTGTCCGAACATATCTCCTACGTTGGGGGAGAACTGCGGCAAGGTCAGCGAGCGGGACGACCTCCAGCGGAACGATACGTTGCGTGTCATCATGAGGAAGCGCAGCGAGTAGTCGCCGATTTCCTTCCATACGTTTTTTTTGTCGCCCTTCTGGTCTTCGACCACGGTGACACGGAGGTTGATTTTCCCTTTGTTTAGGATTTCTATTGTGTTGTCGTCCACGATGCGGGTTTCGAGTTTGACGACGGTGTTGCCTGTTGTCCGCCCTGTAATCTTGACTTTCTTGGTCTTCAGGTTGTGCTTGACCAGTGTGGTCGTGTCGGGCGAGAGGGTAATGGCTCGCTCAAACCGCTTTGCCTTCTTGTCGCGCTGGTTGTTCTTATTCTTATTCTTGTCACGCGAGGAGGAAGAGGACGAGCCCCAACGCTTGTTGATGTTCTGCAGATACTTGGACTTGTTGTAGAGAGTCTCAAAGTTGATGCGTGCATCTGCATTCCATGTGGACTGGTTGGCGATTGTGTTGCCGAGAAACATGTCCTCAACAGTTGCCCCTTTGTCCCAGCGGTATGTGGAATTGTATGTAAGCGAGCCGCTGATGAAGCTCAACAGTGGTATCTTGCTGAAAGGAGGTCGCCAGGAGGCTGTGAATGTCTGGTTGTAGTTCCACGGAGTCCCGAAGCCCTTGATAGAGTTCCATACAGTGTCTTTCCAGTCGCGGTATTTGTCTGGGAACAGCTTCTTGTTCACCGCGCCGACAGTTTCCTCAATGCGAGCAGTCGTGTTGCTGGCAAAGGTGAAGTTGAGCGACTGGGTGAGGTTCCATGTCAGGTTGAGCTGCCTGTCCCAAAGGAAGTTCTTGCTTACCTGCACTGGCAGACGGAAGTCAACGTCCACTTCGGAGCGTGTCTGTTCCTCGTAATAGTAACGGGATATGTTGGTCAGGAACGTCAGCGAGTTGAACATCCAGTTGATGCCCCACTCCTTGAAGAACTTGGCGTTTTTGCTTTTGCTCTTGAGCCAGCCGAAGGGCTTCAGCGGCTTGATGTATGGCGAATATGAATACTGGAAGCTGCCTCGGTAGTCGTTGGTGTTCTGGTATTCAGTCGTCGGGTCTACGTTCTTCTGCTTGTTGAACGAGAAAGACACCTGGAAGTTTGCCGGGTCCCAAGGCATTGGGTTCTTGCTCTGCACATTGAACTTCAGACCGGAGATCGAGAAGTTCTCGACAGTCTTGCGGGTTATGGCATAGCTGCTGATTGAGTCGCGCTCATGTTTGGTCGCAGCCGCGTCGAGAGCGTCTTTCAGCAGAATGTCCTGGTCGAGGGGGTTGTATTTCGGGGTGTTCTTTTCAGTTGAGTGTGAATAGTAAATCGGGGCGGACAGTTTCGCTCCTGCGGGGAAAACCTTGCCCAAATCTCCCTGCACAGCAAAGTTGAGCTGTTCGTAGCGGTCGAGGCGACGCTGTGACAATCCCTGGTCTACGCCTCCGAAGCCATCAGTTTCAATGTGTCCCGAAACGTTAACAGTCGCAATGTCACTGATGCCAAGGTTGATATTGCCTTTCGCTGCCCAGCCGCCGGACTCGTTGAAGTCAGTCACCTTCATTTCGTTGACCCACACCGTTCCGTCCTTGACCGAGTTGGAGCGGTTGCGCACGCCGATGAGCATGACACGCACATCTGACAGCGAGGGATTGCCGAGCACAGCGACGGTGTTGTGGTCGTTGCCGGGGTCTCGCATGCTGAACAGTGTGGTATAGCCTACGCCTTCAGTGCCGGATGACCGCTGGCGGTTGCGCTCGGTCTTGACGTTGGTAAAGGCTTCCATTGCCACGTCGAGGCGGTTGGAAATAGGCCAGAAGGGGGGGCGGGCGCCGCTGGTCATGTTGTTATAGCGTCCCTCAGGTGTCAGTTCGAGTGGTATTTCATACTCGTAGTAGTTGTTCTTGACATCCGAGCCAAGGCGGATGAACATCGACAGGTCGCCGTTTGACACGTTGGTCACGTTGTCAATGAGGGCCTCGGCGTGTACCCACATCTGCAGACGCTTGTAGATGCGCAGGTCGAGCAGGGTGTTCTTGTAAATGCCTCGTGCGTCGCCGGCCTGAAGCCCTGTCACCTTCATTGACAGCGACTGCTCGTTTAGCTGTGTCGCCTGTGACTGACCTGGGTCTTGTATACGGGTCACATCAGGCGGAAGAACGTAGTTGACAGGTGTGCGCCCGCTGTTCTCCTCGATGTTTACTACAGATACGTCAAGCTGTCCTTCAGCCGGAGAGTCGTTGCGGCTGTTGAGGTTGAACTTGTAGTCGCGCCAGTCGCCGCGTACCAGTTCGAGTGTAGCAAAGCGGAGGTGCGTTACGGCACGGAAACCGGTCATGAACATACGTGCGAAGCGAATGGTCGAGAAGTCATTGATGCCTCCGACCACCTTGTCCGGGTTGCTCAAGGGTATTTTGAATTGATACCACACCATGGTCTTTTTGCCGTCGCGAGTAGTCACTTCCGACACCTGCTTGTCGGTAATGTAATTCTTGCCGACTTCGAGGTCTTCGGGGCGTATGGAAACCTTGTACTGGAAGTAACGCTCGTATTCGTTTAGCGTGTTGTCCTGGTTGATGTCCTCCACGTCGGGAACAGAACGCGATGACTGGTACTGCGGGTTGTCGCTTTGGTCAGGTGAGAGCGAGTTGCCTTCCACGCCGTTGTAGTGCTTGTAGCGGTCCAGTATTGATGTCTGGTGCTGGTCGTACCAAGTCGAGCGGTAGAAATGGTAATTGTCGCCGGCAGGGTCGTTCATCGGAGAGAACGGGTCATCCTGCATCTCTGAAATCACGGTGGGGGAGAGGCGTTGGCGCAGGCTGTTAAGATAGTCAGCGTATGTGTGGAAATTGTATTCGTCGTCATTTGAGAGGCCGTCGAGGCCGAGGTCCTGCATCGGTCGGGCATTGGCAGCGTTCTCGAATGCGTATGTCAGCGAGTTTTGCGTAGACACACGTCCCCAGTTGGTCTCCGCCATGAACTGGTTGTTGCCATCAATGGGGTTGCCGTTTTCATAGCTCTTCTTGCCGTCTTTGAGGATGTCCTCGCTTATCTCGCCGAAGTTGAAATAGAGGTCTCCACCCTCTGTATTGGGGTTGTCGGGGTCAAGGAACGGGTCGAGCATCCAGAATTGCACGTACTCGATGTTGGAGTTCTCGAAGTTGGTGTTGTCCAGCTTGCGCATGATGCCGCCCCAACGCTTTTCAGGGTTGAGCAGACTGCCGTTGCTGTCTATATTGTCGCAGTCGAGGTTGTACGGGCCGCGCTCAGTGGGGTAGAACGACAGGTTGAGTGTCTGTATGTAGTTGGACTCGCCGTAGTTGATTTCGCGGTTGGGGAAAATCTCATTGACAGTCACCTCGCGGACGTATGGGTTGGACAGCTGTGCAACGTCATTCTTCAGATAGCCTGGCAGCATCGAGGAGTTGCGTTGCGTGAAGATGCGGTCGATGTAATACCATGCCAGCAGCGAGCGGTTTTTCCCATAGTCAACATTGTCGACGAGGGCAGCCTCGGGGAAGAGTGCGTCCGCACTCGGGTCATACGGGGTCGAAGCGAGAAACCAAGAATAGGGAGAGCGCAGGTCTACGCCTGTCTGCGAGTTCTCGAAGTCGTCAATATAGCTCGAGCCTTTGGCAGAGCCGGACTTCTGCTTGTGGGGAACAAGCTGCGCAAATTCGCCGGTCATGCTGATGCTTGACGGCGCGGTGGAGCTGACAGTCGGTATCTTGTTGATGAGGTTGGTCAGCCACATGAACTGCTTGTTGAACGAGAAGTTGACGCCCCACATGGTGTTGTTGATCACCTCGTCGCCGATGTTCACTTTCTCGGTAAGTGCTTTCTCGGAGAAATTCAACAGAGTCGCCCCTAAGGTGAAATCCTTGCTGAACTTGTATTGTGCATCCAGTCCGACAAGCGTTTTGCGCTGCATGGAGAATGTGGACTGGTTTTCGAGGCTGACGCTGACATTTGTGCCGGCATCGATGATGCTCTGGTTGGTGATTGTGACTATACCCATGGAGTAGTCCACTGTGTAGTCGCTGTTTTCCACCAGCGTCGCGCCGCCGGCCGTGACGACGACAGACCCTCGCGGCACGTTCATCGCGTTCAGGCGTATGGTCGCGCCGTTAGAGGCTTGGTATTCGCCCACGAGCGAGTATTTGTTCTTGTCGGCAAACTGCCGAGCCACCACGAGTGTAGAGTCGTACAGTTCGTGGAAAACGTATGGTTCTGCTATGGCCGGGTCGCCTATCTTCCGCTCGAGGTTGTCGCCGAATGGCTCTGCCACGGGGAATATTACCTTGCCGCTTGAGGATATGACGGTATAGCCCTCGATGTAGTCGAAGAAGCCGTCAGGGTTAGTCTCCTGGTTGGAGTCGAGCCGGTCGAGGTTCATCAGCTGGAGTATCGGCTTGTCAGATACCGTGGGCGCAGGGATATAGTTTATCTCCTGACCTGTGGTGTCGCTCAAATACTTGATGTTCAGCTTGAAATTCTTTTTCTGCAGCTGGTATGCCCCGAGCGAGTAGACATTTTTCATCATCAGCTTCCACATCGGCAGTTTCGGGCTTACCGTTGTGCCTCGCAGCATTTTCAGATAGAGGGACTGGCTTGTGGAGCTTACGTCGCTCGAGAACTCGCCCACCTGGTAGACCTTGCCGTTGCAGGTGTATTCGTATGCCACGGCGAGAACTTCGTCTGTGGACAGCGCAGACTTCAACGAGATGTAGCCGAGAGTGGAGTTGAGGGTGTATTCGCTCGAACTCAGCAAACGTGCGCTCTCTACTTTCTCATAGTCGCGTCCGCCGTTGATGCCGTATGCTTGCAGTGGCTCGAGTACCTGCGTTACACGGCTTATGTCGCGAGCGTCGGGGTATTCCTCTTTGATGACACTCAACAGGTTGTTTGACTGGTTAGACGGGTTGTCATACGACATATTGGGAATCCAGTAGTCTGACGCCAAACGCTTGTTCTCGCCCAGGTCCATGAAACCCACGAAGTTGCGGGACTCGTTGTAGTTGCCGTTTTTGTTAGTCACCCACACCTCAATGCGAGTGATGTTTATGCCTGAAGACACGTGCGGCAGCTTGGACGCAAACTGGTCATAGTTGTCATAGAAGTATTGTGACAGAAAGAAGTGACGGTTCGCGTCATACTCGTCTGCACGCACCTGAAATTTCGTAGTCTGTACACCGCCTTGCGTCGAGACAGTCTTGGATTCACTGTTCTGCTGGGAGAGCAGTCCTGTCAGCGTGAGTTTGCCGAACTGCAGTTTTGCCTTGACACCGAACAGGGCAGTACCGCCGCGTATCAGGCTCGATCCTGTGGTCATGCTCACATTGCCGGCCTCGATGTTCTTGATGATTTCATCTTCCTTGCCCTCGTATGCCAGCTTCAGGTTTTTGGAGTCGAAGTCAAACGTGGCGTCGGTGTTGTACGTCATGTTGAACTTCATCTTGTCACCAACTGACGCAGCTATGTTTGCCTGGATTTTCTGGTCGAAATCGAAATATGTCTTGCGGCGTGACTTGAGCGAGATAGCGGGGTTGTCCGTCTTGTTGCTCTTGATGCCCATGGAAATCTGTGCAGAGCCGGAGGTCGTCAACCGCACGCCGCCGGGACCGAACACTTTCTCAAGCGGCCCGAGCGCGAAGTTCATGTCGAGGATGTTGAACGGCTCTTTCTCCTTCTTCTCGAAAATCTCGCTGTTTTTCGAGCGGAAGTAGTCCCACATTTCCTGTTTGTTGACTATCGCGTTGTATTGCTCGGCACTCATCATGTACGGGGTCACGATTTCATTCTCGCCGAGCTTGGTGCGTATGACATACATGCCGAGTTCGGGGTCATACGTCACTTCTGTCTTGATGTTTTCGGGAGTAGAGAGGTCGGCTGCATATTCTTTGCCGGCATAATCGTCGTAATCGCGGGGGATAGTCGGCTGCACGGCTGCCGGCATTGAGACGCTGTCCTGCCTGTTCGGATTGCTGTACTGGCTTGCCGGGGGAGGGGGCGGCGGAGCAATGGGTTTTGTTCCTGTGCGTGTCTGCGAATGTGACACGACTGTTGCCAACAACGCTGCTATCAGCATTGCCGGCATCGCCAGACGTTTTATGTAGATGTTTCTTCTACTTCGCATAAGGTCTGCAACCCATTGCGCAACTCTGTGCGTCACAGCATTTTGAGAGCTTGCTTTATAGCAGCTTCTGTCGATATTTCAGGTTTGTCTGCAAATATCTTCGTGAGAGCCTTGCGGCTCAACGTTGCAGAGAAGCCCAGCATCTGCAATGCTGTCAATGCCTCCTCGTAAGCCTCGGACTGCACAGGTTGACTTGTAGATAACGCGAAGTCTACGCTGTTTATTTTATCCCGCAAATCCACAATTATGCGTTGCGCCGTCTTGCCGCCTATTCCTTTGACTGCTTTCAGCATAGCGTCGTTGCCTGTCGCTATCGCGCCTTCGAGCTGGTCTGCTGTCATGGCGGAGAGGATGAGGCGAGCCGTGTTCGGCCCGACACCGCTCACTCCAATCAGCAGACGGAACAGCATGCGCCCTCGCTTGTCGAGAAACCCGAACAACACGTGCGCATCCTCCCGTATGGATTCATGCACATAAAGTTTGGCTTGTTTCATCGTTTCGAGTGTCGCATAGTCGAGCAGCGTGATGTTTACCTCATATCCCAGGCCGTTGCAGTCTATCACTGCCGCAGTCGGTGTCAGTTCGGCTATTGAGCCGCTTATGTAGTCAATCATTATTGATGTCTGTCGTTGGTTGTATAGCATGACAAAGTTAGTCATTTTGCAGCATACGTGCAAGTGAGTTGCCAATCAATGAATTACAGGCATTGCGGCCTCATGTTTGTCATTAACGAATATGACATGGCTGTCAGCGTTTAAGGCTGTGCGGGTGTGCACTCCGGCGTTTGGCACACTAATTGCTAACGGCGAAAATCAGAAATTAATCAAAAACAAACGATATCATGAACATCAAACCGTTGGCAGACCGCGTACTCATCGAGCCGGTCGCAGCTGAAGAAGTGACAATGAGCGGAATCATTATCCCCGACTCTGCAAAGGAGAAACCTCTGAAGGGCAAAGTGCTCGCCGTTGGCAATGGCACAAAAGATGAGGAGATGGTTCTGAAAGTTGGCGACACCGTACTCTATGGCAAGTATGCCGGCACTGAAATCGAGATTGAAGGTGAGAAGTATCTGATGATGCGTCAGAGCGACGTTCTCGCTATCGTAGGTTAAATACAAACAGGCAGCAGTTCAGCTGCTGCCATAATTGAACAGGAGGAACAACTATGGCTAAAGAAATAAAATTCAATATCAACGCTCGCGAAGAGCTGAAGAAGGGTGTTGACGCACTCGCAGACGCTGTCAAGGTAACTCTCGGCCCGAAAGGACGCAATGTAATCATAGAGAAGAAGTTCGGCGCACCTCACATCACCAAGGATGGTGTGACTGTGGCTCGCGAAATCGAACTGGACGACGCTTTCCAGAACATGGGAGCACAGCTGGTCAAAGAAGTCGCATCCAAGACAGGCGACCAGGCCGGTGACGGCACAACGACGGCAACTGTACTCGCACAGTCAATCGTGAATGTCGGTCTGAAGAACGTTGCTGCTGGCGCAAATCCCATGGATCTGAAGCGCGGTATCGACAAGGCCGTCGCCAAGGTCGTTGAGGGCATCAAGGCGCAGAGCCAGGAGGTCGGCACGGACTTCAAGAAAATCGAGAACATCGCACGCATTTCCGCCAACAACGATGAAAAAATCGGAGAACTCATCGCAGAGGCAATGGAAAAAGTTTCTCTCGACGGCGTTATCACTGTTGAGGAGGCCAAAGGTACTGAAACTTCTGTTGAACTCGTTGAGGGCATGGAGTTTGACAGAGGGTACATCTCTCCTTACTTCGTCACCAACAGCGAGAAGATGGAGTGCGAGATGGAAAATCCTTACATCCTTCTCTATGACAAGAAGATTTCCAACCTCAAGGAGATGCTTCCTGTGCTCGAAGCCACAGCACAGTCAGGTCGCGGTCTGCTCATAATCGCAGAGGACGTTGACAACGAGGCTCTCGCAACACTGGTAGTAAACCGTCTGCGCGGCTCACTGAAAGTTTGCGCTGTCAAAGCTCCTGGCTTCGGCGACCGCCGCAAGGAGATGCTCGAAGACATCGCTATCCTCACTGGCGGCACAGTCATCAGCGAGACAAAGGGTATGCAACTTGCCAATGCAACTATTGCTGAACTCGGCTCGGCTGACAAGGTGACAGTCAACAAGGACAACACTATCATTGTCAACGGAGCTGGCGACAAGGAGGCTATCGCTGCTCGTATCGGTCAGATCAAGGCCCAGATTGAGGCAACATCTTCAACATACGACAAGGAGAAGCTCGAAGAGCGCAAGGCTAAACTCTCTGGCGGTGTCGCTGTCCTCTACATCGGCGCACCCTCTGAGGTTGAGATGAAGGAGAAGAAAGACCGTGTAGACGACGCTCTGAGCGCAACTCGTGCAGCTGTAGCTGAAGGCATAGTTCCCGGCGGCGGCGTGGCATTCATCCGCTGCCTCCCTGCTCTCGAAGAGCTGAAGGGCGACAATGACGACGAGAACACGGGTATCGCAATCATCCGCCGCGCAATCGAGGAACCGCTTCGCCAGATTGTCGAGAACGCAGGTGTCGAGGGCGCTGTCATAGTACAGAAAGTTAAGGACGGCAAGGGTGATTTCGGCTACAACGCTCGCACAGCCACCTTCGAGAACTTCTTCGCAGCTGGCGTCATCGATCCGGCCAAGGTAACTCGCGTGGCGCTCGAGAATGCAGCCAGCATTGCCGGCATGTTCCTGACCACTGAATGCGTGATTGCTGACAAGAAGGAGGAGAACCCTATGCCTGCAATGCCTAATCCCGGCATGGGCGGCATGGGCGGCATGATGTAAGCCGAGAACAGACAAGGGCTTTGCTGCTGATTTGCATATTTTTCAAAGCCGAAAATCAAATACGCAGGAGTTGTCCCTGATTATCGGGGGCGACTCCTTTGTTGTTTAGTATAACAGCAATATCGCGATGAAACTATGATATACTATTTTTCGGGTACGGGCAATTCCCGGTATGTAGCGGAGAGTTTGGCTGACTGTATAGGTGATGACGCTGCACCGCTTGCGCCGTTGGCTTGTTCAGACGAAGAAGTTTGCCTGTCATCATACGAGAGTGTCGGCATAGTCTGCCCTGTGTACAGTTGGGGCTTGCCTGTTCCTGTAGTCGAATTTGTCAGGCGATTGGCTCGTAGCCGTGATAAGCAGCCGTATGTATGGTGTGTCCTGACTTGTGGGGACGAAACCGGTTTAGCGCATCGCATTATGAAGTCTGAATTGGCACGCCGTGGCTATAACCTCAACGCTGTGTGGAGTGTCATTATGCCTAACAATTATGTCCTCTTGGCAGGGTTTGATGTCGATGCTGATGACGTTGCGCAGAGGAAGATTGATGCTGCGCCAAAGCGCATTGCGGAGATTGCCGCCGGGATATTTGAGCGAACAGAAGTGACTGATGTGACTGTCGGGTCGCTGCCGTGGCTGAAATCCCGGATTGTTTATCCGCTTTTCAAACGGTGGGGCATATTCCCGAGGAAATTCCGGGTCTCTTCCGATTGTGTCGGCTGTAGACGTTGTGCCTCAGCCTGTCCGCTTGGCAATGTGACTATGGTTGACGGCAAGCCCTCTTGGGGAAACAATTGTGCCAGCTGCGTAGCGTGCTATCATGTTTGTCCGAGGGAGTGCATACAATATGGCAGTGCCACACGCGGAAAGGGACATTACTGCTTCCGTGCAAAAACGAAAGGCGGCGAGTAAACGTTATTGAATAAGATTGTCTAATCAGCAGTAAGCTAACACTCTGAATTATGAAACGACTTTACACCTCATTGTACGCATTGGCACTTGCCTGCGGCATGGCAAGTGCGGAATATGTAGTTATGGCACGCGAAACGCGGGTCTTCGACGGCCCGGCTGCCAAGGATGTGACCGCCGCGATGTCGGGGGCAGATGTTGTCGCCAAGCCCGGCATGGTGTTCGTCAAGGAATCAGCGCAGGGCGGCTGGAACAAGGTTGAATATCTCACTGGCATGAGAGCTTATATCAACGCTGACATGATTGCGTCCGGTTCGGCAGTCTCCCTTCCCTCTGACGGTGAATATGGCATAGCCAACGGCGTCTCCAAGGTGACAATAACATCTGACGGCGGCAAATACACGCTGAGCGATGCCAAGGCTACGTATTCGGGCAAAGCAGAGAACAATGCCGTGATTTTCCGTGACGTGTGCGGCAACGTGACGTATTCTGCCGTTGTCCTGAACGGCAAGACTTACGTCTACGACTACACTTCGCTCGGCTGGTAAAACGGGAGCGACACCGGTTCAATCTGCGATCGCTGCGACTGCCGCATGGTAGTTGCGCAACGAGTGTGCCTTGTGTATGGCTTTCCATGCGCGGCGGCCGATAAGCGGCTCGGCATAGTCCCACAGCGGCCGCAACTTGGAAAGTATTTGCACGTCTCCACACAGGTCTCGCTCGTACACCTCGCCGATTTCCTCATTCAGGCGGACGAGTGCAGATATGCGCCGCTGCTCCGTCCATTCCTCGCCAGACACGAATTCTTCGGCAAGCGACGGACGTGCCAGCAGCCCTCGGCCTATCATTACACCCGCGATGCCCGGGTATTTCGCATATATGTCGGCAATGTCAGCAGGGGTGTGCAGATCGCCGTTGTATATGACAGGATGCTTGGATTGCGTCAAAAACTCGCTGAAAGCATCCATTGCCAACTCGCCGTCATATTTCTGCTTGCCGGTTCGGGGGTGAAACGCCACCTGCGCCAGCGGCATTTCGTTGACAGCTTCCGCTGTCTCTCGCCAGCCGTCAGCGCCAACCTCTCCGCATCGCATCTTGAGTGAGAATTTGATTTGGGGCATCTGTCGCATCTGCTCGGCTACGGCTGCGAGCGTTTCGGGATGAGACATCAACGCGCATCCTCGTCCACGACGTGTCTGCATCGGGAAGGGGCAGCCGATGTTCAGGTCAATCTCATTATAACCGGCCTCGACAACAATATCAGCAAGTCGGCGAAACTCGTCAGCGTCAGAGAATATTATCTGCGGCACAGTGTTTATGCCCTCGTTCAGCGGCGATTGCAGCCGAGCAACATCCTGTCGCCGCGGCTCGCCTTTCTCGATGCGGATGAAGGGCGTATAGTATGCGTCAACTCCTTTGAACAGGCGTGCGTGAATGCTGCGGTAAACATGGTCGGTATAACCCTGTAGCGGGGCAAAAAGTATGGTAGTCATTTAGCTGTATCAGTCGTTTGAACCTGAGGACATAAATGCAAAATACACGGAGGCCACAAGGCACAGGAATGCCGCTATGTGGTTCCAATGAAATTTTTCCCCCTTGAAAACGAATGTCACTATCAGGGTGAAGACAGTCAGCGACACGACTTCCTGAATCACCTTCAGCTCAATGAGGGAGAAAGCACCGCCGTTCTCTGCGTAACCTAGCCTGTTTGCCGGCACCATGAAGCAATACTCGAAGAAGGCGAGACCCCAAGAGAGCAGGATTACGGCAAACAGCGGCCAATTGGAGGTAATCCCGGCGGTCTGCAGTTTCAGGTGTCCATACCAGGCGAATGTCATGAACACGTTGGAAATCAGCAACAGTACAATAGTCAGAATCTTGTCATTCATGCCTTTGACCAGTGGTGGATGCGGTTGTCGGGTCAATATTTTGTCGAGAGCGACAAGTACGGAGTCTTGTCGGTGTCGAAGAGGTATACGTTCTCGTAGCCGGCGGCTTCAGCCTTGTCGCGGTATTCCTGCGCTTTGTCGGCATTGCCGGTTTGCGCGTAATATACAGCTGCGTATGCCAACGCTTCCGGGGTCTCTCCTTTGGCAAGCATGCCTGATATTGTGGCTTCGCCGTCCAAGGTTTTGCCGGATAGCGTCTGCGCTATGGCACGGTATGCCAATGCCGGCAGTCTGTCGGCTTGAGTGTTTGCAGCACGCTGCAGGTCGCCGTTTGCGCCGCTGTTGTCATTCTGCATATATCGCTTCACGTAGGCCCTCAGCAGCAGTGCGTCAACGGCTTCGGCATCAATTAGTACGGCTTCATTGAGCGCGTCTGTCGCAGCTTTTGCATCTCCCTGCGCAATAGCGGCTTTGGCCATAGCCATTAGCGATTGAGTGTCTGGATTGGCCGAGGAGTAAGCTTTGGATGCAAACAGCAATCCCGTAGCAGGTGAGTTGTTTGCCAGTTCTACGGCTGATTTGACCAGATAAGCATCCGCTGTCGGTTGCATGGAAATTGCCTTGTCTGCGTATGTTTTGGCTTCGTCAAGCTTGTTGAGCGACAAGCAGACGTGGGCTGCGCGAGTGAGCGTTGAGGCAGAAACGTCCTCGCTCTGCGCAAGTTTACGGTATACGCTGTATGCGTCGTTCAGATGGCCCGTATTGGCGCATATTGCCGCTCGGATGTATGACATGAACGAATTGCCAGAGTTCTTAGACTCTGCGAAGTCGAAGCCGCGGCTGAAAGCGTCGTAGTTTTCGCGAGCAACCTGTTCGAGGCCGGCAAACGGACGCTGTATGTCGTCGCCGAGAGAAATGGCGGTCAGGTAATTGACTACGCTTTTCTCCATTTCACCGAGGTCATGGTATACCTCGCCGATACGGCAGTAGGTCAATGCAGAAGTCGAGTCTACATTCTTCATCTCCTCGAGCAGCTGGTTGGCCTCTTCTGTACTCCCTTTGAGGGCAGAGGCTTTCGCCATGCCGAAAAAGGCCTCTTGGCTGCGGGATTTCAGTCGTATCATGGACTGGAACGTACTGTATGCATTGTCCGCATCCTTCATCGCAAGATATATGTTGCCTTTGCGGTACAAGTCGGAATACGACTTGGGGTTGATAGTGAGAGCCTTGTTCACTGCCTCGAGAGCCTTGGAGTTGTCTTCGAGCTGGATGTAGATGTCGCTCATCAGCGAGTATTCGTGCATCAGCAAGTCTGCTTCCTTGGCTGGGGTATACTTGATTGCCGCCTCGACATCATCGAGGGCGTTGGCATACATATCGAGCCTGTAATACTCCACGGCACGCCGGTAGAGCGTTATGTAGTCTTTGGGGTCTTCGCGAAGTGTCTCCTCGTATGCGCTGAAAATCGCCTTGGTGAGCTGGCTCATCTGCTGGGGACAGGCACTCGCGGCTGACAGAATTGCCGCTGTGGCAAACAGTGTTTTGATGTATTTCATGATTGTGTCTTATTTCGTGTTGTTGTTTTCGAGGACTGCCATGCGCAAGCGTGTCAGACGCTGCAGCAGCGCTTCCACGCGGTCGAGCTTCAGCATGTTCGCGCCGTCGCTTTTGGCTACAGACGGGTCTGGGTGGGTCTCCATGAAAATGCCGTCCGCTCCGACTGCAATAGCTGCTGAAGCGACAGTGTCGATGAGCGCTGGCCGGCCGCCAGTTACGCCAGACGACTGGTTCGGCTGTTGCAGCGAGTGGGTTATATCCATGATGACAGGACAGTTGCACTCGTGCTTCATCAATGGTATTCCGCGGAAATCAACCAATAAGTCTTGGTAGCCGAACATCGTGCCTCTGTCGGTTATGCTCACTTGGTCGTTGCCTGACATGCGCACCTTCTCGACAGCATGGGTCATGGACGACGGCGACAGGAACTGCCCCTTTTTGATATTCACCATCTTGCCAGTCTTGGCAGCAGCGACCAACAGGTTCGTCTGGCGGCAGAGGAACGCAGGTATCTGCAGTACATCGACATACTGCGCTGCCATAGCGGCTTCGTGAGCCTCATGGATGTCTGTGACTACAGGCACGTCAAACTCCTCACGAACACGCGCCAGTATGCGCAACGCTTTCTCGTCGCCGATGCCGGTAAACGAATCCAGGCGGCTGCGGTTTGCCTTGCGGTAGCTGCCTTTGAAGACCAACGGTATGTCCAGTCGCGCCGTGACCTCTTTCAGGACAGCGGCGCACTGCAACGCCATGTCTTCGCTCTCTATGGCGCACGGTCCGGCGAGCAGGAAGAAATTGCCGGTCTTGCTCGTGGAGAGGTATGATGTCATCCCCTCGGCGGCAACGCGGCTCAATACGGTATCGGTAGTCGTCATAATTGTCAGCGGAGAGATTTGAGTTGTTCTATAATATGAAATGTGGAGAGGGCGAACAGGGCTGCTGTCTCGGTGCGCAGCCGGTTGTCGCCGAAAGTCACGGGCATATACCCTGCGGCAATAGCCTTTTCCACCTCTGCCGGAGAAAAGTCGCCTTCTGGCCCGATGAGAACAGTTACATCCTTATCCACCGGACACACGTCGGCAAACGGCTGGCGCGGGGTATTGCTGTCGCAGTAGCCCATGAAGCGGCTGCCGTCGCCCGGCTTGACAAATTGGGAGAACGGCATCATCTGGACGAGCTGGGGCATCACCGCTTTCAGGCTCTGTTTCATGGCGGAAACCATAATCTTCTCGATGCGGTCTGCGCGGACTTCCTTGCGCTCGCTGTGTTCGCACCGCAGCAGCACGATGCGGTCAATGCCTATTTCAACTGCCTTCTCGGCAAACCATTCCAGCCTGTCGATGTTTTTGGGCGGCGCGATTGCCACCGTTACAGAGCCGTGCCATATTTTGGGTACGGTCTCTGTTGCCAGCACCTCAACTGAGGTATGCTTGTGGTGAGCCGAGGTGATGACGCAGGTGTACCGATGCCCGTTGCCGTCAACGACGCTGATGTTGTCGCCCTCGCGCAGACGCAGCACACGTGCGCAGTGCGCGGAGTCTGATTCGGGCAGTTCGTGCGTTGCCAGTATGTCGGGGGCATAGAACTGTATCATATATGTGTCGACAGCAGCGGCGGCGCGAGGTTTATTTATTGTCGAGCTCTATGTTGTGGTGCTTGTGTTCCTTGAAGAGCAGCAAGAACAGCACCGCCACAATCAGTGCATAGCCGGCAAATATGAACCAGCAGGTCTGCCAGTCGCCGAGCAGGAAGCCGCCTTCCCACTTGCAGAAGTGGTTTACGACTTCGCCGGCCAGCAATGTGCCGACGCTTGCGCCAAGGCCGTTGGTCATCAGCATGAACAGACCCTGTGCCGAAGCGCGGACATCAGGGCTGCATTTCTGGTCAACGAACAGACCGCCGGAGACGTTGAAGAAGTCGAAAGCCACGCCATATACTATGCAGGAGAGTATGAACAGTGTCACGCCAGGGAAGGCCGGGTTGCCGAGGCCGAAGAACCCGAAGCGGAGCACCCATGCCACCATCGCAATCAGCATGACTATCTTGATGCCGTATTTCTTGAGGAAGAAGGGTATGAGCAATATGCACAAAGCCTCGGCAACCTGCGATAAGGAAACAAGCAATGTCGCATTATTGGCGGCAAATGTGTCTACCATTGCCGGGTCGCCTTTGAAGCTGGTGATGAACGGTGTTGCATAACTGTTCGTAACTTGCAGCGACATGCCCAGCAGTGCCGAGAATATGAAGAACATCGCCATCTGACGGCTCTTGAACAGCTTGAATGCATCAAGCCCGATGGCCTGTGAGAACGACTGCGAAACCTTCTTGACGAGGGGGCAGGCCGGCAGCGTGAAGCAATAGGCGAACAGCAGCAGGCTCATCAGCCCGGACATGAGGAACTGGTAGTGAGTGTACTGGAACTTGTTGTCGCTGTTTCCGAGCATGAACGTGAAGCAGTTGTCTTCAATGGAGGCGCAGTTGACGAACCACATCATCAGGATGAAGCCTACTGTGCCGAAAACACGAATGGGCGGGAAATCCTTGACCGTATCCATTCCTTTGTTTTTCAGGATAGCAAATGCCGCCGTGTTTGACAATGCAAGCGTAGGCATATAGAATGCAACGCTAAACGTGTAGACGGTCATGAACAATACAGGATCAGGCGTTGCGCTCTCGCTGCCCATGAAGAACAGCCCGAACATTCCGAGGCCTGCCAGCAGGTGGCAGTAGCCTAACAGCCGCTGTGGCTGTACAAATCTGTCGGCTATCATGCCCATGAGGGCGGGCATAAATATGGAGACGAGGCCTTGGATAGTATAATACCATGAAATGTCAGCACCCATCCCGGCCCGTCCGAGGTAGTTGCCCATAGATGTCAGGTATGCTCCCCAGACTGCGAACTGCAGGAAATTGAGAGCTGAAAGTCTTACCTTAATTCCGTTCATACTGTCTGTTTATCTTTAATGAAGCAGACAACAGGACAATGCTCCCGATAGGGCTGACGCCTGTTATCCTACGGACAAAGTTAGTTATTTTCCGGCAATAAAGGTATGCCAGGCAGCAAATTTATTCAGCAGTGTCAACAAAATCGAGGTATTCTCGCCTGTCAGGCACCTCAATACGGTCGCCGTAAACCGCGATTACGCCCTTTTCAGCGAGGAACTGCAGGTCGCCGGATGAAGAATCTGTATATGCCGGCGGCAGGATCTCCATTAATGAGGGGGCTATCTCGAAATTAATGTCTTTGCAACGCTGGCCTGTCATTGTCAACAGCCAGCGGGCTATCAGTCCCGCTACGCCGTGAGCCTCGTAATTGCCGACGGCAATGCGTCCGCACTGGCTGCGCAGGGATATATGGTTCAGATAGTTCATCAGGAATATCTCGTCCTCGCGGAGCAGGTTCATGTATTCGTCCTTGGCGAAGGTGAGGATGCTCGTAGTCGCCAACGCCTTGATGTCGATAGGGAATGTGCGGTCAATGCCGAACAGGGCGTCCGCGCCAATCATGTCGCCTGTCGAGAGGGTGTACGTGATTTTCACATCGCCTTTGGGTGAGGAATATGCGCATCTCAGGCTTCCGCGGGCAATGAAACCGATGTGGTCGCACTCGCTTCCGCAATTCGCCACTATTTCGCCTGTCTTATAGTTGTTGAAAGTAATGTTGGCTTTCGCAAGTATCATAGACACATGATCCTTGCTGATGCCCTTGAATAGGGGAAACCCCATAATCTGCTCATACATCGACGGCATACCCTGAAGAATTAAGAGTTACACAAATGTGGCACATAGAAAAAGGCCTCCCAATTTTGGGAAGCCTTTCTGTAGCGGGACCGAGAATTGAACTCGGGACCTCCGGGTTATGAATCCGACGCTC